>Ga0214921_10000221_pt1 | contig 114388 bp, 97 predicted proteins | sample LL1505_MetaG_FD_177992 | JGI IMG/M metagenome (GOLD analysis project Ga0214921, IMG submission 177992) | Freshwater microbial communities from Lake Lanier, Atlanta, Georgia, United States - LL-1505 | ecosystem: Environmental > Aquatic > Freshwater > Lake | place: USA: Georgia | collected... | reverse complement strand
AATCGAAAAACTAAACGATTCTCTAAAACATTAGAAATGCTTCACTACTCTCTCGTCCTCTTTTTTAACAAAAAACTAATTATCGGTGATCGTAAAATGCATGGCTAGATATTTAACACTGCCTTCTACAGAAGGGTAATTTAGATCGAATCCCTATACTACTAAACTTATTTTGCAAAAGTCGGCGATAGAGAGGTTTTCTGCCCTCAAGCAAGGGTTGATATTGAGATTTTCTAAGGTTTTTTCTGCCAAGTTGGGTGGTAAAATATTTTTTAGCGATTGCCTTAGCATTTTTCTTGGTTGATTAAAAGCGGCATTAACTACTAATTGATATTTTTCTTGTGAAAAATTTTCATTAAAATAACAACCATCACTAATTAAATGCAGTTGCTGTGGGTCTCTAGGAAGAATTTCAATGATCGCCGAAGTTACTTTTGGCGGTGGAGTGAAAATATTTTTATGCACTAAAAACAATATTTTGGTTTGGCAAAGCAAATTGATGTTGGCAGAAAGTCGGCAGTAATTTTTGGTGTTTGGTTGGGCGACAATTCTTTCGGCTACTTCTTTTTGCAACATTAAGTGCATTGAAATAATATTTTTTAAGTTTTTTAACCATTTAAAAATCAAAACCGTGCCAATATTATAGGGCAAATTAGCGATAATTTTAAATTTTTGCTCGTTAAATAAGTGATTTTCATCAATCAATAAAGCATCTTCGTTAAAAAAAGTTAGTTTTGAAAAATGCTGTTGTATTTGAGTAAGTATTGGTAGGCATCTGGCATCTTTTTCGATGCAAATTAGCCCTTTGATTGGCTGTTCTAAGATAGATCTAGTCAAGCAACCTGGGCCTGGGCCTATTTCTAACACCAACTGTTGCTCTAAATTGCCAGTTGAGCTGACAATTTTTCTGGTAAAATTGTGATCAAAAATAAAATTTTGCCCTAAATTTTTTTTAGTAATCAGTTGGTGTTGTTGCACTAGTTGCGAAGTTGAGGGAAGGTTTATGAGATTTTGGGTCATTTAATTTTTTTGATAATGTTAAATATTTTTTGCTTGGTAAGAAAAAAAGAAAAATGATTAAATAAAATAAAATCTGCTTTTAAGCATCGTTGAAAATTATTGCTTTGTTTTTTATCGATGCTATCAAATTGCTGGGTTAAGTTGGCAATGTTGCCATTTTGCGGTTTTCTTTGTAAAAATCGAGCGAATCTGGTGGGTTTATTAGCAATTATGCTTAAAATGATATGACAACGATAATGCCTTTGCTTTTCAAGTAACAGAGGCACATTTAACACTACTAGTTTTTGTTTTTTTTGCTTTGCTTGCAACAAAAATTTTTGTTTTGCTTTTCTGATTAAGGGGTGGATTATTTGCTCTAGTTTGGCTAAATTTTGTTGATTATGAAAAACTAATTGACCGAGAATGTTTTTGTCTATTGTTTGTTTAACAATGCAACTTGGAAAAATTTGTTGAACTTTTTTGATTATTGCTGGTTGTTGCAACAATTGATGCACCAGTAAATCGGCATCAAACACCTGAATGCGAAATTTGGCAAAAATATTGGCAATAAAGTTTTTGCCAGAGGCAATGCTACCGCTTAAACCAATAATTTTTGGTTGCATACTTAGTTGGCTCGAATGTATTTTTCTAATTCTTCAATGGCAAAATCTTGTAAGTTGCCTTGCCATCTTAACACCACCACACCTTTTGGATTGACTAACCAAGTTTCTGGCACAGCTTGTAAATTGGTGGTTTTAGAAAATTCTCCAGCTCCGTCGGCAATAACTTTGAGATAGGGATTGCCTTTTTCTTGTAAAAATTTTAAAGTATTTTCGTTTAAATCTTGCCATGCCACACCATATAAATCGACAAAACCTTGTTGTTTTAAAGTAAATAAAGTTTCGTGTTCTGCCACACAAGTAGAGCACCAAGAAGCAAAAAAATTTAACACCACATATTTGTTAAGAAGATCTTTTTTGCTAATATTAAAGCCTTCTTCATAAAGATTTGGCAAAGAAAAATCTGGTAAAACAAAGTTTGTTTTGTTGAAACTTAATTGATTTTCAGAAGATTCGGCGAGTTGGGGTTTTGGTTCGGTTTTCGGTTGAATTGTTTTTGGCTCGGGCTTTTTACCTAAAATTTTTTCGTCATTAATGTTGATAATTTTTTCGGCCTCTGCTAATTGGGGGTTGACAGCAGTGTTTTTTGTTGGTAAATTTTTGATGGCAAAACCAATGATGCCGATCAGCAAAACTAACACAACAAGTGGCATAAATTTATACATAAAATAACAATGAAAAATGAGTTTTTATTTAGTTTAAAACAAAAAAATAATAAAGCAAGAAGAGGTGCAATACAAACTGCACATGGCGAAATTCAAACTCCCGCCTTTATGCCTGTTGGCACCGCAGGCACAGTGAAAGCTTTAAAAAATCAAGATATTATAGCAAGTGGATCTGAAATTATTTTGGGAAATGTTTATCATCTAATGTTAAGACCAGGTGCCGATTTAATTGCCGATATGGGCGGTTTGCATGGTTTTATGGGCTATAACGGCCCTATTCTTACCGATTCTGGCGGTTTTCAGGTGATGTCTTTGGCAAAGATCAGAAAAATTTCTGATCTCGGTGTGGAGTTTTCTTCGCATATTGATGGCTCAAAATATTTTCTTAGTCCGCAAAAATCTATTGCCATACAGCATCAATTAAATAGCGATATTACAATGATTTTTGATGAATGTGTGGCTCATCCTGCCACTTATGAACAGGCAAAAAAAGCGATGTTAAGGTCTAATGATTGGGCTTGGCAATGTAAAGAAGCTTTTGTGAAAAGACCAGGTTATGCCTTGTTTGGCATTATGCAGGGCTCAACTTTTGTTGATTTGCGAGAGCAATCGGCAAAAAATTTGCTTGATATTGGTTTTGATGGTTATGCTTTGGGCGGTTTGGCTGTTGGCGAAGGGCAAGAAGAAATGCTCAAAGTTCTTGATTATGCTGTTGATTTTTTGCCAGAAAACAAGCCTCGATATTTGATGGGAGTAGGTAAGCCTTCCGACATTATTTTGGCGGTGGCAAGAGGTGTTGATATGTTTGATTGTGTAATTCCAACTAGATCGGGCAGAACGGGGCAGGCTTTTACTAGCAAAGGTGTGGTCAACATTCGCAACAGCAAATATAAAGGAAGCAAGCAAAAAATTGACGACGAATGCTCTTGCGATGCTTGTTTATATCATTCGGTTGGCTATTTGCAACACTTGGTAAAATCAAATGAAATTTTAGGAGCAATGTTGCTTTCGCAACACAATATTTTTTATTATCAAAAACTAATGAAAGATATAAGATTATCAATTGAGCAAGGAAGGTTTGATTTGTTATTGCAAAAAGTATTATCTCAATTTGAAACAGTCAATCAAAATATAAAGTAGTTCTTGAAATTATTTTTGGTGTTAGTCGTTTTTATTTATAATTGTCTCTTTTAGTTAATATTAATTACTTGTATTTGTTATGAAAAATATTTTTTTATTTTTTTGTTTAGTTTTCTGTTTCTTCAATTCTGCTTATGCCCAAAGTGATGCTGTTAAACCACAAGAAAACAAACAAGATCGTAGAGAAAATAAACAAGAAGAAAGACAAAATCGTAGAGAAAATTATAAAAATCTTTCTCCTCAAGAAAGAGAGCAAAAATATCAAGAAAAAAAGATAAATTTAGAACAAAAAATACAAAAACTTGATGAACATCATCAAAATAAACAACAGCACGAGCAAAAATGGCAAGAAAAATATAATTCTGCCAGTCCAGAAGAAAAACAAAAAATGGAGCAAAGAAAAGCAATGCGCGAAAGCCTTTCTCCTCAACAAAAAGAAGATTTCAAACAAGAAATGCAAAGACATAAAGCTAAAATAAAAGAAATAACAGGATTTGAACCAGATATTCAATAAAATTTTATGGAAACAGAATCTTACTCTCTTATTATTACCATAGTTTCTAGTATTGTTTATGCTTTTGTGTTAGGTTTTTGTTTTTATAAGTTAAAATTACCAACAATTTTGGGTTATTTGTTAGCAGGAGTGTTGATTGGGCCGTATACTCCAGGTTTTGTTGGTGATGTGGCAATAGCTAAGCAATTAGCAGAAATAGGTGTTATTTTATTGATGTTTGATATTGGTATGCATTTTTCTCTACAAGATTTAATAAAAGCAAAAAGTGTAGCTTTTTTTGGTGCTATAATTCAGATTATTATTACTTCTTTAATTGGTTTTTTAGTTTTTTACTATTTTTCTTTTGGTAAGATGGAAAGTTTTATTATGGCAATTTCTCTTTCTATTGCTAGCACGGTAGTGTTGATTAGAAATTTTCAGCAACAAAATTTAATTGACACCAGCATTGGTAAAATGGCGATTGGTTGGCTGGTGGTTGAAGATATTTTAATGGTGCTTATTTTGGTTTTATTGCCTGTGGTGCTTAGTAGTTTTCACAATATTTTTGATTGGCAATCTTTTCTTTTTCTTATTATTAAAACTTTGGTAAAAATTTCTATTTTTATTGGTTTTATGGTTTTTGTTGGTAAATATTTGCCAAGTTTATTAAAAGCAATCTACAATACTAATATTTCTGAACTCATGACATTAGGTATTTTATCAATTGCCTGTGGTTTTGCTTTTATTGCTTATAATTTTTTTGACACTTCTTTTGCTTTGGGGGCTTTTATGGCAGGTTTTGTCTTAAACGGTAGTGATGTTGGCAAAAAAATGTCTAATTTGGCTTTGTCATTACGTGATTTATTTGCGGTGTTATTTTTTATTGCTACTGGTATGGTTTTTAATCCGTCAATTTTGGTTAACGAGACAAAGTTGGTATTAGTTACCTTTTTATTGATTGTTTTTATCAGGCCAATTGTCATTTTTATTATTATGAAAATGTTAAAACAAAGCAAAATCGATTGTTTAAATATGTCTTTTGGTTTAGCTCAAATTGGAGAATTTTCTTTTATTTTAGGTGCTTTAGCTTTGAAAATGGGTGGTTTTTCTATTATTTTATACGATCTTATCATTGCAGGATCTATTCTTTCTATTGCGGTAAATTTTTTACTTTTTAAAATTAAAATCAGTAATACCATTTCCACTAATTAAAATCACATTATAACGAAAGATTTTTGAGATAAAAAGCTTTCGTTATAATGTGATTTTAATTAGTGGAAATGGTATAGCTCCAGTTCAGTTATAAAAAATATTTGAAAAAACACTTTGACATTAAATTTTAAAAATGTTAAAAATATAATCCCGTCTATGATAATTTTCTTTTGTTAAAACTTAAAAACGAAAAAAGTTGATTTTTTTGTTAATTTTCACAACAAGAATAATACCATTTCCCATATTTAAATACATAAATAACTTTATATTTATTAATTTTAATCTTTAGTTTAAAACCTTGATTTATCTAGATAAACCTTCGATTTTAAACTAAATTTAAAATTAAAAATGATTTTGTTCTTTATGCATTTAAAGATGGGAAATGGTATAATTTATTAAACACAACTTATCTCATTTTATTAATTTATTACTTTATAAGATTATTAATGTTTTTTTAAACTTTAATTTCATTAAATAAAAATTTACTCATTTTATGTCTAAAACAACTGCTGTTGAGCATATTTTAAAAACTATTAAAGAACAAGAAATCAAGTTTGTTGATTTTCGCTTTACCGATTATAACGGCCAATGGCTTCATATCACTCACTGTGCCGATGTGGTAAGTGAAGAAGAGTTAATAAAAGGTATTGCTTTTGATGGCTCTTCTGTGGCTGCTTGGAAAGAGATTAATCAATCCGATATGCTACTTATGCCAGATTTAACTACTGTTTTTATTGATCCTTTCAATAATTCTTCTACTATGGTAATTACTTGTGATGTTATCGATCCCACAACCGATAGCGGTTATGATCGCGACCCTAGATTTACCGCTAAAAAAGCCGAAGAATATCTCAAAAAAAGTGGCATTGGCGATGTTGCTTATTTTGGTCCAGAACCAGAATTTTTTGTGTTTGACGATGTGAGATTTGAAACAACAAATTATGGCAATTTCTATAAAATAGATTCCGAAGAAGCTCCGCATAACACTGCAAAAGATATGGATGGCAATAATTTAGCAAGAAGAGTGCAAACTAAAGGTGCTTATTTTGCTCCAACTCCAATTGATACAGGGCAAGATCTTCGCTCAGAAATTGTCGATAATATGAGAAATGTTAATTTGCATCCTTTGCTTCACCATCACGAGGTTGCCACTTCGCAATTTGAAATTGGTTTTAAATATAGCACTTTAGTTGGCACAGCAGATAACATTCAAAAATTTAAATATGTTGTGCATAATGTTTGTCATGCCTATGGCAAAACCGCCACTTTTATGCCAAAACCAATTTTTGGCGATAATGGTTCTGGTATGCATGTGCATCAATCTATTTGGCAAAATAATGAAAATTTATTTGTTGGCAAAGAATATGCTGGCTTGTCAGAGCTCGCTCTTTATTATATTGGAGGCATAATTAAACATGCCAAAGCAATTAATGCTTTTTCTAATGCCACCACTAATTCTTATAAAAGATTGGTTCCTGGCTACGAAGCCCCTGTTTTATTGGCTTATTCTGCTAAAAATCGCTCGGCTTCTATCAGAATTCCGCATGTAGTTAACGAAAAAGCCAGAAGAATTGAAGCAAGATTTCCAGATCCGGCATCAAATCCTTATTTAACTTGCTCTGCTTTACTTATGGCAGGTCTTGACGGCATTAAAAATAAAATTCATCCAGGAGAGCCAAAAAATCAAGATTTATATCATTGCAATAAGCAAGAATTGGCAGAAATACCAACGGTTGCCACATCTTTAAGAAATGCTCTTGATGCTTTAAATAAAGATCGTGATTTCTTGTTGGCAGGTAATGTATTTACTCATGAGCAAATCGATGCCTACATTGAATTAAAACTCAAAGAAGCAGATAGATACGAGCAAATGCCTCATCCTGTTGAATTTGAAATGTATTATAATAACTAATTGATTTTAATTATTCGTTATTTTAACATTATACCAATTCTTGCTTATTTTGGCAAGAATTGGTATAAACTAACTTAAGATTATTGTGGCAAATATTTCTATTAATGGTAAAAGTTTAGAGGTGCCAAATGGCATTACCATTATACAAGCTTGCGAGCTTGCTGGCATTGAAATTCCTCGATTTTGTTATCATGAAAAACTAGCAATTGCTGGTAATTGCAGAATGTGTTTAGTTGAGGTGGTGGGCGGTCCTCCAAAACCTGTGGCTTCTTGTGCTATGCCAGTTGCCGATAATATGCAAATCTTTACCGAAAGTGAAATGGTAAAAAAGGCTCGAGAAGGTGTGATGGAGTTTTTACTTATCAATCATCCTCTTGATTGTCCAATTTGCGATCAGGGCGGTGAGTGCGATTTGCAAGATCAGGCCTATCAATATGGTAAAAATGTTAGCGATTTTCACGAGTGCAAAAGATCTGTTGCAGACAAAAACTTGGGTTATTTTATTAAAACTCAAATGACTCGTTGCATTCATTGCACTCGATGTGTGCGATTTTTTGAAGAAATTGCTGGTTCTGCCGAAATGGGCAGTGTTAATCGTGGCGAAGGAACCGAAATTACTACTTATCTACAACAAAATATTACCTCAGAATTATCTGGTAATGTTATCGATCTTTGCCCAGTAGGTGCTTTAACTTCTAAACCATATGCTTTTACAGCTCGAAGTTGGGAGTTGAAAAAAACAGAAACCATAGATGTTATGGATGCTTTTGGTAGCAACATTCGGGTTGATTCTCGCGGTTTAGAAATTATGAGAATTTTGCCATCAAATAACGAAGAAATTAATCAAGAGTGGATATCTGATAAAACTCGTTTTTCTTATGACGGTTTGAAATATCAAAGATTAAATCAATGTTATATAAGAAACAAAGAAGGCAAGTTGATAGTTGCAAGTTATGACGAAGCTTGCTACGAAATAGCGAAAAAAATCACCGAAACAAGCACCACAAATATTGGGGCTATTGTTGGCAACACTCTTTCTTTAAATGAAATATTTATTTTTAAGCATTTTCTTGAGAAAAATTCTATTAAAAACTTCGATTGTCGTCTTGATGCCGAAAATATCGATGCCAGCACTAGCGAAAATCCTAAGGCAGATTATTTACTTAATAGTCAAATTGCCAATATTCAAAATGCTGATGCTTGTTTGTTGGTTGGGGTCAACATTCGAAAAGATGCTCCTTTATTAAATGTTCGATTGAGATCGGCATTTGCTAAAAAACCAAATAACATTGCCAATATTGGTTTTGCTTATAATCTCAATTATCAAGTGCAAGAACTTGGTAATCATTTTTCGGTTTTGATGTCGATTTTTGATGGTTCGCATCCTTTTTGCGAAACATTGCAACAGGCAAAAAATCCGATCATTATTTTTGGTTCTGATCTTGTTAAAAACGAAAATGCCCAGACTCTAATTAAAATTTTAAAATATATTGCCAAAAAATATAAAGTAATTACTCAAAACTATAATGGCTTTAATTTTGTTGCTCATTCTGCAGGCTTTATTAATGGTTTAGAGCTTGGTTTTGCTACTGAAACTGCTAAAACTATTCTACAAGATAGTAGTTTAATTTTCTTAAACAATGTTGATAATCAATATTTTAACAAACTAATCAACACTGCTAATTTTGTTAATCCTTACAAAGTTTATTTTGGTTCAAACGGTAGTTATTCTGCCGAAATTGCCGATCTGATTATTCCTACTTCTGCTTATAGTGAAAAATCTGCATTATACACCAACATTGAAGGTAGAGTGCAATCTTCTCAAAAAATACTCGATCCTTTGCCTGGTGTTTTTGACGAAATAACAATATTCACCGATATAGCCAAAATATTAGGCATATCTCTTGATTTTAGCAATCAACAACAAGCTGTGCAATTGATGTATGAGCAATATCCGCACTTAGCGAAAGTTAATCAAGTTGCTTGTCGTGCCGATATTTTATGGCAAGAAGTTGAAAAATTAGATGAAATTTCGATAATATCTGAAATTCGTCAAATCCAAATATCTACAGATATTGATAAAAAAATTAACGATATTTTGGTTGATCCAAATAAATTATATCATAATAATGCTTATAACTTAGAGTTAAACAATTCTATTTTGCAATCATCGGTTATTTTAAATAAATTAATAAAATAATTCACCATGTCTAACGAGATACTTTCGATTTTACAAAACCTCATACAAGTGCCAGATTTAGCAAGTAAAAGCTGGGTTTATAGTCAATACGATTCGCAAGTTCAAAACAACACAATCGGGGTTAATGGCGATGCTTCTTTGGTTCGCATTCCTAATAGCAAAAAAGCAATAGCAATGAGCACAGATTGCACTCCAAGATATGTTGAAGCAAATCCTTATCTTGGGGCGATTCAGGCTGTTGCCGAAACCTACCGCAACATTTCGGCAACTGGGGCAAAGCCTCTCGCCATCACTAATTGTCTTAATTTTGGAAACCCGCAAAAACCAGAAATTATGGGGCAAATTGTGAAATCCATACAAGGCATCACCACGGCATGCAAAGAGCTTGATTATCCTGTTGTTTCTGGCAATGTTTCGCTTTATAACGAAACAAACGGCAAGGCTATTCAGCCAACTCCCGCAATTGGCGGTGTTGGTTTGCTTGTTGATTATAGTTTGCATTGTTATGCCAAATTTTCGCAAGAAAACCATCTAATTTATGTTTTGGGCGATAATAAAGGTCATATCGATTGTTCTTTATATCAAAGAGAAATCTTAAAACAAGCAGGCAAAAATCCACCAGAAGTAGATTTAGCAAGTGAAAAAAAACATAGTGCATTTGTAAGAAAGCTTATTGCCGATAGCTTGCTTAGTTCTTGTCACGATATTTCTTGCGGTGGTTTGTTGGTTGCTTTATTCGAAATGTGTTCTTTGTCGCTTGGTTGTCAACTAAATTTTGATAGCATTTTAGGTAATGATAATATAGAAAATATTTTATTTGGCGAAGATCAATCCCGCTATGTTTTTACCTGCTCTCCTAAATTAGAATCATTAATTTTAGAACAAGCAAAACAACAAAATATTAATTTAGCTTTAGTAGGCAAGGTTATTGCAGATAACTTTGTTTATTATAATCAAACTGTAAGCATTAAACAATTACAGCACTTTAATCAACAAGTTTTTCCTAATTATTTTACATAATACCATTTCCACTAATTAAAACAACAATGTGATTTTAATTAGTGGAAATGGTATAAATTGCATTACGGAAGTGAAAATATATTATTATGCAACATAAATCCTTTGGTTATACAGCATTAGCATTAAGTTTTTTAGAAAAACTTCTTGGCACTAGGTTTAAGTTGCATAATTTAGATAAAGTGCCAAAAGATCAGCCAGTGATGTTTGTGGCTAATCATTTTACTAGAAGTGAAACTTTTTTTTTACCGTATTTGCTTTATAAATATACTAACAGAAAAGTAAAATGCTTGGCAGATTCTAAAATATTTGTTGGTAATTTTGGTAAATTACTCAATTCTATTGGGGCTGTTTCTGTTAAAGATCCTAACCGTGACACTATTATTGTTGATGATCTAGTAAATAATTACTCTGACTGGATGATTTATCCAGAAGGTAGTATGATTAAAAGCAAAGAAATCAAAAATGATGGCTCTTTCATTAATTACACCCCTCATCGTATTGGCCCAGTAAGAACTGGTTCGGCAGTTTTGGCTTTAAAATCGCAATTGGTGAGAGCTGATATTATCGAAAGCCATTATCGACACAATGTCAATATCAATTTACACTCTTCTTACAAAGATCGCTATAACCCCTATTTAGAGCGATACACTACCTATATTGTTCCGGTTAACATTACTTATTATCCAATTAGACCAGGTGTTAATAAAATACAAAAATTAATAACTCGTTTGTTAAAAGATATTCCTAGTCAAATTCTAGAAGAGCTCGAAATAGAAGGAAATATTTTATTAAATTCCGAAATAAATGTGAGTTTTGGCGAACCTATCAATTTACAAGAATACATCAAAAACACCAGAGATTTAGTGCAACAAATACCGATTATTAAAGGTGAAACTAAAAATAATTTTGTTATTCGTTATTTACGAAATAAGCTCACCTACGATTTTATGCAAAAAATTTATTTTGATATTCAAATTAATTTTGATCACATTTTTATCAATATTTTACATTATTATCCAGAAAAAAAGCTTAACAAACAGCATTTTAAAAGAATTATCTATTACACTGCTAATTTACTGAGAAAAACACATAAATATCGTCTGCATAACAGTTTATCTGAAGAAAATTTAATGCAAATGTTTTTAGATGAGCCAAATCAGGCTTTCGATGGTGTTTTTAATTTGGCTATTAAGCAAAATGTTTTTGCTTGCGAGGGTGAGTTTTTAATCATTAACAAAGATTATTTTAGCAAAACAACCGATTTTCATCAAATAAGACTCGAAAACACTTTGCAAGTAATTGCCAACGAACTCGCTTTGGTTGATAATGTTCATAATATTATCAAAAAAGTTGTTAAAATGTCTGTTGAAGAGTTGGTTTATTTGGTTTATCAGCAATTATATTTGCATGACAAAGAAATTTTTTTGCATCGACACCAAACTTTTTTTGATAAAAATTTTACCAAGCCACAAAATATCGGCGAACCATATTTGCTAGAAGATAATCTGCATAATAATTGTGTTTTTGCTGAACTTGGCATTATTTTAGTGCACGGCTACAAATCTTCTCCTGCACAAACTCTAGAAATGGCTAATTTTTTTAACGATAAAAATATACCAATTTATGGAGTGCGATTAAGTGGTCATGGCACTTCTCCTCTTGATTTAAAAAACACTTCTTGGCAAGAGTGGTTGATGAGCTTGCAAAGAGCTTATGCCACTTTGTCGCAATTTTGTGAAAAAATTGTTATTGTGGGTTTTTCTACTGGTGGCTTACTTACTTTGATAAAAGCTTCTCAGGTTAACAAAAACAATAAACTAAAAGGTATTGTTTCTATAAATTCGGCTTTAAAATTAAAAGATATTAGAGCAAAAATGGTTCCTGGCATTAATTTATGGAACGAACTTTTAGAAAAATTCGATATCAACAAAGGTAAATTCGAATTTATTGACGACAAGCCAGAAACTCCAGAATTTAACTATTCTCGACATTATCTTTCTTCGGTTGTTGAATTAGAAAAACTAATGAAAAATTGTCGAGAAAATTTGTCAAAAATAAATACTCCAACTTTAGTTATTCAAGCAAAACAAGATCCGGTGGTTAACCCAATTAGTGGCAATATAGTTTTTAACCACATTTCTTCTGAAAAAAAAATTTTATTTATTCCAGATTTACATCATCATACCATTATTACTGGCTGGGGCAAAGAAGCTATTTTTACAGAAATAAATGATTTTATTAAAAAAATTTAAGTGAATATGCACCCTATTTTTCGTTTTATTGTTTATAGTTGTTTATTTTTGTTAATTGGTAATTTTTGTTTAGCAAATTATAATAGATTTTGTCTTGATAGACAAAGTAATCAATTGCAATGTAGCCCGATTTTTCCTAGTTTTTATTTGCAACAAATTTTTAATAATTCTTTTGATACCGAGGTTGAGGTTGAATTTAAAGCCTCTTCACAACAAAAAGATGTGCAGTTTTTTGCAGGAAGAGAAAAATTTATTGCCAAAACCAACACTGTTTATTTGCAAGATTTTTATATAATTAACAATTCGAACGAAAAAATTACATTTAGACCAAATTTTTTTATACTGCCAGAAAAATATAAAAACGATATCATTGCTTATCGTTGTTTGTGTAGCAATAAATATACTTTGCAACCCAAAGAAACAAGAATTATTAAAATGGCATATCAAGTTGTAAACAACAAAAACTCTAACCCAGAAAAAAAATATCAACTACAATATAATATTCCATTTTCTCAATAATTGGCATTAGCGAAGTTCGTTTAGTGAGTGGAATTCAGATCGAATGCGGGGCAAAATTCCCCTTCTGTAGAAGGGGAATTTAGATCGAAAACTGCTCCCGACACTACCCCGCCATCCCTTCGTTTAGTACAGGGAATTAAATCGAAGTGGTGTTTTAATTATACCATTTTCCCATCTTAATCAACTTCAACCACACAAGAGCCACCTTGCCCACCGCCAACACACAAGGTTGCTAAACCTCTGTTTTTGCCTCTTCTTTTTAGTTCTCTCAATAAATGCACCACAATTCTGGCACCCGACATACCAACGGGATGCCCCAAAGCAATGGCTCCGCCGTTGACATTGAGAATTGCTGGATCAATTTCGCCCAAAGCAGAATTTAAATTGAGTTGTTCTTGGCAAAAGTTGGCAGAAGAAAAAGCTTTGAGACAGCCCAAAACTTGAGCAGAAAATGCTTCGTTAATTTCGATTAAATCGAAATCTTTTAAAGATAAGCCAGTTTTATCAAAAAGTTTTTTGGTAGAAAATACCGGACCAAGCCCCATTTTGCTAGGGTCAAGACCGGCATAGGCAAAATCGGTAATGTAGCCCAATATTTCACAATCATATTGTTTGGCAAACTCTTTGGCTTGGTCTTCTAAAGCAAGCAAGGCAAAGCAAGCTCCGTCGGTGATTTGCGAAGAGTTGCCCACAGTTACGGTGCCTGTATTTTTTTCGAAATATGGTTTAAGTTTGGCTAAATCGGCTAATTTTTGGTTAAATCGCACCCCTTCGTCTTGATTGATGAGTTGCGGATTTTGTTCGTTTAGATTAAAAATCGCAATAATTTCTTGGCTAAAAATGTTGTTTTCGATAGCTTTTTGAGCTTTTTGATGCGACTGCAAGGCGAATTCGTCTTGTTCGTTGCGGTTGATGGCAAAATCTCGAGCTATATTTTCGGCTGTGCAACCCATAATTAAGCCAGATAGCGGGTCGGTAAGCCCTTGCATTATCCCGATTATTGGTTGCAAGAAGGCAGGTTTAAATTTTAGTAGTGTTTTGAATTGATCGAAAGCGGTTTTGCTTTTGGCTAAATCGGCAAAAAAATTGGTGAACTTTTTGTTGTAAAGCAACGGAATGTTGCTCATAGATTCAACCCCGCCAGCTAAAATAAGGTTGGCATCGTGGTTTTTTAGACGATAAATAGCCGAAGTAAAAGCTTCTAGACCAGAAGCGCAATTACGATGCACGGTAAAAGCAGGAACATATTGCGGAACCCCAGCTTGCGAGGCGATTATTTTAGCGATGTTGGCCGCTTCTGCTGGTTGCGAAACATTGCCGATGATGACTTCGTCAATTAAACTGCTTGGTAAATTAGATTTGGCAATTACTTCTTTGGCAAGGCAAGAGCCCAAATGCTGGGCAGATAAATTTTGTAAAACTCCACCAGCTTTGCCCATGGCAGAGCGATAACCGGCGATAACTGCAATTCTTTGTTTCATAGTGTGTTTTGATTTTATACCAAAATATGAAAAATGGTATTATAATAGGATTGATGAAATTATTATCAATTCTTTTATTTTTTTTTACAAGAAAATAATTGCAAACATAAAAAAATGTTTTAAAATATTTGGGCAATAGTTTATTATACTATTATTTTATTAACAATTTCATCTGTTGTGTTTATAAGCACTTCAGAATTCTCTATTTAAATTATGTCTACTACTAACAATCATAACCAAGTTGAGCCACTTTTTTTACAAGAAGATTTTATAAAACTGTTTCACGAATACGAAAACGACTCCCAACAATTAAAAGAAGGCACTATTATCAAAGGTGTTATTGTTGCAATCAACGAAAAAACTGTGGCAGTTGATATTGGGGCAAAATCTGTTGGTTTTGTTGATATTGCCGAATTCAAAAGAGATGGCGAAATAGAGCAGGGTGATGTTGTTGATGTTTTGTTAGAAAGGCTTGAAAACAAAAAAGGCGAACTTATTATTAGCCGTGAAAATGCTAGAAGATTAAATAACTGGAACTTTTTAAAACACTGTCTAGAAGATAAAACCATCATCGAAGGCAAAGTAATTGGCAGAGTAAAAGGTGGTTATGCTGTTGATATTAATGGCATTATTTGCTTTTTGCCAAGAAGTCAAGTTGATACTGTTTTGCTTACCGACGATAGTTTTTTAATCAATAAAATAGAAAAACTATTGGTTTTAAAAATCGATGAAATTCGTGGTAATATTGTGGTTTCAAGAAGAGCGGTTCTTGAAAGTCAAAGAAATCTCGAAAAAGATAAAGTTCTTTCTACAATCAAAGTGGGCGATGTTATTGATGGTATCATTAAAAACATCACCGATTACGGTGCCTTTATTGATTTTGGTAGTTTTGATGGCTTGTTGCATCTCACCGATATCTCTTGGTGTCGCATTAAACACCCTTCTGAGTTGCTAAAAGTTGGTCAAGAAATAAAAGTGCAAGTAATTAAATACGATGAAGCCACTAAACGAGTTTCTCTTGGTATGAAACAATTACAGCAAAATCCTTGGGAATCTATTTTACAAAGATATCCAGTTGGTGCCACTTTAAAAGGCAAAGTAACTAACCTTACCAACTACGGTGCTTTCGTAGAAATAGAGCAAGGCATTGAAGGTTTGGTGCATGTTTCTGAAATGAGCTGGTTAAAAAATTCTAATAATCCAAACAAATTTATCGTTGCTGGTCAAGAAGTTGAGGTGATGGTTCTTGATATCAATCCACAAAACCACCGCATTTCTCTTGGTATGAAACAATGCGAACAAAATCCTTGGCAACAATTTGCCGACAAAAACAAAGTTGGTGATCTTGTTGAAGGTGTAGTGAAAAACTTTACCGAATTTGGTTTATTTATTGGTTTTGAAAGCGGTGTTGATGGCTTAGTTCATGCTTCTGATGTTTCTGTTAATGGCATCAATGAAGAAGTGCAAAAAAAATATAAATCAGGTGAAAAAATTAAAGTAATGGTATTGGGTAGCAACCACGAAAAAGAAAGAATTTCTTTGGGTATTCGCCAACTTGAAAATCAAAATTTCTTATCAGAAATCTCAAAAATCAACGAAGGTTCTGTGGTTTCTGCTGTTATTCTTGCTATCAAAAAAGATTTCTTAGAAGTTGAGCTTGATTCTGGTTTAAAAGGCATTATCAAACGTTTAGATATTTCTAATAACAAACAAAATCAAAGAACCGAAACCTTTGAAACCGGTGATCGCATCGAAGCAAAAGTGGTTTTATTTAATAAAATTACTGGCAAAATGTTGCTGTCAATTAAAGAATTAGAAAGCCAAGAACAAGAAAATCATTTTTACTCTGAAGGAAAAAGTGGTTCTACATTAGGCAGTATTGCTGGTAATGTTTTTGAATCTTTAAAAGATAATAGCTAAAATCAATGCAAAACAATTTGGTCGCCTTAATTTATCTAAAAAATAAAGTTCACAAATTAAAAAATGTAGTTTGGCTACTTTCTTTTCTTTGTGTTTTTTTATTGTTTAGATCAATATTTTTTGATGGTAATGTTGCCATTGAAGGCGACCATATTGCTTCAATTAAAATTGAAGGGGCTATTTTTGAAGATGACTACCGTAGCAAAATATTAAGAGAAATATCTATTAACAACAATGTTAAAGCTGTTGTTGCTATCATAAACAGCCCTGGTGGTGGTATTGTGGGTAGTGAAATACTTTACAACGATTTAAAAGCCATTGCCAACAAAAAACCTTTGGTTATTTTAATTGAATCTGTTGGTGCTTCTGGTGCCTATATGGCAAGCATTGCTTCTGATTATATTGTTGCCTATAACGGTTCTCTTACAGGTTCAATTGGTGTGTTGATGGAATCTTACGAAATTACCAATTTAGCCAATAAACTTGGCATTACTTTTAACCACTACAAATCTTCTCCGCTCAAAGGTAGCCCATCTTTGTTTGAAAAATCTACCTCACAAGTCAATAGTGTTATCTCTGATTCTATCTCTGATTCCCATCAATTTTTTTGCAATCTGGTAAAACAAAGAAGGGGTAAAAAAATCACCACCAATGTTTGTGATGGCAGGGTTTTTACGGGTAGACAAGCTTTAAAGGCTGGTTTAATAGATAGTGTTGGCGGTAAAGAAGAAGTGGCAAAATTTTTATTTAGCAAAAAAATTGATATTGTTAAAATGCCAATCAAAGAAGTTGAAATAATTAAGCAAGAACACAATTTTATTAAAAGCTTTATCAATCAAATACCGTTTTTACAAAAATTTAATGCTACCAGCAATAAACCGCAAATTATGGCAGATTTACCTTTTTCAACAATAAAATAATATCAAATTTGTTAAAATAATGTCTGAAAACAAACTTTTGCCAGTCCACAAAAGATTTAATCTTAATTTTAGCTATGGTGTTGGATCTCATCTTTTTAACCACCAAGGCCAATCTTATCTCGATTTTGGTGCAGGAATTGCTGTAAATGCCTTGGGCCATTGCCATCCTAATTTGGTTTCAGCCATCACCAAGCAAGCTCAAAAACTGTGGCATGTTTCCAATATTTATAGCACCAATCAACTAAACGATTATGCTAATAAATTGGTTAATGCTAGTGCTTTTGCCGATAATGTATTTTTTTGCAATTCTGGAGCAGAAAGCATAGAATGTGCCATCAAAATGACCAGAAGGCATTTCTATGTCAAAAATTCTCCGCGATATCGTATTATTACTTTTTCTGGTGCTTTTCATGGTCGAACTATTGCCACGATTTCTGCTGCCTCTAAACCAAAATATTTAGAAGGTTTTGCTCCTGCTTTGCCTGGCTTTGATAATGTGCCATTTAATGATATTGAAGCAGTAAAAACTGCCATTTCAAACGAAACTGCTGGCATTTTAATTGAGCCAATTCAAGGTGAAGAAGGAATTAGAGTTGCCTCACTATCTTTTTTGCAACAACTACGAAAATTATGTGATGAACACCAAATTTTATTAATCTTTGACGAAGTGCAGTGCGGTATGGGTAGAACTGGTTATTTATTTGCCTCCGATTATTTTGCTGTCAAGCCCGATATTATTTCTACTGCCAAAGGAATTGGCGGTGGCTTTCCTTTGGGTGCTTGTTTGGCAACTAAAAATGCCTCTTTAGGTATGACTTATGGTGTGCATGGCACAACTTATGGGGGCAATCCTTTGGCTATGGCGGTGGCAAATGCTTTGCTTGACACGATTTTGGCCGATGGTTTTTTTCAGCAAGTAAGGCAAATGTCAAAAGAATTGCAAGCTTCATTGTTTTCTTTGCAACAAAAATATCCTAAAATTATTGCCGAAATAAGAGGTGTTGGCTTAATGCTTGGTTTAAAAATCGCTCCTCTCTTAGAAAATACTTTGGTGGTAGAAAAATTTATTGAACATCATCTTTTAACAATTCCTGCAGGAGAAAATGTTATCAGAATTTTACCGCCCCTAATTATTAATCGTTGCAACCTAGAAGAATTCTATCACAAAGCAGATTCTGCTCTTAGTAATATTGATTTAACTAATATTGCATAAAATATTTTGCATTTTAAATTATTGCTAACATAATTAGTGATGCAATAGTCCCATAATTTTTTTTAGTATAATTTTATCTGTTTTCATGAGATCGAAACCAAAAAACATAGAAGAAGAAAAAATAAAAAAAACCACCACTACTATAGAAGAAGATGATATAGAAGTAACCGAAGGTGGTCCTTCTATTGTTTCTGCTAATCGCAACAAAATTATGGCTGGAGCTGCGGTTGCGGTTTTGGTAATTTTATTGTATTTATTTTTAAGTGGAGAAAACAATCAAAAAACACCCGCTCCAGTTACGACCGAATCTGCTTCAAACAATCAAACAACAGAGCAACAAATAAACAAGCCAGAGCCGACACAAGTGGCACCAAGTGAAACTGGTAAATCACCTTTTGAATTTCAAGAAATAGACAAAAAAGAAAAAGAAGAAAATCTCGATTCTGTGGCAAAACAAGCCAAGCCAGAAATACCCGATTTGCCAGAATTGCCAAAAGAGGCGGTAAATAGCGAAACTAATCAGGTTGCCAACACCAATGAGTTGCCAAAAAATCTTGCTCCAACTGTTTCGCAAGAAGCTGTTAACAAATCGCAATCAATGCTAGAATTAGAAAAAAAAATACAAGAACAAGAGGCTAAAATTAAAGAAAAAGAGCAAAAAATACAAGAACTAGAAATAAAAAAAGAAATTGAAAAAATAGAAGAAGAAGAAAAAAAAGAGCTTGCCATACCTGCACGATATGCCCCAATTGTTATTTTGGGTGGCGGGGGAGGTGGCCCAGATAATGGTGTTGGTTACGATAAAAACATCATCAGTATCAATAAAGATCCCTTATCGCAGTTAAAAAAATCAGAAACTCCAATAGAGGCAACTATTATTGAAGATCTTACTCACACCATCGCTCAAGGCAAAATTATTGCGGCCGTTTTAGAAACTGCTATCAGCACAGAATTGCCAGGTGGGGTGAGGGCCATTGTAAGTAGAGATATTTTTGGCGAAGCTGGTAAAGAAATTTTAATTCCAAGAGGTTCGCGACTATATGGCACTTATTCTACAGAAATAAAATTTAACCAAGCTAGAGTTAAAATTAACTGGACGAATTTATTGCGACCAGATGGGGTAAAATTAGCAGTAACTTTGCAAGCAGGCGACGAATTTGGCAGAGCGGGTGTTGTTGGCGAGGTTGATAGAAGATATTCAGCAGTGGTTGCTAACACTGTTCTTACCAGTGCTTTTGCTTTAGGAACCTCTATGGGTATGCAAAAACTATTTGGTGGAGGCGGGGGAGGCACTACTACTGTAACTAACCTTACCTCGGGCACATCTTCGACAACTTCGGGGGCTTATAGCCAAATTGCTTTTGAAGTAACCAAAAATATTTTAAATATTATGAAGGGCATAGTTGACCAAGCAATCGATACCGAACCAGTTATTAGATTGGCACAAGGAACCAAGATAACCATTATGGTTACTTCCGATCTAAGATTACCTGCAATGAAAAAACGATAAATTATTTTTTATTTAAATATGCCTACAATAATAATTAGAGAAGGAGATATTGATAAAAATGGTACAATCACTGGCTCAGGTTCTATTCTTGTCAAAGAAGATAATGGAAAAAAGGTTGCTTTTATTGGTGTTTTTAAAGAAGATGAAAAAGTTTTTGGTGTTTTGCAGGAAGAAAACATAGAAGATAATATGATGACTTTATATATTGGCGATTTTAAAGGAACTGAATCGGATAAGCTCATTCGCCTAGATATTAAACCTTCTTCTATTGATTTTTATTTATCTGATTCTCAAAATCCGAATAATTTTTTAACTCAAATAGCAAGGAAAATATCTTTTATAAAAGAAAGTATGCAAGAAAAACATCCAGGAATTAATCCAGATATCTTTGATCGTGTGCTAGAATCAATAGAATCTATTAGAAAAGAAATGGAAGATCGTGGCATGGAAGGTCGCGTTTATGAATGGGGCAGTGCTAGTAGTCAATGTTCTTTTTATAGTTGCAGTGGTGAAGAAAATGTAATTATCGATGATTGTGGAGAAACCAAAATTATATTGAGAAGATCTTCATCAGATCCTCAGCTTTCTGCAGAAACACCAAGCACAACTCCCGAGAATCCAGATCGCAAGAATCCATATGAGGGTCATTATCCACGAAAGTTAGCGGACTTTCTTGATAGAGCTGATAGATGTATTACTTAAATTTCATTAATCTTTATCTACGATTTTAACATATGAAAAATCTGCTTATCAAAATAATTTGCTTACTTTTTTTAACATCTTGCTGTTGTCAAGAAAAAACAAAATTTTATAGCAAAAAATGTTTGCCAAATAACCTGCAAGATGGTAATAAAAACAATAATTGCTTGTTGTTTTATAAAAATTATGAGTTGCCACAATATCAAGTGCAAAAAGTGATTGATGAAACAATAGAAATTCGTCATTATCAACCCAGAATAGTTGCTGAGGTTGTTGTTGCTGGCACTCAAAAACAAGCAGTTAAAAAAGGTTTTAGAGCTCTAGCAAGTTATATTTTTGGCAATAACATTGACATGACCAGCCCAGTAAATCAAACCCTCCAACAAGAAAATCAATGGCTTATTCAGTTTGGTATGCCTCACTATTTTACTCTTGATACTTTGCCTAAGCCAAAAAATCCTAATATTAACCTACACATTATTTCGCAACAAAAAGCGGTGGCAATAATGTTTTCTGGTGTTTGGTCTGATGAAAAATTTGCTTTTCATTTGCAAAAATTAAAAAAATATTTGACAGAAAATAATTTGCAAACCATAGCAGAGCCAAGTTTTGCTTATTACGACGATCCATTTACTTTTCCTTGGAATAGAAAAAATGAAATAATCTGGCAAATTCAAGAAAAATAAAAAAAAGTGAAAAAAACACTTTTAAAATAAAAAAAACTGTTTTATAATTTTGCTACTTTTTATTTTTTACTTATGGGTGATTAGCTCAGTTGGTAGAGCATCTCCCTTACAAGGAGAGGGTCGGCAGTTCGAGCCTGTCATCACCCACCATATTGCAACTAAAAAAATATAAGTGAAATTTTTTAGGCAAAATTTTAAAAAATTTGCTTAAAAATCTACATTAAAAAACATTGTTTTTGTTTGGGGGTGTAGCTCAGTTGGTTAGAGCGCTTGCCTGTCACGCAAGAGGTCGCGGGTTCAAGTCCCGTCACTCCCGCCATTTTGTTTTATCATTTCTTTTTTTGCGGGTGTAGCTCAGTGGTAGAGTACAACCTTGCCAAGGTTGGTGTCGAGGGTTCAAGTCCCTTCACCCGCTCCATTTTTAAATTTTGTTTCTGCATTAACTGAGTTTTTCTTTGCGATAAAGCAATAAAATTCCTAAGGCGATAAAAATTAAATTAATGAGCCAAGTAGCAGAAAAAACAGAAATTAAGTTAGCCGAACCCAGTGATTTGGCTATATTGTCGATGATATAAATAAATAATCCAAATAAAATTCCTAAAAATATTTTTAAAATTACTTGGCGATTTCTGATATGATTAATGCCAAAGTAAGCAGAAATTAACACCATAGCCAAAAAATTAAAAGGCAAAGCTAAAGTGCCATAAAAATGCACGACAAACTTTCTGGCATCCAAGCCAACCGCTTTGATGTTTTTAATGGTTTTTGGCAAAGTAAATAAAGAAAAAAATTGCAATTTTGCGAAATTAGAAACGATTTGTTGTTGTAATAGATTGTTATTGAGGTTGGTGGCAATTTTTAGTTGCTCTATTTTTTGATTAAATTCTGTTGAATTGTTAACGATGCAGTTGCTTAAATATAGCCATTTTCCTTGTATTTTGGTGTATCGGCAATTAATTTTTTGATAAAAATTTTGCTGTTCATCAAAAAACCATAAACCAACATCGGCAAAAACATTGTTTGCCTTGTTATATTTGCCCAAACCAATAATGATGGTATGATTTTTTTCTTTGAGATAGTTTTGCTTTAGCCATAAAATATTTGAGCCATAAGTAAAATCTAATTGCTGTACTTGACTATGTTGTTTTTCTAGTTTTAAAGCAAAATTATTGGCTTTTTCTATTGCATATTGTCCAAAAGTAATCCAAAAAATACCTAATAAAAAAGCGGTAATTAAAACTGATTGACAAATTTGCCATAAAGAATAGCCACTGTTGCCTATGATAGTGATTTCGCTATTTTTTGCTAAAGTATAAAATGTGGTAATGCAGGCAATTAAAACCAAAGAAGAGATGAGAGTAGATATTTGCCCTAAAATTGGCAAGAACGAGAAAAGTAAAATTAAATAATTACTTAGGTGATTATTGTCGTTTTTGTTGATATTTTCAAGTAAATTGATCAGAAAAAATAAGGTGGAAAAAGCCAAAAACACTTTGAAAAAATGCCATAAAAACTTTTGTGCTAAATAGTGTTTAATGATGTTTTTTGCCATTAGATAAAATAAAAATTGGAATGATAAGAAATATAAAGCAATTTATATAATTGATAAAAATATAATTAGTGTTGTTTTGTGCAATTGATTTGATGGTAAGATTGATTAAGAAAAAAACTAGAGAAAAAGCTAGGGTGTAGAGGGTTTGTTTAGTATTTTTACTTCTTATAGAATAATTTTTTAGCAAAAAAACAGCAGATATTAGGCTAAAAACGAAAGGAGTGATTGGAAAAATCAGCCTTTGATGCACTTCGGCATTGAGTTTGTCGAGATATTCTTGAGATAAATTATATTCTGGATATAAAAGTTCGTGAAAATATCTTTCATTTGGCTTTAAAGTTATGGTATTTTCTTTAGAATCTTCTTCTTCATTTAAATTAAATAAATATTGTTGAAAATATAAAACTTCTGTTTTTTCGTTGTTATAATTGAATTTCTGTAATGTGCCGTTGTTTAAAATTAGGCTTAAAGAGTTGTCGCCAGCATTGATTTTGGCATCTTGTGCAGTGATGGTGAGTGAATAGTTTGCTTTGCTTTGATCGTAGATAAATAGCCCAAATAAGTTATCTTTTTCTCGTTTTTTTACATAAATTGTGGTATTTTTGATATGTTCAAAAACTCCAGATTGTAAAGAAATATTGTTGTAGTTTTCTTTTAAATTGTTTCTAAATAATTTTAGTTGCCTGTTGGCATAGGGCATAAAATAAAAAGCGATGCTATAAGCAATTAAAGAAATAAACAGACCCAACAAAATAATTGGTTTTGCTAAATTAAAATTAGAAACTGAGCAAGATTTTAAAACGGTAATCTCGGAGTTTTGTTGTAAGGTATTAATTGCTAAAATATTGGCAACTAGCAAAGAAAATGGCAAAATATATGATAAAATCCAAGGCACAATTAAAATAAATAATTGTAAAAATTGTTTTATAGAAATGCCGTTTTCGGTGATTAAATTAAGAAAAGAAACGGCTTTGCTAAACCAAACTAAACAAATTAAAATGGTTAGAATCAGCAAAAAATATTGTAAATTTTGTCTAAGAAGATATTTTTGATAAATCATATTTGGTGATATTTCTTAGGAAAATTGCCATTTTTTACCGCAGAAGAAAAATTTTTTACCGCAACATCGATTTGAGATGTTAAATCGGCAAATTTTTCGACAAAAAGTGGGGTAAATTCGGTGTTAAGGCCAAGTAAATCATCGATTACTAAAATTTGTCCATCGCAATTTATGGAGGCACCAATGCCAATTGTTGGTATGGAAAGTGCCTTAGTGATGTTTTCTGCTAAAATTGCTGGAACAGCTTCAATAACAATGCTAAAAGCCCCGGCTTGCTCTAATTTCAGGGCTGTTTCATAGATTTCTTGAGCTTCTTTCAATTCTTTTCCATGGTAGCGATATTTGCCTATTTTACGTACTTGTTGTGGCAATAAACCAATGTGAGCCATTATTGGTAGATTATTTTGATGTAGAAATGCAACAGTTTCTATAGTGCTAAGATTGGTTTCTAGTTTGATTGCATCGCAACCAGTTTCTTGTAAAACTTTTTTCGCCGAAATAAGGGCCTGTTCTTTAGAATTTTCGTAAGAGCCAAAAGGCAAATCAACCACCACCACAGCCGATTTGCAAGCTTTTACCACTGCTTTACCATGGTTTATCATCATCTCTAAATTGGCATCAAGAGTGTCTTTTGCTCCATAAATAGTCATGGCCAAAGAATCGCCAACCAAAATAATGTCGCAATGTTTGTCGAGTATTTTTGCCACTGGATAAGTATAGGCGGTAAGGCAAACCAGTTTTTCTTGTTGTTGTTTTTTAGATATTAATTTGTTGATTTTATTCATAAAATTAAGGATTTTTCGCATCAATAATCACAGATTTTTCTGTAGAATTTAAAATATCAATTCTGTTTTGTTGTTGCTGTTTTTCTGTAAATTGTTGATTAAATTTTGTTTCTAAAATTTCTTTACTAATTTTTTCAAGACCAAGATATTGACGAACCTGATTTAGATTGCTGATATAGCTAAAATCGTTGATTTTGCCAGCAATATTGGTGATGATGTTGATGGGCATATTTTTTTGATTGTTATCAATGAGAAAAATGCTATTTAACGAGCCATTAATAGTGCCTTTGTTGGTATTAATTTTGCCAGAAAAAACCGAATTTAACCCAGTTTCTTGTAATTTAAAAGAAAAATTACCAATATTTCCATCGATAATAGAAATAAAGCCAGAAGCTTGTTTATATTTGGTGATGGCTTGTTGATTTTCTAAGATTTGTTCTGGATTTTTTAGGGTGCTTTTTTTGTTGACCATGGTGTTGATAAGATCGCTTAAACCATAACCAGCAATTTGTGGAGAGTTGCTGTTGATAGCAATTTGTAGGGCGGTATTTTGAAAAATTTCTTGTTTCTTGCTTGCAACACTGATGATGTTTCCTTCGATATTTGAAATGCCAGAAATATTGTTGATTTGAAAATAGTTTTTAGTTATAGAATCAAGATAGCAAGATTTGCAAGAAAAAGTTCCTGAAATTATTTTGTTTAATTTCATATTAATGTCGCCTTTAAATTCAAAATTACCTTGATGTAAATTGCTGGTGAGATTGGTAAAAATAATTTGCCCGTCTTGCATAGTGGCGGTTGCCTTGAGATTGCTTAGTTTATCTTGATAGAATTGTAGATTATTAAGATTGATATTAAATTTTCCATTAAAACCCTCTAGTGAAGCTAGTTTATAAAAATTATCAACAAAATCGTAGTTAAGATTTTGTGGATTATCTTTGTTGGCGGTGCTGTTGATAGACATTTTTTCGCCCGATATTTTTAGATCGATGGTTGGTTTGTCTTGAGCTAAATTGAGGGCTAATTCGGCATTAAAATTGTTTTCATCGTTATTAAATTGAGAATTGTTTAGTTGTAAAAAGCCTTTTTTAAATGAAAAATCAAAAGATTGGTTGTTGAATTTTTGGTTGCGATAAATTAGTTCATCGAATTTGAGTTTGATGTTGTAATCGCCAGAAATTTTGTTGAGCCACAAAGTTTTATCAAACATTTTGCCAAAATTAAAGTAAGAATTGTCTTTTGATAAAGAAATATATTTAGAAAGATCGAATTTGGAAAAATTGATTTGAGCTTTAAAAACTCTGTTTTTATCAAAACCTATTGCCTTGATATTGCTATAAATTTCGGATTCTCCATTGTTTAAAACAAGATAGAACCGATTGAGTATTTTATAGCTTGGAGTAAAAATAACATCGGAGTTAAATTTGTAAGATAAGTTATCGTTAATGTTGATATTGGGAAAGTTTAACTGAATATTTTTGAGACCTTTATTGATTGAGCTACCGTTGCCACTCACTTTGCCAATAAATTTAGGATAAGATTCTGTGTTATCAACAATGCCTGCGATATAAAAATTGTTATCGTCAATATTAAATTTGATAGGCGAAATAATGGCATTACCACTAGAAGCCAAGCTATAAAACTCAAAATCTTTGATAGTTGATTCGTAAAATTTAATATTTTTTACTTGAATTTCGGTGATAATATCAAATTTATTGCTTTTTTTGATATAATTGTTGAGTAAGCTTTCTTTGTTTTCTAAATTAATGATATTTTTATTTTCGCTTAATAAAATAATATCTTCGTTATCTTCTAAATTGCTGATCGGAGCTTGGTTATTAAAGGTTTCTTCGGTGATTTTTTCTTCACTTTCTTCTTTTGGTAATAAAAATTCGTTAAGATCAAGATCGTTTAAGTTAATTTTGATATCTAGAAATGAGATTTTTTGGTCGATGCCAATATTGATTTCGGCATTACCAGAGGCAGATAAAGAATCTATTTTAATATTTTTGGCAACAATTTCACTGCCGTCATTTTCGAGTGTGGTGTTTAGTTTAATTGGTTTGATATTATTTTTTAAGTTAGGAGCCAAAATATCGTGATTGCCAAAAAGTAGTTGATAAAAGTTTTTAAAATTAACTATTTCGGCGGTTAAATTACCTTGAAACTTGCCTAATAATTTATTGAATAAAGGCTGATTATCGTTTTTTTCGAGAAAATTACCATCGATTGCTAAATTAAAAGCATCGGAATTGATTTTGAGGTAGGAGTTTTTTTTAGGATTAAACAAAAACAATAAATCGAGATTATAAGTTGTGTTATTATTGTTTAGATTGCCGTAAAGTTCGATTTTTTTCTGAGAAAGATGAAAATTAAAATTAATATTTTCCAAATCTTGTTGCACTCCAAATTTGTTATATTGTAAAAAGTGAGTATCAATAACTTCGATATTTTTAAGCTCTAAATTACCGGCATCAATTTTATCGATATTAAATAATTTAGCAGTGAAAGCCTTTTGATTGCCGTTTGGTAAGGCAATATTGACAAATTCTTGGCTGATTTTTTTTAATTCGGTGTTTTCAATGCTAAGTGAATGATGATTGCTTTCTAATAGGGTATTTTCTAGAGTGATTTTTTTGATTTTATGTTTACTAAAAAAATAGTCAACCCCAAAAGAAATAGTGATTTTTTTGACATACAAATTGTAAATATTGTCTGCATAGCGATAGTTTTCGATAAAAACATCTGATAAAATAATTTTTGGAGTAGGGATAATTTGTGCTTTCACACCGCCTTTAACAACAAAATTGGCATTAATTATTTTTGAAGTGTGAGTGCTGATTTTATTTTGTAGGTAAGTATTATCAAAAAATAAAGAAGAAATAAACAGCAAAAAAACAACAAGCAACAGCACTGCTAGGGCAATAAATATTTTTAAGTGCGGTATTTTTTTGCTAAAAATATTACTTGTTTTGAGTTTAGAAACAAGATTATTGATTTGTTGTTTTATTATCGAAATTACTTGATGATATTTCATTTATTTTTTTTAATTCTTCAATTAAATGTTGATGGTTGATATATTGCCTACTTTTGATATGCCAATTATAATAAAATATGGCGATTAAAAATAAAACTATAAAAATCAAAAAACTATGCAAAGAAATTTCTTGTCTTGGGCTAAGATCTTTATATTCGCCAATATTGACTAAAGTATGCTTTTTATTGTCGATATTGGGTCGAAAAGATAATTCTTGTATTTTTTGTTCGATTAATTTTTGTTCTAGTTTAAGTATTTTGGCATACGATAAAATAAAGCCAGGAATATAGATATTTTTAGAAATATTTTCGATATGATTGTTTTCTAAAAAATTAATATCAACAACTCTTACTTTAAGAATTTTGCTAATTTCATCGATATCTATTTTAGCTTCTATTCTTTTATTTTTCAATAAAGAGCCTAAAGTTTCTTCGATATAGGTTATATCAAGCTCTTCGGTGCTTTTTTTTTCGAGATTTTTTTTTAAAAAATTAATAAACATTGTTTAAAACTTTTATTAAATTATCGGTGGCTTCAATTGTTGCTAATTTTGAGCTATTTTCAGACATTTTATATAAAATTTCTGGTTTTTCTAGTAAATTTCTTAAAATTTGACTAATATTGTTGATGTTAAATTCTTTTTCTTCTAGCACAATTGCCCCGCCATTTTTAGCGATGTAGTGAGCATTTTTTTGCTGATGATGATCGGCAGAATTGGCAAATGGCACTAAAATCATAGGTTTTTTGCTGGCACAAAACTCAAAAATAGAAGATGCCCCCGCTCTGGCAATAACGAGATGAGATTGCTTTAAAATTGTTGGTATATCTTCAAAAAAACTATCAACAACCACATTAATATTAAAATTTTTATAGCTTTCAAAAGTAGATTCGACCAGTTCTTTTCTGCATTGCTGAACTATTTTTAGATTGTCTTTTAAATTGTCGGGCAAATTAAAAAAAGCCTGAGGCAAAACATCGCTAAAAACCTTTGCTCCGCCAGATCCGCCTAAAACCAATATTTGCCAAAAGCCTTGCTCTTTACATTCTGGTTCGTTTTCTGAAGTTTGGTAAAAATCAGAATTTAAAATTAAATCATAGCCAAAACGGTTATAAGAAATTTGATTAGTTGGTTGAGAATTTGGAATTTCATAGGGTTGTTGCCAGAGCACAGAAATTTCATTTCGCACAGGGTTGCCAGTGTAAATTATTTTAGATTGATATTTTTCATTGATGGCAAAAGTATTAGGAAAAGAAGTGGCGATTTTCGTGGCAAAAGGGGCGAATAGGCGATTAACTTTGCCAAGATGGGCGTTTTGTTCGTGCAGCACAATTTTTTTGCCCAGCAAAACACTGGCCAACAACATAGGAAAGCTGGCATAACCGCCAAAAGCAACAACTACATTTGGCTGTTTGATAAGTAAAAAAAATAATGATTGAAAAAAGCCCAAACAAATTTTGAGAGTGGCAAAAATTAAAGATCGGTAGTTTTTAACGATTTTTGAACTACTTAATAAGCGAAATTGAAAATTTTGTTGATTATCAAGATAGTGTAAATAGTTTTTTACTTTGCTATCGCCAAAAACTATTGTGTGATTATTTTGTTTTATTAAAGCCTTAGCTAAACACATTGCAGGTAAAATGTGCCCGCCAGTTCCGCCAGTGGTGATGAAAATTTTTTTTAACATTGAGATTATTCTTGTATTTTTGGTGTTAAGTTGTCAAAATAAACTGTTATTATACCATTTACACTAATTAAAATCACATTCTAACTTCATCTTTTTGGTTAAAAACTTCAAAAAGATGAAGTTAGAATGTGAAAAACCATAAGATTATTTTAATTTGTGGAAATGGTATTATACCATTTTATAGTTTTAAAATGCAATTAAAACAATATAAAAAATCATATGCCTAACTTTTCTACCCTAAAACAATCGTTGCTTGCTTGTTCTATCAAAATGCAAAGCCATATGGAAAGCCTATTAGATGTCAATCAAAATAGTTCTGCCATACTAGAAGCTATGAGCTATTCGGCATTGGCATCTGGCAAAAGAATCAGGCCTTTTTTGTTGTTTGCTTCTGCTGATATTTTTGGAGTGCCGATTTCTAGCTGTTTAAATGCTGCTTCGGCAATAGAATTTATACATGTTTATTCGTTAATTCACGACGATTTGCCAGCAATGGATAACGACGATTTTCGTCGAGGAAAATTATCTAACCACAAAAAATTTGGTGAAGCAACGGCAATTTTGGCGGGAGATGCTTTGCTTACTTATGCTTTTGAAATTTTATCTTGCCCCAAAACCAGTCCAGATGCCCACATTCGTTGCGAACTTATCAAAATCATTGCCAAAGCTGCTGGTTTTTTGGGTATGGTGGGCGGTCAGATGCTTGATATACAAAGTAAAAACAACATTACTACCGAAGAAATCATTAACCTGCATCGACTAAAAACAGGAGAATTATTTATGGCTTCGGTAGAATGTGGGGCAATTATTGGCAGAGCCAACTTGCAAGAAAGACAAGCTGTTCGGCATTATGCCAAAGATTTGGGCATTGCCTTTCAGATTCAAGATGATATTTTAGATTATCTTGGCACCAATCTTGGCAAAACCAATCTCGATGAAACCGCTAAACACAAAGAAGAAACCAGTATTGTAAAAATCATCGGTCTTGATTCTGCCAAGCAACATTTGCAATTTTTAAAACAACAAGCCAACAATCATTTGCATATTTTTGGCAACAAAGCTTCGGTTTTGTGCGACCTCACCAATTTTATTTTACAATAAATGCAAATGTTGAATTAGGTCTTGGTTTGTTGTTTATTGTTATCGTTGTTGTTGTTCTCTTTCCAACCTATTAAACACTTCACTCAATAATATAGACAGTCCTGCTTCTACTCGTCCTGTTGGTCCTGCTGTTGGTTGGTCGCCAGCCCCACCTTGTTCCGCTGGTGGAAATTGCTCATTTAATTCTACTAATCCTTCTATTGCTGGATCTGCTTGCGGTCGTAGTGTTGGTTTTGCTGGAATTTGGCTGTGTTCTATATTATTATCTCTTGGCATATTATTGTAAAAATTGATTTATAAAAAATTATAGTATATAAAAATATACTATTAATAGAAAATTTTATTTTACTTTTAATTACTAATCAATAGTTAAAGGCACTGTTGAGTTCCAAATTATATTTTACTTTATTTGCCATTTTTGGTATAAATTTTACCTATTTTTAGCCAAATATGTTAAATATGTGGCTAAAAATAGCCAAAATTTCTCCTCAAAACTAGCAAAAAATTAAAACAAATTTGGAATTCAACAGTGCCTTAAATACAAATTTTTTCTTTCGTAATCTAAAAATTTTTTAAGAAAAAAGCTAGTTAATATCAAGCCTTGTTGCAATTGCTTGTGGTCAAGAATGTCGTTTTTATACACTAAAAAATTGGGTAAAGCAAGTAGTTTATGGGCAAAATCTTTTCCAGCTTCATAACAAACCGCACTGCCAGATTTTGGCGAAACAAAAGCTAAATTTGTGGTTTTTTTGGTGGCAACACATTGTCTTAAATCAAGGCCGTAGCCCATTTTTTCGAGAATTTTTAATTCAATTTTAATGTAATTGGCAATAGCATTTTTTTGATCGTCGTTAATTAATTGATTGGCAAAAGTAATAATTTCTGCAAATAAATGATAAAACACAATATTTTCGACAAGGCTGTGGTTTAGCAAGTCTAGTACAGATTGCATCAGGTTAAATTTTAATCTTTCTAACAAAAAATTTAGGCAATAACTTTTGATAAGTTCACTATAAAAAAAACTTGCCAAGTTTTTTTCTGGTTGTTTATAATAAAAATCGGCGGTGATTAAATTGCCAATTTGATAGATATTTTGATTGTTTTTGCTGTAAATATTTTTAACGAAACCGCTTCTTAAACCGTTGTTTTGTGAGAAAACTTTAACAATTGCCGAATCTTCTCCATAAGGCTGAATGTGTAAAATTAGGGCAGAATCGTTAAATTTCACAGTGTTGGCTGATAATTTTAGTAAGAAAAGTTGGATTATTTAAGTGTGGAGCATGACCGCAATTTGGCATTTGATAAAAATGTAAATTTGGTATTTTTTGTTGAAAATATTTTGCTTGACCGATGTTGATGATGGCATCGTTTTCGCCATGAAAATAAACGGTGGTTGGCATATGGCTAAAATCAAGGTTAAAGCAAGAAAAACTATATAATTCGTTGAGCCAAGCAAGCCAGTTTGGTTGATTTTCTACAGAAACATTAAGATTTTTTAACATTTCTTTGCTATTTCTATCGTTTAACGAACTTAACACAGAAAATTGTTGCAGGGTTTCTAATGGTTTTTGGGCAAAATTTTGGTAGAAATTTTGGGCGGTTTGAGGTGGCATACCAGCTTGCACATTGGCATTTTTAACCATTTGAAATGGCGGTGCTAACAACACTAAACATTTTGGTTGTAAAATTTGATCGGCAATTAATCGCAAAGCAATTTGCCCGCCCAAGCTCCAGCCAATTAAAATATGCGGTTGGTGGTGCGAAAAATGATGATTGGCAACAAAATTTTGATAAGAATTAAAAGCCGAATAATTGATAGAAAATAAACGACAGTTTTTGTTATCAAATAAAGCTTCTAAAGCATTGTGTTGCTGAGCCCAACCGCTAAAGCAAAAGATATCATTTGGCATTGTAAAAATTAGCTATATTTTGCTAACCAAACTAGCAAAAATTTTTGTTAAAAATCAAAATCGCCGAATTTGTCTTTGAATTTAGAAACCTGAGCATCTTTGCTATTAACAACTTGTGAAGATTTATCTTGCCAAGCAGGATGATTTATTGGGCTAAGATCGAGGTGCAGAGTTTGGTTTTCTTTGCCCCAAGTGGTAAGAATTTCAAAAGAAGTGCCATCGGTGTTTAAAACTTTTACTTTGTGTTGTTTGGGATTGATGCCTTCTAGTGGAGCTTTTTGAGTTTTAGTGGTTGCTTTTGCTTGTTTGCCGGCTTGATTAGACATAAAAAAAATTAGTTTTATTTGTTGAAAAAATATTTCTTTACAAAAGAATATACGATGCTATCATTTTGGCATTTTGTCAAATATTTGTCAATAACTATTTTTAATGTTCTTTTTCTTTTTTAATCGCAAAAAACCAAAAATTTCTTATATTAATAACCAGCAACAATTGGCTGAAATATTGGTGATTTTAAAACAGCAAACTTGCTTGGCGGTTGATAGTGAGTTTTATCGCCAAAACACTTATTACCCAGAATTGTGTTTGTTGCAAGTGGCTTTTACCTACAAAAAACAAGTTAATATTGTGCTTATCGATTGTTTGGCGGGCTTGTGTTTGCTTGATTTTTGGCAAATTATTTTAGATGAAAAAATTATCAAAATTATGCATTCTGCTTTACAAGATGTGCAAATATTTTATCATTATATTCAGGCAAGGCCAAAAAATATTGTCGACACTCAAATTATGGCAAATTTCTGTGGTTTTGATTTTAATATCGGTTATGCCAATTTATTGCAACAAACTTTGCATAAAAAACTCAACAAAGATCAGCAAAATAGCGATTGGCGACAAAGGCCATTAAGTAAAGAACAGCTTGATTATGCGGTGGGTGATGTGCTTGATTTGCAAAATGTTTATGAAAAATTACAAAAAAATTTGCAAAAAAATCAAAAGTTGCCTGGATTTTTTGAAGAAATGACTAAATTTATCGATGAAATAGAAAATCCCGATTGCTTTCATTTGGTCAATAAAATTTTGCATAAAAACAACCGACCACATCATCAATCATTAATTAATCTGGTTTTATTACGTGAAAAGTGGGCAAAAATTCAAAATGTCAGTCGACAAAAAGTGTTAAAAGATGGCGATTTTGTTGATTTTATCAGCAATCCTAATTTAGTAAAAAATAATTTAAATCAACATATGATTGTTGATTTTATCAATAAAAACTATTTAACAGATGCCGATCAATATTATTATTACAGCAATGATATTTTAAAAAAACAAAAAACCTTAAAGAAAATTGCCCAAGAAGCGGTGGAAACAAAAAATATTTGTCAACAATTCTTGCTTTCTAATAAACATATTAATAAAATTATTAGTGATTTTATCAACAATAAACCAATTAATTTACTTGATATTATTGGTAATTGGCGATATAATTTATTTGGATCTAAAATCGAAAATATTATACAACAATGGAAAAATATTTCATAGCAAATTGGAAGATGAATAATAGTTTTCAAGAGCTCGAAAATTGGCTTGAAGATTTTTATGAAAATTGTAATGACATTAACGAAAATATTACTCTTCCCACCCTTATTATATGCCCTCCCAACACTTTACTTGATCAGCTTGATTCTGAATTGGTTGAAGATGGTTTTGAATTTCTCGAATATGTGGCAAGTAAAGAGCATAAATCGCCCGATGATTTTTCTGCCGAAGAAATTATTAAATATGTATACCAAAGTAGGCCAATCAAAATTGGTGCTCAAGATTGCCACTATCAATTAAATGGCTCTTTTACAGGCAATATTAGTGTTAAAATGCTAAAAGATGTTAATTGCGAATTTGTGCTGGTCGGGCATTCTGAAAGAAGAGCTTTAAATGCCGAAACCAATCAAATTATTTCTTTAAAAGCATCAATTGCTCTAGATCACAAAATCACCCCCATCATTTGCATTGGTGAAAATAAAGAGCAAAGAGAGCAGGGCGATTATCTTGATTTTATCTTGCAACAACTGGTAGAATCTTTGCCAAATCAAGTTGGAGAAGATCAAACAATTATCATTGCTTATGAGCCAATTTGGGCGATTGGCACAGGTAATACCGCCACAATACAGCAAATAGAAGAAATTATCAAGGCAATTAGAGAAAAACTTCAACAATTGCAACCGCAACTATCTTTTGCGGTTTTATATGGCGGTTCGGTTGATTCTGCTAATTCTCAAAACATTATGCAAATTAAAGGTATCGATGGTTTGCTAATTGGCAAGGCGAGCTTAGATGCTATTGAATTTTTAAAGATTGTCGAATCTGGTTTAAATTGATGTTTTTCACTAAACGAATTGCTTGGCAAGATCCTTTATTATTAGTAAAAAAAATTGTTGCCAACTATCAAGAAAATTTAGTTTTTCTCTATTCTGCTTTGTGGCAACAAGTTGCTAATTCTCGCTCTTTTTTGGCTTTATTTCCGCAAGAAAAAATCATACTTGAAAATTTTGCATCGCTAGATAAAATTTTCACAAATAACCAAAAAACTTGGTTTGGCTATTTTGCTTACGAAAATATTTCTGCTCTCGAAAAAATCAGTTTTTGCCATAATCGTCAATTACAATCACCTGCCATTTTTTTGCAAGATTTTGGCTTGGTTTTAGAATTTAATCATAGCAAAAAAATAGTAAAAGCAAGCTATCAAAATCAACAATATCTCGATTTTATTTTGTCGTTAACACCAAACGATATGTCTGGCGACATTTTTGCTAAGGACGATATTTCTCCTAAGGCTCAAAATATTGCTTCTAATTTTACTGACGAGCAATATTTGCAAGCAATTGCCGATATTAAACAAAAAATTCAAGCAGGAGATTTATTTCAAACCAATCTTACTCGTAAATTTTATGGCTTGCTTGATTTTGCTATTAATCATCGCTTCGCTTTTAATTTGTTTGCCAAATTAATGCAAGTCAGCCCCGCCAATTATGCAAGCTTTGCGGTTTTTGATGAAACTTTTGTGGTTTCTGCTAGTCCCGAATTGTTTTTGCAAGCCAACGGCAAAAATATTCTCACCCAGCCAATTAAAGGCACTATCGCTAGCAAAAAAAATAAAAAATCCGATTTAGAACAACAAAAAATATTACAAAATTCTAGCAAAGACAAGGCAGAAAATTTAATGATAACCGATTTAATGCGAAACGATTTAGCCAAAGTTTGTGTTGCAAATAGTGTGCAGGTGCCAAAATTATTTGAGTTGCAAAGTTATAAAAATTTGCATCATTTGGTTTCAAGCATCACTGGCAAATTAGCTCATAAAAATAGTTATATCAAGTTGTTGCAAGCTTGCTTTCCACCGGGCTCGATGACGGGTGCCCCCAAATTAGAAGCAATAAAAGTTGCTCATCAATACGAACAACAACATCGAGGCATTTATAGTGGTTGCCTTGGATTTATTGGCAAAAAACAGCTCAATTTAGCAGTGGTAATTCGCACTTTAATTTTACAAAAAAACCAGTTCGAATTTCAAGCAGGAGGTGGCATCACCTATGCTTCTGACCCTAAGCAAGAATTGTTAGAAGTCGAAATCAAAAGTTCTGCCCTAAAAAAAATACTATCTTAATAATTTTTAAAAATATGAAAACCATCATTATTATCCCTGCTAGAATGGCATCAACTCGTCTACCAAACAAGCCTTTGGCACTTATCGCTGGTCAAACCATGATTAGCAGAGTTTATCAACAGGCTAAAAAAACTAATCTGGAAGTGATGGTGGCTTGCGATAGTTTAGAAATTGCCAACGAAATTAGCAAAATCGGTGGCAAATATGTTTTAACCGAGCCAAATTTGCCTTCTGGCACCGACAGAATTTATGAGGCTTATCAAAAACTTGGTGCCAATCACGATGTTGTGGTAAATTTGCAGGGCGATTTGCCAAATATTGATCCGAAATTAATTTTGCAGTGTGTTGATTTATTGCAAAACTCCAATTGCGATATCGGCACTTTGGCTTCAATCATCACCGATAAAGAACAAATCAATAATCCAAATGTGGTAAAAATAGCATTGAGCTCGCAAAAACAAGCTTTATATTTTTCAAGAAGTGCAATTCCGTATTTGGCACCTACAAAATTAGAATCACATTTTTCTCAAAATATTGATTCAAAAAATGCTGTTTATTTGCATCATATCGGTATTTATGCCTACACAAAATCTGCTCTAGAAAAATTTGTTAGTCTACCACCAGCAAAGCTAGAAAAACAAGAAGGTCTCGAGCAATTACGAGCCTTAGAGAATAATCTCAAAATTTTTGTTGAAACAGTAGATTCTCACCCCATTTCGGTTGATACAATGGCAGATTTAACATTGGCTAATCAAATTTGCGCAGTTGAAAATGATTAAAAAAATAAACAATCCTTTTTTAGTTGGCTGGAAAGAATGGTTTAACCTTGATTTTCTTGGCTTGCCTGCCATTAAAGGCAAAATTGATACTGGGGCAAAAACATCGGTTTTACATGCTTTTAATATTGAAAATTTTTTTTTAGAAGGGGTTGAATATGTCAAATTTCATATTCATCCTTTGCAGAAAAATCAGGGCTTAGTCAAAGAATGTGTTGCCCCTGTGATTGACAAAAGATTGGTTTCGGATTCTAGCGGTAAAAAAGAAAAAAGATTTTTTATTTCGGCAAATATTAAAATTGGCAATATCAATATTTGCACTCATCTAAGTTTGGCAAATCGTGACACAATGTTTTTTCGTATGCTTTTGGGCAGAGATGCCTTAAAACAAGCCAAAATACAAGTTGATGTCTCAAAATCTTTTGTGCAAGGTAAGTTAAAAAAACAACAAATTAGCAAGCTTTATAAAAAAATTTAATATAAATTTTTATTATTAAGATTTTTTAAAAATCACTTGACATATAGATAAAATAAAATAAAATGCAAAATTATAATGTTATTAGTTTTTAATAGCATTACAATTTGTTAATAATATTAACATTAATTTTATTTTTTTTTATGGAATTTAGTCAGTTATTTTGTGAATTGTCAGCCGTATCAGAAGATATAAAATTAGTCGTAGATAAACTTGCACAATCAGAATTTAGATTTAACGACAAAGATGAACCAAAAAAACAAATATTGAAATATTTCTTACAAATCTTAAAAGAAAGTAAAGAAAATCAAGATTTTATACAAAATCTAAGTGATGAATACAAAAAGAAATTGATGCAGTTTTTTGGTTATGAGATGTTAAAAACGGCTATGAGTGATATAGAGGGGGATAGAGAAGAATTAATATTGCCTGAATTATTAGGTATTAGTTATGATATCGGAAATTTTTGCAAAAAGACTATAATTGAAGAAAGTGTGGATGTTAAATCTAGTTATTTCGGAAGTTTTTATAACGGTATACCAAATGGCGAAGGTATTATATCTTATTGCAAACTTGGCGAAAAAATAGGTGTTTATCAAGGAATTATGAAAGATGGTTTTCCACGAGGTGAAGGAAAAATGTCGATAACTATTAATGATGTAACTTTTTATTATAAAGGGTTATTTCAACAAGGTTTGCCAGATGGTAAAGGAACTCCGGTTATTGATGGCGATACGTATGAAGGAGTTTGGAATAATGGTGTGCTAAATTGTAAGGATGGTAAGGTAATAAAATTTACAATAGAAAACGGAATGCCAAATTTTGCTGTTGATACAGTTGTTGAGAAAGAAGAAAAGACAAATCATGGTTATTTTTGCAGTTTTTTTAATTTTTTGACAATTTGGACAAAATGCAATCCTTTATCTGTATGCATGCAACAAAGAGCAGAAAATATAGGATCAGTTAGAAATACAAAAAAAGATGAAAAATACCTATAATTTTCTTGCAAACTCTAGATAAATACATTCTCTGCCTTCGTTTTGGGCTTTGAGTTGATATTTGGTTTGGTGCCAATAGGGCGGAAAGTTTTGCCAGCTGGCACTGTTTGTGGCTTGCCAAACAAAATTTTTGCTTGGTTGTGCCAAAATCCAGGTGGCATAATCTGGGTGGTCGGTGGCGATAATTAGTTTGCCTTGCTTTGCTATTTTTTTTGCCAAAATTTCGTCAAGAAAATGGCTGTTAATGAGCCTTCTTTTGTAGTGTTTTACTTTTGGCCACGGGTCGGGAAAGAGAATAAAAATTTGCTGAAAAAAATCATCAGGAAAGCTTTGTAAAAACAGCCGAACATCGCAGTTGTTGATTTTTAAATTATCAAGAGGTTGCTGTTGTAATTTAGCAAGCAAATTAACAATGCCGTTGAGGTGCGGTTCGCAACCATAAAACATAGTATTTTGGCAATTACTTGCTTGATGAAACAAAAAATCGCCAAAACCATAACCAATTTCTAAAACATTTTGCAAAAAATTGTTTGGCTGATAGCTTTCTAACAAATAAGTTGGTAATAAATTTTGCAATAAATATTCTTTTTGGCTAGAAAGTTTGCGACTTTTGATTCGTCCAAAACTTCTGATTAATTTATTGGTTGTTGATTTTGTTGACTCGAATAACATGTCGACCTGCTTCAAATGGTTGTTTGAGAAAATTTTTTACAATATTAATTGCGGTTTTGTTTGTAACCACCCGAGCCCCCAAGCACAAAACATTGGCATTGTTGTGAGCTCTGGCTAATTTTGCCAACTTTGCATTGTGGCAAAGTGCCGCCCTGATGTGTGGGTGCCGATTGGCAGAAATGCTGATGCCAATGCCACTGCCACAAATTAAAATGCCAAAATCTTGTGAATTTTGAAGATTTTTAGCCAATTTATGGGCGAAATCGGGGTAATCAACGGCAGATTCGGCAGAATCGCAACCTAAATCGATGGTGGTGAAGTTTTGTTGCTGTAAAAAAGCAATAACTTGTTGTTTTAAAGCATAGCCAGCATGATCGGAAGCTAAAAAAATTTGCATAAATTATTTTGTATTTTTATTAACCAAGTTTCTCATAAAACTAGCAAAAACCAAGTATTGCCCAAGTTTGCTTTGTTTTAAATTTAGTTCTAATTCTTCTAGTTGTTGTAGCATTGTGCTGATAAATTGTTGAGTTAATTGTTGTAGATGCTGAAAAAACGGCTCTTGCATTGGGTAAAAAATTTTTTCTTCTAAGGCGATTTGTGACAATTGTTTTTGATGAATTTGCCAAGCAATTTTGCCAAAATAAAGTTTGCTAAAATAGTTGATTAAAACTCGGGTAAGCATAATAAATTCGTGATGAACCGAATATATTTTTGCCATATTTTCAAAACAAGGTTGATATTTTTTATAGGCAAAATCAAGCACAAAATTTTGCACCAAGTTTTCGCCAGAACTGGCTTGGGTTTCGCCTAATAATTTTTGCAATATGAACAGATCGAGAGTTTTGTTTTCTCCTAAATAGGTGGCGATTTTGTTGATTTCGGTGCTGATAATTTGCCTGTTTTTGCCAGTGTTGTTGATGAGTGCTTTGATTGTGGCGGTGTCGGCTTTTAGTTGATGTTTTTTTAGTTCGAAAATAACAAATTGATTGATGTCGGATTCTTTTTCGGCATAGGCAGGAATTGCCATAAAATAAGGATCGTCTTCGACAATTTTTCGTAAAGCAGAATCTTTATCGAGTTCTTGGGCATAAATTAAAATAAAATTAGTTCCTTTATTGGCATAATTTGCGGTGGCAAACAATGTTTTTAGAGCGACGGTAAAATCTTTTTCTGGATTTTTAACGATAATTAATTTTCTGTCGCCAAACATTGGAATTGAAAAAAATTCGTCTAACAAAACACCGGGATCTTCTTTTATTTGCTGGTTGTTAAGGTTGGTTACTAAAAATTGATCTTGCAAGTTGGCAACAATGTTTTTGGCAATTAATTCGAAACGAAAATTGTTAAGCAAAATATTGGGGCCATAAAGTAAGCAACCAGCAATTTTGGCTTGGTTGATGTTTTTTAAATAATTGTCGATGTGAATATTTTTTTGCAGAATAGCCATTTTTATTGCAATCTAGGAAAAACAGGATAAACAGTTGAAATTTGCTGATTATCGTGCCACGAGGTGGCGAGATGTGCGAAATTTCGTTGATTATGGGCAATGTTTAAAATGTCTAAAATTTTATGGGCAGAAGTTGGAATGAAAGGCAAAAGCATAATGCCAATAATGCGAATGGCATCGGTGGTTTGCAACAAACATTGCTGCATTTCGGCGATTTGCTGATGTTTTTTGAGATTCCAAGGGGCGGTATCGTTGAATTGTTTGTTGATTAAGCTAGCAAAATCAATGATTGCTCCCAAAGCTTTGTCATAAGCAAAATTTTGCATAGCGGTGAAAAATTGCTGACGATAAGGCTCAAACAAAGCAAAAGCAGAGTGTGTTGCCACGGGTAGACCAGCAGAAAACTCTTTGGCAACCATAGTTAAGCACCGTTGCACTAAATTACCGATGTTGTTGGCAAGTTCGGCATTGATTCGCTTAATTAGGCTTTCTTGCGAATAGTCGCCGTCGTTGCCAAAAGGCACTTCTTTTAACAAAAAATAGCGAAAATAATCAACGGCAATTGGTAAAGAAGAATCGTGGCTTAGGGCAGGGGAGTTGATTTTGCTTTGTAAATAAGCAATTTCTTGATATGGACAAATAATGTTGCCAAGAGATTTTGAAATTTTTTGCCCAGAATTGGTCCACCAGCCGTGGGCATAAATAGTGTGGGGCAAATTAAGATTGGCGGCCATCAAAAAAGCTGGCCAATAAACCGCATGAAACCTGATAATGTCTTTTCCTACAATATGAATTGGCTTGCCTTCTTGCCAAAATTGTTGATATTTCGGCGATTGTTCGGCAAAATCAAGGGCAGAAAGATAGTTGGTGAGGGCGTCGAGCCACACATAAATGATGTTTCGTTGATCGTTTGGAACTTTAATGCCCCAAGTAAAAGAATTTCTTGAAATTGATAGATCTTTCAAGCCACTTTTCACAAACGAAACTACCTCGTTGTATCGTGAAACGGGTTGAATAAAATCGGGGACCGCTTCATAAAGAGCTAATAATTTTTCTTGAAAAGCCGAAAGTCGAAAAAAATAACTTTCTTCTTGATGCCAAGCAACTTCTGCCCCGCTGGGAGCTTTGCCATCGATAATTTCGTCGGCAGAATAAAAAGCTTCGTCGCGAACTGCATACCAACCTTCATAAACACCGCGATAAATGTAATCATTTTCTTGTAGAATTTGCCAAAGTTTTTCTACAGTAAAAATGTGCCTAGTTTCGGTGGTTCTGATAAAATCGTTGTTGCTTAAACCAAGAAATTGGGCTAGTTGGCGAAATTTTTGCGAAACTTCATCGCAAAATTGCTGGGGCGGAAGGTTTTTGGCGATGGCAGATTTTTCAACTTTTTGGCCGTGTTCGTCGGTGCCAGTTAAAAAATAAACCTGATCGTTGTTTAGCTGATGAAATCTTGCCAAAGCATCGCAAGCAATTGAGGTGTAGGCATGCCCTATGTGCGGGGCATCGTTGACATAATAAATGGGAGAAGTGATGTAGATGTTTTGTGTCATAAACCTAATAAATTAAATACTTCGGCAAGCTTTTGACTGGCTTGTTGCTGTGCTTTTTGATTGCCTTGCAAAATGATTTGTTGCAAATAAGATTGCTCGTTTAAAAGTTGTTGAGTTTTTTGCCAAATAGGAGCAAGACAAGAAATGGTGAGATCGGCTAAATCGTTTTTGAATTTGCCATAACCGCTATGTTGATAGTTGTTGATGATGGTTTGTGGCTCTTGTTTGCTTAGGCTTGCAAAAATATTGATTAAATTATAAAGCTCGGGTTGTAGTTCTTTGTTGTAAATAAAAGAGCCGGTAGAATCGGTTTTGGCCTTTTTGATTTTGTGTAAAATTTGCTCTGGGCTGTCGTTGAGATTTATTTTTGCTAAATCAGAAGCATCGGATTTACTCATTTTTTTGCTAGCATCTTGTAAAGACATGATTCTTTTATTTTGCTCAAAAATTAGAGGTTGAGGCAAGGTAAATAAATTGGTGTTAAAGTTGCGATTGAAAGCAGAAGCAATATGGCAAGTGAGCTCGAGATGCTGTTTTTGATCTTCGCCAACTGGCACAAAATTGGTGTTGTAAAGCAAGATATCGCAAGCCATAAGCACAGGATAGGCAAACAAGCCTAAATTGATTTTTTCTTCTTTTAATTTATGGCTTTTATCTTTAAATTGAGTCATTCTGTTTAGCCAGCCCAAAGGTGTGATGGTGTTTAAAACCCAAGCTAATTCGCTATGTTGCGAAACGGCACTTTGCACAAAAATTGTAGATTTATCGGCATCTAAACCGCAAGCTAAATAGGTGGCAACAGTAAGCAAGGTGCTTTGCTTGAGTTGTTGCGGGTTTTGCAAAACGGTGATGGCATGAAGATTCATCACCCCAAACCAACATTGATGCTGATCTTGTAGCGGAAGCCAGTTTGCAATTGCCCCCAAATAGTTGCCTAAATGCGGGTTGCCAGTTGCTTGTATGCCAGAAAAAACTATGGCCATAGTTTAATTTAGTTTGTTTTTGATGATTAAAGGAAATTGCGATAAAATAAATAAAATCGACAACGAAGTTGCCCCAAATATTTTAAAATTTACCCAAAAATCGGTGCTAAAATTTCGCCAAACTATTTCGTTGAGAATGGCTAAAGTTAAGAAAAATAAAGCAAAATGCAGAGAAAGTTTTTGCCAAATATCGTTTGGTAGCTTGATTTGTTCGCCAAATAAGTGAGATAACCAATTTTTTTTGGCAAAAAAAGAATAAAACAAAAGTGAAGAAAAAGCTAAATTGATGATGGTAAGTTTAATTTTAAGAAAATCTTGATTGTTGTTGTAAATTGACAAACCGCAAAAAAACATAAAAATGACAGTGGTAATGGTTGGCACTTTGGGAATAGATTTGGTTTTAAAATAGCCAATTAAAATAACTAAAATACTAGTAAAAAGCATAGCAAAAGAAGGTATTAATAAGTCATTAGGATTGCTTTTTAATTTATAACTAGCGAAAAAAACAATTAATGGCAAATAATCGTAAAAAAATTTGTTATATTCTTTTTTAACAGGCTCAACAGTGTTGCTGGTTGATTTTGTTGTTAAATATTTTGGTTTTAGTTGCATATAATTTGAGGAGAAAAATTTGGTGTTAAATCTAAAATGGTAATTCTATATTCTAAAATCTTAGTTTGCAACAAATTATCTATCTCGGTATCGTTGGTTTTATAGCCAATTGGCACTTCTACTAATCGCCAGTTATCGCTCGATAAATTGCTGGCTATTTGCTCGAGAAATTGATTTTGTTTGCTACCTAAAATAACCTCTATTTGCTGTTTTTTGATTAATTCTTGTTTGTTATCATAGATAGAAATTTCGAGCTTTAACTTATCTTTGCAATTGCTTTTATAAGATTTTTCGTTGTTGTTAATATTTTTATAATCTTTTATTTTTAATTGCAATACAGATAAATTATTTTCTTTTAACTCTTGATTTATATTTTTTTGTTTACTATAATAATTATAGTTTTTTTTAGCTTCATTTAAAGTTTTGATGCCGTTTTTAATATTTTCAGAAGTGAGAGCATTGCTGATTGATTGCTTATCTTCTTTTGAACTGAGATAAAGAAAATAAACAAAACCAACGGTTACAAAAAATTTAAACCACTTAGAATGGAAAATTTTGTTAATCATAAATTTAAAATATTAAAGTTTAACTTTTGCTTGCATAAGCCGAAATTTTAGTATGCCTTTTTATAATTATCAACAATTCTAAAATCAACAATTAATTTTAAAGACAATGCCATTTCCTCAAACAGAAGAAGAGATTTATGAACTAAATGATGATATAAGAATATTTTTTGAATTATTAAAAGCCGAAGGTCTTCTTCCGCCTTTATCAAAACAAGATTCACGATGCAATAAACATCAAGAGCAACCACAATCAGTAAGAGATTTTTTAAAATATACTTTTAAATGGCGTCTCCTGTCAATAGATGATAAGGGTTATGCATACTGGGAAGAAGTTGTTAATACTAATGAAGAATTAGATAAAAAAATTTGTCTTTATACTAAAAAATTAGGTCATATTTTAAATAAACTTGCCCAATTTGGTAATAATGAATTAACTAAAAATTTTGTAGAACGAATTGCAGAAAATCTTGGAGTAGATGCAGAACAAGCATCGAAATTATTGCAAGAATTTCATATATTCACAAAAACACCAACAACAAGTCGCAGTCAAAGTTCAGTAATATCAGATATTCAACAATGTGTCTCGGATGTTTTGAGAGATGTTAGTGGTTTTCAATATGGTTATTATTCAGAGGGATGTGTTTCTCTTATAGATAAGCCTTATATATCTGGATTTGCTGATGGTATTATTGTGATTACTAACGAGGTAAGTAGAGAAAAAAGTTTAATTATTGTTGAATATGACGGAATTGAGAAAACACAAGATCAATTATCAGCAAGAAAAGATCGATATTTAAATGTTGACTTAAATAAAGATCGATTTGTAATTAATGGTGAAATATTTGACGGTATTAAAAGTGTTGATGTAATTTGTGGTAATAGCAAAGATCAACTTAGGAAAGAATTGTATGATGTGGTTACAGAAAGAAAAGCAATACCTAAAACGGCTTTTTGGATCTCAGGTACAATAATGCCGAATAATGTTGTTAATAATGGTTTATATAAAGGTCCTTTTCAATAATTTGTAGCTTTATTACCACTTCGCCTTGGCGGAGAATCTTAAAATTGTTTTCTGTGATTTCAACAACTGTTGAAGCTGTGTTAGAACAAATTTTTTCGTTATCAATAATCAGTTCTAAATCAAAAATTTTCGCAATATCTTGAGCTGATTTTGCAACCTCAAAGCCAGAAATATTGGCACTGGTAACTGCAAGAGGTTTTTGATAACATTGTAATAACTTTTGCACAAAAAAACTATCAACAAAGCGAAAACCAATGGTTTTATGATGATAATTAAGGTTTGTGGCTAAATTAAAGCTATTTTCTTTTGCAGGTAGAATCATTGTGATTTTACCTGGCATATGTAAATTAGCGAGTTTTTCGGCTAATTCGTTAAAAGCAAAAATTTCTTTTGCCATTGCCAAATTTTGCACAAAAATAGCGATGGGTTTTTGATTATCTCGTTTTTTTAATGCATATAGTTTTTCGACCGCTTCAAAATTGGTGGCATCAACCGCTAAGCCATAGATTGTATCGGTTGGAATGGCGATTACTTGTTGCTGTTGCAATTGTTGCATAGCGAGGTTTACGGAATCTTGATGATATTGCGAAATTATCATATTTTAATTTTAAATGATTGACGATGAATTGGGCAAAGAGCAAATTTTTGTATAGCTAACTTATGTTGCAAGGTTAGATAGCCATAGTTTGTGTTAAAATGATACATCGGAAATTGCTGATGATATTTTGTTAAAATCTCATCTCTTATTTCTTTGGCAATAATTGAGGCAGAGGCAATAGAAAGGCTTTTGCTATCCCCTTTGATTATTGGTAAAATAGTTTGTTTGAGTAGCGAAAATGGTTTAATATTGCCGTCAACAAGCAACACATCTGGTTCAAATCGATATTTTAAACAAAAATCTAGGTAGGCAAGATGCATTGCCATTTTGGTTGCCTGCAAAATATTTATTCTGTCAATAGTTAAGCTATCAACAATACCTAAGCCAAACTGCATATCTTGCATTAAATGATTAGCTAATATTTTTCTTGTGGCTGGTTTAATTTTTTTTGAATCGTTGATTTGTTGATAATAATCGTATTTTTGGTAATTATTGTGATGTTGTTTTAGTAAAACACAGCAAGCAACCACGGGACCTGCAAGAGAGCCTCTGCCAACCTCATCGATCCCGACAATTTTTTTTTCTTTAAACTGTTGTTCAATTAAAAAAGATGGTTGCATTATTTATTTTTAAAATTTAGAATTATCGTTTGTTGTCATTTTAACTATTGTTTATTTAAAATGCTATATTAAAATTTACTAATTAAAACATCTAAATCAAATCATTTAGATAGTTTAATTCTATAAAAACAACCAAAACATTTTGTTATGTCTTTCTTAAAATCTCAAAATAAACAATCTATAATTAAATTAGCAATTGCTGGTATTGCTGGTATTGCTATTATTGGTGGTGCCTATTTTGGTTATCAAAAATTCTCTAAAAAATCAGATTCTGCCACAGAAAATACCGCAGAAAAAAAAGGTAGCGGTCTTGATCCTAACCAAAATATAAGCGAAGTAAAAGATGTTGAAGAAGTTGTGGCTAAATGGGTTGAAAATAATCCGCAAGCTATTTTAGAATCTGTGCAAAATATGTATAAAAAAGCCCAAGAAGAGCAACTAAAAAATGCACAAAAAAATATTAGTGCTAAAAAAGACGAATTATTTAACACTAAAGTTACAGGTGAATATGCTCCTGCTGGCTACGATGTTTCTATCGTTGAGTTTTATGATTATAACTGCGGTTATTGTAAAAAAGCCCAAGCTTCTGTTGAAGATTTAATCAAGTCAGATTCTAAGGTAAGAATAATTTATCGTGAATTTCCAATCTTAGGTCCAGATTCTCTTGAAATGGCAAAAGTTTCTGTTGCTGTTAATATGATTAGCCCAAAAGCATTTAAGGCTTTCCACGACGAATTAATGAAAACAAAAGAAAAAGGCAAATCTGCCGCTTTAAAAGCTGCTAAAACTGCAGGTGTTAATTCTTCTGAACTAGAAAAAACTCTTTCTAGCAAGAAAGACGAAATCGAAAAAATCATTAATGGTAGCATCGAATTAGGTTCTTCTATTGGTATTTCTGGAACTCCAGGTTTTGTTATTGGCGAAGAGCTAATTCCAGGTGCGGTTGATAAAGCTTCTTTACAAGAAAAAATCAAAGCTATCAGAGAAAAAAAATAGTTTCTTTGACATACAAGGGGCTTAGAGCCCCTTGTTTAGTTTAAATTTTTATGAATATACAAAATAACGAGCTGTCTAATTTACAACAAAATGCTGTAAATTACTTTTTACTTGGTGAAAATGTTTTTGTTTCGGGTGGTGCAGGTTGTGGTAAATCTTATCTTATTAATTTTCTTAAAAATAACTACTCTCAATTAGGTTTAGAAATAACTGCCAGCACCGGCATTGCTGCGGTCAATATTGGTGGCTCAACTATTCATTCTTGGGCAGGCATTGGTTTGGCAAACCAGCCTTTAGAACATATTCTAGAAAATCTTAACTCTTTTAAATTTAGCAAAATTAAACAAAGAATTAGAGCTACTAATTGTTTAATTATCGATGAAATATCAATGATTTCTGCCGAAGTTCTTGATTTATTAAACAAAGTTTTGCAAAACATTAGAAAAAATAATAAACCAATGGGTGGTTTGCAAATATTGCTTTTTGGTGATTTTTTGCAATTACCGCCAGTAGGCAATCATAAAGATGGTGCTAAATATTGTTTTGATAGTCAAGTTTGGCAAGATCTTAATTTAAAAAATATCATTCTTAATCAAAGTTTTCGGCAATCCGATGCTAAATTTGTGGAAGTGCTAAATCATATTCGTTTTGGCAATATTAACGACGAAGTAAAACAGTTGCTTACTGCCAGAATTGCAGTTTATGACAACTCTCCCGCTATTAAACCCACGGTTCTTACCACTCACAATCACCGGGCAGATGAAATTAATCAGCAATTTTTGCAACAAATAAATGGCGAAGCCAAAGACTTTTCCGCCACTTACAAAGGCAATGAAAACAAAATTGTTTTCTTAAAAAAAAATTGTTTAGCCTACGAAAATCTTACCTTAAAAATCGGTGCTCAAGTAATGATGATTAAAAACTCCTTGCAAAAAGAAGGAGTGGTCAATGGTTCTATCGGTATTGTTAAAGATTTTTCTAGCAAAAAAAATTATCCGATTGTTGAATTTGCTGATCAAAAAAGCTATGTTATTGCTCCTGAAACTTGGAATATCGAAAAAATCAATCTCACTACCAAAGCAATAGAAATAGAGGCTTCTTTGGTGCAGATCCCTCTTGTTTTGGCTTGGTCTATCACCGTTCATAAATCGCAAGGTTTAACCCTTGACAAAATCAAGTGCGACCTTAATTATGTTTTTGATGCAGGGCAGGCATATGTTGCACTTTCTCGAGCCAGATTTTTAGAAGGTATTTTTATTGATTCTATCGATTTTAAAAAAATTACCGCCAATAAGCAAGCAATAGAATTTTATCAAAAAATCTTATGCTAAAAAATAAATCATGGCAAGGCTTGTTATATATGACTTTCGCCTGTTTTTTAGCATCGCTGATGATTGCCATGGTCAGATTTTTATCTGGCAAATTTCATAGTTCTTTTATAGTTTTGATGCGAAATTTATTTAGTGTTATTTTTTTCGTGCCGTTGTTTATTCAGGATTATAAAAAAATATTACATACTAAAAAAATCGGGCACCATTTTTTAAGAGGTTTAAACGGCACTCTCACTATGATGTGTTGGTTTTATACTATTTCGGTTTTGCCTTTGCAAGAAGCGGTTTCTTTGAGTTTTTTAACTCCAATTCTTACTATTTTGGCGGGTCAGTTATTTTTGCAAGAAAGAATTAATAAATATACCTATTTTGCTTGTTTGTTAAGTTTCGTTGGGGTTTTAATTATTTTAAGGCCAGGTTTTAAAAATATTTCTCTTATTTATTTGGTGCCATTAATTTCGGTGTTGCTTTGGGTTATTTCTAATTTAACAGTAAAAGTGATGACTAAAACCGAAAAACCAACAACTATCGTGGCATATATGACTATTTTTATGTTGTTTTTCTCAATACCTTTTGGTCTTATGCACTTACAAAAAATAACCTTATTAAATTTATTTTTATTTGCTATGCTTGGTTTAATTTCTAATTTGTCTCATATGTATGTGGCAAAAGCTTACAGTGTGAGTGATTTAGCCACTGTTTCGCCTATTGATTTTACTAGATTAATTTTTATTTCATTAATTGCTTATTTTGTGTTTCATGAAAAGCCCGATTTTTATGTTTTTGTTGGCTCGGGCATTATTTTGGTGGCAATGATTCTTATTTCTAAAAAACCAAAAATTATCAACAATACTGTTCTTTAACTCGTTAAAAGATATGCAAAAGTTAATTGCAATGTTTTTAAACAAAATCATCAGCGAAGATGGTCTTAGTCAAAACACCAAGCAGGCTTATTTTTTTGATTTAACAGATCTGTTGCAGTTTTTTGCACAGCAAAATCTCGACATAAAGCAAATTACTAGTCAACATCTTAGCCATTATTTACAGCAACATAGCCATTTCCAAAACACTTCTTTACAACGAAAAATTTCTTGTTTTAAAAATTTTTTTCAATTTTTATTAGCAGAAAAAATATTAGATCACAATCCGTGTTTAGATTTAGTTTCTCCTAAACTTGGCAAAAATTTACCTAATTTTTTAACTCGCGACGAAATCAATAAAATGATGAACTATTTGTATAAACAAGAAAGTGAATTTAATTTAAAATTTGCTACAATGCTCGAAATTATGTATTCTGCTGGTTTGCGAGTTTCGGAGTTGGTTTCGTTGCCGTTTTCTGCCTTGCAGTTTGATGGCGATAGATTATTAGATTATTTGTTGGTAACTGGCAAAGGAAATAAAGAAAGAATTGCTCCGCTGAATTCGGCTTGTCTTTGTATTTTGCCAAAATATTTGCATTATCGTAGGCAATATGCTAATCAACAATGGTTGTTTTTAGGTAAAATAAGAACTAGTAAAAAACAATTAATTAATTCTGGCGGGTTGGCGGTCAACAAAAATAGTCATCTCACTAGGCAAGGATTTTTTTTGGCAATCAAAAAAATTGCTCTTGCTTGCAATATCGATCAACACAAGGTTTATCCGCATGCAATTCGACATTCTTTTGCCACTCATTTGCTAGAAAATGGTCTAGATTTACGAATTTTGCAAGAATTATTGGGGCACAGCAACATTAACACCACCGAAATTTACACTGCGGTAGGTGAAAGTAAATTAAAAAAAACCATACTACAACACCATCCGTTAAAAAATCTCACATAAAGGCACTTTCGATCTGAATTCGCCTTTTTGCAGAAGGTGTGTCGGGCGAAGCAAGTACTTGGTAGTGTCGGTAGCAGTTCTCGGTCAGAATTCCCCTTCTCTTGGAAGGGGTGGATTTTTTCATAAGCGATAGCTTATGGAAAAAGACCAAGGTAGTGTTGGGAGCCGATCGCAGATGGTTTTTCGAAGAGATCTTAGCGTGTGTTGCCGACACTACCCCGGCACTTCGTGCCACCCCTTCTACAGAAGGGGAATTCAGATCGAGTTCTGCTCGCAAATTTTATTTGTGAGAATATTTTTTATGGCAACATAATCAATTTTGCCAGTGCCAAGCAGTGGTAATTTTTCAACCGCAATAATTTCTTTTGGAACAGATAATTCGGTAATTTGGTTTGCTTTAAAATACATCGAGATATCGGCTCTTGTTAAGGTTTTGCTGGTTGTCATTAAAATTATTTGTTCGCCTTTTTTAGCATCTGGAATTGCCACGATTGCATGTGCTGATTGAGAATCGATTTTGGCAATATTTACTTCGGTTGCGGTTAATGAAATCATTTCTCCAGCAATTTTAGCAAATCGTTTAGTGCGTCCTTTGATTGAAATATAGCCATCTTCATCAATTGCCACAATATCGCCAGTATCATACCAGCCATCTAAAAGAGGTGTGATAATTCCAGGATTTGAAGATAATAAATAGCCTTTCATAATATTTGGGCCACTCACAATCAATTGCTTACCATCATTAATTCCAGGGATTTCTTGTAGTTTTGCTTTAATTGCCGGCATTAATCTGCCAACGGTGCCTGGTTTATTGTGCATTGGTGTATTGGTTGAAAGGGCTGGTGAAGTTTCGGTTGCCCCATAACCTTCAAAAATTCTTACTCCAAATTTTTCTGACCAAATTTTTCTGGTTTCTTCATCGAGTTTTTCGGCACCTGCAAAAACATAACGTATTGAGTAAAAATCGTAAGCATGCGCACATTTTGCATAATTAGCAAGAAAAGTATTGGTGCCAAACATAATTGTTGAATTAGTATCGTAAACCAATTCTGGCACAATTCGATAATGCAGTGGCGATGGGTAAAAAAAGGTTTTTATGCCAGATAAAATTGGTAGTAAAGTTCCGCCAGTTAAGCCAAATGAATGAAAAATTGGCAAGGCATTAAAGACAGAATCTTTGCTTGAAAAATCAATTCTAGAAGCAAGTTGAAAACGGTTAGCCTGAATATTTTCATGGCTTAAAACCACTCCTTTTGGAGTTCCTTCTGAGCCAGAAGTAAACAAAATTACACATTCGTTTTGAGAAGAGGTTGGTTGGTAAAATTTTTCGGCAAAATATTCTTGAAAAATACCAAAAATTTTATCTAAAATGCTAATTTTCTTAGCAATGTTTTCGATATAAATTATTTTGATTTTTTCACTTTCTGCTATTTCGATCAGCTTATGTAATTTGGCATTTTCAATAAATTTTTGTGAAGTAATGATGGTTTTTAATTTTGCAACTTTACAAGCTTCTAAAAAATTTGCTCCTGCGGTTGAGAAATTTATCATCGCTGGCACTCGATTTATTGCTTGCAAAGCAAAAAATGTCATAATTGCAATATTGGTATTTGGTAGCATCAATCCAACATATTCGCCTTCTTGAGTCTCTTTACTAATTTGTTTTCCAAGAATAAAACTGCTTGCAATTAGTTTTTTGTAAGAAACTGGCTTTCTTGCAATATCAACAATGATTTCGTGATGTTTGGAGTGAATTTTTTTAGCATCTAAAAGCGAAGAAAATAAAGTTTTTTTATAATCCGAGCTCTCAAATAACATTTCAGTCATTATATCGTAGAACTTATAAGAAGTGGCTTTATGGCGATTTTGACCAGTAAGTTCTTTGGCGATTTCAAATTTTTGTGGTTCTAAAATTGTGATTGTGATTTTTGGAAAAGTGCGAATTCTAACAATTTTATTTAAATGTGAAAAAGGCGAAAACTGAGCTCCGTCAAGACGAATTGGTAAAATCATCGCTCCGGTTTTTTCGGCAATCATTGCTGGACCTTGATAAATCTTCATTAAAGATCCTGTAACGGTTATTCTTCCTTCTGGAAAAATTACACATTTTTTATCTTTTTTAATTTCATTTATCAAACTTTTTATTGCCATCGGATTAGTAGGGTCGAGTGCAAAAGTTTTTATTAAAGTAAGAAATGGCTTGATCCACCATTTCTGAGAAATAAAGGTGTTAATAGCAAACATTGGTTTATCTGGTAAAAAAACAGCCAATAAAATTGCATCTAAAAATGATAAGTGATTGGAGATAATTAAAACACGATTGCCAGCTTTTTGATAATTATCTAAGCCTTTTATTTCGACTTTGTAAAGTTTTATTAAAATAAAACGAAGCAAGTTTTTAAAGAGTTTTTGCATTATGAAGAAGATTTTTTATTAACAATTTTATAGATAAAAAAGAAAACGAAAATATTAAAAATTCCTATCATAAGAAAAATTCGCAATAAATCAAGTTTAAATTTGATTAACAAAATAATCACAAAACTTGAAGAAACCATAAAGAAAGCATTCAAAACATTGTTTGCGGCAACAATTCGTGATAGATATTTACTTTCAGATCGATGTTGCATTATTGCATAAAGAGGAACGGTATAAATACCTGAAGATATTGCTATAATAAGTAGGCCTAAAATTATTAAATAACTGATGTAGCCAGTTTTTAAAAATTCTGTAAGATTAATGATATTTTGAGGTGTTTGATAAAATTTGCTTGCAAGATAAAACAAGAAAATCCCGATTGAAATGCCAATGGATCCAAGTGGCACAAGTTTGCCATTGATTTGCCCTTTCAGTAATTTGTTGCAAATTACCGATCCAATGCCAATGCCAATTGAAAAAATAGACAAAAAAAGTGTAACCATAAATTCATCTCCTCCTATGATGTTTTTGGTATAAATCGGAAATTGCGAAAGAAAGGCAATGCCAACAAACCAAAACCATGAGATGCCAATTATTGAAAGCCAAACTGTATTTTCTTTTTTGGCATAACCAATAATTTTTGCAGTTTGCAGAAAAATATTGAAACCGATTTTTAAGCTAGAATCAGAAATTGGAGTTTTAGGAATAAAACAACTTGCCACATAGCCAACAATTGAAAAAAATACTACTGCACAACAAATAATTACAATACCATTTTCTGATCTAATAACAACACCGCCAAGAATGGTTCCGAGTAAAATTGCTAAAAAAGTTGAGCCTTCAATTAAAGCGTTGCCGGTTACTAATTCGTTATTTTTTAAAGTTTGCGGAAGTAAGCTATATTTAATAGGGCCAAAAAAAGTAGAGTGTGCCCCCATCAAAAAAATTAACAATAAAAGTAAATAAATATTTTCAAAATAAAAGCCAAAAAATGTAAAACCCATAATGATAATTTCAGCAATCTTGATGATAGAAATAATCTTTAATTTCTCAAATTTATCGGCAATTTCTCCAGCAAAAGCGGAAAAAAGAAAAAAAGGCAGAACAAATAATCCAGAAGCGATGGTTACCATTAATTGTGCATTCATATTTAGCTTAGAAGCAATATCATAAGTAAACCAAATTAGAAAAGCATTTTTAAAAACATTATCGTTAAATGCTCCAAAAAATTGAGTGATAAAAAGCGGTAAAAATCTTTTTGATTTAAGAAGATTAGTTTGGCTCTGCATAATTTTAGATTATTTAAAAATGTATTTTATGGTAAATCATTATTGTCAATATTTTTTTAATTACAAGAAGATAATGTCATTTCCACTATTGTGTTTGTAAAATAGAAAAACATTCTTAGTGATTTGTTATTTTTTTCAATAAATATCTTGAATTTTAGCTTTAAAATAGCTAAAATTATCGCTTCGCAATCAATAAAAAAATCTAAAGAAACCGTTGTATCGTCTATTATATTTCACTCAATATTAATTTATGGCATTAATTTATCACAGAAAAAATAAAATTAGTAATGTGTTAAGAAATTTTGATTATGCCGAAAGTAACATCATTAACAATGTGGTTGCTTTATCAAATCATCAACAAAATAAAGCAAATCAAAAAAAATTGTTTTTGGTAATGTTATCTATTTTTATTGCTTCTGTTGCTTATGGTTTATTATTGGTTTTTATTGCCATTAGGCTAGAACAACACACCAAAAATTCACTTCTTATTTCTTTATCTACCATTGTGCAAATTGGAGCAGGAGTTATTTTTTCGCAGTTTTTGCCAAATTTTGCTAAAAAAGTTGGTTTAGTAAAAAGCATTATCGTAAGCACTGTAATTACCGCTCTTTCTGCTTTATGCTTATATAAATTTATTTCATTTTATTTATGGTTAATTGTTGTTTATTGTTTAGGAACATCTTTGTTTAACACCAATATTACTCGCAACACTTTAATGATAAATCTAGCCGAACCAACGAAAAGAGCTTTTATTATTGCTTTGGGCTCAACTTTGGTTTCGTGTGGCAATGCTTTAGGCCCTGTATTGTTAAATTTCTTTAATTGGCAAGATAATTTTTTTACTTTTCTTTGTATTGCTGGCATTTTTCTAGCTTCTGCCTTTATTTTAAGCAAAGTGCAAACAGAAGAAATGGGCATTGCCGAGCAAAAAAATGTAAGTCTCTGGAAATATTTAATTTATTCACCAAAAATTATGATTTCTGGCTTTTCTTATAGTTTTATCCTTACTTCATGCACGAGTTTTGCTGTGATTTATGGCCTTAAAATTGGTATGGAGACACATAAAGCATCGTTGTTGCTTTCTGCTTTTTTATTTGGCAACATTTGTTATGTGCCGATCAGTTGGTTTTGCTCTGTGATTAAACTAAAACTATTAATGATTCTTGGGGCGATTTTTTCTTTGCTTTGTATTGTTTATATCTTCATTTTTCTCAATGCTAATAATATTTTTTGGTTATTTTTTTGTTTATTTGTGAGTTTATCGCTTATGAAATTGTCAACAATTATTTTGATTAACGAAAAATATAACAACACTCAACGTTTAATTGCCAATAGTGCTTTTAGTAGGCTTACCTTGCTTGGTAGTATTTCTGGGCTTGTTGTGGTGGGTATTTTAAACATTTCTTATCCTAAAAAAGGTTTGTGGCTTGCCTCTGGTTTTATGCTTTTATTATTTTTAATCTTTTGTCTTGGCAATTATTTTTATAAACTTTATTATAGAAAAATTGTCTTTTCTTCATTATCAATTTTCAAATTACACTCACAATAATTTATGAACAACAACTGCAACCAATCAAAATTGTGCTGTTTTACTAAAATTTACAAAAAAATTTTTAGCAAAAAAAATAAAGTCGCTCACCTGCTATTAAGCGGTGTTATCGGCAAAGAATCAAAATTCGATTCTTCTTTAAATTTTGCCAATTATCAAAATCTTATCAAAAAAGCTTTTACCACTAAAAATATTAAAGCGGTTGCTATTAGCATCAACTCTCCTGGTGGTTCTCCTGTGCAATCTGAGCTGATTTATAACTATATTAGGCTACTTGCCAAAAAACATCAACTACCAGTTTATACTTTTGCTCAAGATGTGGCGGCTTCTGGTGGCTATTGGTTATTGCTAAGTGGCGATGAAATTTATGCCCATCAATCTTCTATTGTTGGCTCAATTGGGGTGATTTTTTCTGGCTTTGGCTTTGTTGATTTAATTAGCAAAATCGGTATCGAAAGAAGGGTACATACTTCTGGCGAAAGCAAGGCCATTCTTGACCCATTTTTGCCAGAAAATCCAAAACATCAAGAAATCTTAAAACAAGCTCAAGACGATATTTATCAAGCTTTTGTTTCGTTGGTAAAAACTAAAAGACAAAATAAACTTAATGAGCAAGAAGAACAATTATTTAGTGGAGCATTTTGGGCGGGTTCTACCGCAGTTAAACTTGGTTTGGTTGATGAAATTGCCACTTTGCAAAACAAAATGCACGAAAAATTTGGTGAAGAAGTTGAAATAATTGAAATCAATGAAAAAAAATCATCTTTTTTAAAGAATTTACTTACGAAACAATCAAATTTAGCTAGTTTAAGCAATCAGATTAGTGAAATAGTTGCCTTTTCACGATTTGGTTTGTAATTTTTATTATCTTTTTTTTGCCAATTCGCGTAGAGAATTGGTAATTAATTGCTCTAAAGTGATGTTGGATTGATTTTTAATGATGATATTTATGATATTTAAACAATCTGTTTTGCGATAACCCAAATTTTCGAGAGCAGAAACAGCATCGGCGATATTTTGATTATTGACATGATTTTGATTTGTTGTATTTTGTTTATTGGCTTGATTTTGGCTTTCTGTGATGTAGTTTAATTTATAAGGAGAATCCTTTAATTCATGAGTTATTCTGGTGGCTAGCTTGTTGCCAATGCCAGCAATGGTGGTAAAAAGTTTAGTATCAGAAGCTATCAGGCCTTGGGCTATTTCGTTAATTTCTAAGGCACTTAATATTTTTTGAGCCATTTTCGCCCCAACACCCTGCACTTTGTTTAATTCAAGAAACCAAGATTTTTCATCAACCGAAAAAAAGCCATAAAGCTCTATGGCATTATCTTTGACGATTGTTGAAATTAATAAATTTACTATGTTTTGTGGCGAATTGATGGTTTGGTTTTTTAATAAATTAGCAGTTTTTTGAGAAATAAAAACTAGATAACCAACACCAGAAACATTGATAACACAACTATCTTCAATGATAAATTCTATTGTGCCAGAAAGTTTGCCAATCATTATTCTTTAACAACTAAAACTGCTCGGCGATTTTTAGCTAAAATATCGTCTGAGGTGCCAAAAAATGCTGGTTTTTCTTTGCCATAAGAAATAATTTTCATTCTATCGGCAGAAATACCTTTTTTGAGAAAATATTTTTTAACAGAATTAGCTCTTTTTTCACCTAAAGCTATGTTATATTCTCTAGTGCCTCTTTCGTCGCAATGACCTTCGATAATAACTTTGATGGTAGAATCGCTTTTTAGCCAATCAACTTGAATATCAAGGGCAGTTTTTATTTCTGGTGAAATTTCAGAAGAATCGTAGCCAAACAAAACACGATCTGGCACTTCTATTTCTTGCTGTTCTTGCTCTGTTTGTTTATTTATTTCGTTGGCTTGTTGCTCATTTTCTATTGGCTTGAACGATTCTTGTGGAGTTTGTAGGGCGGGAGTGTTTAATTCTGCCTCTTTTTCTTCTTGTTTTGTATTATCTTTTTCTTTGATTAAAGATCTGTTTTTAAGGTTTTGGCAAGCAAAAAGCGAACTCAATGTAAGAAAAAGAACAGTTGATTTAATAAAATGATTAAACATATTTTTATAATTTTTTAGTTGGATTTGTTATAAAATTTTTGGAAATTTTTTGGCATAACTAATAATAACAAACAACAAAAGCTAATGTCAACATTTTAAAATTGAAAATAATCTTTTTTTTAGCTTAATTTTTTTTAAGACATATGTAAAAAAACTGTTGCTTAAAAAAAATAAGTGTTTTAAAATTTCTAGCAAAGCTCTTTTGCCTGCGTGATGGAATTGGTAGACATAACGGACTTAAAATCCGTGGAGCCTTAACGCTCTTGCCGGTTCAAGTCCGGCCGCAGGTACCAAAAATATAATAAAAAACCCAAAAATATATGGCTAGAATAACTGTTGAAGATTGTGTGCAAAACATTCCAAATCGCTTTGAATTGTGTTTGATTGCTGGTAGTCGTGCTAAAAATATCTTGTCTGGAGCTCCTACTACATTAGATCGCAAAGAAAAACCAGCGGTGATAGCATTAAGAGAAATCGCCGATGGCTTAATCGATATCGAAGCTCAAAAAAATAACATTATTAGTGCTATTAAAAACAAAGGAATTGTTAATGTAATCAATGATGAAGGTTTAATTGTCGATGCTATCGCAGAAGAATCTGAGCCAAATTTAGAACTCACAGAAAGTTCTTTTGTATCTGAAAATATCGAAGTAGAAGATTAAAAATATGTCAAACTCTTCTCTTGCAGAAATTATCAGAGTTAATCATGCAGGAGAAATGGGTGCGAAAGTTATTTATCAAGGTCAAATTTTTGCTTTTCGTTTAAAAAATCAAATTCCACAACTAAAACTTACCCAAGAAATGTTAAAACAAGAGCAAGAGCATTTTGCTTATTTTGACAAACAAATAATTAAACATCAGGTAAGGCCAACTTTTATGCAACCAATTTGGCAAGTTGGCGGTTTTGTTTTAGGTTTTGCAACTGCTCTTGTTAGCACAAAAGCTGCAATGGTTTGCACTGTGGCGGTAGAAGAGGTGATTGATAAACATTACCAACAACAACTCAATTATTTGCAACAATCTTCTCATCATCAAGAATTGACAACTAAAATATCGAAGTTTCAACAAGAAGAGCTAGAGCATCGTGATTTAGCTTATAACAATCAAGCAAAACAATTTGTGGCTTTTAATCCTTTATATCGTTTTATTGAGGCAACCACTAAAATTGCTATTGCCATTTCTAAAAAAATATGAAACATAACTCTATTTCTCTTAACATTGAAAATAACGGTGTTGCTAATTTAATCATTAATCTTGATGGTGAAAAGGTAAATAAACTCAATCAAAACACCATTGCAGAGCTAGAAAAAGCAATTAATGTGGTTGATGGCAATAGGGCCATCAGGGTTTTGTTGATAACCTCAGCAAAAGAAAATAATTTTATTGCCGGTGCCGATATTGGTGAAATTAAACAATTAAATGCATTAAACGATCAATCGCAAACCATTGCTAAACTTAATCAAGCTAATCAACTATTTAATAGAATTGCAAATTTAAAAATACCAACAATAGCAGTAATTGAGGGCTCTTGTTTGGGAGGTGGTTTAGAATTGGCTCTTGCTTGTCAATATCGTGTGGTAGTTATTGGTGAAAAAACTGTTTTAGGATTGCCAGAAGTAAATCTTGGTATTATCCCTGGTTTTGCTGGCACTCAAAGGTTGCCTGCTTTGGTTGGTTTGGTTGAATCTTTAAAATTAATTTTAACTGGTAAATCAATAAATGCTTTGCAGGCTTTCAAAATTGGCTTGGTTGATGCCATAACTCATAAAGCATTTCTAAATGCTAATCTTACTAAATTTGTCAGCGATATTTTAGAAAATAACATCAATAATCAGTCTTTGTTAGCTAGAAAAAAAATCGCACAAAGTTTTTATTGGCAAGAAAAATTTTTTAAGTCTATTATTTTTTATCAAGCGAAAAAAAATATTTTTAAAGCAACTAAAGGTCAATATCCTGCTCCTTTTTATGCCTTAGAAGTAATCAAAAGAACCTATAAAAAGCCACTTCATAAAGGTTTGTTAGTTGAGCAAGAAGCTTTTGTTGAATTGGTTCATAGTGCGATTGCTAAAAATTTAATAGAATTGTTTTTTATTCAAGAAGAAGCAAAAAAAATTGCCAATAACAATGTGCAATTTCAACCAACGAAAACTGCCATAGTTGGGGCAGGAGTGATGGGTGGTGGTATTGCTTGGTTGTTTGCCAATAAAAATATCAACATTATTGTCAAAGATATCAGCAATCAGGCTATTGCCTTGGCTTATTCTACGGTTTTAAAAATTTTTAATCAGCTCAAAAAAGCAAAAAAAATCACCCAAACTAAACTAGAACAAAAAATTCTCAATATTAGCCCAACTCTTAATTATGAAGGCTTTCACAATGTCGATCTTATTGTCGAAGCGGTGGTAGAAAATACTCAAATAAAACAAAAAGTGTTGCAAGAAATTGAATCTGCATCTAGTTCTTCGGCCATCATAGTTTCTAATACTTCTTCTCTTTCAATTAATGAGCTTTCTTCTGTTTTAACCAATCCTTCTCGTTTTGCGGGTTTGCATTTTTTTAATCCTGTTAATAAAATGCCTTTGGTCGAAATAATTGCAGGTGAAAAAACCTCTCCAGAAACTATCAACAAGCTTTTATCAATAAGTAAACAATTGGGCAAAACTGCTGTGGTGGTAAAAGATGTGGCGGGTTTCTTGGTAAATAGAATTTTACTTCGTTATTTAAATGAAGCTATGTATTTATTGCAAGAAAATGTTCCTGTTTTGGCAATTGACAACATCATTGAAGAATTTGGTTTGCCAATGGGGCCGTGCACTTTGGCAGATACCGTGGGCCTTGATATCGGGGCGAAAGTTGCTAGCTCTTTACAGCAAGCCTATGGCGAAAGAATGCAAGTTGCCTTATTGTTAAATGTTTTGCAAGAAAAAAAAATATTAGGTCAAAAAGCCGGGGCAGGTTTTTATTTGTATATCAATAACACAAAAAATCAAGTAAATCCACAAGTTATTAGCATTTTACAAGAAATAAAATCGCAACTGCCGAAATATGAACAAAAAATAGACAAGCAAATTATTATTAATCGCTGTATTTATAGTATGATTAACGAAGCCAGTAAATGCCTAGAAGAAAATGTGGTTGAAAATGCAAAATATCTTGATTTAGCTATGATTTTTGGCACTGGTTTTCCTGCTTTTCGTGGGGGGTTATTAAAATATGCCGATAGTGTTGGCATTGTGAAAATAGTAGAAACTCTACAACAGCTAGAAAAAATTTATGGCAATAGGTTTGCGGTAAGTGATTTATTGCTTACTATGTCAAAAAATAATACATCATTTTATCAATGATTATTTTAGGTATCGATCCCGCCCTAAACAATACTGGTGTGGCTGTTTTACAAATAATCAACAATTCTCCTAATTTATTATATTTAAATACTATTAAACAACAGCATAATCAACAACAAAACCCCGATCAAGAAATTAATCATAAACTTTTATTTTTACATCAAGAATTACAAAATGTTTTGCAACAATTTCAACCGCATCAAGTGGCTATGGAAGAAACTTTTGTTAATGTTAATCCACTTTCTTCTTTGAAATTGGGGCAGGCGAGAGGGGCGATTATTCTTACCGTGGCAATCAATAATCTTCATCTTACTCAATACACACCAACCGCAGTAAAAAAAACCATCACTGGTAGCGGTAGAGCCGACAAATTACAAGTGCAAAAAATGCTCAATATTTTACTGCCAAAATATAATTTTTTAGATAACGATCAATCCGATGCCTTGGCGGTTGCTTTTTGTCATTATCAACATCAAAATAAACCAAAATATGCTTTCCTCTAATTTTACAAATAAAAAGAAAGTAGTGGTGGCAATGTCTGGCGGGGTCGATTCTTCTGTTGTGGCTTGTTTATTGCATAGTGCTGGTTATGAAGTTATTGGTATCACCTTACAACTTTACGATTATGGTGAAGCTTTAAAAAAGAAAAATGCTTGTTGTGCTGGAATTGATATTTATGATGCTAAACAGGTGGCCGAAAAATTCGGTTTTCGTCATTATGTTTTAAATTATCAAAATAATTTTTTACAGTCGGTAATTGACGATTTTGCCGACACCTATTTACAAGGCGAAACCCCTATACCCTGCATTAAATGCAATCAATCAGTAAAATTTGCCGATTTACTGCATGTTGCTAAACAGCTGGGGGCAGATTTTATGGCAACGGGGCATTATGTGCAAAAAATTATGGTTAACAATCAAGCCCAACTTCATAAAGCTTTTGATAACACTAAAGATCAAAGTTATTTTTTGTTTGCCACCACTTATCAACAGCTAGATTTTTTAGAATTTCCTTTGGGTGGTCAATCTAAAGAACAAACAAGAGAACAGGCAAAAAGTTTTGGTCTAAACATCGCTAATAAACCAGATTCGCAAGATATTTGTTTTGTGCCAAACGGCGATTATGCTTCGGTGATTAAAAAATATCGCCCCAATAGTTTTGTTGCCGGTGAAATTGTGCATATATCAACTAAAGAAATTTTGGGTTATCACGAAGGTATTATTAATTTTACTATTGGTCAAAGAAGAGGCTTAAAAATAGCTCATTCAAACCCTCTTTATGTTGTTGCTATCGATACTAAACATAACCAAGTTTTGGTGGGAGAAGAAAATTTTTTACAGAAGCAAAATTTTATTATTCGCGATACTAATTGGCTGATTAATGTTGATGATAATCAAGTTTTTAATGATGTTGAAGTAAGAATTCGCTCTAATGGTCATCAATATTTTGCCACAATAAAAATATTACCCGAAAATAAAGCAATGGTTAGTATGGTTTCAACAGTAAAAGCCATAACTCCCGGGCAGGCCTGTGTGATTTATTTACAAAATCAAGTTTTAGGTGGCGGTTGGATAACTAAAGAAATTTGGTAAAAAAATTACCATTTCGATTTCGATCTAAATTCTCTGCACTAACGAAGGTGTGGCGGGCGAAGCACGACGGGGTAGTGTTGGCAAGCAGAACTGGGGGCAAATTCCCCTTCTGTAGAAGGGGTGGCGACCGAAGGTCGACGGGGTAGTGTCGGCAAACAGAACTCGGATTCCCTCGAAATAGCATTTTTCCGTGTTTCACAACACTACCCCGTCTTTTTTTGCTGTCGCAAAAAAATCCACCCCTTCTAAAAAAGGGGAATTTGCCCCCAGTTCTGCTTGACAACACTACTCCGCCATCCCTTCGTTTAGTGCAGGGAATTTAGATAGAAGTATAGTATTTATTAGTGTAAATGGTGTAATAACCTTGCTTTTTGCATTTTGGCAAAATCATCTCCTGCATGATAAGATGAACGAGTGAGAGGGCTTGATGCCACCATCAAAAAACCTTTGCTATAAGCCATTTTTTTATAAAAATCAAATTCATCTGGCGAAACATAGCGATCAACAGGTGCATGCCTTAGAGTTGGTCTTAAATATTGCCCGATAGTGATAAAATCGATATTGGCAGATCTCATATCATCCATTACTTGCAAAATTTGCTCTTTATTTTCGCCAAGACCAACCATGAGGCCAGATTTGGTAAAAATTGTTGGGTCTAATTCTTTTACTTTTTGCAACAATCGTAGCGAATGAAAATATCTTGCCCCAGGCCTTATTGTTTGATAAAGAGCGGGAACGGTTTCGATATTGTGATTAAAAACATCGGGTTTAGCCTGCACCACCAATTCTAGTGCTTGATCTTTTCTTAAAAAATCTGGAGTAAGAATTTCGATGGTGGTTTGAGGTGCTTTTTTTCGCACATTTTTAATGCATTCTACAAATTGATTGGCACCGCCATCTGCTAAATCATCTCGATCAACCGAAGTGATAACGATATGTTTTAAACCAGAAAACTTGGCTACATCGCCAACATTTTCTGGTTCGTGCGGGTTGACTGCTTGCGGTTTGCCAGTTTCTATGTTGCAAAAAGAACAGGCTCTAGTGCAAATAGAACCAAGAATCATCACGGTTGCATGTTTTTGCTCCCAACATTCGCCAATATTAGGGCAAGCAGCTTCTTCGCAGACCGTGTGTAATTTTTTTGCTTGCAACATATTTTTGGTTTCGTGATAACCTTTAGACATTGGGGCTTTAACTCTGATCCAATCAGGTTTTCTTAATGTGGTTTCTTTCGGAAAATTAGTGGCAAAATCAAGATAATCTTTGTTATCTTTTTTGGCTATTTGACCATTTTCTTGATTATTTTGTTCTAAATTTTTACTCATTTTGTTTCTCCTGTAATAACGAAACCAGTAATTTCGGCAATGTTGGTAGAATGATCTGCTAATCTTTCAAAGCTTTTTGCGATAAATAGAGTGTTAATAATTTGATTAACTTCGTTTCGACTAAAATTTTCTTTGTTTAATAGACTAAAAAAATTACGATAAGTTTGATCTATGATGTCGTCTTGAGTCATAACCTGTTGTGCTAAGTCGAGATTTTGAGAATTAAAAGCTAAAACAGCATTTTGTATCATATTTTTTGAAATACTAATCATTTGAGTAAGCCATTCTTGAACCTTAGAATCAAAGTTATAGTCGTCTAATAAAGATATTTTTTTAATAATATTTTTTGCCTGATCGCCTATTCTTTCTAGGTTAGCAGATACTTTTAGAGAAGAAATTATATATCGTAAATCAACGGCCATGGGCTGTCTTAATGCTAAAATGGTAGTTACTTTTTTTTCAATTAAATGATCAAGAGTGTTTATTTTATAATCGTGATTGGTGATATCTTCAACTAATTGTTGATTATGTTGATTGATAGCAGAAGAAATCATATCGAGTGATTGAAAAATCAAAGATACCGTTAAATCTAAGGTGCCAGCTATTGATTTTAAATCGTTATCATATGATTTAACTGTGTGTTCTTTAAGGCTCATAGTGGATTTATGTTGTAAATAGGATTTTTTTAAGAAATTTTTTTGTAATTTTTTTGAAAACAAAAAACAAGCTTGTTAAATAATCTTTTTTATTGTAAAATACTTATTTAAAAATTAAAAGCATTTTTTTGCAAAAATTTATTTATGAAAATTATTTCTGGGCTTTATGCAAGAAAGCAGCTCACAGATTGTCAAAATCTCAATTTAAGACCTACTACCAACAAAAACAGACAAGCTTTATTTAATATTTTAAAACATAATAAATTTGGTTTTCAATTGCAAAATTCAGTTATGGCAGATGTGTGTTGCGGTAGCGGTATTATTGGTTTTGAAGCTTTATCGCAAGGAGCAAAACAAATTATCTTTATTGATAATAATTTTAAACACTTAAAAATAGTCGAAAACAATGCTAAAATACTACAAGTGCAACACCTTATCACATCGATATCGGCAAGTGTTTATAATCTGCCAATAAATCAACAACAACTTGATTGTTTATTTGTAGATCCTCCTTATCAATTAAATTATTTGAATATTATCAACGAATTAGAGCAAAAAAAATGGTTGTCAAATAATGTTTTATTAATTGTTGAATGGGGCAAAAAAAGCAATATTAAACCTGATTATTTTAAGCAGTTTTTATTTTTACAAATTCTTGATATTCGAGATTATGGAGAAACATTTTTTGGTTTTTTTCTAAAAAAATAAAAAAATATCAAATTTTTATAAAAATATTCTTGCAATAAAAAAAAATATCTTTAAAATTTTATGGTTAAATTATTTATATTAACTATTTTTACTTGCATTGCTAACAGTATTTATATTGTTTGCTTGCATTTTTTATTATAAATTTTTTTAATGATATTTTAGTTTTTTTTATTTTAAAACTAAAATTGTGGTAGAGATTATTTTTTAATCTTGTAAGCAAATTTTGTTTAAAAAGGTTTAAAAAGCCTTTTACACCACTAATCAATTTTATTTTATGTCAAAACAAAAAAAAGAAATTTTAGGCATTATCAAGCTAGAAGTTCCTCTTGGTAAAGCCAATCCTGCACCTCCAATAGGTCCGGCTTTGGGTCAAAAAGGTTTGAATATTATGGAGTTTTGTAAGCAATTTAATGCTTTAAAACTTGAATATGATCAAGGTACTCCAATACCAGTAATTATCACTGCCTATAAAGATAAAACTTTTACCTTTATCACCAAAAATCCTCCTGTTTCTTATCTTATAAAAAAATCTATTTCTTTAGCAAAAGGTTCATCAAACCCTGGTAAAGATGTTGTTGGCAAAATAACTATGGAACAAATCAAAGAAATTGCTAAGAAAAAAATGGTTGATATGAATGCTGCTAGTATTGAGTCTTGTGCCTCAATGATAGCTGGCACTGCTATATCAATGGGTCTTGAAGTTGTTGAATAATATTTCAGATTATAAAATATGAAAAAAACTAAAAAACAAATTCAGCAAAAGTTAATTGCAAAAACTATAGAAGAAGCAATTGAAAATATTAAAACTATTTCTGCTGAAAAAAAACGTAAATTTATTGAATCTGTTGATATTGCTATTAACTTAGGTATCGATCCAAAACAATCCGATCAAGCTGTGAAGGGATCTTTATTATTGCCGAATGGTTCTGGTAAACAAGTAAAAATTTTGGTTTTAACTGGTAACGAAGATTTACAAAAAATTGCCATTCAATCTGGTGCTTTAATGTCTGGTTTAGAAGATATTATTGCTAAAATAGATGGTGGTTTTCTTGATTTCGACTGTTGTATAGCTACTCCAGAAGTAATGCCAAAATTAGCGAAAATAGCTAAAAAACTTGGTCCCCGCGGTTTAATGCCTAGCCCAAGAAATGGCACTGTTACCAATGATATTAAAAAAGCAGTATCAGAAGCAGTAAAAGGTCGAGTTGATTTTAAAAACGACAAAGGCGGAACGGTTCATTGTTTAGTTGGTAAAATTAATTTTGAAACTAATCAATTACTCGACAATATTCTTGCTGTAGTAAAGGTTATTAAAGAATCGAAGCCAGAATCTTCAAAGGGTAAATTTATCAGGTCTTTTTATATAAATTCTACTATGGGTCCTTCGATTGAGGTTCCTGCTGAATCAATTTAATTTATTTTGCCATGAACAGAAATCAAAAGTCCGATCTTGTATCTTATATACAAAGCAATATAAATCATAGTGGTTTTATTACAATTATTCAATATCGCGGAATGTCTGATAAGCAACTATTTGATTTAAGAGTTGCTTTAAAATCTAAAAAATGTAATATTAAAATTGTTAAAAATACTCTGATAAAAGTTGCTTTTAAAGGCACAGATCTTGAAAAATTAAACAATCATCTTACTGGCCCAACAGCAATAGTTTATGCAGAAGATCCTGTGGCTCTTTCAAAAGTTATAGTCGACACTTCTAAACAAGTAGAATCTTTAAAAATTATCACTGGATTTTTTAATAGTAACCTAATGCCTGAATCTACAATTAGAGATCTTGCTAAATTGGGCTCAATGGATGAAGTGAGAGCTTCTTTTATTGGTCTACTTCAAAACAAGCAATCACAATTCTTGAATATTCTTGGTGCTCCAGAAAAGGGATTGGCAACTTTAAAAAATCAATAATTCTTATATTAACAACTTAAAAACAAAATCAATATGTCAACTGATCTTAATCAATTAACTGAAACTTTATCTGCTTTAACAATTCTTGAACTTGCAGAATTAAGTAAAAAATTAGAAGAAAAATGGGGTGTTTCCGCAATGTCTTTTGCAGCATCTTCTCCTGCAGCTGGTGCCGCTCCTGTTGCCGAAGTTAAAGATAAATTCGATATTCATTTAATTGCTGCTGGTGATAACAAAATTAATGTTATTAAAGAAGTAAGAGCAATCACTGCTTTAGGATTAAAAGAAGCTAAAGATTTGGTTGAAGGAGCTCCTAAATTAGTAAAAGCAGAAGTTGCTAAAGCAGAAGCTGATGAAATCAAGAAAAAATTAGAAGTCGCTGGAGCAAAAGTAGAATTAAAATAATATTTTAATAAATATTTATTGCAAAGTATCAAACTATTTATATTCTTGCAGAATTATAGATAGTTTGATACTAAAGTATTGTTTTAAAATGATTTATAATCAAAAAAACAAAACACAATTTTTATTGTTTAATTCTTAGACTTTTTACTGATTGTAAAATTAATATTATTATTACTATTTTTTCAATTAAAATTTAAAGTCAAAAGCAATATTAAATAAAGTTATTATAACAAAAATTATGATAGCAAATTTCATTTTTAAATCCGTTGATTTAAAAATATTCATTTGTTTTAAAAAATCGTAATAAACTATGATTATTTTAAACTTCAAATTTTCTTCAATTTTTTTGTAAGTTTTGGGCAAAAATTTTAGTTTTTTTGACTCCAATATTGATTACTTTGACTAAAATCAATTGTAATCTTTACTAAAAATACAAATAATGAATTGAAAAAATATGAAATTTTAAAATCTTATTATTTCAATAAAGTCTATTTTTATAAAACTAAAGAAACTATTTATTGGTTTTTGATATTATCTAATCCGCAAATTTACATAAAGTATTTATGGCTCAACATCGCAATTTTACTCAATTAACTTTAAGAAAAAATTTTAGCAATAATCCAGATATTGATGCTGTACCACATTTAATGTCTTTACAAAAAGACTCTTACGAGAAATTTTTACAAATTAATGTTGAATCTGCCAAAAGAAAAAATATTGGCATTCAATCTGTTTTTAATTCTTTCTTTCCAATATTTGATTCTGCTGAAAAATTTACTGTTGAGTTTATCGATTATCATTTAAAACAACCAAAATACGAAGCTAATGAATGTTTATTTGCAGGAAAAACCTTTGCTGCATCTTTAGTTGCTAATCTCAGAATAATTATTTGGAATAAAGAAGAGGGTTCTGATATTAAAGAAATTCGTTCTATTAAAGAACAAGAAGTTTATTTTTGTGAAATACCGCTGATGACTGAAAGCGGTAGTTTTATATTTAATGGTGCAGAAAGAGTAATTGTTTCTCAAGTAAGAAGAGCTCCTGGTGTATTTTTTGACAGCGAGAGCATCAAAGGATCTTCGCTAAAATCTTATGTGGCAAAAATCATACCCCATATTGGTTCATGGATTGATTTTGAGTTTGATACTAAAGATATTTTGCATTTTCGTATTGATAAAAAAAGAAAAATTCCAGCCACAACCTTATTAAGATCTCTTGGTTATACATCTCAACAAATTATACAGCAATTCTATGGTTATCAAGAAGCCGAAATAGCTGAAAAAGGTTGGTCTTTAAAATTTGATCCAAAAAACTTTTTAGGTAAAAAAGTTCTACACGATATAATTTGTGCTAATTCTGGAGAATTGTTGGTTAAAGAAGGTTTAAAAATTACCAGAAAATTAATTGAAAAATTAAAAACAGAAAAACTTGAAAGATTTTTACTTACAGATGATGCTTTATTAGGTTTTGTTTATGCTCAAGATATTATTGAATCAGAAACTGGTGAAATACTATTTGAGTCTGGATCTATTGTTACAACTGAAAGTTTAGAAATTTTACAAAAACTAAATATTAATAAAGTTGCCATTGTTAACCCAAGTAAATCAAATATTGGTCCATATCTATACAATACTCTTTTAGTTGACAAAAACATGACAACAAAAGATGCATTAGTTGATATCTACAAAGCAGTAAGAGCTGGTGAAAATCCTTCTTCTCATGAAGTTGCTCAAAATTATTTTAACAACATCTTGTTTTCTGATGTTCGTTATAATCTATCTGATGTCGGTAGAATAAAAATGAATCACCGTCTTGAATTAAAAGTTTCTAGCGATATTTTACATTTAACCAAAGAAGATGTTGTTGCCACAATTAAAATATTAAGCGATATTAAACATAACGATTTGAAAACAGATGATATAGATAATTTGGCAAATCGTAGAGTAAGGGCAGTGGGCGAGTTGATAGAAAATCAGATGAGAATAGGTATGGCAAGAATAGAAAAATCTATCATAGAAAAAATTAATTCCATCGAAGTAGAAACTTTAATGCCACAAGCAATTATTAATTCTAAACCTCTTATTACTGCCATTAAAGATTTCTTTTCTACTTCTCAATTATCGCAATTTATGGATCAGACCAATCCTTTGTCTGATATTACCCATAAAAGAAGATTATCTGCATTAGGTCCTGGTGGTTTGACTCGAGAAAGAGCTGGCTTTGAAGTTCGAGATGTGCATCCTACCCATTACGGAAGAATATGTCCAATTGAAACTCCAGAAGGTCAAAATATTGGTTTGATAAATAGTTTGGCGACTTATGCAAAAGTTAATGAATATGGCTTTATTGAAACTCCTTATCGTAAAGTTACTAATGGTAAATTAACAGATCGTATTCTTTATTTATCTGCAATGTCAGAGGTTGATTTTGCTATTGCTCCATCAAATATAGAAACAGATAAAGATGGTAAAATTATTGATGATTTAGTTAATTGTCGTAGAAATGGTGAATTCATTATGTTGCCACCAGAAAAAATAGATTACATAGATGTTTCTACTAAGCAGATTGTTTCTGTAGCTACAACTCTTATTCCATTTTTGGAAAACGATGATGCAAATCGTGCTTTGATGGGTGCAAACATGCAAAGGCAAGCCGTTCCTTTACTTATTCCAGATGCACCTTTGGTTGGAACTGGAATGGAAGCTGTTGTCGCTTCTGATTCTGGTGCGACGATTTCTGCAAATGCTGATGGAGTAGTAAAATTTGTTGATTCTTCAAAAATATTAATTGAATCTATTAATAAAAAAGGTCAGCCTAAGATAGATTTATATAATCTTAAAAAATTTGTTCGAACCAACCAAGATACTTGCATAAATCAAAGACCAGTAGTTAATGTTGGCGATGTAATTAAATGTGGTCAAGTTATTTCTAGCGGTCATAGTATTGCAAATGGTGAAATTGCTTTGGGAAAAAATGTCAGAGTTGCTTTTATGCCTTGGAACGGCTATAACTTTGAAGATTCAATTATAATTTCTGAAAAACTTTTAGCAGAAGACACTTTTACTTCTATTCATATTGAAGAATTAGAGATAGTAGCCAGAGATACTCGTTTAGGGCCCGAAGAAATCACTAGAGATATTCCAAATGTTAGTGAAGATATTTTAACAAAACTAGATGAAGAGGGCATTATTCATCTAGGTGCCGAGGTTAATCCAGGTGATATTTTGGTGGGAAAAACAACTCCAAAAAGTGAATCTCCTACTACTCCAGAAGAAAAATTATTAAAAGTAATTTTTGGTGAAAAATCTTTAGATGTTAAAGATTCTTCTCTTTATGTGCCAACTGGTGTAAGTGGAACTGTGGTTGATGTTAAAACTTTTTTACGGAAAGGTATAGAAAAAGATGAAAGATCTATCTATATTGAAATGCAAAAAATAGAAGAATTATCTACTAAAAAAGATCTTCACTTCAAATTTTTAGATAAAACAATTAAACAACATATCATTAAAATTTTAGATGGTAAAAAATTATCTGTTTCTTTTGATAAACTAAAAGCCGGAACCGTAATTTCTAATGTTGATCTTGAGAATTTATCTAAAAATCAACTGTTAAAAATTGTAGTTTCCGATTCTTCAGCAATGCTTTCTATAGAAGAATTGATAAAAAATTATGAAGAAGTTGTGGCGGAATCTGAAAAACAATATCAAGAAAAAGTTGCTAAAATAAAAGCTGGTGATGAACTTGGTCAGGGTGTGTTAAAAATTGTTAAAGTTTATATTGCCTCTAAATATCGTTTGCAACCAGGCGATAAAATGGCTGGTAGACACGGTAATAAGGGTGTGGTATCAAAAATAGCACCAGTTGAAGATATGCCTTATTCGCAAGATGGTCAACCAGTTGATATTGTTTTAAATCCACTAGGTGTTCCTTCGAGAATGAATGTGGGTCAAATTCTTGAAACTCACTTAGGTTTTGCCTCTAAAGAACTTGGCAAGAAAATATCTGGTTTGTTAGATGATTTAGCTAAAAATAAACTTGAATATATTGATAAATTAAAAAATACTTTGTTAAGCATCTATTCTTCTAAGCAAGAACAAGAAAATATCAACGAAATGTCTGATATAGAAATAATTGAATTTGCTTCAAAACTGAAAAATGGAGTTCCTTTTGCAACTGGTATTTTTGAAAAATCTAAAGAAGAATATATTAATAAATTATTAGAAATAGCAGGCCTAGATACTTCTGGTCAAATTCATTTATACGACGGAAAAACTGGCGATAGATTTGAAAGAAAAGTAACGGTTGGTTATATTTATATGTTAAAATTACATCATTTAGTTGATGATAAAATACATGCTCGTTCAATTGGTCCTTATAGTTTGATTACTCAGCAACCTTTGGGTGGTAAATCGCACTTTGGTGGTCAAAGATTCGGTGAAATGGAATGTTGGGCATTGCAAGCATATGGTGCAGCTTATACTTTACAAGAAATGCTTACCGTGAAATCTGATGATGTTGTTGGTAGAATAAAAATTTATGAATCTATCATTCAAGGAAATCAGAATTTTAATTGTGGCATTCCAGAATCTTTCAATGTAATGATTAAAGAAGTTCGTTCTTTAGGTTTAAACATTGAATTAATCGAAGAATAATCAATATATTTTAAAAAACTAACAATATCGTAAAAATATGATATTGTTAGTATTATATACCATTTACACTAATTAAAATAATCTTATGGATTTTCACATTCTAACTTCATCTTTTTGGTTAAAAAGCTTCAAAAAGCCTCTGCCTGTATGGATATACAGGCAATCGTTTTTTAAAGTTTTTATCTCAAAAATATTTCGTTATAATGTGATTTTAATTAGTGCAAATGGTATTACACATTTTCAATAAATCTATTTTCAATCAATTTAATTATTTTAATTGAAAGTTTAATAGTAAAAATTAATAAATTATTTTATCACATGACACTTGCTGGAACATCATCTCACGGTCTTTTAAGTACATCAAACAATTCATCTGTTGATTTGCTTGATTTTAATGCTATTAAAATTTCTATTGCCGATCCAGATAAAATCAGATCTTGGTCTTATGGTGAAGTAACTAAGCCAGAAACAATTAATTATCGCACTTTCAAACCAGAAAGAGATGGTTTATTTTGTTCTAGAATATTTGGTCCAATCAAAGATTATGAATGTCTTTGTGGTAAATATAAAAGAATGAAATATAAGGGTATAGTATGTGAAAAATGCGGTGTCGAAGTAACATCATCAAAAGTCCGAAGAGAAAGAATGGGTCATATTGAATTGGTAGCCCCTATAGCTCATATTTGGTTTTTAAAATCTTTACCATCAAGAATAAGTACAATTTTAGGTGTTTCTTTAAAATCAATAGAAAAAGTGATTTATTTTGAATCATATATCGTTACTGATTCTTTGATGTCTCCACTAAAAGAAGGTGAAATTATTACTGAAGAAGAATACGATAATCTGCAACAAACCCATGGTTATGGTAGTTTTATGGCCGAAATGGGTGCAGAAGCTGTGCAAAAAGTATTGCAAAATCTCGACTTAGCTAAAATACAACAAGAGCTTCGTGAAGATCTTTCCACTATCACTTCTGAAATAAAAAAAGAAAAAGCGGTTAAAAGATTGAGACTAATAGAGCAATTTTTAGAATCTAGCAATAAGCCTGAACATATGATAATGTCGGTTTTGCCAGTTATACCACCAGATATTAGGCCTTTAGTTATGCTTGATGGCGGTAGGTTTGCAGCTTCTGATTTAAACGAACTATATCGCAGAGTTATTAATCGTAATAATCGCTTAAAAAGACTTATCGAATTATCTGCTCCAGATATTATCATTAAAAATGAAAAAAGAATGCTACAAGAATCGGTTGATGCCTTGCTTGACAATGGCAGATCTGGTGCTGTGGTGCGAAATGCTAATAAAAAACCTTTTAAATCTTTAAGCGATATGCTAAAAGGTAAACAAGGTAGATTTAGACAAAATTTATTAGGTAAAAGGGTTGATTACTCTGGTCGAAGTGTTATTGTTGTTGGTCCAGAATTAAAATTGCATCAATGCGGTTTGCCAAAAAAAATGGCTCTAGAGTTGTTTAAACCTTTTATTTATTCTAAATTAGAGCTTTACGGCAAATCATCTTCTATTAAAATTTCTAAAAAAATGGTCGAATCAGAAAGACCAGAAGTTTGGGATGTTTTAGATGAAGTAATAAAAGAACATCCTGTTTTATTAAATCGTGCTCCAACTCTACATAGGCTTGGTATACAAGCTTTTGAGCCAGTATTAACCGAAGGCAAAGCAATACAATTACACCCGCTTGTTTGTTCTGCATTTAATGCTGACTTTGACGGCGATCAAATGGCTGTTCATGTTCCTCTTTCTATAGAAGCTCAAGTTGAAGCAAGAGCATTAATGATGTCAACAAATAATATTTTAAGCCCAGCAAATGGTAAACCAATTATTGTTCCTTCTCAAGATATTATTTTGGGTTTATATTATATCACAATGCAAAGCAAAGATTTTGATACTGCCAAACCATATCCAATAGCTGAAGAAGGTGAATTGATGCATGCTTTGTTTAATCAAGTTATTTCGTTGCATACTAAAATTTTGTATCGCTATTCTTTTTATAATGGAGAAGGTGAAAAAGAAATTATCAAAATTGAAACTACTCCAGGAAGAGTTTATTTGTATAATTGCTTGCCAAATGCGATGAAAAATCAATTTAATATCGTTAATAAAACAATGACTAAAAAGGCAGTAACTAACCTTATTGATGTCGTTTATCGTTATTGCGGTCAGAAAGAAACTGTTATTTTCTGTGATAAAATTATGGCTTTAGGCTTTAAAAATGCTTGCAATGCTGGTATTTCTATTGGTAAAGACGATATGATTATTCCAGAAAATAAAGAAAATTATGTTTCTGAATCTTTAAATAAAGTAAAAAAATTAAGCGATCAATATCGTGAAGGTCTTATTACTGCTGGTGAAAGATACAATAAAGTAATCGATGAATGGACTACTTGCACCGCTAAAATTTCAAAAGAAATGATGTCTTATATTTCTGCTTTTGATTTACCAAGACAAGCTAATTCTATTTTTATGATGGCAGATTCTGGGGCGAGAGGTTCTGAAAACCAAATTAAACAGGTTGCTGGTATGAGGGGTTTGATGGCAAAATCTTCTGGTGAAATTATCGAAACTCCAATCATCTCAAACTTTAAAGAAGGCTTAAATGTGATGGAATATTTCATTTCTGCTTATGGTGCCAGAAAAGGTTTGGCTGATACGGCTCTTAAAACAGCTAATTCTGGTTATTTGACTAGAAGATTGGTTGATGTATCTCAAGATTGCATTATTATTGAAGATGATTGTCAAACTACAAATGGTATACCAATTGAAGCCGTGGTAGAAGATGGCAGAACTATAGTTTCTTTAGCAGAAAATTGTTTAGGTAGAATTGTGTTGAAAGATGTTGTTTATAAAGAAAAAATAATAGTTTCTGCAGGAGAAATGATTAATGAAGAACAAGCAGAAGAAATAGAAAAATCCGGAATAAAATCTTTAATAGTTAGATCTGTTCTTACTTGTGAAACTCATGGCGGCGTTTGTTCTAAATGTTATGGCAGAGATTTGGCAACTGGTAATTTAGCTGGTATTGGTGAGGCAGTTGGTGTTATTGCGGCCCAGTCAATTGGTGAACCAGGCACTCAGCTTACGATGAGAACTTTCCATATTGGTGGTGCAGCTCAAAGAGGTGCCGAACAATCTTCTATTTCTGCCATTTCTGAAGGAAAAATTAAATTTAATGAAAAATCAACCATTATTAATCGTGATAATAAAATTGTAGTGGTGGCTCGAAATTTTGAAATTACCATTACCGATTTAGAAGATATAGAGCTCCATCGTTATAAATTGCCTTACGGTGCAATTATTGGTCATATTAATAATTCTATTATTAAAAAAGGCGATTATTTAGCCGAATGGGATGCTTATAATATTCCGGTAATTTCTGAAGTTTCTGGTGTGGCAAAATTTAACGATCTTTCTGAAAATATTTCTTTAAGAGAAAAAATAGAAGAAAGCACAGGTGTGTCAACTAAAATTGTTATTGATTGGAAACAATATAGCAAGCAAGATTTAAAACCAAGAATTTCAATAGAAGGTAAAGAAGATAAAGATTATCTTCTTTCTGTAGGTACTATTATTGGGGTTTCTAATGGCGATGAAATATCGGTTGGTGATATTATTGCAAGAATACCAAAAGAGTCTTCTAAAACTCGCGATATTACTGGTGGTTTGCCAAGAGTTGCCGAATTATTTGAAGCCAGAAAGCCTAAAAATGCTGCTATTATGGCAGAATTTGATGGTAAAATAGAATTTGGTAAAGATTATAAAACGAAAAAAAGAATTATTTTACATTCCGATAATCCAGAAATTTTACCAATTGAATATACAATATCAAAAAACAAACACTTGTTTGTTGGTGACGGTGATTTAGTTAAAAAAGGCGATGTTTTGGTGGACGGCAATTTAGTTCCACACGATATTTTAAAAATTCTTGGTATGCAAGCTTTTACTAATTACATGGTAAATGAAGTACAAAAAGTTTACCGTATGCAAGGTGTAAAAATAGATGATAAACATATAGAAGTTATTCTTTCTATGATGTTAAAAAGAGTTGAAATTACCAATCCAGGAGATACAACTTTCTTGATTGGTGAATATGTTGATTGTGATGTATTTGAGCAAACTAATCAAAAAGTTTTAGCTAAAAATTTAAAACTAGCTCAATGTAATCCGGTATTGCTTGGCATTACAAAAGCTTCATTGCAAACAAAATCATTCATTTCGGCTGCTTCCTTCCAAGAAACCACCAGAATTCTTACTGATTCTGCTGTGCAAGGTAAGGTTGATAATTTATCTGGTTTGAAAGAAAATATTATTGTTGGCAGACTAATTCCTGCTGGCACTGGTTTAATTGCTGCTAAATACCGCAAAAAAGCCCACACTATATAAATTTTTATGTTTTTTCTAGAAAGAGGGTTTTGATAAAAAATTTCTCTTTCTAGAAATGTAATTTAAAAAATAATTACAAAATCTTCGCAAAATAACACAACTAACTACAAGATGTTTGTGTCTTAAATTTTTATCTAATAAAATTAATTATTATTCAAAATATCATCTTCCATCTTTAAGTAGTATGTTGAGATTTTAAAATTCTAACTTCATAATTCTTGTTAAAAAATTTGAAAAGTCCTCAAAATTGTATTTTTATATAGTTTGAAATTTTTTAACAAGAGTTCTTGTTGTTTTATTTTAGGACGACTAAATAAAATTTTTGTTAGAATTTGAAAATATCATTAGTATATTTAAAGATTAAAAATATCGTTATCTAACAACTAAAATATTTTTTTATCTATGATAAACAAACCTCTTAACAAAAATTTTAAAAAAGCCTTTTCTTTAATTGAGCTGTCGGTAGTGGTGCTAATTATTGGCATTTTAATTGCAGGTATTACTCAAAGTTCTAGGTTAGTTCGAGCCATGAAGCTCAACACTGCCAGATCTTTAACTAGATCTTCTGATGTTAATTCAATTCGTAATCTCACCGCTTGGTTCGATGCTACTGCTGAAGGAGTTTTTTCTACAGCAATACCAGCAACAACTGGTGCAACATATATCGATCCTAATCATAGAGATAGTGTTTTGGTTTGGAAAGATTCCAACCCTCAAAGTTCTGATGCTGACAAAGTTGTTTTGTTCAACACTAATTCCGCCAATGCTCCAATTTATTTAAACTCAGCAATTAGTGGTTTACCTGGTCTTTATTTTGATAATAACGATATTTTAACTAGTAATAATTTAGTTACTATGCCGTTATCTGCTGGTTCTCTTAACTATTCTATGTTTGTAGTTTTTAATTACGATAAAACCAGCATAGATACACCCGCCACATCGTGTAATATTTCTGGAATATTTTCTTTTGGCAACAGTAGTGAAACACTTATAAAAGTTGATAGATGGGATAATAGAAATATTGCAATAGATTTTAGCAAAACCACTAACTTTGCACAAAGTTGGTTTCAATTCGATAAAGTAATTACTAACGAAACAAACTATGCTTTTGGTTTTTCTGCAGATCTGAACGACACTTATCCAAATTTATCCTGTCCATCTGGAGTTAGTTGCAACAAAGTTAAATCTTATTTAAATTCCACTTCTGCTTTAAGTAGAAAGGCAACTGGCACCAGCACTGGCTCGCCTTCTGCCATAACCCCTTCTCTTATTGGAATTGGTGGCGATGTTGCAAATACAACAGCCACTACTAATTTATATGGTGTTTCAACTTCTTTACCAACTGGCCGACCAGCAGACTACAACTCTAGTTGTGGTGGTTTTAGAGGTTTAATATCTGAATTATTGGTGTTCGATAGAACTTTAACCAATGAAGAATCTTCTAGTGTTATGGCTTATTTAATAAAAAAATACAATATTAAATCTTTATAGTTTATATGAAATCGATATAATAAAATTTCAACTTAAAATACCTTACAATGTATTTTAAGTTGAAATCATATTATTCCGTAAATTCTTCTTCTGAAGTTTGGCATTGCCATTCTTCTTGTCGAGTAAATTTTTTATAGTGATCGGTTGCAGATTTTATATAGCTAAACAAATAATCTTCTTGTAAAAATTGTTGCATTAATAAAGCCAGTTCCTCTTGTATTTTTTGATTATTTTTTATTGTTTTAAAGTTATTATTTTTTAAATCCCACAAAGTTGCACTTGTGCTTGTAGCTTGATTTTGATGACTTTTTTCATAAAAAAATTGACGATAATTTAAAATCATATCTCTTTTTTCTGCTTTATCTATGGTAGATTTGGTTTGATATTGAATTAATTGATTTTCTTCACCAGTGCTTAATATTAAATCTATTTTTTCTGTAAACTCTATTTCATTTTCTAAATATTTTTGACTAAATTTTATTTTTTGTTGAGTTTTGGCAATTTGATTTTGATAATCTGCACTAATTGTGTGATTAACATTTTCTAAAATTTCTGTAAGCCAAATTTGATGCAATAAAATATCGCCAGCATCTAAAAAATAAAACTGCAATTTTTTAGCAATAATTTTTGGGCAGAAAGATTGATTTTTAAAATAATCATTTAAAATATCTCTTGTTAATTTTGCTTTAGTTAGATAATTGATTTTTGAGTTAAAATTTGATAAAGGTGAAAGTTTTAAAATATTTTTGACATAAAAACAATAAGGATTAGAAGTTAGATCATATATATCGTTTACAGAAAATTTTTTAGGTTTATAGGTGTTGCTAACCTGAATTTCTGGTTTTTTAATTGGTTGGTAAGACAGGCTTGGTTTGCTTACTATATGTTTAACAAAAATTAAATCGAGTAAATTATTTGCTAATTTTTGTATTAAAACTCGAAATTTTAGCAAAAAAGGCGATATTTTATTGATTTTACCACTAATATTGATGTTGCTATAAGTAAAAAATATTTGTGGTTGTTGAAAATAACTGCAAAAATCAAAAGCACTTTGCCCAAATCTTTTTTGATTAAGATTGATATTGAGTTCGGTTTTGATTTTATTGCCAATCAAACCGCCATCTTGAGTTTGTGGTAAAAAAGATTCGTTAGCATTGGCGATAATTAGCAAATCAAAGCTTAATAATCGGGCTTCTAGATTAGATAAAATGGTGATATTGCTATGGTTTGATTTAGTTGGAAAATAGGTCAAATTACTCAGCACACATTTTAATTCTTCAAGATTTTGTATTTGGTAATTTAAAGAAATCAGCTCTTCAATAAATTTTTTGATGGCAAAATCTTCTTCGTTTTTTAAAATTTCTGAAAAATTTTTGGTAGTAATTTTTTCGATAGAATTGATATAGCTTTCTAAGCTAGGTTCTTTTGGTAAATTATTGATGAGTTTTTGTAAAAAATCAATAATATTTTCTAAGATTTCTGGGGTAAATTTTGGGTAATTTTCAATAAATTGTTGATGATAAAAAGATTTTTCGTAAATATCATCGCTAAGAAAATTTATAAGCTCGGTTAAATTTTTGGCAACAATTGGTTGTCTTAACACAAATAATTCAAGCCAATAAAGCAAATCAAGATCGGCAACAAATAGTTTGTGATGCAATAAAGCAGAAAGAGTATAAGGATTGAGATTTTCGTTGGTTATTTGATAAAGCAAAGAAATAAAACTAAATAACTCGTGTTGAGTGGCTTGCTGAGCGATTTTATTGTTAAAAACAATATTTTTTTGCTGTAAATTTAAAGTAAGAAAAGGTAAAAAATTGCTATCATAAACCACTATCCCTATTTTTTTGCTTGGATTATTGATGATGGTTTGAGTAATAGAATCGGCTTCAGCAAAATAATTGGAGCATTCGATTATTTTTAGGTAATTTTTTTGAGCTTTGATAGTTAAAAAATTCGCTAATTGCTCATCTTTTTGCCAAGTTAAAGTTTGTTCTGCTGGCAAAAATATTTTTTGCAATATAATTTCAGCCAAATTGCAATTGGCATTATTGTTAAGATTGATAATGCTGTTTTGCTTGATATTGTGCTGATGAATTATTCTTTGTAAAAAATATTGAGGATGATTTTCTGGTGGTAGTTTAGCAAAATTTTGTTGAGATAAACCATGTAGCACAACATAGCCGTGCTGTTGTTGGGCGATAGAGTAAATTAACTGCAAGGTTGAGTTAATGCTACCGCTTGAACCAACAATAATTAGGGGTTGTTTTAAAGAATGGTTGGCAATTAATTCGCTGAGAGTTTTTCTTAAATGATTGGCAAAAGATTCGGCAAATAAAGTATTTTCTTTGAAATTGTGATTTTTAATTTTGCAGTAAAATTTTTTGATAAATTCTAGGGTAATTAAGCGATGTTCTGCCAAGTCGCTGTCATCGATTTGATTGAGTTGATCTAGGTTTATTTGTTCGTTTTCAAGAGAATAAAAAATATCTAAAAAATCAAGAGCAATTTTAAAATATGTGGTATTGTGATTGGTTTGTTTAAAAATTTGCTCTTCTTTAATGATTTCAATCAAACGAAACAAGCTGGCTATTTTTGATAAAACTTTGTTTTTGCCAAGTGATGAAATGATTTTTTCACTTTCTTGGTCGATGTTGATTAAATTTGATAAATCCGAGATTTCTAGCTGGTCAATTGCCTTAATTGTTGGTAAAAATTTGGTTTTTTGTAAAATATTTTGTTTAAAATCATAAATACAAGCCTGATTGCTAAAAATCACAGTGCAACGAGTGTTGGCAAATTTTTCGATAAACCAATCGCTAAAACTGGTTAAAAAATTTACATATAAAGGTATATTAACAATATTGCCCTGATGCATTTTGTGTGTGTTTATGTAAAATTTTTTCTACCGCTTAAAGCGATGCTTAAAGTGTTTTCATCGAGATAATCAAGTTCGCTACCAATGGGCATTCCATAAGCAAGGTGAGTGATTCTGCTTGGTTTATGTAGTTTGAGATTATTGATGGTATCAACCAAAAAATTAGCAGTATTTTGACCATTTATGGTGGCAGAAGTGGCGATGATAATCTCTTGAAATTGCTGTTGTTGAATTCTGTTAAATAAACTATTAAAATTAAGAGTTTGCGGTGTTTTGCCAGATAAAGCACACAAATTGCCCCCTAAAACATGAAAACAACCTTGATAGATATTGGTTTTTTCAATCGCCCACAAGTCGGCAACTTCTTCTACTACACATAAAATTTGTTGATTTCTGGCGGTGTTGGTGCAAATAAAACAAACTGGTTGTTCATCTAGGTTGCCACAAATATGACAAGTTTGCACTTTGTGATAAAGATCTTGTAGATGTTGTATGAGCGGTAAAAGAGTTTTTTCTTTGTTTAAAGCAAGATGCAAAGTGATTTTTTTAGCAATTCTTGGCCCCATGCTAGGTAGTTTAGCGATGCTTTTGGTGAGTTGTAAAATAGAATTTTGATGCATAAATTTAGTTAAGAATAATGCAGTCGGCTGTAGTTTTTTTGCTATGCAAAATAAATTGCTGGCAAAAATTTTCTGCCTCATTTTTGCTAGTAAAATCGCCGATTTTTAGACGAAATAAAATTCCTTTATTATTTAAATCTATCTTTTCGATAAAATGTTGATAATTTTTTAAAATTTTTGCTTGATTTTTGACGATTTTTTGCCAGTATTCTTCGGCCAATTCAGCAGAAGACATAGCGGCGATTTGCACTTTAATGGCATTGGTTTTTATTTTGTTGACATTTACTTCGTTATTGCTTGTTTTTGTTGGTTTTTCTTTTATTAGTTTTTCTTTTATTAATTTTTCTGGGGTTTTTGCTGAAATTGTTTTTGATTGTGTGTTTTGCTCTAAATTTTTATTGTTTTCGTTGTTAATTTTTGTTGGTTGTTTGGCTGTATCGGTAATTTTTGCTATTTGATGATCGTCAATATTTTCGCCTTTTTTGTGTAAAATATCTTCGTAAATAGAATTATTGTTGATTTCTGCTTCGGTTTCTATTGATTTTGACACCTTAATAATTGGCACCAAAGCCTTAATGGTTTCGATTTCATTTTGATTGGTGTTGGTGATGAAATAATAAGATTTTAGCACGATCCAAAAAAACAAGCCAAAAGAAAAAATTATGGCTAGTAAAAATAATTTTTTTTTGAAATTACCATTATTTGGAGCTTTTTTTTGTTTTTTATAGCCAAAATCTTCCATATTTTAGTGCATTTCTGTTAGAGAGGTGATGTTAAAAATATCTAAACCTTCGGCGATAATTTTTTGAATTGCGATTAACAAAGAAACTCGAGCAAAAGTTAAAGGTAAATTATTTTTAATAATAAATTTATATTCAGCATTAACAACTCCCAAGTGCCACCAAGCATGAAACTCTGCCGATAATTCTTGCAAATAAAAAGCAATTTTATGTGGTTCAAAATTAACCACTGCCGATTCGATGATTCGCTCAAAATTGATGATTTTTTTTAATAAAGCGAGTTCGGCTTCGGTGTTTAGCAAAGAAAGATCGAGTTGTTGATAATTGGTTAAATTCAATTCTGGCATTTCTTTGGTAATATTTTTTAATACCGAACAACAACGAGTATGTGCATATTGCACATAAAAAATCGGGTTGTCTTTTGATTGTTCTATGGCTTTGTTTAAATCAAAATCAAACGGAGCATCATTTTTGCGAGTAAGCATTAAAAATCGTAAAGCATCGCAACCAATTTCGTCAACAACTTGTTTGGCAGTAATAAAATTGCCAGCTCTTTTTGACATTTTTAAACTTTCGCCGTTTTTGATAAATTTCACCATTTGACACAAAATAATTTTTATTTTTGCTTGTTGTTTAGTGATGATGCTGGTAGCCGCGGTGAGCCTTTTAACATAGCCCAGATGATCGTAGCCTAAGGGCATAATAAAAAGCTTAGCTCCTCGAGAAAATTTGCTTTGCAAATAGGCTAAATCAGAGGCAAAATAGGTGAAAGAACCGTCGGATTTTTTTATTACTCTGTCTTGATCGTCGCCAAACATGGTGGAGCGAAACAAGGTTTGCTCTTCTTGGCAAAAATCTTCTAAAGATACAGAGCCGACCCCTTTGTTGGTTTTGGGGGCTTGTAAAACACCTTGATAAATATAGCCTTGTTTAGTTAAATCTGCAATAACTTGGACGATTTTATTGGTGTTGTGAAGCTCTTCTTGTTCAGAAAAATAGTTGTCGTGCACAATTTTTAAAGCAAGTAAATCGGCCTTGATGATATTTAGCATTTCTTGCAAAACGAGCGAGCGGATTTTAGGAAAATATTGACTAGAATTGAGATTTAGTAAAGAATCGCCGAATTGTTGGTAGATTTTTTGGCCAATTTCAATTAAATATTCTCCAGGATAGTGATTATCTGCTAGTTGTGTATTTTGTTTGCAGGCTTGTAAATATCGCACATAAACAGATTCAAGCAAAGTATCGATTTGTTTGCCAGCATCGTTAATGTAATATTCTTTTAATACTTTATAACCAACTTTTTGTAAAAGTTTTGCCAAAACATCGCCATAAATTGCCCCCCTTGTATGCCCGATATGCATAGGGCCGGTGGGGTTTGGTGAGGCATATTCGAGATTAACCAGCAAGTTATTGCCTAAATTAGGATAGGTAAAAGGTTGAGTGAGTAAATCAAATAAATTATCGTAATAAGCTTTGGGATGCAGAAAAATATTGATAAAACCAGCTGGAGCTATTTCAATTTTATTAATGTAGAGATGTTGTAATTGTGAGCTTATTTGTTGAGCTAAAATTTGCGGAGAAAGCCCAAATTGTTTGCTATAAACTAGGGCAATGTTACAGGCTAAATCACCATTAGTGCTTTGTTTGGTTGGTTCTAAAACGAAATCTGTTGGTTGCATTACAAGGCCTGATTTTGCTTGTGCGACAATGAGTTGATCGATAATTTGGTGAAATTTTTCTTTTATGGAAAAAAAGATGTTTGACATTGTTGTTTTATAGGTGTTATAAAGAATTAACAAGTTAATTATAGCAAGAGCAATTTTATTTTAAAACAAAAATATCTTCATTTTTTACAGAAAAATAACAGATAAACCGTTGTATCATTTCCACTAATTAAAACCACACTTCGATCTTAATTCCCCTTCCAAGGGAAGGGGAATTTTAAAATGCATTCGATCTGAATTACTCTTCCAAGGGAAGGGGAATTGTGCATCGAGTTCTGCTTGAGGCAAATTTCAAATGCAAAAGTCTCATAATTTTAAAAAACTGTTATTTAAAATGTGAAAAATGCTTTACAAATTATAAAAACAACCTAAAATTTCTTGCTTATTTATTAAAGTAATTATTGGAAACCAAAATATTTTTCACTTTGTTTATTATTTTTGATTAAAAATTTGGTTTTTTTCAATGATTCTTTAAATAAAAAAATAAAAAATACTACTCTTGCTGTTTTAATCTATAATCCTGAAAAGCAATTGGCGGTAGTTGTTATTAATCTTAATATTTTAGTGTGAAATCAAACAATCAAAACGATAATTTTTTTAAAATTAACGAACAAATTAAAGCCCCTCAAGTGAGGGTTATAGATAACCAAGGTAAAATGCTTGGCGTTATGTCTGTTGCCGAAGGTATAAAAAAGGCAAGCGAATACAATTTAGATCTAATAGAAGTTTCCCCCAATGTTACCCCGCCTGTTTGTAAAATTTCTAATTTTGGCAAAATGAAATATGAATTGCAAAAAAAAGCAAACGAATCTAAAAGAAAGCAAAAAGTTGTTGAAGTTAAAGAAATAAAAATGACCATCAATATTGGTAAGGGCGATCACGACACTAAAATTCGTCACACCAAAGAATTTATTGAAAAAGGCAATAAAGTTAAGTTAAGCATTAAAATGAAAGGTAGAGAAATTACTCACCGCGATATTGCTGAAAAAATGATGCAAGATATTTTATTGGCAACTCAAGATTTTGCCAAACCAGAATTTAAGCCAAAGCTAGAAGATATGCAAATGGTAGTGATTTTAATTAAAAAATAAAAAAATATGCAAGATATTATTGAAAAAATATTAGAACTTTCTCAAAAAAATCAGCAATTATTGCAACATCAGCATAGTGCCTTTTTTTCTGATTTTATGCAATTATTTTATCAAGATAACAATAATGCAGATTTTGAAAATTATACTACACAACAATTATTTGATTTTGCTTCTTCCGCCTTTAATTTTCTAACAACTAAAAAGAATCAAGATTTTGCTATTAGAGTTTATAATCCACAGCCAGAATCTTTATTTACTATAATAGAAGTTGTTAATTGCGATATGTCGTTTTTGGTTGATTCTATTGTGTCTTTTTTAGATAAACAAAGTGTCAAAATCAAAAATATTATTCACCCAGTTTTATATGTTTGTCGCAAAAATGGTGATTTTATTAACTTAAATGGGCAAAATTCTGTTGCCGAATCTTTGATTCAACTGCATATTGAAAAAATTTCTAACGAAAACGAATTGCAATTAATTCAACAAAATATCGCAAAAATTCTCGAAAATGTTGCTTTGGTAGTGAATGATTGGCAATCGATGAAAGATTTAGCTAATAAAGCTTTAAAACAATTAAATAATGCAAAAAATATTAGCAATCAAAATATAGAAGAATATCAAGATTTTATTAATTGGCTATTAGCTGATAACTTTATTTTTCTTGGTGGGGCAGAATTTGATATTTCTTATCAAAATAATCAACCTATGCTTTCTGATTTGGCTAATTTTAAATTCGGTATTTTTCGTTCTCCTCATTTAGATTTTAAGCCAGAAGTTATTAATTCTTCCCCACAAGAAGTGGGCGATTCTTTGCAAAATCCATATGTGGTTGAGATTATTAAATCAAGATATCGTTGCCGAATTCATAGACATACTAATGCCGAAAGAATTAGAATACAAAAAATAAATTCAGAAGGCAAAATTATTGGTGAATTTAGATTAATTGGTTTATTTACTTCTAGTGTCTACTTTTTTTCTATCAATAATATCCCAATTATTAGAAAAAAATCTGCATGGGTTATCAAAGAATCAAAATATGTAAAAGGAAGTCATAATTATAAAGATTTAATTTCTACTCTCGAAGCTTATCCAAGAGACGAATTATTTCAAATAGATCAAGAAGATTTATTAAAAAATTCCACAGGTATTGTGGCAATCGCTGGCAGATCTTTAGTTAAGTTTTTCGCTCGTTACGATAAATTTAAACGATTTATGAGTTGTTTAATTTTTATGCCAAGAGACCATACTAATTCTGAAATACGAGATTCTATTAAAGAATATTTATGCAAAATATATCAAGGCGAAGTGGCAGATTCTTTTGTGCAAATCACTAATTCTAATTTAATTCGTTTTCATGTTATTATAAGAACAAATCATCAAAATAAAATCGAGATAGAAAATGCCATTATTGAAAAAGAAATCACTAAGCTTACCAAAGTGTGGAGCGATGAGCTATTAGAATCTATCAAATCAAACTTTGCCGATGAAAAAAGAATATTCTTACATAGTCGTTATAAAAATGCTTTTTCGGTGAGTTATAGAAATCGTTTTGATGCCAGAATTGCAACTCTTGATATTGAAAAAATAGAAGAAAGTTTGCAGAAAAAAATGCCTATTTTTAATTTGCATAAATTAGCGGACGATCTTAACGAAGATGTTTCTGAGCTAAAAATCTACTCACCGTCTCAAGAAATAAGGCTATCTGACATTATGCCTATACTTGAAAGTTTTGGTTTTAATGTTATTCAAGAGCATACTTATATTGCCAATATCGAAGAAGAAAGTAAAAACCGTTCTATTCAAAAAGTTTGGATACATTATTTTAATTTAAATTTAAGCAAAAATAAAACTCAATTTAATGAAGTTATCAAGCTTAATTTTGAAAAAATTATCGAAAGAATATGGCATAAAACCTCTGCCGTTTCTGGTTTAAATAAATTAGCTATTTTATGTTTATTTTCTTATAAACAAGTATATTTGCTTTCTGCTTATACTAAATATTTAGTGCAAATAGGCTTAAAAAACGATATTATTGATGCCTTAATTTGCTACCCAGAATTATGTAAAAATTTAATTGCTTTATTTGAAGCTAAATTTGATCCCAGCCTAAAAAATCAGCAACGTCGTTCTATTTTGCAAGATATTGAGCATTCTATTCAATCTAATCTTGATTTGGTGCAAGATGCTTATTGTGATTTAATAATAAAAAAACTACACAATCTAATTAAGGCAACACTTCGCACTAACTATTATCAAAAAGATGCTAATGGCAATTTTAAAAATTATCTTTCTTTTAAATTTAATTCTAAAGCAATAGATGGTCTGCCATTGCCTTTGCCGTTCGCCGAAATTTTTGTTTATTCAACCAAAACCGAGGCTATTCACCTTCGTTTTGGTAAAGTGGCAAGGGGCGGTTTGAGATGGTCAGATAGATTGGATGATTTTAGAACCGAAGTTCTTGGTTTGGTAAAAGCGCAGCAAACCAAAAATGCTGTAATCGTGCCGGTTGGCTCAAAGGGTGGTTTTGTGGTAAAAACAGATGTTAGTTTAATGACCAGAGACGAAATTCAGCAAGAAGGAATAAATTGTTATCAAACATTTTTGTCTGGTTTGCTTGATATTACCGATAATGTTGTTAACGATAAAATAGTTCATCCTGATAATGCAGTGCTTTATGATGAATCAGATCCATATTTAGTGGTGGCTGCCGATAAAGGAACGGCAACTTTTTCAGATATTGCCAATAATATTTCAAAACAATACAATTTTTGGCTAGGAGATGCCTTTGCTTCTGGCGGTTCTGCTGGTTATGATCATAAAAAAATGGGCATTACTGCAAAAGGTGCTTGGATTTCGGTGATGAGACATTTTCGTGAAATGGGTTTTGATACTCAAAAACAAGATTTTACTTGTGTTGGTATTGGTGATTTAGCGGGTGATGTTTTTGGTAACGGTATGTTGCTTTCTCCTCATATCAAGTTGGTTGCTGCTTTTAATCATTTGCATATTTTTCTTGATCCTAATCCAGATACTAACCAATCTTTTTTGGAAAGAAAAAGAATGTTTGAGCTACCAAGATCTACTTGGCAAGATTATAACCAGCAACTTATTTCAAAAGGTGGCGGTATTTTTCTTAGATCAAGCAAATATATCGATATCTCTTTAGAAATGCAAAAAGTTTTAGGCATTACTCAAGATCAGCTTGCTCCTAATCAATTAATTTCTGCTATTTTAAAAGCTCCTGTCGATTTATTGTGGAACGGTGGCATTGGCACTTATGTTAAGGCTACAAGTGAAAGCCATCAAGATGTAGGCGATAAAAGTAATGACAGTTTAAGAATAAATGGTTCTGATCTTCGTTGTAAAGTGGTGGGTGAGGGTGGTAATTTGGGTTTTACTCAAAAAGGCAGAATAGAATATGCTCAAAATGGCGGTAAAATCAATACCGATGCTATCGATAATTCTGCTGGTGTAGATTGTTCAGATCACGAAGTTAATATTAAAATAGCTTTAATCTCTGCCATGAGAAGTAAAAAAATTACCCTGCAAGAAAGAAATTTATTGTTAGAGCAAATGACTAACCAAGTTGCCGATTTGGTTTTGCAAGATAATCGTTTGCAAACCCAAGCAATTTCTATTGTTCATCATCAAGGTTATTTGTTGTTATCAGAGCAGAGTAAGTTTTTAGATAGATTAGAAGATAGTCAAATATTAAATCGCCAACTAGAATTTTTACCTTCCAAAAGCGAAATTGAAAAATTGCAACATAATAAACAAGCATTAACTAGGCCACAACTTTCGGTGATGCTTGCCTATGCTAAAATGGAAATTTACAATGCTTTATTGCAATCCAATTTAACTTCTGATCGTTATTTTGAAAAAGATCTTTTTTCTTATTTCCCAACTATTTTACAGCAGAAATTAGCCTATGAAATCAATAATCATCAACTCAGAAAAGAAATTATTGCCACTCAAATAACTAATTTTGTTATCAATCGTGTTGGTATTACCTTTGTTGGTAGAATTTGTCAAGATAGCGGTTTTAATATTTCTGAGGTGGTAAAATGCTTGATTATTGCCTATGATTCTTTTCGATTAAACGAATCTTGGTTAAAAATAGAAGAATTAGACGGTAAAATAGCTTTAGATCTGCAAATGTCAATGTTTTTAAGTGCTAATAAACTACTAGAAAGATCAATAATGTGGCTACTGCATAATCAAATTAAAGGCGATATTTCTTCTGCGGTGTTGAGATTTCAAACTATTGCCGATGAAATATCTACTGATTTGCCTTTGGTTTTAGCTCAAGCTTCTAAAGAATCTTTTCAAAGAAAGATAGATCATTATTGTTTCCATCAAATAGAGCATAATTTAGCAACTAAAATTGCCTCAATGGATCCTATCGCTTCTTCTTATGATATTGCCGAAATTACCTCTCTTTCTAAACACGACATTAGAACTGTTGCTACCATTTATTTTGCTGTCGGTAATAGACTTTCTTTAAAGTGGTTAAGAAATAAAGTGGCAGAATTATCAATCACTAATTATTGGCAAAAATTAGCTAGCAAAACTTTGTTAGAAGATTTATATTTTTATCAAAGACAAATTACAAAAATAATCGCAGAATTGAGTGAAGAAAATAATGGTCATAATAATGTCGATGATTTTATAATAAATTGGGAAAAACATTATCAGTTTTTAATTACCCGATTCGATAAATTTATTGCCGAAATAAAAAATGAAAGCAACCCAGATTTAGCAATGTTTATTGTGGCACTTAACCGCATTAAACCTCTTTGCAATTAAAAATTTCTAATTTCAAAAAAAAGGGCGAAAACCCTCTTTGCTTTTTTATGATTTTTTTTAAATGGCACTGTTGAATTCCAAATTTGCCAAACTTATTTTAATTTTTTGCCATTTTTGGTATAAATTATATTCAACATATCGTGTTGCTTGCGTTAGCACAACTGAAATAATATTTGGCTAAAAATAGGTAAAATTTATACCAAAAATGGCAAATAAAGTAATACCATTTCCTATCTTTAAATACATAAATAACTTTATATTTATTAATTTTAATCTTTAGTTTAAAACCTTGATTTATCTAGATAAACCTTCGATTTTAAACTAAATTTAAAATTAAAAATGATTTCGTTCTTTATACATTTAAAGATAGAAAATGGTATAAAATATAATTTGGGATGCAACAGTGCCTTAAATCGGCAAGGTAACAATAACTTTTAGTCCGCCTAGTTTGTTTGATTGATCGAGAGTTATTTCTCCGCCGTGCGAACTTATGGCATCTTTGGTAATTGCCAAACCTAGTCCTGAGCCAATTTTAAAAGAGGTGCTGTCGAGATTTCTTGCTTGATTTAGCCTGATAAATGGTTTAAAAACATTTTCTCTTTCTGTTTTCGGAATACCAGGGCCATTATCTTCTATGGTAATAACGATATTTTTTTGCTGGCAAATTGCTGTAAAATCAACTTGTGTAGCATAATGAAAAGCATTGTCAATGAGATTTTTTAAAGCTCTATTTAGAGCGGAAGGTTTGATGGGTATGTTTAGATTTTTAGAAATTTGACAGTTAAAATTAATGTTTTTATGCATTTTTTGATAATAGATAAAACAATTTTCTTCTAAAAAACTGGCAATATTGCTATTAGTGCTTTTTTCTTTATCATTACCTTTGGCGAAATCTAAATATTCACCAATAAGATTTTCCATATCAGAGATATCAATATTTAAATTTTTTGTTTCTTCACTTTCAGGCATCAAAGCAAGTTGTAGCTTCATTCTGGTAAGAGGAGTGCGAAGATCGTGCGAGACCGAAGAAAGCATAAAGGTTCGTTGATTTATTTGTCGAGTGATTCGTTCTTTCATTTTAATAAACGAAATCGTTAAGGAGCGAATTTCTTGCGAGCCAAGAATTTTAGGGTTGGCAACGGCAATGCCTCGACCAAATTTTTCGGCCCAAGAACTTAAATTGCCAATCAACTTAATTTGATTACGAAAAAAAATAACAGATAGCAAAGAAGTTAAGCAAACCGTAATAAACAGCCAAAAAGTAAAAACATAACCACTGGAGCTGGTAATTTTTTTGATTGGCACTTCAAAAGTAAGTAGACCTTGTTTTAGCTGAATACTTACATTGATGGTTTCTTTTTTTTCTTGATCGGTAAAAATTTGATAAGGTGCAAGATGATGATTTTCTAATTCTATTTTAAAGCGATTATAAGGATCAAGCACTGGCTTAAAGTATTGATAAAGTTTATTTTGTTGTTGATTGCTATCGGCAATTTTAATAGTGTTAAGTTTTTTGCGATATTTAAAGCTATATTTTAAGCCTGTGCTTTCGGTTAAATCTTTTAATAAATTTTCATAACCGGGTTTATTCACAGAATTTTTGACGAAAACCATTTCAACAATCACACTTCTTGCCATATGTTTGCTGATAACATCGAGATGACCATAATAAAATACATAAATAGAAACCAGCTGCACTATCAAAGCCGAAAGCAGAATAATCAACAAAGATCTGCCATATAAAGAATGTGGAATAAATTTTTTTAGTTTTTGCATTTTAAAAAAAAGATGATTATAATTTAGATATTTGGCAAAATACAAGCAAAAGTTTTTATGAATAACAAAATATCAGCAATTAACATTAATTTGTTTTATAATAAAAAACAAACACTTTTTGATATTAATCTTACTTGTAAAGAAAAAACAGTAACCTCTTTAATTGGGCCTTCTGGTTGTGGTAAATCTTCTTTTCTAAGATGTATCAACCGAATGAACGATACTATCGAAAACTGCGAAATTACAGGCTCTATTTTGCTTGACGGTCAAGATATTTATAGCAAAAATTACGGCAAAGATATCGATTTGGTTCGGCTTCGTGCCTTAGTTGGTATGGTTTTTCAAAAGCCCAACCCTTTTCCTAAATCTATTTTTGATAATGTTGCTTATGGTCCCAAAATTCATGGCCTGTATAGCAATAAAAAAGAATTGGCAGAAATAGTTGAATCTAGCCTTACTAAAGCTGGTTTGTGGCAAGAAGTTAAAGATCGTTTGCACGAAAATGCCTTGGGTCTTTCTGGCGGTCAACAACAAAGGCTTTGTATTGCACGATCTATTGCTATTTCTCCGCAAGTGATTTTGATGGACGAGCCTTGTTCGGCACTTGATCCTATTGCCACAGCTAAAATTGAAGAATTAATAGATACATTAAAAATTAATTTTACTATTGTGATTGTTACTCATTCTATGCAACAAGCTGCGAGAGTTTCTGATTATACTGCTTTTTTTCATTTGGGTAAAATTATCGAATACAACACTACAAATCATATTTTTACTAACCCTAGCAATCAACAAACTCAAGACTACATCACAGGTAGATTTGGTTAAATTATTTTTTTATGTTTGGTTTTTCTTTAGCAGAATTTATTTTGGTGATTATTGTGGCAATTATTTTTATTAAACCGCAAGATTTGCCTGAATTAGCCAGAATGCTTGGTAAAATTGTGGCAGAAATAAAAAAAATCTATCAAAATTTACTTGCTCAATTTAAAGAATTGTCGCAACAAGAAGAAATCGCCAACCTCACCAAAGAATTTCAGCAACAAGTTTCTTTATCTGAAAAGCAAAAACCAATACAAAAAACAACCACCACAGAAACAGTGATTATCGATATGTATGGCAAAGAGCATATTGTTAGCAATATTTTTGAAGTTCGCCCCGATCTAAGTAGTGAAGAAATCGAACAGCAAGTAAATAATTGCAATCAAGAAAATATTGTTTCTAAAAAATAAAATCTAAACAAAATAAAATTTAAACAAAAGGGCGGTCGTATTCGGGCGATTGTTGCGAAAGCGGTGCAGACGGAATATCGGCATAAACTTGATTATGCATTTTAATAACCACTCTACCTGTGTTGGTAACTTCGCCTATCACAGCAAAATCTAGTTGCCACTTGTCAAAAACTGCTTTGGCAAAATCTTGTTGTTCAGGTTTAATTATCATCAGCATTCTTTCTTGACTTTCAGAAAGCATAATTTCGTATGGAGTCATGTTGGTTTCTCTTTGCGGAACTTTTTCAAGATGCAGTTCAATGCCTGTGCCACCTTTGCCCGACATTTCAAAAGAAGAAGAGGTAAGACCGGCAGCCCCCATATCTTGAATTGATAAAATGCAATCAGATTGCATTAATTCAAGACAAGCTTCGAGCAATAATTTTTCGGTGAAAGGATCGCCAACTTGCACTGTTGGTCTTTTATCTTCGTTGTTATCAGAAAATTCGTCAGAAGCCATAACGGCACCGTTAATGCCATCTCGACCAGTTTTTGAGCCAACATAAACAACACTAGCACCAACTTGTGAAGCTGAGGAATAAAATATTTTATTAGTATCTGCCAAACCAACAGTCATGGCATTAACAATGATGTTGCCATTATAACTTTCGTGAAAAGTTATTTCGCCTCCTACCGTTGGCACACCAACACAATTGCCATAAAAACCAATGCCAGAAACCACCCCATTAACCAACTGCTTAGTTTTTGGATGATTAATATCGCCAAATCGTAAAGAATTTAAATTGGCAATTGGCCTTGCCCCCATAGTAAAAACATCTCTCAAAATGCCACCAACACCAGTAGCGGCACCTTGAAAAGGCTCAATAAAAGAAGGATGATTATGGCTTTCCATTTTAAAAACTATTGCTTGATCATCGCCAATATCAATGATGCCAGCATTTTCACCTGGCCCACAAATTACCCAAGGAGCAGTTGTGTGCATTGTTTTTAGCCATTTTTTAGTTGACTTGTAAGAACAATGTTCAGACCACATGGCAGAGAAAATACCTAACTCGGTGATTGTTGGTTCTCTGCCAAGAATTTCGAGTATTTTTGTATATTCTTCTTGTGTTAAATTATGATCTTTGATTAATTTAGCAGTGATTTTTGTCATAGTTAATTTTTGGCTTTAGCTCTGGATACCAAAGATTTTTTGCCTCCAGATTTTTGTTGAAATATTTTTAAAACTTTTTCTGCTTCTTCATAAGGCACAGCAAAAAATGAAAAACTATCCATAACTTTTACATCATCAATGTTTCTTTTGCTAATACCTGTGCTTTTTTCAAGAAAATCGAGTAATTTTTGAGTATCGAAATTATCGACTTTACCTTTGGCAATGAACAAGCGAGCCGTTCCTTTGCGATCGACATAGCTTCTTTTTTCTTGCGAACCCAACGGGCGATACCCTGTAAGACCGTGATCATCGTAGTAAAAATCTTTGTTTTTTTTGTAAGATTCTAGATCGTGAATTTCGTTGTAGCTTTTTTCACTTAATTCGTCTCTAAATGCCAATTTTAACAATGCAGAAAAAAGATTTTCATTAAGTTCGAATTCTTTCAACAAATCGTTGGTGATGGTGGCTACATCAGATAGGTCGCTGTTGGCAATAATATCGACAATAGCAGATTTGATTCTTTGTTTTTTGCTATCAATTACTGCTGAAACATTTGGCACTTTTTGTTTAGTGATTTTAGTGTTAGCAACTCTTTGTAAAGAAGTAAGTTTGCGATATTCAGAAGGAGTGATAAGGGTGATGGCGGTGCCGGTTTTTCCTGCTCTGCCAGTTCTGCCGATACGGTGAACATAACTTTCGGGATCTTGGGGTAAAGAATAGTTGATAACATGAGTTAAGTTATCGATATCAATGCCTCTGGCTGCTACATCGGTGGCAACTAATATGGTGATTTGTTTGCCTCGAAATTTTAGCAATACTTTTTCTCGTTGACCTTGTGATAAATCGCCATGGATTGCCTCAGCTCGACAGCCTCTGTTGGCTAATTTATGAGCAATTTCATCGGCATCAACTTTGGTGCGACAAAAAACCATACCATAAAAACTTTCTTCGATATCTATGATGCGAAACAAAGCTTCGAACTTATCGGCTTGAGCGACTTCGAAGTAAATTTGCTGAATGTTATCACGGCTAATTTGCTCGCTAGAAACCGAAATTATTTCGGGATTTTTCATATATTGTTTGGCAAGCCTTTCAATGTTGGCGGGCATTGTTGCCGAAAACAAAACTGTTCTTCTAGAGGCGGGAGTTGATTTTAAAATTTCTTCAATATCGTCGACAAAACCCATATTAAGCATTTCGTCTGCTTCATCAAGCACTAAATAAGATATAGAATCAAGTTTTAAAGTTTTTCTGCTGATGTGATCAAGAACTCGACCTGGAGTGCCAACAACAATGTCAACACCTCTTTGTAATCTAGAGATTTGTCTTTCAATTGGTTGACCACCATAAACTGCAATGATGTTAGTTTTTTGATTTTCGGCGAAAGAACTGAGTTCTTCAGTTACTTGAATGGCAAGCTCACGAGTAGGAACCAAGATGATTGCTTGCACTTTTTTGGATTGTGCCACAATGCTTTCGATGATAGGAATACCAAAGGCTGCGGTTTTGCCTGTGCCAGTTTGGGCTTTACCAATAAGATCTTGTTTGTTTTGCAACAAAAATGGTATGGTTTTTGCTTGTATTGCAGTTGGTTCTTCAAACCCTTTTTTTTGTAAAGAATCAAGCATTGCTTCTGACAACCCCAATTCGCGGAATTTAGCTAGATTTGGCATAAAAAATAATAATTAGAATTAAGGCTTCAAAAAGATTATTGAAACCCAAATTAAATTGAGATTCAATATTTTCTTAGGCTTTATTATGACACAACAAAAACTAGAAAGCAAGTATTATAAATTTAAAAATTTATTTTTTTTCGATGATTAGATGATGAAAATTGTATTAAAAAAAATAATAAAGACAAGAAAAGAAGCGAAAAGTAAAAAGAGAGGATTAGTGAATTTTCAAAGAAAATTATGTTGTAAATTTTAAATTTATATCAAAAACTCACTAATTTATTGATTAGTAGAAGTTTTTATTATTTTGTGGTGAAAAATAATAAAAAACTATTTTACTGAATCTTTTAAAGTTTTACCAACGGTAAATTTAACTCTTTTAGAGGCTTTAATGCTGATTTCTTTGCCAGTTTGAGGATTTCTGCCTTTTCTAGCTGCGGTTTTCATGGTTTTAAAAGTGCCAAAGCCGATAAGAGCAACAGGGTCTCCTTTTTTAAGAGCTTTAGTTACAACTTTAATGAAAGCATCTAAAGCAGCACCGGCATCTTTTTGAGAAATATCGGCATTGTTTGCTATTTCTTTAATTAAATCTGTTTTATGCATAAGATTTTATTATTTATGATTAATAAAAAAACTGTTTTATGACAAGCATAAAATCAAGTTAAATGAGATTGTAAAAGGCATTTTTACTAAATGCAACTAGTATTTTAAACTTTTTGTAATTAAATTTAAAATGACACATATAGAATTTATTATTAACTATACTTCTTTATGCTTTCTTAAGATTTTGCTTTCAGTAATAACATAATCAAGTTGATGATCATGTTTTTCTTGTGGAAAATTTTGATGATAAACTTGCAAATCAAAAGCCAAACCAATAGAAATTGCAGATATTTTATTTAAAGTTCTGTCGTAATAACCTTTTCCCATACCTAATCTGTTGAACGATTTATCAACAGCAACTAATGGAACAATAACAAGGTCTGGCAAGCATTTGTTGTTGCTTTGTGGTTCTAGTATTTGCGGAAACTTTTTGTTAGCAATTAATTTGATTTTTTGATTAAATTCATAAAATTCTAGTGCAAGATCTTTAATTTTTGGTAAATAATAGGTTATTTTTTCTTGTTGCAAATATTGTTGTAAAATAGCGGTTGAAACCTCGTATTTAGTATGTTGATAAAGAGCGATTTTTTTTTGTTGCCAATCAGCTAAATTTTCTTCTGCAAAAGATAAAAAATTTTCACAAATTTGTTTCGATAATTTAGTTATATCTTGTGTTGTAAGTTGCTTTCTTTGTTGTAAATAATGGTTGCGTAGCTCTTCTTTTTGCATAAATAAATTAGTTGTTGAAATTTGTAATTTAATCTAGTATTATTTTAGAATATCTTTAAAAAAATTAAAGTCATAAAATGAAAAAAAATCTTATTATTTGGGCAATAGTTTTAATTGCTTTATTTGCATTGTCAGCATATCTTGATGGCACTAACAACTCAAAAAATAACATTAATTTTTCTGATTTCATCAATAAAGTCGAAAATTCTGAAGTAACCGAAGTAAAAATCAAAGGAAATGATCTTAATGGTGTTTTAAAAGACGGTTCTACCTTTTACACTTATTTGCCTTATTATCCAAATTTAATCGAAAAACTTTATGCAAAAGGTGTTGCCATTAATTCTTTACCATTAATCAGTAAATCCGAAAAAATCACTTCTGGTTTGTTGGGTTGGTTGCCTTTTTTAATTATGATTGGTTTGTGGATCTTTTTTGCCAAAGGGGCTTCTGGTAAAGGTGGTGGCGGGGCTTTTGGTTTTGGCAAATCAAGAGCAAAATTATTGCAAGAAAATAAAAATAAAATTACTTTTCAAGATGTCGCGGGCATCGATGAGGCAAAACAAGAGCTTAGTGAAATTGTTGATTTTCTTAAATCTCCTAAAAAATATATTGAAGTTGGTGCAAAAATTCCTAGAGGTTGCTTGTTAATTGGCTCTCCTGGAACTGGTAAAACATTGTTGGCAAGGGCAATTGCTGGTGAAGCTGGGGTGCCATTTTTTTCTATCTCTGGCTCTGATTTTGTTGAAATGTTTGTTGGTGTTGGTGCTAGTCGAGTGCGAGATATGTTTGAGCAAGCAAAAAAATCGGCTCCGTGCATTGTTTTTATTGACGAAATAGATGCGGTAGGTAGGCATCGCGGTTCGGGTTATGGTGGTGGAAACGATGAAAGAGAGCAAACTCTCAATCAAATGTTAGTAGAAATGGACGGTTTTTCTGATAACGAAGGTGTGGTAGTTATTGCTGCCACTAACAGACCAGATGTTTTAGATAAAGCTTTATTAAGACCGGGCAGATTTGATAGGCAAATAACCGTGCCTAATCCAGATATTTTAGGTAGAGAGCAAATTTTAGCTGTGCATATGAAAAAAATCAATGCAGCTTCTGATATTAATGTAAAAATCATTGCGAGAGGAACCCCTGGTTTTGCTGGTGCCGATTTAGCAAATTTAGTAAATGAAGGGGCGATTATGGCTGCCAGATCTAATCAGAAAATGGTTACTATGAAAAATTTAGAAGATGCTAAAGATAAAATCTTGATGGGCACCGAAAGAAAATCTATTATAATGCAAAAATCTGAAAAAGAACTCACCGCCTATCACGAGGCTGGTCATGCCATTACTGCTATTAATTCTCCTAATTCCGACCCAATTCATAAAGCAACCATTATTCCTAGGGGCAGAGCTTTGGGCTTGGTTATGCGATTGCCAGAAAATGATCGTTTTTCTGTTACTCGAGTAAAACTGCAAGACGATTTGGTGGTGGCTATGGGCGGTAGGGTTGCCGAAGAAATAATTTTTGGTTATGACAAAATCACCACAGGTGCTTCTTCTGACATTTCGCAAGCAACTTATATGGCAAAAAATATGGTTACCAAATGGGGTTTGAGCGATAAATTAGGAACAGTAGATCTATCAGAAGATGATTCTAACAAAATGTTTAGCAATAAAAGTTATTCTGAAGCTACCAGTCAAATGATCGATCAAGAAGTAAGAAGAATTATTGAAGAAGCTTATAACAAGGCAAAAGATATTTTGCTTACCAAAAACAATGATCTGCATTTATTGGCAAAAGCACTGCTTGAGCACGAAACTCTTACAGGAGAACAAATTAAAATTTTACTTGCTGGCGGTGAAATAAATAAGCCAAATCAAGAGCAAAGCTCTATGACAAGCTCTTTATCGTCTATATAAAAATCATCAAAATTGCATTAAAATTATTGATTTAAAACTTTTTATTGTTAAAATTTCCGTTACTTCTTTTGTTTTATTAATTTGAATTTTTACCATGAATCACACTCAACAACCACAAAATTTACCAACCAAAGATGTTTTGCCAGTTTCGCTAGTAAGTGAAATGAAAAAATCTTATCTTGATTATGCCATGAGTGTTATTGTGGCAAGAGCAATCCCAGATGCCTGCGACGGCTTAAAGCCAGTTCACAGAAGAATTCTTTTTGCAATGCATGAAGGTGGCTACGATTTTAATAAACCGTTTAAAAAATCTGCCAGAATAGTAGGTGAAGTGATGGGTAAATATCACCCGCACGGCGATTCTGCCATTTATGAATCTTTGGTAAGAATGGCACAAGATTTTTCTTTAAGAGTGCCACTAATTGATGGTCAAGGTAATTTTGGCTCAATTGATGACGATCCTCCTGCTGCTATGCGATATACCGAATCTCGCCTAAAAAAAATTACCCACACTATGTTGTCTGATCTCGACAAAGATACTGTCGATTTTATGCCAAACTACGATGGCAACGAGCAAGAACCAAAAGTTTTACCCGCTAGATTTCCTAATTTATTGGTAAATGGCTCTGGTGGCATTGCCGTTGGTATGGCAACCAATATTCCGCCTCATAATTTAGGAGAGGTTATCGATGGTTGCATTTCTTATATCGACAACAATAATTTAACTATCGAAGAACTTATTCAAATAATTCCTGGTCCAGATTTTCCGACAGGTGGCATTATTTTAGGTAGATCGGGTCATCATTTAGCTGCAACAACTGGCAAAGGTGCGGTTGTGATGAGGGGTAAACATAAAATTGAAAAGAAAAACAATCAAAAAACTAGCATCATTATTACTGAAATTCCTTATCAAGTTAATAAAGCTAAATTGGTCGAAAAAATTGCCGATCTTGTGAAAGAGAAAAAAATCGAAGGTATTTCCGATTTAAGAGACGAATCCGATCGAGATGGCATTAGAATTGTGATTGAATTAAAAAAAGACACTCCAGAAGATGTTATTATCAATCAACTCTATAATTTTACCGAACTGCAATGCAATTTTAGTGTTAACACTTTGGCTCTTAATCATGGTAAACCGCAATTACTAAATTTATTGCAAATTATCACGATTTTTGTTGATTTTCGTTTTGAAGTAACCACCAGAAGAACTAAATTTTTACTAAACAAAGCCCGAGATAAAACTCATATTTTAATTGGTTTGGCAGTGGCGGTTAATAATATCGATGAAATTGTTAATCTAATTAAATCATCAGCAGATACTGCCGAAGCTAAAGCCAAACTATTGGCAAAACCTTGGTCTGTTGGCAATATCGAGTATATCATTAATTTGGTGCAAGATAACGGTAATGTGGTGATAAATCAGCAATTTTATTTCACCGAAGTGCAAGCAAAGGCAATTTTAGACATGAGATTGGCAAGATTAACTGGTCTTGAAATCAACAAAATCAATGCCGAATTGCAAGAATTAACCAAAGAAATTAATCAATATTTAAGTTTGCTTTCTAGCAAGCAAGCTATGATGAACTTGGTTAGACAAGAACTTCTTGATATTAAAAACGAATTTGCCACTCCGCGTAAATCAACCATCGAAGATGCCGAATTTGAAATTGATATTGAAAGTTTGATTCCTAAAGAAGAAATGGTGGTGGTTTCTACTATGAATGGTTACATAAAACGAGTTCCGCTAGATTCTTATCGCACACAAAAAAGAGGAGGCAAGGGCAGATCTGCCATCGATATTCGAGACGAAGATGTTACTACCGAAATTTTTGCCACCAATACTCATACTCCAATTTTGTTTTTTTCTACCAAAGGCAAAGTTTATCGTCTTAAAACCTATAAATTACCGCTAAATAATCCGCAAGCAAGAGGTAGAGCATTAGTTAACTTATTACCGCTTGAACCAGACGAAAAAATTAGCACCATTTTAGCTTTACCGCAAGATGAGTCTACTTGGGCAGAATTAAGTATTGTTTTTGCCACTTCTAACGGCGATATTAGAAGAAATTCTATGGATCAATTTACCGATATTAGATCAAGCGGTAAAATCGCCATGAAACTTGAAGAAAATCAAGCTTTAATTGGTGTTGCTTTATGCAATAGCAACGATGACATTTTGCTTTCTACTTATAATGGCAAATGCATTCGCTTTCCAGTTAATAAATTAAGAGTTTTTCAAAGTAGAAATTCTACTGGTGTAAAGGGCATAAATCTTGAAGAAAACAATAAAGTAATCGCTTTATCTATTCTAAAACATGCCAGTGAAGAAATAGAAACCAGAGAAAAATATTTAAAACTAGATGTTGAAATTCGCTTACAATTAAAACAAGCCTTGCTCTTTAATCAACAGCTTGCAGAAAATCGCTCAGACTTATTGCAAACAGCAAAACCATTGCCAGAAATCGGTAATTCTGAATTAAATTTAGAGACAATTTATAAAATGGCTAGCAATGAACAGTTTATTTTAACCATCACCGAAAATGGCTTTGGCAAAAGAACTTCTGCTTACGAATATCGCATCACTAATCGTGGTGGTATGGGCATTACCAATATTATTACTTCTAAAAGAAATGGCAATGTTGTTGCTAGTTTTGCGGTTGAAGATAAAGATCAGGTAATGTTAATCACCAACAAAGGCACCCTAATTCGCACCGATATAAATTCGGTTCGCATTGTTGGCAGAAATTCACAAGGTGTGACCCTAATTAAAACACAAGAAGAAAATGTGGTTGCGGTAGCCAGAATAGCCAATAACGAAGCAGATGTCGAAGACGATTTAGATCTTGCAATAGAAGAGCAAATCGATTCAATAGAAAATTCATAATATGGTGGTTAGCAATATTTATAAAAATCGTAAAATTGTTTGTTGCTTAGATCTTTCTTCTTCTAAACTAATTTGTATTATTGCTAATATTGGTATTGATGCTATTGAAATACTGGGTTATAGCCACACAGAAGCCAAAGGTATTTCTGTTGGGGCGATTTCTGATGTTAAATTGGCACAAAAATCTATTGCCAACAGTGTGGCAGAAGCCGAAAAAATGGCGGGCATCAATATCGAAGAAATCATAGTTTCTTTAAACGAAAGCCAATTATCTTCTGGTTATCAAAATGCAACAGAAAAAATTCAAAAAGAGGTGGTGCAAAACTCAACTATTCATAATTTAGTTAATAAAATTAGAGTTTCTTGCCTTAAAAATCATAAAGAACCAATACATCTTATTCCGCTACAATATCGTATTGACGATGCAAATATAGTGGCAAATCCGCGATATATGAGTGGTGAAAAATTATTTGCTAAATTTCATGTAATTACCGCTTCACGAACTACTATTTTAAACATTGAGAACTGTTTTAAAAAATCCAAATTGTCGATTAACGATTATATTTCTTCTACTTATGCTAGCTCGCTTTCTTGTTTAAAAGAAAATGAGCTAAAAATAGGCACTCTGTTAATCGATATCGGCAGTGAATCTACCAGTTTTTGTTTGTTTTATGATGATAAACTATTCTATCGTTCTTCTATTTCATTGGGCGGTTTAAACATTACCAAAGATATTGCCAGCATATTAGGAATTAATTTTTTAACCGCAGAAAAAATTAAAATTCTTAATAGCACCATTATTTTATCGCCAATAGAAGAGCAAGAAGTGATAAAATATCGCAATCTAGAAATGCTAGAAGAAATAATGGCAAAACTACCAACCAGAGCAGAATTGTCAACCATTATGCAGGCCAGATTAGAAGAGATTTTTGAAACATTGAATAATAATTTAAAATTAGCGAAAATTCCGTTAGAAATAATCTCAAATATTGTTATTATCGGAGGATCTTCTAATATTGTTGGCATCGATAAGTTAGCAAAACAAATCTATCAAAAAAATACACGTATCGGCTATTCTTTAAAACCAAACAATATTCCTTCTGATTTTCTTAATATCACTAACATCACTGTTTTAGGTATGCTTATCTATTTACAAAATGAATTTATCAAATATCAAGGGGTGAATGTTGAAAATAATGATAATTGGTTAAAAAAAATTCTAAGTAAATTCATTAAAGAATAAAATATGCAATTTAATTATCATAATTTTCAGCAACGAAAGAAAAAAGAAGCTTTATTTAAGATTTTGACAATATCTTGCATATTTTTTGCTATTATTTTTTTATTAACTTTATTTTTATTGATTGCACATAAAGCCAAACCGGCTTTTTTGAGAACAAAAATCGCTCTTGAAATCGATCTCACCAATCAAACTAATTTAAAAAATATAGATTATCGTCAAATCATTAAAGATGCTTTAATCAAACAATTTTCCCACACAATAAACAACGATAAATCCAGCGATCAAAACATTGTTAACACTAATTCTCTTTATCAATTAATTAGCAAAATTAGCAATCTAGAACTAAAACAAGCTATCGAAAAAAATCAAAATTTGTTAGGTAGTAAGTTTTTATTTTGGCTTTCGGCAAGTTCAAAGCTTGATATAGCATTTAAATATCATAATCAGCATCATCTTAATTTGTTGCAACAAAAAATTCTATCTCAATTGCAAGAACAGCAAAAAATTAAAACCTACTTTAACTGGCAATTTTGGCAATATGGAGATTCTCGAGAACCAGAAATTGCGGGCATCGCTTCTAGTTTAGCTGGTTCTTTTTTAACTATGTTGGTATTTTTATTATTGGCAATGCCTCTTGCAGTGGCTTGTGGTTTTTATCTAGAAGAATTTGCTCCAAAAAATACTTTTACCAATATCATAGAGGTAAGTTTAAATAATTTGGCGGCCATACCATCAATTATTTATGGTTTGCTTGGTTTAATTATTTATTTGCAAATATTTAAATTGCCACGATCTTCTAGTTTAGTTGGCGGTCTTACTTTGTTTATGTTGGTTTTGCCAATTATTATTATTTCAACAAGAAATGCTATAAGAACAATTCCAAAAAATATCAGAGATGCCGCTTTGGGGCTTGGAGCATCTTCTTTTCAGGTTGTTTTGCATCATTTACTGCCACTTTCTTTGCCAGGAATTATGACTGGCACAATTTTAGCAGTTTCGCGAGCATTGGGCGAAACCGCCCCTTTGCTTATGATTGGTATGGTTGCTTTTATTGTTGATATACCCAAAAAATTCAGCGATCCTACCACGGTTTTGCCAGTGCAAATTTATTTATGGTCAGACTCTCAAGAAGTTGGTTTTGCCGAAAAAACTTCGGCAGGAATTTTGGTTTTATTGTCTTTTTTGATTTTACTCAATTTAACCGCAGTTTTAATTAGAAAAAAGTTTGAAAAAAAATGGTAAAAATAGTTGGAATTCTCAATTTAACTCCCGATTCTTTTTTTGATGGTGGCAAGCACAATACTTGCGAATTAGCCTTACAGCAAGTGGCAAAAATGCTTCAAGCAGGTGCTTGTATTATTGATATTGGGGCAGAATCTACCAAGCCAAATTCTCAACCTCTCACTTTACAACAAGAACAAGAAAGATTGTTAAAAATTTTACCGTCAATTATTGCTTATATTAAAACATTTAATAAAGAAAATCAAAAAAACATCAAAATTAGCTTAGATTCTTATCGTTTTCACACTATTAAAATGGGTTTAGAAATGGGTATTGATATAATTAACGATGTTAGTGGCTTGGTTGATGAAAAAATAGTTGATTTAGCCTCGCAATATCAATGTCAAGTGATTTTGATGCATAATTTAGCTATTCATTCTAATCCAAATTTAATTATTAATACAAATCTCAACATTAATTCTGAAATTTTTAATTGGGCTAAACAAAAAATAGCTAAATTAGTTGCTAAAGGCATAAAAAAAACTAACATCATTTTTGATCCAGGCTTGGGATTTAGTAAAAATGCCGCACAATGCATAAAAATTTTAAAAGAAATTGCCATTTATCATAATTTGGGAGTAGAAATTTTAGTTGGCCATTCGCAAAAAAGTTTTTTAGATGCCATAGAAATTGAAAATTTATCTAGATCTCAAAAAACCTTGCTTATTTCTCAATATTTAGCTAAACAACAAGTGCAATATTTAAGAGTGCATAATGTTTATGAAAATTATCAAGTGTTGAAGTAATAAAAACAGCACTCGATGTAAATTCCCCTTCTGCAGAAGGGGTGCCCGCGATAGCGGGCGGGGTAGTGTCGGTAGCAGTGTTCGATCAGAATTCCCCTTCTGCAGAAGGGGTGGCGACCGAAGGTCGACGGGGTAGTGTCGGCAAGCCTATCTCGAGAATATTCTCCTTTTTTAAATGCATTAAAATACTAAACTAAGCAAAGTAACTGTTATTATTGAGGTAAAACAACTTATGATAATGGCGATTTTAATAGCTTCATCATTTACTTGATATTGATTGGTAAGCACATAAATTAAAAATGCAGTTGGGGCAGAAGCTATAATGATTAAGCTTTTTAACCAATAATCTGTAAGATGAAACAAAAAATACCCAACACATAAGGCAAATAATGGGTGTATTAAATTTTTTACTACAACCATTTTGATAACTTTAATTTTTTGCAGTTTGTCATTAAATTTTATTGCAGTGCAGTTTAAGCCAAAAATAAATAAAGCCATCCCCATGCCAGCATTTCCTAAGATTTTAATTGATTCATACAAAAAATTATTTTTAAAAGAGTGTAATACCATTTTCCATAAATAAATACCGCATTCTAACTTCATCTTTTTGGTTAAAAACTTCAAAAAGCCTCTGTCTGTATAGGTATACAGACAATCGTTTTTTAAAGTTTTTATCTCAAAAATCTTTCGTTATAATGTGGTATTTATTTATGTAAATGATATAATTGCCAATAATTTAAAAATAAGCCAAGAAACGGCATAAAAACAAGTGGAGTTTTGATGACCTGTAAAAAAACATTCTTTTTTTGAGCTTCGTTGTTGTTAAAAAATGTAATAATTGCTATCATAATAGATTGTATAATCATAACTTGAATTAAGTTAGCAATTATAGCAGAAACGGAGTTGCCAAATAAAAAAAATGTGATGGGCACAGAATATAGGGTGGTATTTGAATAGCTAGAGGCGAAAGATAAGGCGAATCGTTGCTTAAGAATACTGTTTTTGTGAAGCAACATTGCCAATAAAAAAGTAAAAAACCAAGTTGTTATACCATTCCATAAATAAATACCGCATTCTAACTTCATCTTTTTGGTTAAAAAGCTTCAAAAAGATGAAGTTAGAATGCGGTATTTATTTATGGAATGGTATTGGATAGGCAAAGATAAATTTAATATTGAAAATTGTTTTGAGTTCAGAAGAAAATGTAACCGAAAAAAGAAAGCACGGAAAGGCTATTTTAAATAAAAAAATCTCAAAGCTTTTAACATTATGATCGTCAAAAATTTTAATATTTCTCGCTACACAACCAATAAAAATCACTCCAATGGCCGGCAATAAAGCAAAAAATAAAGAATTCATAGATATTGTGAGAGTTTTATTATAAAATAATTTATAAAATTTTAAATAATAAAAATTAATTAAGCAAGTAGTTTTCGGTCAGAATTCCCCTTCTCGCAGAAGGGGTGGCGACCGAAGGTCGACGGGGTAGTGTCAGCAAGCCACGGTAAGATCTCTTCGAAAAAACATCTGCGATCGTCTCCCCAACACTACCCCGTCGGTCTTCGACCGCCACCCATTCGTTAGTGCGGGTAATTGAATCGAGTTCTGCTTGCCGACACTACCCCGCACCAGTTCGCGACCACCCCTTCTAAAAAAGAGGAATTTTGTTTCCAGTGCTTTTGTGTATTTTAGATTTTTTGAAATTGCAAAACCCTGGTGATGCCAGATAAATCGTTGTAGCTGTTGATGTGTTGCCATTTGCCAGATTGTTGAAAAATTTCTAGCACCGATTTTGCTTGTTGATAGCCAATTTCGGTAAATAAATGACCTTTTGAGGTTAAAAAATCACTAGCTTGCTGTGCAATTTGTTGATAAAAATATAAACCATCTTCTTTGCCATCTAAGGCAAGAAATGGCTCAAAATTTTGCACTTCTGCTTGTAAAGTAGCGATTTTTGCTGTTTCAATGTAGGGCGGGTTGGTGATGATTAAATCAAAAAAATCAACATATTTTGTGAGGCCAGTAAATAAATTGCTGGTAATAAATTGGCAACGATCTTTTAAGAGATGAATTTTAGCATTTTTCCTTGCTACTGCCACAGTATTTTTATTGATGTCGCAAGCAATTAATGAGCTGTTAAAAATATTTTTTAGCAAAGCAATTCCTAAACAACCAGAACCACAGCACAAATCTAAAACTCGCCAATGATTATTTGATGTTGGTAAATTATGTTGACAATATTTTATTGCTTGTTCTACTAAAATTTCTGAATCTGGTCGAGGAATTAGGGTGTGTTTATTGACAAAAAAATCGAGATTAAAAAATTCTTTATGCCCCAATAAATAAGCTATGGGCTGATGATTTTTTCTTTTCGCAACTAACTTACAAAATATGTTGAATTGAGAAATAGAAATTGGTTGATCTTGATTAAAAATAAGGTGTTCTTTTGAAAAAGAAGTGGCTTTTTGCAAAAGCAAAATGCAATCTAGATAAGAATTTTCGATGTTCTCTAACTGTTGCTTGGCTTGTTGTAAAGCATAACCAACAGTTAGAGAATTGATTTTATTTAACAGCATCAACAATTTTTTGGGCAGCATCATCTAGATCGTTAGCAGGAATAATTGCTAAACCAGATTTTGCCAATATTTCTTTGCCTAAATCAACATTGGTGCCTTCAAGACGAACCACCAAAGGAACATTTAAACTCACTTCTTTAGCGGCTTCAATAATGCCATTGGCAATAATATCGCATCGCATAATGCCACCAAAAATATTGACCAAAATGCCTTTAACATTTGGATCGGAAAGAATAATTTTAAAGGCTGCGGTTACTTTTTCTTTGGTTGCACCACCGCCAACATCAAGAAAGTTAGCAGGTGAAGAGCCGTAAAGTTTGATGATATCCATAGTTGCCATCGCCAAACCTGCACCATTAACCATACAACCGATTTTACCATCCATTTTTACATAGTTAAGGTCATATTTGGAGGCTTCGATTTCAAGAGGCTCTTCTTCGTCGAGATCTCTTAAAGATTTGATTTCTTCGTGGCGATATAGGGCATTATCGTCGAAGTTAATTTTGGCATCAAGAGCAATAATATCGCCTTCTTGAGTTTCGACTAACGGGTTGATTTCGACTTGTGAAGCATCTTTGGCTAAAAACAAATTGTATAAAGAAACCACTAATTTGCTGAATTTTTTGAGAGTTTCGCCAGAAAATCCAAGAGCAAAACCTAGTTTGCGAGTGTGGCAAGGTTGAATGCCAGTGGCAATATCAACAACGGCACTGACAATTTTTTCGGGATGATTAATGGCAACTTCTTCAATTTCAACCCCGCCTTCGGTGGAAGCCATAAAAACAATGGCTTTGCTTTTTCTATCAACGACCGCAGATAGGTAGTATTCTTGTTTAATATTTGAGCCAGACTCAATGTAGAGTCTTTTTACTTCTTTGCCTTCAGGCCCTGTTTGGTGAGTAACCAAAATTTTGCCTAAAATTTCTTTGGCTTTTTCATTAACTTCGTCGATGCTTTTGACTACTTTTACTCCACCAGCTTTGCCTCTGCCACCAGCATGAATTTGAGCTTTTACCACAAAAACTTTATAACCTGATGCTTGTAATTTTTTGGCAGATTCTACCGCTTCTGGCACAGTAAATGCAGGATAACCTTCGGGCACTGCGATGCCAAATTCTTTTAATAAAGATTTGGCTTGATATTCGTGAATGTTCATTTGGTTGAAAAATTTAAAATTAAAAAATTAAAAAAATTTTAGTTCTCAAAAAATTAAAAGCAATATGTTTTTGATAAATTAAATTAAAAAATTGACGAGTTTTTTGGGCACGATGATGGTTTTTTTGATGTTGCTATTGGTTAAAAATTTTGCTACATTAATATTTGCCAAACATAATTTTTCGAGCTCTTGGTTAGTTATTTCGGCATCAACATCTAGAACTGCCCTTAATTTTGAATTAACCTGCACTGCAATTTTGATGGTATTATTTTGTAATAAATTTTCATCAAGTACAACAAAAGACTGGTTGGCAAGAAGGTTGGTTTTGCCTAATATTTGCCATAATTCTTCGGTGAGATGCGGAGTGATTGGATTGAGTAAAATTAATAAAGATTCTAAAGCGAAAGCCATTAAATTGGCATCAAGAGGGCTTTGCACAACAAATTTTTCGAGATGGTTTGAAAGTTCTCGAATTTTGGCAATTGCTGAATTAAACAATATTTTTGAATATTGCAATTTTACTGCATAAATGGTTTTGTGAATTAATTCTAATAATTCTTGTTGTGTGCTGTTGAAATTTTGATTGTTGGTGCTATCAAAATAAGTGATTTGGGCTGGTAAATGAGGCAAGAAACCTTGATAAAGCTTAAACAAGCGAGTTAAATAACGAAAACAGCCTTCAATTCCAGCATTTGACCAGTCGAGATCTCTTGAAACTGGGCTATCAGACATCATAAATAGCCGAGCGGTATCGGCACCGTATTGTTCTATTATTTCGGCTGGTTCAACGACATTTTTTTTTGATTTACTCATTTTTTCGGATCGGCCAACTATCACTGGTTGGTTGGTGGCAATTTCAAGTGGCGGAGTGCTAGAAAAATCAACTTGCTTAGGATGCAACCATTTGTCTTGCTGGTTTTTGTAGGTGGCATGGCAGACCATACCTTGAGTAAGTAGGTTTAAAAAAGGCTCGGTTAAATTAAGGTAGCCACATTTTTTGAGGGCTTTTACAAAAAATCGAGCATAAAGCAAGTGCAAAACTGCATGCTCAACTCCACCAATGTATTGGTCAACTGGCAATGTTTGAGCTATTTCTTGGCTATCGAATGGTTTGTCTGGTGTAAGAGAAGCGAACCTTAAAAAATACCAAGAGCTTTCAAAAAAAGTATCGAAAGTGTCGGTTTCGCGAATGGCGGGAAAAGTTTTGCCACAAGGAGAAGTGTAGGTGGTGTATTTCCAGGTTGGGTGATTGGCAAGAGGGTTGCCGGGTTTAGAAAAATCGATATCTTCGGGCAGTTCGACAGGTAGTTGATTTGACGGAACTGGCACTACCGAACCATCTGGTAAATATAAGATAGGAATAGGACAGCCCCAATATCTTTGCCGAGAAATGCCCCAATCACGAAGGCGGTAGTTGGTTTTTTCTTGGGCGATGCCCAGCTCAACAAAGTGTTGATTGATTTTTTGCTTGGCTTCTTGACAATTTAAACCATCAAGAAAACCAGAATTGATTAGGGTTCCTTCGCTTTGACAATAGGGCAGGGTGGTTGCTTGTGAATTTTTGCAGAAAGTGTTTTGCACCACTTGTCTGATGGGTAAATGATATTTGGTGGCAAATTCAAAATCTCGCTCATCATGGGCGGGACAGGCAAAAATTGCTCCTTCGCCATATTCAAGTAAAATAAAATTAGCAATAAAAACTGGTAATTCTTGCTGATTGGCAGGGTTGATGGCGATCAAACCAGTGTTGATGCCGATTTTTTCTTGTTTTTCAAGATCTTGTTCGCTAGTTGAAGAAAGATTGCAAGTGGTGATGAATTTTGCAATTTCTGGATTGTTTTCTGCTAATTCTTCTGCTATTTGATGATGCGGTGAAATGCCGATAAAAGAGGCTCCAAAAATAGTTTCGGATCGAGTGGTGTAGACCTTGATTTGTTTGATGTGATGTGAATTATGTTTAATTTCAAAATTAAGCAACAAGCCAGTGCTTTTGCCTAACCATTTTTCTTGCATTGATAAAACTCGCTCATCCCAGCCCGTGAGATTACTAAGTTCTTGCAATAAATCGCAGGCAAAATCAGAAACCTTTAAAAACCATTGTTTGAGCTTTTTCTTTTCAACCACAGCTCCACTTCGCCAACCTTTGCCATCAATAACTTGCTCGTTGGCTAACACTGTGTTGTCGATAGGATCCCAATTAACTAAAGATTCTTTTTGATATGCCAAACCGTGTTCTAAAAATTTTAAGAAAATTTCTTGTTCGTGTTTATAATAAGTAGGAAGACAGGTGATTATTTCGCGTTGCCAATCAAGAGCAAGCCCAATGCTTTGTAGTTCTTGCCTCATTATTTCGATGTTTTGTAGAGTCCAGTTTTTGGGGTGTAAGCCATATTCAAGAGCGGCATTTTCGGCAGGTAAACCAAAAGCATCAAAACCCATGGGGTGTAAAACATTGAAGCCCAGTTGTTTTTTATGCCTTGCCACCACATCGCCAATGGTGTAATTTCGTAAATGCCCCATATGAATTTTGCCAGAAGGATAGGGAAACATTTCTAGCACATAATATTTTTGAGCATTTTTTTGGGGCTGAAAGCAAAAAACTTGTTGTTTTTGCCAGATTTCTTGCCACTTTTTTTCGATTTGTTGATGATTAAATTGATGATGAAGCATAAAAAGATGTTTTTTTCTTTTAAATTTTAAAACAACAATTTACATTTTGCAACAGCAAAAATAGCTAAAAACATTGGTTTAAATAATACCATTCTGCTAACAAAAAAATTAATATTGAAAACGATATATGCCTCTTAAATAATTGTTTTCATAAGTTTCTGCTATACACTTGAAACCGAGTTTTGTGTGAAAATTAATAGAGATAGAGTTTTTTATAGGAGCATGGATTATTTGGCAAACAATAGTTTGGTAACCTCTTTTCGATATCTCGTTAATCATAGTTAAAACTAAATCTTTACCAATATTGTTAGTATTTGGTTTTTTAGCAATTTGTCGATAATAAAAGATTTTTTCAACATTTATATCGGTTAGTTCTGGCAAAGATAAAATATTGTTCTGCACCACTATTTCTGCCTTTTTTATATTAAAACCATTCAAATAACCAACAACATCATCTTTTTCTTTACAAACTAAAGTTAAAGAATCTTTATCTGATATTGTTTCTTGCCATTGATGCAATGTATATTCAGCAATTAAAAAACCAGAATCTTCTAATTTTTGCATGCTTTGTTCTTTATTATTTTTGTATAAGTTGCTACTACATATTTTGAGAATTTGCTCAATATCTTGTTGTGTTGCTTGCTTGATTTGATGATTCATAATTTTAGTTTTTTTAATTAAATTTACAAAATCTTCAGCTAAAAAGCTAAAATAATAAACATCATGAAATTTGTTTTGATGAAATCTGTGTTGACGAACCCTTCCTTCTAAGGTAAAGCCAAGTTTTAACAATAAATTTTTAGAGGCAATATTTTCAACATCAACCCAAGATTCTACTCTGTTGACTGGTAATTCGGTGAAAACATAATGCAAAATCTGCTTTATTGCCTTGCTGATAATGCCTTTTCTCCAATAATTTTGACATAAATCATAGCTTAATTCAATTCTTTTATGATAAGAGTTGTAGTTGTTGACCCCGATAGAGCCTATCATTGTGTTGGTATCGGTGGTGGCAATAGCAAAATAAGCTCCTGATTCGTCGTAAAAAATTTTTTGCCAATAACGTAATTCAAGCTTTGCCTCTTCTAGGTTTTGAGGTATGTAGCATAAAATATATTTATGAACTTCTGGATTGCTATAATAAGAAAAAAAATCGGCAATATCTTCTTCTTTTTGTTCTCTTAAAACAAAATTACCTAAATGAAAAAATGGAAAAGGTTTATAACGAAGTTTCATAATAAAAATTTTGCGATAACAAAGATTTTTCAAGATTTATGATTACTTTTTTACCAAAAACAATTGGCGACATTTCGTAGGAATGGCCTAAAATATTGTTGTTTTCTTGTAAAAGTAAAATATTTGGTTGAGATTTTTGTAAATTACAAGCAAAATTCTTGATAGCAAAATCAATTTTGTTTATTTGTTCTTGATGAAAATTTTGCTTAAAATTACCCAATATAATGGCTTTTGGTAAATATTTGGTGTTGTTAAAAATTTGCAATAACTGAGTAAAATAACGATCTATTTTTTCACCTTCTTCGCCTATATCTTCTAATAAAATGATTTTTTGATAAAAATCTAGCTGATAACTAGTGGCAAAACTAGCCGACAAAACACTTAAACAGCCACCAATTAGTTTACCGCTAATAATGTTTTTTTTACTTTTGCCCGCCAAACGGTTGATATTATATTTTGTTTTATTTTTTTTGGTTGCAAGAAAGCTCAATATTTTTTCAATAGAAACAGGGCTTACTTTTTGTTGAATAATGCAATTTAACATTGGCGCCATTAATACTGGCCATTGCCAGTTTTTAATGATAAAATTAGCAATGTTGGTAATGTCGCTATAACCAATCAAAAGTTTTTTTTGTTTAGGTTGAGGCATTTTGGCTAAAAATGGCAATAATTCAGAAGATCCATAGCCACCACGACCACACCAGATAATTTGTGATTCTTTGTTTAAACAAGCCTTTTGAAACTGCAAAAAACGAACTTGTGGCGACACAGTAGAAAAAGAATGCTGATTTTTTTCTTTGGTGCTTACTAAATTTAAATCAAAAAAATTGCTCTGAATTTTTTTTTGCAACAAAAATTGTTGCATTAAAATTATTTCTTCAGTAGTAGAAGGAGTTGCTGGAGAAATAATATCGATCATCGGAAATTTTTTTTAAATGCTTTTAAAACACATAAAACCCTGTATTTAGTTGCCTTATTTTAAGATACTTAAACAGGATTTTATGTGTTTTAACATTTTTTTTACTTAATAATTTTGCTTACAACTCCGGCACCGACGGTTCTGCCACCTTCTCTGATGGCAAAGCGTAGACCTTCTTCCATAGCAATT
>Ga0214921_10000220_pt1 | contig 114404 bp, 88 predicted proteins | sample LL1505_MetaG_FD_177992 | JGI IMG/M metagenome (GOLD analysis project Ga0214921, IMG submission 177992) | Freshwater microbial communities from Lake Lanier, Atlanta, Georgia, United States - LL-1505 | ecosystem: Environmental > Aquatic > Freshwater > Lake | place: USA: Georgia | collected... | reverse complement strand
AGATAGATAAGATTAATCTCTTTTTCTCCGGGTGAAAGAAAAAATTCTTTTGAGTCACCATGTTTTAGAGTGACTCTTTGTTCACCACCCAGATCAAGATGGATATCTTCACCCGCGCGAGCGCTGATCAAAACAACTCGAGATGTTGTGGGTTTCAGCACTCCATCAGGTTGTGGAAATTCCTGAATGATCTTAATGCTAAGATTTTCTTTTTCCATCATAAGATCCCCCTCGACGAGCAACACTGATATACTTTGTGGTAAAAATGATGCAGCGGCGCGAGCAGCAGCTTTAGGGAAAGAACCTGTGGGGGTTCTTTTTTCAGTCATAAAATTCTCGTTGCGAAAAACATCCACTGTATCTTTTCCTTGAAATTCAATTTCTCGCGGCGCACTAACTTCAGCAACTCGGATATCATCCGCCAAAAGTTGATCTTTAAACTTTAAGTCAACTCCCGTTTGCCATAAAGGTGTTGTTCCACGATGGCAGGCATTAAAGATTTTGACCAAAGCGGTTTCTTTTTTATCTTTTGAGTCCTCGTTCTCTTGCGCACAGACCGGAAAGTTTGAAATAGAAAAAAATATTAAACTGATCAAAAAAAAGGGTAACAGCCTTACAAAATTCCCTTTTAGCCGATAAAAATTAAGGATTAGCGTATGTTTAACCATTGGGTTTAGTATTTTATAGAATAAGGAGTGAGGGTAGACCAACTTGAAGGTTTACTGGGTTCCCAAGGATTGACTAATGGGTAGTTTGGCACAATTTGAACTACGCGCTCAAAAATTGCCGTTCCCCTAGGCACAAACTCATCCTGACCCGACTTCTGGATAATTTCTCCAGACTGTCCAACTACATAGACTGAAAACGCTAAACTCTGGGTCGTCAGTAGATTAGCAGTTCGGCGAAAAAATTCCTCTTTTCCATCATCTGACATCTGACTCATAACTTTGCCAACAACCAGTTGGTTTGCTGGCAAATAGTTAGTTGACCAAAAAATGGGCACCCTGGAAATCTCGCCAAGTGAGACCAGAAATCCATTGGCTGAATTGGTGGCAAAATTCCGAATTTCGCTAATCGTATTAGTTGAGTTGAGGCTCAAGTTCGATAGCTTCGGTTCAGAGCCATTTGCGGTTGCTGACTCAAATGTAAAGTTTCCTAAGGCTGCGGAAAAAACAATTCCCGTTCCATCGCGGACAATGCTATTCGGATTGATTCGTCCTGAGGTGTTTGTGTCTGTGCGGAAAACATCCGTCAGAAGAAATGCATTTTTCGCATAGGCACTGTTCGTTGCATTGTCGCTGCCTCGACCGCCTAACCAGTTAACAAAATTTGCACTTGAGTTAGTGCCTCGATTGTTGGTTGGCGAGTCTGACTGCCCGATTCGCAAAGTTGCACCCATCGAGCGATAACCCTCGATATCATATCTGACTGGATCATAAACACCTCCCAACTGGCCGATTGAAAACAAATTCTTGTTGTTAACCACTAGATTGCCCGCAGCGTTTGTCGTGTATTCATACCATCCTTTCTGCCAAAGCGCATCCCCAGTGTAATTTGGGATGGAAGTGTAATTGTAGTTGGTTAATCCTAATGTTGCCTGGCTTCCAGGCAGACCCGTGCCGTAGGGACTTGTCTGAGTAGCATCTTTCCATGAAAGTGCTGTGGACTTTTTGGTCACTGAAACCAAGTCAAAATTGCCGCGAAAGTCAGCCCTGCTGTATCTAGGGTCAGTTGCGTTAGCCGCCGGGGCATTGTTTGCTGTAGATGATTCGGGGTCATTTAGATAGGTGTCTATCCATGCTGGGTTATTGCTCTCCGCCCCTAAGAAATTTGCACGCACAGTATAAATTCGAAAAGCGCAATCAAGGATTCCAGTTGAATTAGCAAGTAGGAGGCGTTCGCATTGGTCGGTGTACGTAACAGCTGATGATTTTTCACCCAAGCGAACGGAATACCGATCAGAATTTGTTGCCTTTGGATCAGAATTTGTTGCGGTTGTTGTAATAATATAATCTTCAAATGCCGATCCGTTTACTTTTGGCTGATTTCCATTGGTATTCACCAGTGTCCATTGCCCAGCATTCGTCCCGAATGTGAGTTGATATCGATTTGTTGGGCTGGCTCCCAAAAGACCGTTCTGAGAGTCCCTAGGAAAACCTCCACCAACCTCACCATCTGCGCCGTCTGTGGTAATGTAAATTATTCCTCTTGGTGGGATGGTGATTCCAGACGGGAGGCGCATCTTCACATCGGAAAATCTTACAAAATTATTACTAAAAACATTATTAAAACGCGGACGACCGGCAAGTTTAATGTGTATATCATCACCAAACTCATCAGTTGTAACGGAACGCGGTGATGTATTGATGAGCTCCACATAGTGACCAAATCTAAACCGGACACTCCTTGGCACCGCACTCGGCGTTGGATGGTTTGTGGCTCCATCCACAGAAATCACGCGCATGACTCTCGAGTATTCTGAAAGATGTAGCCCTTTTGAATCTTTTCCAAATGCAGCTGGTAGATCACTATCCTGTTGCGCAGTTGGATCGAAAGCCATAAAGTCCGCTTCATTTCCAACAAACGCAGTATCATCCTGTTGGATAAATGTCCCATTCACATCGGAATCAATAAAATCGCGTATGTTTGCTGCAATCCGAGTCGCATAAAATTTTTGGTGATCTGCCGTCACACTCGAGTTAGTTCCACCAGCAGCTGAATAAAACCTTTTACCGAAATCCGGCAAGTTGTTCGTAATTGCATCCCGAATGGCGAAAGTTTGTCGCTGGATGTCCAAAGCATTTGTTGTGCTGGTGACCAGTTCATTCAGGTTTATTTTACGTTTTCCGTCCAGTGAACGATCATCATGTAAGGAGTAGATGGTAATGTAAGGATGAATGGCTCTCGTTTGGTTGGTTGTGAGTGCATCAGCGGTTGGGTTTAGTTTGTAGTTGAGGTGTGAGTTATTGAGGCCCAAGCTCAATAGATCTAAATTTGTAAATGCGTGCAGGTTTCCGATGTTGTTTGTTGTTAGATTTCCAAGGGAGCTTACAGGCAGAAGGGAAAGTTCAGATGGAGAAATTCCATTTCCTCGGGCGTGATTACCAGTTAGATTTTGCACACTTCCAGCGAAACGCAGGTCCAGTTTACTGCATTCGTCATCAGTCCAAAAGGCGTATCGACCGATCACCTTCCCAGCGGAATTTTTTATGTAAACCCAATTGACGGGTAAAGTTGGACGGGTTGTGTAAACGGTGTTTGTCACCAGGCCAACTATGCCATTTGGCGATAAGGAGTTTGTTGCATTAATTTCGCAGAAAATGTCTGAAGGCCTAGAAAGTTGGCGTATAAGCGGGGCCGCAGCAGGGCCCTCAGAAACTGAGAGGACTGTGTTGGAAAAAAATGGTGCTGAGAAATTTGTGAGGCTTGCAAAATTCGTTGTAGCTGTCGAAAAGAGAGGAATTCGCTCTGTGATGGTAGCGTTCGCGGTGAAAACGCGTTTTGCAAGAAAAAGGTATGGGTTATTATTTGTCGCTAAGTAAATTGTTGCGTAAGGACCAGAGTTTTTTATGGCCTCAAGTCTTTTAAGCACTTCAGCAGTCCCTGCCTCAGCCGCAAGTTCCGCTTGGTACTTATTTTTCATGCTCTTGGCAATCTGCCGTTCCAAGCTCATACTGGCCATGAAGGCCAGAACGATGGTGCTCAAGACCACTACCACGAAGAGCGTGGTGACAAGCGCGGAGGCTTTTTGGCGGAAGCGGTTTTTCATGGGACTTTGGACAGGAATTTTGACAGGAGGACAGGATTTGCAGGATTAACAGGAAAAGAAGGTGGGAGTTTCGGCAGAATCATGGATGACAGAATCATTGGGTGAAAAGGGGCGTGGGGCTTGTTCCGTTAATTCTGTTAATTTTGTCCAACCCATTTTTGCTTCTCTTGTTCCTCCTGTCATCCTGTCTAAGGTTTTCATGTTGAGCAGGATCAAGCGGCATAGAGGAGGCGTCCCTCGCTGAGGACAGTAGAGGGGAGTGAGGTTGCGGAGCGGGATTGCTCATCAAAAACGGAACGGCGCCAGATGGAGATGTCAAAAGCGCGACCGAGGGAGCGAAGCGCTCGATAGGCGAGCTCGGACTGGCGGTGTTGGCGGTCGGTATCGTCAGGCACGATCATAAGGAGATCGTAGTCACTGTCTGGTCCGGCTTGGTTGCGGGCGTGCGAGCCAAAAAGCCATATGGCCTCAGGGTGGTAGGTCTCTGCAAGACGAGAGACGGCAATCTCGAGTGGCGATGTGTTGAGATCGTGCATTGGGAGTTTTGACAGGATTACAGGATTTTCAGGATAAACAGGATGGGAGATTTTTTTAGACAGAATTAAAAAAATTAACAGAATTATGTATCTAAGAAACTATTGATTTCGATTTCACCATTTAACATCCTGTTTGATCTTTTTCAAGTTGGCAGCCTAACCGAAAATTGACTTTGTTCCTTCGGTAGCGCGCTGTGAATCTTTAAAATTCTGTTAATTCTGTTAATTTTGTCCAACCCCTTTTTGCTTCTCTTGTTCCTCTTGGCAGTCCTGTCATCCTGTCTAAAAAGTCTCATTTTGTATTCAGGTTGATTCTTGTAGTGAAGGTTTTGGTGTTTTTGAGGTAGTCGGAGGCGTTTGTGTCTTTGGAGAAGGTGGTCCACTCGGATTGTGCATTTCTTGCGCTGAAGCGCATGGTGCGTTCGTTGTTCACCGCCGTGATTTTGATTTCCACGATATTCGGCACGGGGGTTGTTACGCTTTGAGTCCAAGGATCGAACCCTCCCAACGCGTTTGTGACTGAGTAGGTGGTCTGAAAATCTACGATATTGCGGGCGAGGATTTCAAAGTGGTTTGTATCGAAGGATGCGGTGAGGGCGGTGGTTGGGTTGCTGGTTAGGTTCGTGAATGTCTCGTTACTCTCTACAAAATAGCGGTAAAGATTGTAAGACTGGCGTCCCTTGTCTCCAGCGATGGGACTTTTGTTGCCGTAGTCTGAGTAGTAGGCAACGGTGCAGACATCGCTCTTGCTGGATGTCGTATCTTGCGAGCTAATTGGTAGTGCGGCGAGGAAAGCGATGTTGGGCGAAGGCATAAGATTTGTGCGAAAAAAATCGGTATTGGTCGTTGGTAGGATGCTTTTTAAATCAGAAGCCATCACTTGTAGCGCCGCGCGGGCCTCGCGGTAGGCTTCGACTTTGTTTTCCGACCCCCGCCAAAGACTTGTGCTGCTTTGAACGATATTCATCAATACAACGAGAAGGATGGACAGAACTGATACTGCAACAAGTAATTCCAGTATGGAAAACGCAGAAGATTTTTTAGACAGGATGACAGGATTTGCAGGAGGGACAGGATGGGATTTGGGTTTGTAGGTTTTGTGTTTGCGCTTGATTTCGAGTTTGGAGGAGCCGAAATTCAAGAGGAGTCCTATTTCCAATCCTGTGGCGTGCAGATAATTGACGAGCTGGGCTTCGTGGGCGGAATGTATCTCGCTGACTGCCTTGAGTTCCAAGATGATAAGATTTTCAACCAAGACATCAGCTATGAAATCTCCCACACTTTCTTCGCGATAATGCACAGGGATTCGCGAATTAGGCTTGCCTTGAAGTCCAGCGTGGCGCAACTCGACCAAAAGTGCATTTTGATAAACGGACTCAAGAAATCCTGGGCCGAGAGCCTGATGAACAGTCATCGCGCAACCGATAATTTTTTGAGTGAGATTCTCCAGCTCCATGAAATTCTTCCTGTTAATCCTGCAAATCCTGTCATCCTGTCTAAAATCCGATCAGCGTGGTAAATGAGTTCGTTGTGCGGGCGGTGGGCGGGGCGGCGGCGGGAGCCGTGATGTCTATTTGCACCCGGGAGAGGTTGCTGACGCCTGTATTTGTGAAGACGCTGATTTGGGCATAGAAGTCGAGATCTGCGTTTTGAGCGCCACTGGTCGTGAAGCCCATGACTTCCCCGTTTTCTTTAAACCCTAGAAAGTTGTCTACGCTATTGTTCGTGCGCAGGTTGATGAGCTGCGTTCCGGTATTCATGCCCTTGCTGATGCTTCGATTTCCGCCGCTGCCTGTTCTAAGTTCTGAAAAAATTCCTTGAGCGATGAGTGTGGCATCCGTTTCGCGCATACTCTCTTGTGCGGATTTCATGGCGACGGGGAGCATGCCAACGATGGCAAGCACGGCAAATGAGACGATGCCCAGTGCGATAACGACCTCAACAAGCGAAAAGGCTTTTTGATGGACTCTTGAAGGGGGAGAGTTTTTGGGCTTTGGATTTCCTTTCAAAGCGATGTGATATCGAGCGTGGTACGCCCGGTGTAGCGGGCAATGGAAATAACCTCGTATCCGCCGGAGTCTTGTTTTTTGCCGACTACGGATCCGCTTTCATTGCGTTGGCCCTCGGTGAGAGCTACGCGAAGACCAATGGATGTGCTGGGAAGTTGGACTGCGCCAGATGAGGAAAATTGGACTGCACCGAGGTTGCTCTTATCGGGTTTGCCGGGGAGATTTGCTGTGTCTATGCCGTCTGCTAGGCGCGAACTGTCTTTCAGGATATCAGACTTGTCATCTCCTCCATGAAAAAGAACTCCCTTAGGAAGTTTGACCCAGCGGGTTATCGGCTCCCAATTATTCGAATCATCCCGTCGGAGGACTAGGATGGCATCCTGTTCATCGGGTTGCGATCCCGTGGTGCCGTTTTTTTTCCAGAATACCACCACGACTTCGCGGCTTTTTTCAATGGCTGCCATGCGGGCCTGCTCGAGGGTATTCATAACGATCGTGACAGCGCCCTTGCGTCCCCCGCTACTGGTCATACTCCCTACCGCGGGAACCAAGAGACCCATCATGACGCAAATCACTGCTACGACGACGAGAAGTTCCACTAATGTGAAAGCAGAGGAGCAGCGAGAACGGGCCCAATTACTATCTGCCGAGACCGAATTCTTAGATCTACTTACTGTGGAAAAACATTCTGGCTTGCCGCGACTTTCAAGTAACATACAGCAACACTCTCGCAATTTGCTGCGCGGAGTCTCAAACGACGAATTGTTACAATTTCGTCAAAATTCACTTGGAGAAGTGGAATTTTATTTCAGCTGAATTCTCAAAAATGCACCGAGCTTTAGCGATGAGGGACTGGGGTGGACATTTCGAGTGTGAGGCGACGAGCGTGTTCTCGTAAAAATGCTCGGCCCTTGCGGGCGCGGGCCATGATTTCCTCAGGTTCTTTGCCGCCGGCGAGTTCCAAAATAAACGCGCCATGGAAGTGGACTTGGATGAGCTCGCGAAGGAAGGCTCCCCAGTCGATACGGCCTTCACCTGGCGGGCAGTGCTCGTCCGAGTGCCCGCGGTTGTCGTGCACATGGAGCATGCGCAGGTAGGGCGTGAGCTTGTATACAAGGTTGTAAAGCTCGCCGGAGAGGAACGCGTGGCCGGTGTCCAGGCAGGCACCAACTTGATTCGTCTCCAGCGCAGCGAGGATCCAGACGATATCACTCGAATTGCCAAAGAGGAGGTGGGGGAGTTTGTTTTCCAGAACACATCGGATGCCGACCTCGCTGCAGCGCATGGCGACGCGGTTGAGGACCGAGACGACATTTTCGATCCGCACGAGGCGCTCCTCGCGTGAAGGGATATCCGCATTTTCAGGGCCTGGGTGGATGACAAAGTAGTGCACTCCCAGCACAGCGGCCGCCTCGACGGCTTTCAAAATTTCATCCATCGCGAATTCCCGGCAACCGAGATCGGGGGAGGAAATATCAATATCGCTCGCGAATGGGGCATGAAACGAATATGCCTCCATGCCGAGCGAATCGATCTTGGCCGCCGCCTCGCGCACTGCGCTGAGGTTTTTATAATCCAGATGGGCAGGGGAAAAAACGACCTCGATCATGCTGAATCCGCTCGCGCGGATTGTCTCCAAGCACTCGAGGATGTTGGTTTGGTAAAAACATCCGGTGGAAAGTCCGATTGGCCAGTTTGTCATAGGAAAACCCTTTCAAGCTTTGCGTCGTTCAGGTGGGGACTTTCCTCCTCGGCGATGGCATCGGCTTCCTGGGTCACATTTGTCTGCAGGCCCGCAAAAATTCTCGCATAAAAATCGGCCCGCATCGTCGGCGAGTAATCTTTCCATTGATTTCCCCAGCCATAGTCCCTCTCGAATTTCGAGCGAATGAGGCCGGCCACGTGCCGAGGGTGCCAGCCCTTGCTCACAAGTGCTTCCGTGACGGCACGCATGCTGGCCGGGCGCAGGAGAAGGTCGTTTGGAAAAAGCAATGCGCTGCGAACTTTCTCGGGCAAACTATCCATCGGCGTTCGGTCGTAAGTTTCCGGCCAGCGTTGAACTGGCTCGTGAGACCTCGAGTAAAAAAAATCGTGAAACCGCCTCAAGTCCGAAATCAGGTATTCGCGGAGAAGTTCCCCCGTGCCTCGCGTGGCGTCGGGAATGTCTGTGGAGAAATGCTCCGCCCAGCGAGCCGCCCGCTCTGGATCGCGCATGGCCGCGATGGCTCCACTTGTCTCTCGCTCCCCAGTGGGAACAAAAATGATCGCGCCGATCTTGCCGATGTTCTCCGGTCCCATGGCGTAGACCTGCTGCCAAGGTTTTAAATATCCGCTGAAAGGCACACGCACCGTTCGTGTCCGAAGGGGGTCGCCATATTCCGAGAGGTCGATGGAGATCATTTCCCTTCCTCGCTCGGACGGGGCTACTTCGACTGCTGTAAGCTCTAGGGGAATCCGGCACTGCGGCCGTGCGAGCTCGATAATCAAACGGCCCAAGAATTCCATGACCAATCCGAGGCCGCTGAATGCCTTTTCAATTTGCGTCGAGTCCTTTTCGCCAGTCGCTGCCTTGGTTCCGATTTCGCAGAGCACGTTAAAAATTTTCGACTCCCGCCGGATGCGCCAGACATAGTGGTGCCCGCGACCACTGAGTACATGGAGCGCTTGGATATCGTAGTGTTCAAGGATGTGGTGAATCACGGTTGCAACCGGCGCTTGGAGTTCGAAGGTTCGCTTCGGATCCAAATACGGCTCCGCTGCAAAATCAAAATTCACATATTCAACGTCGAGATGGGCGATGAGCGATTTCCGGTCCGACAGCGAGCGGCAAATATCCAGGCCTTCCTCCAGGCTATGAAAAAGCTCATCAGGCGTCCGGGGTTCCCGACCAGCCCACTCGACGCCATCTGCCGTGATGTATTCGCAGGTGGCTTGAGAAGGCGTGTCTCCGCCAAGAAATTCCAGAATCCTCGCACGGACAGCGGGGCTCTTATAGAACTCGCGTAGGGTTTGGCGGATGTCTTGCATGGCAGCGACTGTCTAACGTGCGTGCCCTTGCGGGCACGCACGAGGACGGCTCTTTTCTCAGCTCACTGGAATTTCCAGGGCCTTTGGTTTTGCAATCTCACCTTTCGGCAAGTGCACCCGGAGAAGGCCGTCCTTAAACTCTGCGGACACATCGTTTTTTCTTGTGCCTTCGGGCAGGGAGAACGAACGCTCAAACGCACCGTAGCTGCGCTCAAGCCGGTGAAAGCGGCGTCCGCTCTCCTCTTTTTCAAGCTTCCGCTCGCCGGAGATGCGGAGTGAACCGTCCTCCACTTGGATTTTGACATCCTCTTTTTTCACCTCAGGCAATTCGGCCTTGATGGTGTATTCCTTGTCGGTTTCTTCCACATCAACGAGTGGGCTCCACTCGTTTGTGTTGAGCGTCTCATCGATATTCCAAGTTAATGGAGGTCTCGGGAAGAGGCTATTCATGCGGTTCGTCATATTTTCGAATTCCCGTAAGGGATTCCATCGGATCAGTGTATTCATTATTTTCTTTAGCCGGTGTGGTTGCTTGACTGAGGTCCCAGCCACCGGTGCTGTGGATCCCGCAGTTTTGTTTGCGAGGGTTGTTTGAATGGTCCCGCGCTCACAGGCCCAACAGACGGCAACTTTGGAGCCCTCTCAATGGGGTGATGCCAGAAGCCTTGCGACTTCCCTCCCGCTAGCTTTCCTTAGTATCCTTCGACCTCCACATGCCGATACTCGCCACGACTGAATACCCGTTCGGAATTTTTGCGCTCGTGCTGGGAGCGATCGTTGGATCTTTTCTGAACGCGTGCATCCATCGCATGCCTCGTGGCCTGAGTCTGAATAAGCCGCGGCGCTCGTTTTGCCCTAGGTGCGAAAGGGAAATTCCATGGCATGAAAACCTGCCACTCCTGAGTTGGCTGGCCTTGCGCGGCAAGTGCTCCGGGTGCGGGTGGCGGATTCCATTTCGTTACTTTCTGGTGGAAGCGCTCACTGCGCTCTTGTTTGTCGCCGTGTGGGAGCGATTCGGATTGCCACTGGCTCCAGCGTATTTCGTTCTTGTGAGCCTTTTGATCGTGGCGACGTTTATTGATTTTGAGCATTTCATCATCCCCGACGAAATCACCTGGGGTGGTACTGTGGCAGGGGTTCTGATCTCTGTGGCCATTCCCGAAATGATGAATGCGGCCACACGCTGGGAGGCTCTGGCATTCTCATTGGGAGGCGCAGTTCTCGGTTTCGGTTTGCTTTTTTTAGTCGTCGAGGGTGGTAAACTCGCTTTTGGGAAAATCCGCCACTCATTTCCCGAGGCAGCGGACTTTGAATGGAGGAGGGAAGGGGATCGGGTCTTGCTCACACTCGCAGGCGAGGACCTCGATTGGATGGAGATTTTTTCCAGAGAACGCGACGTCCTCACGATTGATATCGAGGGAGTCGCCTTGGGCTCTGACGGCGCGGAATTTCGGGGCAGCCTGAAATTCTGGCACAATCGCTTCGAGTCGGCGGGCGCCGAGTTTGCTGTGGATCAACTTGAGCGCATTTCCGGAAAAATGAACGCTGTCGTCATTCCAAGGGAGGCCATGGGTTTCGGTGATGTGAAATTCATCGCCTGCATCGGAGCCTTTCTCGGTTGGCAGGCTGTACTCTTCACGATCTTCGCAGCATCCATCATCGGCTCCGCCGCAGGAATTGCCGGCATCGCTCTCGCACGCGACCGCGCTGGCGTGAGGATTCCATTTGGCCCTTTTCTGGCACTCGGAGCGCTGGTCTGGCTTTTCGGCGGCCGAGAACTCGCCGAGTGGTATTTCGGCGGTTTACGGGGTTTGGGTCATGTCTTCTGAAAAAATGTCATGTGATTTGAACCCTGAAGCAATCAGATGTATTCTTTTGAGTGCCCAAAAACTCAAATCACCGCTCACAGAGTCTTCTGATCCTTTATGAGAGGTGACAGGTTTGTTTTTCATGATGCCAATGGCAGGCGGTGGACGTTCTTCAAGATCTTTGCCTTTACCGGATCATCAGTAGCCCTTGCTGGTTTGCTCGCATTCTTGGGGTCGCTTTTTGTCGATCCACCCATTGCTCCAGCCAACTCGCTCACTGCGATGAAAGGACAGATTCGTGCCTACGAACGTCATGGGCGAACGCCTCAGAGCAGTCGAAGTGACAAAATTCTATCCAAGTTGCTTGCTGAAAAAAATCCTGTCCCCAAGTCGCCACTCCCACAGCAAAATTCTAGCGGCCAGGTGCGAGCCAGTTTTTTTATGGGTTGGGATGAGGCAGCCTTCCGCTCATTGGTAAAAAATGGATCAAAGTTAACGCACCTTTGCCCAGAGTGGCTTTCGTTTACAAAAACAGAGGCTGGAATCGAACAGGATCGGGATGTCGACATGGAGCGGATTCGAGAGGCCTTCCCATCCCGGCTCATGCCTGTTCTGAGCAATCTGGATGGCAGTCGGCGAGTGCCCGAGGCGGTGGAGTCCCTCGCTCAGGCCTCAAAGAAGGAACAAAGTGCATTTATTGCGCAGCTGGTCTTGCAATTACAGGAAGTCGAGGCGGTGGGTGTCGTCATTGATTGGGAAGAGGTCGATGCAGGCGAAAAAGGAGAACTTAGCACTCTTGTGGGCGCAATCGCGGAGGGACTCAAAGCCAAGGGGCTTGAAACGTGGCTTTGTGTCACGATGGACTCCTCATTCTCAACTTGGAACTTTGACGTTCTCTCTCCAAGTGTCGCCCGCTTTGTTGCCTTCCTCCATGATGAAAATGGCGAGACCGATGCGCCAGGCCCCATAGCCTCTCAGGATTGGGTAGAAGGTTGGCTCAATGTCATCGATCGCCAAGGTAATCCTGACCAGTGGATCGCCTCTCTCGCGTGCCATGGGATTGATTGGGAGGAGGGCGCTCAAAGCGGCGAAGCCATTTCCTTCGCCGATGCGATGAGCCGTGCTGGAAACGCAGGTTGCGCGGAGGTTCAGACCGCTGAATACGATTTCAATGCCACGTTTTCCTATCACCATGAAGGAAACGCGCATGAGGTTTGGTTTTTGGACGCTGCCACTTTCGCAAACCAGCGCAACGCCCTGCTTGCTCACGGACTTGGCGGATTTGTTGTTAATCGCATGGGAATAGAGGACCCGTTGATTTGGCAGTTTCTCTCGGTAGATTCCAAAATTGGGCCAGCAAATCTCGACAACGTCATGCCCGGGGGTACTGCCATTACATCTATCGGCAAGGGCGAAGTCGTCGGACTTGATCCTACAACGGCAGATGGTCGTAGGACGTTCTGGGCCGATGCTGAGGAGCGAATTCATTGCAAATACATCACCCCACCCGCATACCCCACGCTATTTCGTCAAGGTGCCATCGAGTCGGATCGTGTGGCGATCACTTTCGATGACGGTCCCGATCCCGAGTGGACTTCTCAGATTCTCGATATTTTAAAGGCGCGCGGTGTGAAGGCTGCATTTTTCATTGTCGGCGAGGAGGCTGAGAGGCATCCCGATCTTGTTCGCCGCATCGTAGCCGAGGGTCATGAAATCGGAAACCATTCCTTCACACACCCGAACCTTGCAGAGCAGCCGACATCCATGATCAGGCTCCAGATCAATTCGACTCAGCGTCTCATCGAATCCCTCACCGGTCGCTCTACAACCCTTTTTAGGCCTCCCTACAATGCGGATTCTCATCCATCGAAGCTCGAGGAGTTGTTGCCGATCAGCATCGCTCAATCATTAGGCTACATGACGATTCTCGAAAATATCGACCCCAAAGACTGGGAGGCTCCAAGCAGCAGCGAGCTTTTGGAGCGCGTCAAGGCCGTTCGGAATGATGGCAACATCCTGCTCCTGCACGACGGGGGCGGTGATCGCAGCGCGACCGTCGAGGCACTACCGGGTATCATTGATTATCTGCAAGAACGGGGCGACCGCATTACAGGAATCGGAGAGTTGCTGGGCATGGATTCGACAAAAACGATGCCGCCCATCTCAAGAGAAGGCTCCCCGTTCGAGCGCATTGCCAGTGGGATTGGCTTTGAAATCTTGCGTTGGTTGCAAAAATCTATTCACGGATTTCTGGTCCTTGGAACTTTTCTTGTTGTGATTCGCACCGTTCTTGTTCTTGTCTTGGCTCGCTTGCACAAGCCACCCGCCGCCGCCGGAATCCATCCTCAGTTGCCAGTCTCAGTCATCATTCCAGCTTTTAACGAAGAGAAGGTTATCGCGAAGACCATTCAAGCCCTCCTCGGCTCCGCATATGAGGCAGAGATGGAGATTCTCATCGTTGACGACGGCTCCACCGACGGAACCGCTGGAGCAGCGGAGGCCGTCGCGGACTCGCGGGTGCGCGTTGTACGTCAGGCCAACTCGGGGAAAGCGATGGCCCTTGAGCGTGCGGTCGAAATAGCGCGGCACGAGATTCTCGTTTTTGTGGATGCGGATACCCAGTTTGAATCCGCTGCGCTGGGGCATCTGGTTGCGCCTTTTGCGGATTCTCGGATCGGAGCCGTCTCGGGCCATGCAAGGGTTGGCAACCTCCGCACCTTCCTCGCGCGATGCCAGGACCTGGAATATGTTTGCGGCTTCAACCTCGACCGCTGCGCCTATGCGGCCTGGAACTGCATCACTGTCGCGCCCGGAGCGATCAGCGCCATCCGCCGCACTGCGATTCTGGAGGCTGGAGGTTTTTCCAACGAGACGCTCGCGGAGGATACCGACCTCACGCTTGCGATACACAAAACCGGCTTGCGTGTGGAGTATCAGCCAAAAGCCATCGCCCACACCGAGGCTCCTGAAACCTTCGCCACGCTAGCCCGCCAAAGGTTTCGCTGGGCGTATGGAACGCTTCAGTGCGTGTTCAAGCACGCCGACATGCTGTTCAATCCCCGCTTCAAGGCACTCGGCTTCTTCAGCCTGCCCGGTATTTTGTTTTTTCAGGTTCTGCTGGTAGCTTTCTCGCCGTTCGTCGACCTGCTGTTGTTTCAGTCGATTTTCTTCGGGCACTCCGAGGATGTCTTGCCGTATTTTATTGCCTTCTTGCTTTGCGACCTGCTCGTCGCCGCTGTGGCGGTCCGCTTGGAGGGTCTGCCATTGCGAACGGCTTTCCGCATCATCCCCCAGAGGTTCCTCTATCGTCCCCTCCTCAGTTATGTCATATGGAAATCCCTTCTCCACGCCGTGCGCGGGGCGTGGGTGGGATGGGGAAAACTCCAGCGCACAGCCACTGTCTCAGTCCCATGAAGCGTTGTTTTTTTCTTCTCCTAGCAGCTCATTGCGCGTTTTCCCAAGCGGGCGAACCCTTGCCTAAAACGAAACCCCAGGACGGTGTGCTCTTCGGCGCCTACATGGATTTTGGCGAGACGGAGGACGGGGTCTCACTCGAAGACATCGAGGCGTTTGAAAAACTGTCTCAAAAAAAAGCCGCTATCATCGCGTCCTCCAGCTACTGGGGTGAACAGAGTTTCCCCGAAAAAAACCTGGCCCTCATCGATCGCCATGGGGCGACTCCATTGATCTACTGGTCACCCTGGGACAAGCCCTACGAGGAGTCCAAGGGGCCCGACCGCTTTGCGCTCACTGAAATCCTCGCCGGGAAATGGGACCACTACATCGATGCCTGGGGCGATGGAGCGAGCGCGTTCGGCAAGCCGTTTTTCGTTTCGTTCTGTAACGAAATGAATGGTGACTGGTTTCCGTGGTCCGGGTGTTTCTATCGCCAAGAAAAAAGCGGCAATGACGTGTTCAAGCGCGCCTGGTGCTATGTGGTCGATCGCGTCCGAGCGCGCGGCGCAACGAATATCCGCTGGGTTTTCCATGTGAATGCCTTTCCGGCCGACAGCGATCTTTGGAATATGATGTCGGCATATTATCCCGGTTCGGATTATGTCGATTGGCTGGGTTTGAGCATTTACGGTAAGCAATTTCGGAGCGGCGACTGGGCCGAGTTCCCGGATCTTATCGAATGGCCCTACAAGGAAATCACAGCGATCGATCCCGACAAACCTGTCATGGTCGCCGAGTTCGGTGTCGGCGAGTTTCCCAAATCCGGCAGCAAGGCGAAGTGGTTCTGCGATGCGTTGGAACGCATTCCCTCATATCCGCGCATCAAGGCTGCCATTTATTGGCACGAACGCTGGCAAAACGAGGATGGGTCATTCAGCAACCTTCGCATCAATTCATCGCCGTCCTCTCTTGCGGCATTTCGCAAGGGGTTGCAGAACCCGAAGTGGATCTCCGCCCAGAATCCCCCATCAACCCAAATCCAGCAAAATTAATCGCAGAAGACACCGAGAGCGCAGAGAGTGGGCTGCTTGCAATTCCGTAGGCAGATCATCTTTTCCAAGTCCGTTTTTGGGATCAACCGCAAATCAATCTTAGTGCGCCAAGCAAGGAGAGGCCGATGAGAAGCCACTCGAAGGCCTGTTGATTGATTTTGCCAAGCAGAAATTTTCCGCAAAGCAGGCCAAGAAGCACGGCGGGGGCGAGGAGGAGATTGAAGAGCAAGGTTTGTTGCGTAATCAACCCAAGGGACGCACTGAAGGGGACTTTGATGATGTTGATGAAAAAGAAGAACCAAGCGGCTGTTCCAACGAACTCGTATTTTGGCAGGCGGCTGGCGAGGAGATAAACAGTCATGGCCGGGCCAGCTGCATTTGCCAGCATGGTCGAGATGCCGGCCAGGAGACCAAGTGGCCAGGAGACGGCTGGGTGGTCGGCTGCAACTCTCTGGAGATGAGTTGAGGATTTTTGTGCGATCGTAAGCAAAAGCAGGATGAGGATGATCCAGCCGATGACGGGATTGAAAAGAGACGATGGAATGCGAGGCATCAGCCACCAACCGAGTGTGACGCCGACCACAGCTGCGGGTAGAATTTTTAGCAGGATGCGCCAGACGGTGAACTTCCGGAAAGCTTGGACCGCGCAGAGGTCGGCCAAGATGAGCATAGGAAGAATCACGCCGGTAGATTCCCTCGCCGGCATGACTTGCGCCATGAGAAGAATACCAGGAATCGCCATTGCGCCGAAGCCGGATTTACTCAGGCCCACACAGGCTGCCGAGAGGCCCGCGAAGAGCCATTGCTGCGCGGAGATGTCAATCGGCATCGGTGCGTTTCACGCTTCTGACTTAGCTGGCGGTGGTGGCTCGGCCGAGAAGGTGAAGGAGGAGTTCTTCTCTTCCAGATAGCCAATTGTCCAGCTGCTTGGCAGGAGGACGACCCAAAAACCGGAGGCGTCTTGGGCCATCACGCAGGCTGAAGGCAGGAGCAACTCAGGGCGCGAGGTGAGGGGAGAGCCATCCTTCTGAGGCCAGCGGGCAAATTGCCAGGGAGCGGATTCGACCCGGCAATCGGCACTGTATTCCGTTTCGAGGCGGTATTGCATGACTTCGAATTGCAATGGACCCACAGCTCCGAGAAGCGGCACGCGCTGGACGGCGTCGGGTAGTTCGAATTGCTGGGCAACGCCTTCCTTGAGAAGTTGGTCGAGACCCTCGCGGAAGCGTTTGAACTTTGCCGTGCTGGAATTTCGAAGATATGCGAAGCACTCGGGCGCGAAGCGGGGAATCTCGTGGTAAGCAAGGGTTGGATCCTCTGAGACTGTGTCGCCGATCAGGAAATCATAGTTGCCCACGATGCCCACGACATCGCCTGCCCAAGCCTCATCCACCGTCTCGCGGTCTTGTGCAAAAAGGCGCTGGGAATTTCCAAGGCGGATCGTTTTTCCAAGGCGAGAGTGGGTGGCCACCATGTCGCGGCGGAAGCAGCCCGAGACAACTCGAATGAACGAAACGCGATCCCGGTGCTTGGGGTTCATGTTCGCTTGGATTTTGAAGACAAAACCGGAGAAGGTGTCTGCGCGGGGATCGACCAATCTTCCGGCACTCTGTCTGGGAGCGGGTGGGGGAGCAAGTTGGAGGAAGTTGTCGAGCAGAAGCTGAACGCCAAAGTTGTTGGCTGCGCTGCCGAAGAAGACAGGTGTCGCCGCGCCGGTGCGGACAGCCTCGAAGTCGAAATCCGTTCCAGCTCCGTCGAGAAGGTCGAGTTCGTCACACACCTTCGCATGGACATCTGGCGACAGTGCGGCGCGCACGGTTTCATCCTGAATGCCTGCCACGGAGACGGGCGCGCGGTAGGCGCCAGCAGGAGTTTTTTCAAAAAGATGCACGGATTTTTCCTTGCGATCGAAGACACCCCGAAACTCGGGTCCATCGCCCAGGGGCCAGTTCATGGGCAGGGCATGGATGCCAAGAACAGATTCGAGTTCGTCCAGGAGTTCCAGCGGGGGGCGTGCTGGCCGGTCGAGCTTGTTCATGAAAGTAAAAATCGGGACGCCCCGCTTGCGGCACACTTCGAAAAGTTTGCGCGTCTGGGATTCGATGCCCTTGCCTGCATCAATGACCATAACAGCAGCATCCACAGCGGTGAGCACACGGTAGGTGTCCTCTGAGAAATCTTTGTGTCCGGGTGTGTCGAGGAGGTTCACCACGCAGTCGCGGTAGTCGAATTGCAGGACGGTCGATGACACCGAGATGCCGCGTTGCTTTTCCAGTTCCATCCAGTCGCTGGTTGTGGCGCGCGCATTTTTGCGTGATGTCACGCTGCCTGCGAGTTGAACGGCGCCGCCGTAGAGGAGGAATTTTTCGGTGAGGGTGGTCTTGCCCGCATCAGGGTGCGAGATGATGGCGAAGGTTCGCCGGCGCGCGATTTCGCGCTCTGCGGTGGTCATATTTCAAAAGGTTTCGGAAGCTGCGTAAGGAATCGGGAGCCGGATTTGGTGATGAGGGCGACATCCTCATGGCGCACGCCCCCGAGGCCTGGAATGTAGATGCCAGGTTCGACGGTGATGACCTGGCCGGGCAGAAAATCGGTATCCGAAAATCGCGGCGACTCATGGATTTCAAGACCAAGCCCGTGGCCGGTTCCGTGGAAAAAGCCGTGCCAGCGTCCATTTTTGATCTCCGTGGGGTATCCGTTGTCTGCAAAAAATCTTTTCACCATGTTGTGGATGATACGCCCCTCGCTGCCAGGCTTCATCGCGTCGTGGGCGAGTTTTTGCCCGGCGAGGCACGTTTCCCAGAGGTGTCGCTGGGCATCGGTCGCCTGGCCACGAACGACGGTGCGGCTGATGTCTCCGAACCATCCGGTCCGCGCATCGCGCGGGAAAATATCCAGGATGATCAACTGGTTTGCAAAAAGCGGGCCCGAGCCGCGCATGTGGGGATCGCAGGCTTGCTCACCGCCAGCGACAATTGTGTCACCACGTGCTTCACCTCCATGGCGAAGCACGGTGGTTTCCATTTCGATACGTAGGAGTTCCGAGGTGAGCGTCTCGCCGTTAAACGATAGGCTGCCATCCTTCCGGATGCGGGAAGCGCGGAGGACTTCGATGCCTCGAGTCATACCCGCTTCCGCAATCCCGATGGCTTTCTCGACGAGTTGCATCTCGGCGCGGGATTTGATTTCCCGCTCGGGATAGAGCGAGCCGCGGACCGGCTTCAAATCGATGCCTTCCTTTTTCAAGTCGCGTGCCAGGCCAAGCGGGAAGTCCTGCGCAACCTTTAATTCGCTCACCGCTTTGGAAGTGATCCATGCCGCTATCACTTTGCTTTGGGACGGTTTCTTCTCGGGTGATTGGAGAATCATCTTCTCGATATCCGAGTAGGAATCAACCTGCTCGACCTTGGCCTCAACACGACCTCGGTCGATCTCGAGATCATTGAGAAGGATGTGTCTTTTATCGGCAATCTGTAGGCAAGCGAATGCATCCGGCGCACGGAATTGTGTGGCATAAAGGAGATCAGCGCATGTTTCGGGAGATCCGAAAATAAGCTTGGGTCGTGGCATTGCATTACCATAGCAACCGCTCCGGGAAATACCAGCGGGACTCAAAATGAAGGCGGCCATTGAGAAACGACTCCGAGATTAGCAGCAGTCCTAGGAATGGTTTATGGCTGTGAATGGATGCGGCGCTGTGAGAGAGTCGCAAAATGCTGCCAAATTTTGTTCTCATAGGGTTCATGGGATGTGGAAAATCCAGTGTTGGTCGACGCCTTTCGAATATCACCGGGCATCGGTTTGTGGATTCCGACGATTTGATCGTCAAAACCGAGGGGCGAAGCATCGCTGGAATCTTTGATGCCAGTGGGGAAGAGGGCTTTCGCGATGTGGAACAGCGTGTTCTCGCTGATCTGGTCGGTGTGGCAGGAATTGTCCTTTCCACTGGAGGCGGGGCTATTCTTCGCGAGGCGAATCGCGAGGCACTTAAAAAAATTGGTATCGTTGTGTGGCTCGATTCCGCTCCTCATGTGCTTTTTGAGCGAGCCATGCGGAGCGGCAAGCGGCCGCTACTTCAAACGGGCAATCCGCGCGATACCTTTGATCGGCTTTTGACCTCACGGTTGTCCATCTATGAAACCATAGCGGATTTGCGCTTTGACTCGACTCATGTCGAACAGGACGAGGTGGCAAAAAAGGTTTTCGATCAGGCGATGCGGATTCACTCCCAGCGGGGTTGAGTTGCCTTTATGGCAGGGGAAACCTAGCCGTGAAGGATGTCACTTCCTGCCGCAGTGCGGAAAGCCGGGTTTCATCATTCCGGGCGTCGAGTGCCGTATGGATGAAGTCGGCGACCTGCATCATGTCGTCTTCGCGAAGACCGCGCGTTGTCATGGCCGGTGTGCCGATGCGAATGCCGCCCGTTTTCATAATCGACTCGGTGTCGAAGGGAATTGCGTTTTTGTTTACCGTGATGGCTGCCTTATCGAGAATCAGGGATGCATCGGCGCCAGTGATTCCAAGCGGGCGAAGGTCAACCAGGAGGACATGGTTGTCGGTGCCGCCCGAAACGATGCGGTGGCCGAGCTTGGAGAGTCGGGCCGCGAGGGACTTGGCATTGTTCACGACTTGCTGGGCGTAGATTCGGAAGCTTGGCTGCAGGGCCTCTTGGAAACAGACTGCCTTCGCGGCAATGACGTGCATGAGCGGGCCGCCTTGCACTCCGGGAAAAACCTGGGCATCGATCTTCTTGGCGAATTCTTCCTTGCACATGACAAGGCCGGCACGAGGCCCTCGCAGGCTTTTGTGGGTGGTGGTTGTGACAAAGTCGGCGTCAGGGAATGGAGAGGGATGTGCTCCGCCAGCGACGAGGCCTGAGATGTGCGCCATGTCCACGAAGAGGTAGGCTCCGACGGCATCGGCAATTTCCCGCATTCTTTTAAAATCGATGATCCGAGGATAGGCGGAGGCTCCGGCAGTGATCATTTTCGGACGCACCTCATCGGCTTGGCGGGCGAGGGCTTCGTAGTCGATCATCTCGGTCTCTTGGCTCACACCGTAGTGGTGAACCTCATAAAGTTTGCCTGAAAAATTTGCTTTGTGGCCGTGGGTGAGGTGACCGCCATGCGCGAGGTCCATGGTAAGGATTTTATCGCCCGGCGTGAGGACACTGAAATAAACGGCCATATTTGCTTGGCTGCCGCTATGGGGTTGGACGTTTACGTGCGCTGCCCCGAAGAGATCTTTCGCCCGCTGGATGGCGAGGGTTTCCACAATATCGACATACTCGCAGCCTCCATACCAGCGGCGTGCTGGATATCCTTCGGCGTACTTGTTGGTGAGGCAAGATCCCTGTGCCTCCATTACAGCGCGGCTGGTGAAATTCTCGGAAGCGATCAACTCGATGTGTTCGAACTGGCGTTTGTATTCCTTGTCAATGGCTGCAGCGATTTCGGGATCGCTTTCTGTGAGGGCGGAGTGACCTGTTTGAACGTCGGCGGATGTCGTCATGTTTTTTTGATTTATTACTCTTAATACGGAGGGCATGGCCTTTTCGATGCTGCGTTTGCATTCGGCATAAACCGCGCGCCCTTGGCCGATCGGGTCGGGAACATCGGGTGTTCCCTTTTCGTCGAAGCGAAGTAGGCGTACTTTGGGCATGTATTCTGGATAAAACATGTCCACCAAACGCTCGTGCTCGCGCGTCATTACAAAAACGTGCGTTGCCTTTTCGAGAAGATCCTCGGTGAGCGGCTGGCTGCGGAATTTTGTGAGGTCGATGCCTTGCGAAGCGAGAACATCCACCGCGTCGCGGCTGGCTGCCTGACCCTGCGAGGCGCTCAACCCCGCGGAGAAGACCTTCACATCTGGCATGCCAGTGGACATTTTGCGAAAAAGAGCTTCGGCCATCGGGCTTCTGCAGACGTTTCCCGTACAGATGAATAAAACGCTAAGTTTCAGTTTCTGGCTCATTCGGATGGACCTAGTCTAGTGTGTCAAAGGATCAAGTCAAACGCTGACAAGGCGGATTGGAAGAGCGATTGATGGCTTGATCAGGGTTCAGTGGAGTCGCCAGCAGCTGGCGGGTTGCTCGTGTCTTTATACCAGAGGATGCCGTGCTTGCGCAGATTCAATACGAGTGAGCGGAGGTTGTTGGCCATATCTCGATTGCTGATGAGTGTGCCGAGCACGCCGTTTCCGGATTTGGCTTGTTCGATGAGTTTGTGGAGTGCGGCAAGCGTCGCCTGCAGTTCATCGGCAGCTTTTTTTGCAGAGTCCATCGTATCTTTCCCGCTCTTCAAGGTGGTATCAATTTGCTTCGAGGCGTCCGCAATGCGGCCTGTCGCGGTTTGCAGATTTTTCATCGTAGCCGATATCGAGGCGAGTTCGTCCTTGGAGAGGATGGTTGAATCGAGTTTTTTGACCACTGCGTTGATGTTGCCCACTGTGGTCTGCAAGTCGGAGATGAGGCCTTCCGCGCCAGCGGCAACACCAGCAATGCCGCCTGCGTTTTCAGTGCCTTTGAGTACGGTGTCGGGTTTGATAAAGCCACTTTCTTTGCCGTCCCCGTCCAGAGCGATCTCGATGTATTTATCACCGAGCAACCCGGAGCTACCTATTGAAAACTTGCTGCCCACTGGAATTTGAACCTGCTCTAAAATACGGGCTTCCACATAGACCCCCTTCATGTCGGGAAGAATCGTGGGATCGTTTGTGACGCGACCGACCTTCGCGCCGGCCAATAAAACCTCGCAGCCCCTTAGAAGTCCGCTTGCATTGGCAAATTCCACCCGGACGTTGTAGTAGCTTGAAAATCCCTCTCCAAGCCGCCCGAAATAGACGACCATGAGCCCAACGGTCGCTAGACCGATGAGAATGAATATTCCGACTTTGATTTGTGTGACCCGATCTTCGCTGCTCATGTGTATCTTCTCAATAAATGGTTTCTCCCGATCTTCCATCCACAAAATCCCGAATCGTTGGATCTGAACTTGTGCGAAGATCCTCTGTACTGCCCGTAAAATAAATGCGTCCCTCGTTGAGCAAAGCCACGCGATCTGCGATGTGATTGCAGCTTACCATGTCGTGGGTGACGACGACCGAGGTGACGTGGAGTTCAGCCTGAAGGCGGCGGATCAATTTGTTGATGCTATCTGAAACGATCGGGTCGAGCCCGGCGGTTGGCTCGTCATAGAGAATCACATTTGGGGGAGAGATAATCGCTCTCGCCAAGGCAACGCGCTTGCGCATGCCTCCACTCAGGTTGACCGGCATTTTTTTCTCATGACCCCGCATGTTAACTCTGGCCAAGGATTCCTCGACTTTTTGCTGGATCACGGCTGGGTTGCGCTCACCACGCTCGCGAAGAGGGAAGGCCACGTTATCAAAAACATTCATGGAGTCAAAAAGAGCCCCATCTTGGAACAGCATGCCTATCTTTCTCCGAACTGGCTCGAGTTGGCGTTCCTTCAACTTGGTGATATCTTCGCCCTCAAAGAAAATATTACCCGAAACAGGGTGCATGAGACCGATGAGATGGCGTAAAAAGACGCTTTTTCCACCTCCGCTTTTTCCGAGCAAAACAAGCGTCTCTCCTGCGTAGATGTCGAGATTCATCCCCTTGAGGATTTCCTGGCTCCCGATTTTTTGAACCAGATCTCGGACTTGTAAAAGTGGCTTGCTCATCCTTGACCCGCTGGAAAAATAATGTTGAGCGCCATGGTGAGAAAGAAATTCACGATCAGGATGGCGAGTGAGCAGTTGACTACCGTTTGCGTTGTGGCTCGTCCCACTCCCACGGCCCCGTCCTTCGCTCCTAGCCCTTCTCGGCAGCTGATGAATACAATAATGCCGGCGAAGAAAAAGCCTTTCACAAGAGCCATGATGATATCGCTCGAGTCCGCGAATTTTTGTGTGTTGGCTAGGAAGTAAACCCCGGAAATATTTAAAATATTCACTCCCACGTAATAGCTCGCGAGGATTCCGCAGCCGACACACTCGACGACCAGAAACGGCATGGAAACAAACATCGCAAGCGCCCTTGGCACGACCAAGTAGTCCACCGGATTCACTGCCAAAGCCCTCAAAGCATCGATTTGTTGGCTCACCTTCATTGTCCCGATTTCTGCACTCATGGCTGCACCTACGCGGCCAGCCACCATCACACCAGTCAACACCGGGCCAAGTTCACGGAACATTGAGAGAGCCACCACCGGACCGACCGCCGTTTCCATATTGAGGCTTGCAAACTGAAAGTACGCCTGCGCTGTAAAAACAGCTCCCGTAAAAGCTCCTGTAACGATCACCACCAGCTGGGAGCGAAATCCAATTTCTGCGATTTGCTGAATCACAAGGCGGGGCCGGATTCGTCCGCAGAAAATAGACGCGATTGTCTCTCCTGACAGCATGGCCACCTGCCCGAGAAAACTCAGCATTGAGATGGAGAGAGTCGAAAAAAATCCAATAAGTGGCATGCGAGAGTTGACCGCGGGGATCAGGAAATGCGCTGGGTTTTTTTAAGTGGTGTGGTTTCCGGAGGAGGCTCCCCCACAAAAAGGGCCTTCAACCCGATTCTTTCAAATACTGCTGCCAAGGCTGATGCCGAGGGAACCGACTCTGTGAATTCGAGAAAAACCACATCATGGTTTGTATCGACTTTGTAAGATAGGTGTGGAATCACATCCAATTCCAAGGCTAGCCCAAGGATTTTCTCCGGCTGGCGGATACCGGAAGCATAAATTTCGACCTCTCTCATGCGCTGATCATGTCCTGCGGCCACCTCAAGGCAAGGCTGATTTTGACTTTCCGAAAGGCCTGATTCCGGTTGATATCGGGAATCCGATCGGTCAGATTGTCATAAGTTTTTTTGCCCTGCTCCCAAATGATTTCTCGATTCCTCGCGATTTTTATCACAGTGCTGCTGATTTTCTGCTCTGGCGCCCTTGCAAGCGACTCCTCGGAGCTTTTTCTCAAGGCTTATCAAGACTATCAAGCCGGCGAAAAACTCGAGCGTGACGGGAGGCTGAGGGATGCTATGAATTCTTATGCCTCCACGATCGCGATTCTTGAGCAAGTCCGAAAAGACGATCCTTCTTGGCAGGAAATGGTTGTCAATTTTCGCTTACGCAAGGCTCAGCAAAACGTCGACCGCCTTCGCCTGATGGTTGCTTCAGAACCAGAGAAGCTGCCTGTTCACCAGGACCCTCTTCCGACGCGCGGTTTTGAAATCGATATTCCCGAGCCAGCTGTCACCACACGGCCACGTTCTCAGCAAAGCCGAGGATCCAATGTGGTAGACAGCCCCTCAAATTTCGAACGCGAGCAACTCCAGAGTTTGGAACGGCAACTCGCCGAGTATCGAAAACTTTACGCTCAGGAGAAGGACAGGCGCGAACGAATCCAAGGGGACGTGAGCAGCCTGAAAATGGAGCTGGAAAAAACAAAAACCGAACTTGTCGCAACGAACTCCCGCCTCGCGCAGGAGGAGGATGCCCGGGAGAATCTCACTTTGGAGAGGGACGACCTAAAGAAAAAAGCAGCCGAGCCCCAAGACAAAAGAATCGAAAAGCTCTCCGAACGCATCGCCCGCCTTGAAGCTGAAAACGAGGTCGCGCAGGATGAAAATACCCGCCTTGTGGGAAAGCTTGAAAAGGCTGCGACCTACATCTCGGAGAGTAAAAAAGTCCTTGCCGCCACCGACGAGGACCGCCGCACCATCGCCACGCAGCGCGACAAGGCTCTCAGTCGCATCAAACGCCTCAAGGACAACGATGCAGAAGTCGAATCCCTCAAGGGGGAAAAAGCCGCACTTCTAAAACAAATCGCCTCGCAGAAACCTGCTCTCGAACGCCTTGAAACAATCGAGGGCGAGAACAAGGAGCTGGCCCAAAAACTTGCTGACGCCGAAAAGAAAGTCAGCGAGGCTTCAAACTCTGGCGGCCTTTCAAAAGCTGAGACCGAGGGGCTCCAAGAAGAGGTCGTGCTGCTTCAAGACCGACTCGCCGCTTCTCGGCAGGATCTGGCTGCCCGCGATGCCAGCGTAAAATCTCTGATGTCACAGCTTGATGAGGCAACTGGCGATCTGGCCCGACTTCGTCTCAACCCCGAACCCAGCGAGGAACAGAAACGCCTCTTTAATGAAAGCCAACTTCTCCGCCAGATCGTGCTTCGTCAAATTCAGGAACAAAACCAGCGCTCTCAGACCGTCGCTGATCTGGAAAGTGAACTCACGCGCCTCCAAGTCCAATCCGAGGTCCTGGCCACCTCTCTCGGCATTCTCTCAAACCCCATGCCCGTATTGAAAGACGAAGAGCGCATGCTTTTCCGCGAGCCGCTTGTGCTCCTCAAGGATCCAGAGGCGCAGGGTCCGGAGGTTTCACTAACGATTGTCAAACCCGGTCCCCAGGGAAAGGCATCAACCCCGGTCGGAGCAGAGAGTCTTTCAAACGACGCCAAGGTCCTTGCTGCCGAAGCCTCTGTGCTTGCCAAAGATCGCCGCTTCACCGATGCCGAAAAAAAGTATCAGCGGGTCGTAGAACTCGCTCCTGAGAATCACTTCGCCCTCGCCAATCTGGGTGTCACTCAGATTCAAGTAGGTAAAATCTCCGCCGCTCAGATCGCTCTGGAAAAATCTCTTGCACTGAAAGGCGACGACGTTTTTGCCTTAACCAATCTTGGCAATGTTTACTGCCGCCGAGGTCGTTTTGACGATGCGATCGAGACGCTCAATCGAGCCATCCAACTCGATCCCAAAAATCCCGTCGCGCTCAACTATCTTGCTATTGCCATCGGGAAAAAGGGCGACACCGCAAAGGCTGAGGAAGCCTTCCGCCAAAGTCTTTCGATTGATCCAAACTATATGAATGCCCATTTTAATCTGGCCGTGATGTATGCCAATTCCGAGCCGCCATCACTTCAGCTCGCCAAAAAGCATTATGAGAAAGCCAAGCTTCTCGGCGCAGAACCAGATCCCGTCCTCGAGCGCCGCCTTGCCGAGATTCAGCCCGCAAATTAAACGCTTTTGCACAAGCTTATCCTCCTTAGCAACGACTCGGCTGGCAATCTGTGAAAAATTCTGAGTCCAAAGTTGCCATGCGGAGCGAACATTGTTAGAAAGAATTATCTTATGGCATACACCGTACCGCGTCCGCGCCTCACATTGGCCGAAAAGGTCTACCTGCCCTCGATTGTGGGGGGGCTGCTGATCACGCTCAAACACATGCTCCGCCTTTTGACCGGACAGACAAAAGTGACCATGCAATATCCCGAGCAAAAGTGGGACGCCCAGTTGCCTTCTTGGTATCGTGGTGCGCCGACGCTCGTCAGCAATGAGTTTGGACGTGACAAATGCGTGGGTTGCCAACTTTGCGAATTCATTTGCCCGCCCCGCGCTATTACCATCCACCCCGAGGAAATTCCCGCCGATGAACGCTGGAGCAAGGTAGAAAAACGCCCCAAGAGTTTTGATATCGACATGATCCGTTGCATCTATTGCGGGCTCTGCGAGGAAGTCTGCCCCGAGCAGGCGATCTACCTCCGAAAGGATTATTCCATTACAGGCCTCTCCCGAGCAGAAATGGTTCACGACATCCACAAACTCCGGGAACTCGGCGGCGAAATGCCGGGTCTCGTTAACAAGTGGAACGAAAAAAAGTAGAACAACCTGCGATTGGCTGCTAGAAAGCCTCCTATAAATCACCAAATGCAACTCATACTCTTCTCAATCTTCTCACTCCTGATGCTTGCTTTTGCGCTGGGTGTGGTCCTTCTGAGAAACCCCGTCTCCTGTGCTATGAGCTTGGTGATGTCCTTCGTCGCCCTCGCGGCGGTGTTCATCACTTTGGATGCCTATTTTATCGCCGTGGTGCAGGTGCTTGTTTACGCCGGAGCCGTCATGGTGCTTTTCCTTTTCATCATCATGCTTCTCGACCTGCGGGAGGAAAAACGCCGCCGCGTTCGACTCTCTGCTTGGGTCGGCGGGGGCCTTGTCGTAGGCGGTTTTCTTGCTGCACTCATTCAGGTCATATCCGCTCTTCCAGCGCTGAAGGTCACGAAGCCTCTCGTCTCACATCCTCTCGCGAATGACGTGGCTCAAGTCGGTTTTGCACTCTTCCGCAATTTCAATCTGCCATTTCAAATCATAGGCGTCCTTCTCCTTGTTTCCACGGTCGGAGTTGTTCTCCTTAGTAAGAAGGAACTTAAGTGATATTTTCATGCCAACCTTAGCGCATTATCTGATAGTTAGTGGAATCCTGTTCTCCATCGGACTTGGCGGGGTGCTTCTGCGCCGAAATATTCTTATCATTTTTATGGGTTTGGAACTCATGCTGAATGCGGCCAACCTCTCCCTCGTCGCCTTCTCCCGCTTCAACCTGCTTGCCGATGGCATGCCGAACTACAATGCCCAAGTGCTCGTGTTTTTCATTATCACTGTTGCCGCTGCCGAGGTCGCTGTGGGCCTCGCTATCATTGTCGCCCTCTTCCGCGCCAAGCAGACCACCCATGTTGAAGATTTGAATACGTTGAAGTTCTGATGAGCACGCAAACCGCGCCCTGGATTATTCTTTTCACCCCGCTGGTCAGCGCCGTGCTGATCCTCCTCCTCGGGAAATTCTCGAAAACACTCAGCGCCTCCCTTGCGCTCCTCGCGGCCATCACGGGGTGCGTTCTAAGTTGGTGGCTTTTTAACCAGCCGATTGAAGGGAAAATGCTTTCCATAAATTGGTTGACGTTAGGGCCAGAGCTTAACCTCACCATCGGTGTCACCCTCGACCATCTTAGTAAGGTCATGCTCTTGGTGGTCACCTCGATCTCTGTCCTCGTTTTTACTTACTCACTCGGCTACATGCGCGATGAGGAGGGGTATTCCCGTTTTTTTGCGGGTCTCTCGCTCTTTCTCTTCTCCATGCTCGGCATTGTGTTAGCGGATAACTTTGTGATGATGTTTATCTTTTGGGAACTCGTCGGCGTGAGTTCCTACATCCTCATTGGACACTACTATTCCAAGGATTCCGCAGCGGATGCCGGAAAACAGGCATTCATTGTGAATCGTATCGGCGACTTTGGTTTTATGCTTGGCATTCTCCTCCTGTGGTTTGGAACGGGGACAGTTATTTTTAGCCAATTGATCGAATCAATCCCTGGTCTCTCCACGGCACCGATTTATCTCACTGTAGCCTGCGTTCTTGTTTTTATGGGAACCATCGGCAAATCCGCTCAGATGCCGCTCCATGTGTGGTTGCCAAATTCGATGGAAGGTCCGACCCCAGTTTCATCGCTTCTACACGCGGCAACGATGGTTGCAGCAGGTGTTTACATGCTGGCTCGCATTTTTCCGATTCTGGAAGTTGTGCCTGCGGCCCGCGAGATCATCGCTTGGATCGGTGGCATCACCTGCTTCGCCGCCGCCCTCATGGCCACGCAGCAAAGTGACATCAAGCGCATTCTTGCTTACTCCACGATTTCACAACTCGGCTACATGGTTCTCGGCATCGGTGTCGCTCCGACATCCGATGTGGCAATGTTTCATCTCTTCACACACGCCTGCTTCAAGTGTCTCCTCTTTCTAGCAGCAGGCTCCGTGATGATCGCCATGCACCACGAAGTCGATATGTGGCACATGGGTGGGCTTCGCAAAAAAACGCCCGTTACCATGTTCTGTTTTTTTGCTGGTATGCTGGCTCTTGCGGGTTGCCCCTACACCAGCGGCTTCTTTAGTAAGGACCTTATCATTGAGTGGGCTGTGGTGAAAATTCCCTTCCTTGGTTGGCTGGTGGCTGCTGCCGCTGGTCTCACGGCCTTCTACATTTTTCGAGAGTTTTTTGTCATCTTTTTTGGAAAAGCCCGCAGCGAACACGCGGAACATGCAAAAGAACAGCCGTTTTCGATGTTACTCCCCATGCTCGTGCTCTCGGTTCTCGCAATTGTCGCAGGCTTTCCATTCATTCAGGATCACTTGTTCAAATTGGCTCGTCCCGAACACGAACTCGTTCCGCATCTCCTGCATCCGCTCCTTTACGCCATGTTCTTCGGCGGGGCGGGGGTTGCCACCGTGCTTTACCTCAAAGCTCAAAAAGATCCGATTTCAATCCCGCTCTTCGCCAATCGACTTTACATCGACAATGTTTATTTCTGGTTCGTCAAGAACATCCAGGGTGGGGGGGCGACTTTCCTTTCTTGGGCGGATCGATGGGTCGTTGATCTTCTGATTGTTCAAATTCCAAGCAAGTTGACTTGGGCCTGCGGGTTTGCTCTCCGCTTCCTTCAGCTCGGTAACATTCAAGCTTACGCTTTCTTCTTCGGCGCCGGAGTAGTTGGCATTCTTTACATCCTTATTTCCAAATGAGTTCCGTCAGCCCGCTTCTCTTCCTCATTCTTGTCCCAATCCTCTCGGCCGTGCTCGTCATGGTCGGTGCCAACCCGAGATTCACAGCGATCTTCGGCGCGGTGCTCAATGTCCTCTTTCTTATTGCGATCGGCGTTTTCTTTAATCCTGCACAATCGGGCTTCCAATTCGTGTCGAGCTTTCCAGTCGTGCCACAACTGGGCATCGGTTTCACGCTCGGCGCCGACGGTCTGAGTCTGGTCATGTTGTTCCTCTCGGTGCTCGTCACTCTGGCGGCTGTTTGTGTAGCGCGTGCGCCGATTGAAAATGCCCGCTGGTACTATGCTAGCATTCTTCTGATTTCGGCCGGTGTCGTCGGGGCCTTTGCTTCGGTGGATGTCTTCTTCTTCTACATGTTTCACGAGTTGGCTCTCATCCCGACCTTCCTCCTTATCGGCATTTGGGGTTCAGGTGACCGACAGGCCGCCGCTTGGAAGGCAACGGTTTATCTGGCTACCGGCAGCTTCATCCTTCTCCTTGGCATCATCGGACTCTACTTGATTCAGCCTGAAGGGGCACGCTCATTCGACCTCCGCCAGATTCTGGCCCATGCGCAAGCCGGTTTGATCCCGGATTCTCCCGTTGTTTACCTTCTTCTTCTCCTTGGTTTTGGCATTCTGGTTTCCCTCTTCCCCTTTCACACATGGGCACCACAAGCCTACGCAAGTGCACCTGCTCCCGCCTCGATGCTTCATGCCGGCGTCTTGAAAAAATTTGGTCTTTACGGCTTGATTCGACTAGCTGTTCCAATCCTTCCGGATTCTGTTCAGGCTTTTGCCCCGATTCTTCTTGTTCTTCTGGCTTGCAATATTCTTTACGTCGGCTACGTGACGATTGCCCAGCGCAAGCTCGACTTCATGCTTGGCTACTCGAGCGTGATGCACATGGGATATATCTTCCTTGGTTTTACAGCCCTGAATCAAGTTAGCCTTACGGGCGCTTCGCTCATGCTTCTGAGCCATGGCTTGACAATTGCCGTTCTCTTTGCCCTCTGTGGCGAAATTCGTGAGCGCACTGGAACATTGGATTTTTCGGAACTCGGTGGAATCGCCCGCGCGACTCCCAAACTCGGTCTCGCCTTTGGCTTTGCAGCCATGGCCTCGGTCGGCCTTCCTGGTTTCGTCGGATTCGCCGGAGAATTGCTTGTTTTCTTTGGCTCCTTTGCCACAGGTGAGCCGCAAATGGGCTTCCTCAACGACAAAGAAGTATTTGGATTTAATGGCTACCAGATTGCCACCATCTGTGCCGTCTGGGGTATCGTTATCTCCGCCATCTACATGCTTCGCGCCTACCGCCGCATTTTTATGGGTCCGCTTCCTGATCGTTGGTCTCGCCTCCCCGACTTATCTGGATATCCCCATGCCGCCATCGTGCTCTTGATTGCTACCATGTTATTTTTCGGATTCTTCCCGCAAATTCTTGTGAACCTCGTTACACCCGCTTTGCTTCTGCCATGATCCCGCCCGTCGCCTTGGAACTCTCTGTCGTCTGTCTGGGCATCTTTCTGCTCATGGCAGAATCCTTCAGCTTCAAATCAAACAAAATCACGCTGGCTCATGGTGCTATCTTTGGTCTGTTATGCGTTTTTATTCTGAGTTTCTTCATCGAAGCCAATCATCCTGCCATGCAGGATTCTGGCTTTTATGTGGTGGATGGCCTCTCGCTCTTCTTCAAACGGTTTGCCCTCCTCGCAACGATTTTTACGCTCATCCTTGCGATTGATTACATCCCGATTGTGCAACGGCTTGTGCCTGCCGAGCGCCCAGAGGCTGGTTCTGGTGAGTTTTTCATTTTGCCCGTTTTTACCTGCGCAGGACTCATGTGGATGGCTTCCGCTGCGGACTTCATCATGATCTTCTGCGCTTTGGAGCTGGTCACGATTTCTCTCTACATCCAAGTCGCTTATATGCGTCGCAGCCTCGCGAGCCTAGAAGCCGGTACCAAGTTTCTCGTCCTCGGTGCGCTTTCGACAGGATTCTTCATCTATGGCATCACTTGGATTTTCGGGATGACGGGAGAGACCAACCTCGTTCTCATTCAAAATGCACTCGCCCATGTTCCCGAGGCCAATCATACGGCTATTCTCTTCGGTCTGGCCATGGTTCTTGTTGCCATCGGCTTCAAAATCGCCGCTGCACCATTTCAATTTTGGGTTCCAGATGTTTATCAAGGCGCGCCAACTCCTATTACTGCCTTCCTTGCCGTCGCCTCAAAGGCTGCAGGTTTCGTCATACTCATCCGAGTCCTTCAGCCATTCTTCGTGCTGGAATCCTTCCAGGGAAAACTCATCCTTGTTCTCCTCTTGCTTGCCGCGCTCACTCTTGTCTACGGGAACCTTGCCGCCATCCCACAGACGAACTTCAAGCGCCTGCTCGGCTACTCCAGTATTGCCCACGCCGGATATCTTCTCGTGGGGCTCGCTGCCGTTGGTGATTCGTTTTCCGGTCGCGCCGTTGTTTTTTATCTGAGTGGCTACTTCCTGATGACCTTCCTCGCCTTCCTCGTGATGGTGCCCGTCACAAAGGCGACCGGGGGTGATGATTTATCGCATTTCAATGGGCTCGCTCGTCGATCTCCAGGTCTCGCTTTGGCCATGCTCATTGCCGCCGCCTCGCTCGCGGGTGTTCCTTTTACTGTTGGGTTCTTTGGGAAATTCTTCATCTTTGAAGCCGCCATGAATCAAGGACTTTACTCCCTCGTTTTCATTGGTGTGATCACTGTTGCAAGCGGGTTCTATTATTATTTCAAGGTCATTCGTGCGATGTATTGGCAGCCTGCGCCTGAGGGTGTCGGTTCTGTGCCGGTCTCTATGCTTTCAAAGCTCGCGATCGTAGCTTCAGCTCTCCTGATTCTCGTACTCGGATTTTACCCCCAGCTCCTCATCCAGTTTCTGCCTTAGTCACTCCCCTAATGGATGATTTTTGGAATCAGTGGCAACCGCGTGAGAGAGCCACATTGTGTTTCGTTATCCACGAAGGCCAAATCCTTCTCATCCGCAAAAAACGTGGCCTCGGAGCAGGAAAAATCAACGGGCCCGGTGGCCGCATCGAACCCGGTGAAACCCCTTACGACTGCGCCGTTCGGGAGACTCAAGAAGAGGTTGGCATCACCCCGAGTGAGTTGGAATCCCGCGGTGAGCTCCACTTTCAATTCGTCGATGGCTACAGCCTCCACTGCACCGTTTTTACGGCGAAATCGTTCAGCGGCGCTCTCATCGAGACCGACGAAGCGCTTCCGATCTGGACCCCGATTGATGCCATTCCCTACCACGAAATGTGGGCCGACGACATCCACTGGCTACCCGGTGTGATCGAGGGGGGGGCATTCCGCGCCTACTTCCACTTCGATGGCGACACGATGCTATCCAAGACTGTTCAGTGGCATCCTCCCGCATCATGCCCAGCCTCATGCGAAATTTGAAAATCCCTGAGACCGCCCTCGAAGAAGCCCAAAATTTGGTCAAAGCCTTTCCCGGGCAGGAAACTTTTCTTTTCGGCCTTCTCGAACGCCAGCTAAACATCCTCCACCAACGCTCCCAAGTTGTCATCGGCTTTGCTGCCGTTGCCATAACGACCACCGGCTTCTCCGGCAGGCTTATTGCCGGGACAAATACCCATGCCCAGATTCTTATCATCGCCGCCATGGCCCTAATCCTGAGCTCCTGTTTCTGGATATTTGTCCGTGTCCTTGCCGTAAAATGGGTTCTCACTCGCTGCGTCCGGCCAGATCTTACCCAAACGCTTGAGGCCATCATCGTCTGCAGGGACTCCAAAACCAGCGCCTACCGCCTCGGCTCCATCGGCGTCTTCCTCGGCCTCGCCATCTACGCCGCCGCCATGGGGATCATGCTGCTCAACCCCACGCCTCTCACCATCCCCCTGCGTTGAATAATCTCGCGAATGAACACGAATTTAACCGACGATGAGATTCTTCGGCGAAGCCGTTTCCTATTCGTAAAAATTCGTGCTATTGGTGGTCAAAAAAATGCCTGACTCGTCTCACAACTTTGGCAGTTCGATCGGATCGGAGAATGGAATGACACGGCGTTCATTCTGTCGGTTGGCTGTGCTTCTTGGTTCTTCGGTTTTTTGTGGCAGCTCATCGATGGCCGCTTCATCCTCCAATACCGTTCTGATCGTGGGGGCTGGTATGTCCGGACTTGCGGCGGCGATTGATCTCAAAGCGGCAGGATATCGTGTGATTATTTTAGAAGGGCGTGACAGAATCGGCGGGCGTTTGCATACGGATACCAGCCTGAATGGCTTGCCCCTTGACTTGGGTGCCAGTTGGATTCATGGCATTCGCAACAACCCTATTTCCGAGCTCGCCAATAAGTATAAAATCAAAACGTCTGTCACAAATTATGAAGCCATGATCCGGTATGCTGACAACGGGAGTCGTGTTTCTGATTCCCGAGATGCACGAATTGACAGCAATTTCGATCAACTCAAGGCAGCCATTTCAAAGGCACAAAATCAAGAAGTGAAAGATCGTTCCCTCGGCAGCTTCATCAGTAGTTACATAGCCAAGAGTTCTTTTACACCCGAGCAGATTCAAGACTTAAACTACTCGGTGAATACGGAAATCGAGCATGAATATGCTTCCGATGTCAATGATCTGTCTCTTTTTGAATTTGATCAGGATAGTGCTTATGGAGGATCGGATGTTGTTCTCCTAGGGGGGTATAGTCAAATCGTCGAACAACTTAAAATTGGCTTGGATATTCGTACAAGTCACATTGTTCAAAGCATTACGCGCACCTCGTCTGGGGTTAGCATCGTGACTTCGAAAGGAACCTTCGATGGAAATCTTGCCGTGATCACTCTGCCCCTCGGGGTTCTGCAGCAGGGAAATGTGGTGTTCAACCCGCCGCTCCCCTCAACCAAGGCGGCCTCGATTTCGCGACTCAAAATGAGTGTTCTTAATAAGTGCTATCTCAGGTTTCCTCGGGTTTTCTGGGATAGCCAACCGGATTTGCTCGGATATGTGAACTCCGCACGCGGTCAATGGTGTGAGTGGTTGAATATGTATCATTATACAAACCAACCTGTTCTTATTGGATTTAATGCTGGGACTTATGGGGAGCAATTGGAGGCGCAATCCGATTCGGCCATCGCGGCTTCTGCCATGATAGTGCTGAGAAAAATCTACGGCAAATCAATCCCTGATCCGATTGGTGTGCGTGTAACGCGATGGAAAAGCGATGTTTTTTCGCGCGGATCGTATTCCCATATCCCTCCTAATGCCAGTGGGAGTGACTACGATTCTCTCGCAAGCAGTGTCGGCGGAAGGTTATTCTTTGCTGGAGAAGCCACTCATCGCAAATATCCGAGCACAGTTCATGGGGCCTGGCTCAGCGGTCGCAGGGCAGCCACGGAAATCCTATCTCTAGGGTAAAATGATCGCATTCCTGCAAACTTGTTGAACCGCTATCTGAAAGCTCCGCGCTGGAGATAATCGGCGCTCAGATCGTGGCGAGAATGCCGTTGAACGTGGCACTCGGGCGCATGGCCACGGAGGCCTTGGCGTCATCTGGCATGTAGTAGCCACCGACATCGATCGCGCTGCCTTGGACGGCTGCGAGTTCTGCAACGATTTTTGCCTCGTTGGCAGTGAGGGCTTCGGCGAAGGGAGTGAAGATTTTTTTCAGTTCAGCGTCCTGATTTTGTGCGGCGAGCGCTTGGGCCCAGTAAAGAGCGATGTAGAAGTGGCTGCCTCGGTTGTCGAGTCCACCGACTTTGCGTGCGGGGGATTTGTCGTGCTCGAGAAGTTGACCGGTCGCGGCGTCGAGGGTGTCGGCCAGGACTTTGGCCCTGGCGTGGGATTGCGTGTCGGCGAGATGCTCAAACGAGGCGGCGATCGCAAAAAATTCACCGAGCGAGTCCCAGCGGAGGTAGTTTTCTTCGAGGAATTGCTGCACGTGCTTGGGAGCCGATCCACCGGCGCCTGTCTCGAAGAGGCCGCCGCCGTTCATGAGCGGGACGATAGAGAGCATCTTGGCGCTCGTGCCGACTTCTAGGATCGGGAAGAGATCGGTGAGGTAGTCGCGGAGTACGTTGCCGGTCACGGAAATGGTATCCTCGCCTTTGACGATGCGCTCGAGGCTGAATTGGCAGGCCTCGGCGGGCGGGAGGATGCGAATGTCGAGTCCGGCGGTATCGTGGTCGGCGAGATATTTTTCCACCTTAGCGATGAGCTGCACATCGTGGGCGCGCTTGGCGTCGAGCCAGAAAACGGCCGGGGAGCCGGTGGCACGGGCGCGGCGCACGGCGAGTTTTACCCAGTCGCGGATGGCGGCATCCTTCGTTTGGCAGGCCCGCCAGATGTCTCCGGACTCCACGCTGTGTTCGATGAGCGTTTTGCCATCGGCATCGATGACGCGCAAGATGCCAGCGGCCGCGATCTCAAAAGTCTTGTTGTGTGATCCGTACTCTTCAGCAGCCTGGGCCATCAGACCCACATTCGGCACGGAGCCCATGGTTTTCGGATCGAGCGCGCCGTTTTTGCGGCAAAACGTGATGACAGTCTCGTACACTGAGGCGTAGCAACTGTCGGGAATGATGGCGAGCGTGTCCTGCGTCTTGCCCTCGGCGTTCCACATTTTTCCGCCTTCGCGAATCATGGCTGGCATGGAAGCGTCAACGATCACGTCGCTCGGTACGTGCAGGTTCGTGATGCCCTTCTCCGAGTTCACCATGGCCAAGGCGGGTCGCGTGGCGAGGATGGCCTTGAGATCGGCTTCGATCGCCGCTTTTTCACTAGCCGGAAGTTTTTCTATTTTTGCCAGCAGGTCCCCAAGCCCGTTATTGAAATCCACCCCGAGATCGGCCAGTGCGGACCTATGCTTCTCGAGGGAGTCGCCGAGAAAAACTTTCACCGCGTGGCCGAAGAGAATGGGGTCCGAGACCTTCATCATCGTGGCTTTGAGGTGGAGTGAAAAAAGCACACCCAGATCCTGAGCCGCTACGATCTGGTCTGCGAGGAAGGCTCGGAGAGCCTTACAGCTCATAAAGGTGGCATCCAGAACCTCTCCGGCCGCGAGTTTGAGGCCGTCCTTCAAAACCACTGGCGTTCCATCGGCGGGAGAAAACTCGATCCTCACGCTGGTAGCTGCTGGTACGGTCACCGATTTTTCATTAGAGAAAAAGTCGTCATGGCCCATTGTGGCCACACGTGTTTTGGAATCCGGCGACCAAGATCCCATCTTGTGAGGATGCTTGCGGGCATAGTCCTTCACGGCCTTTGGAGCACGCCGATCGGAATTGCCTTCGCGTAGGACAGGGTTTACAGCGCTACCCTTAATCTTGTCGTAGCGGGTTTTGATGTCCTTTTCCTCTTCATTTGTCGGCACCTCGGGATAATCCGGAAGCGTGAACCCACGCTTTTGCAGTTCGGCGATGGCCGCCTTCAGTTGGGGGATAGAGGCGCTGATGTTTGGAAGTTTGATGATATTTGCCTCGGGATGCAGCGTGAGTGCACCGAGTTCCGATAGGGCATCTCCCGTCTTTTGCTCTGTCGGTAACCGATCGGCGAAGGCCGCCAAAATCCGGCCCGCAAGCGAAATGTCTCGCATTTCCACTGCAATACCAGCGTGCTTTGTGAAAGCCTCGATGATTGGTAACAAGGAATAAGTGGCCAGCAGAGGAGCTTCGTCGGTCTTCGTGTAAATAATGGTCGGTTGAGTAGGCATAGGGCGAGAGAAGTGCCATTAAAGCCTTTTTAAACGGCCGGTCAAAGCAAACGATGCCGGCACCAAGGGCCTCGAGTTGGCTTTCGGCCTGGGTCTTCAGCCGAGTACCGCCGGATCGCCGTACAGCGTCGAACCGCTGGCCCGTGTTATTTTAACAGGGAAAATCTGGCCGACATGGCGGGGCGCGCCTTCGAAAACAACGATTTTGTTCGTGCGGGTGCGGCCTGTGAGCCGCTCGGTATTGTGGCGACTGGCCCCCTCGCAGAGGATTTCTGCTTGGGTTCCGACGAGCGCGTTGAGCTTGTCTGCGACATGGCGGTTTACCAATTCGAGCAAGTCCTGGTTGCGGGCCTCTTTGACCTCCTCGGAAATCTGGTCACCCATTGTGGCAGCCGACGTGTTCTGACGCGGCGAGTAGCGGAAGATGAATGCATTGTCGAATGAGACGGCCTCGCACAGCGCGCGGGTTTGTTGATAGTCCTCCTCGGTCTCCCCAGGGAATCCGACAATGACATCCGTCGTGATCGCCATGCCTGGACGCGCCGCACGGATGCGCTCGGCAAGATTTTGAAATTTCTCGGCTGTGTAGCCCCTGCGCATAATTTTCAGAATGCGATCGGAGCCGCTCTGGAGTGGGAGGTGCACGTGCTCGACAAGCTCGGGCAATCGCGCGAAGGCCTCGATGAGATCATCGCGGTAGCCGATCGGGTGGGGGGAGGTGAAGCGCACCCGCTCAATGCCATCCACCCCGCAGACGGATTCCAGCAACTGAACAAAAGGCGAAATGCCGTTGCGTTTGGGAAACTCATGGCGACCATACAGGTTCACGATCTGACCGAGGAGGGTGACCTCCTTCACGCCGCGCTCCGCTAGGGAACGGACTTCGTTGGTTATTTCCTCAATCGTTCGGCCGCGCTCTTCGCCGCGGGTTTGAGGTACAATACAAAACGCGCAGTGCATGTTGCAGCCTTGCATGATGGAAACAAACGCCGTGACTTGGCCTGCCTCGACCTCCTGCTCACGGATCGTGCTCTGTGAACCCGCCTCCTCCTCGGTGTCCACAATCGCTCTCCGTTCATCATCAATCAGGGCGTGCAGGCGCGATTTGAGGAGGTCGTCCACATAATCTGCCACGCGATGGAACTTCTGGGTGCCAACGACGAGATCAACATGCGGCGAGGTCTGCAAAAGCGACTCGCCGCGGGCCTGAGCCATGCAACCCAGGTAGCCTAAAACGAGATGCGGACGATTTCGCCGGAGTTTTCGCAACATGCCCATCTTACCGATCGCCTTTTGCTCGGCCATGTCGCGCACGCTGCAGGTGTTGAGCAAAATTACGTCGGCCTCGGTTTCATCCACAACGAATCGGTATCCGCGCTCGGCGAGCATTTTCGAGACTTGCTCGGAATCGCGCTCGTTCATCTGGCAGCCGTAAGTTTTGATATGGACGCTGGGCATTTTGTAAGACGTGAATTTGCTTGAGACTTGCGATTCGGGCAAGGACAAGTGCGCGAGCCCCGCTGGCAACCTAGGCGATCCCGAGAATCCAACCTTCGAAATTCGCCAAAGATCGCTCCTTGGGGCTCAATTGCGGGTGAAAACAAGTTGCCAGCGAATTTGTCGCATCGGCTTCCCGCATCCAGCGCGCCACGCTATAGGCATCGTGCTGGTCTGGAGTTCTGCCGTCTCTAGAAAAGGTCTTGCTCCACAATGAGGGATAAACTTCCGTGATCACGGAACATCCCGGTGGTGGCGTCCATCCATCAAAGGGCCAAAAATGCACTCTCGATCCGACCTCCTGTCGGATCGAGCGCAGCCATGGCAGGCCGGCGTGAGTGGACTTGGCCACACTGCCGGGTACATCAAAATGAAAGACCGACTTTGCGCGACTGCGTTCTTCTGTCACGCGCCGCCAGCGTGCATTCCCGCTCCGCGCTGCCCCATTGCCATAGACCCCATCTCGAATGAAATCCACGTACATGTGCTCAAGATCAGTCGGCCAGTGTTGATGAAAGTCCTCGAGAAATGCGGGCCAGTCATGCGGGAGGCGATGGATTTCGAAGTAATGGCGTGGAAAGGAAAAGGCGTGGTCAATCCCGACAAGCGTTGGTGGACCTTGGCGAAGCTCATTAGTAAGCCACTCGGCGAGTCTTCGCCGCGTCCAAAATTTCCCACTGTTGATCGGTGGGGAGATTTCGACAGGTAGTTCCGCGCTGGTGGCAGCATAAAGACGGAGACCTTTCAGATTGCTGTTAGGCGTCTCCGCCCCAGAATAGTCTATGCCAAAATAACGCTCAAATTGAAGCATGGGTGGCGAGGCTTGTGACAACCTTCACCTCATTAAATTCCGGTAAGTCGCCAATGCGAGGAGAGGGAAGTGGTTTCGATACATGTCGTATTTGAGGTAGAACACGCATGGAAAGCCCGTACCGGTTGTGTAGTCCTCGCTCCAGGAACCATCCAGGTTTTGCGTTGAAACAAGCCATCGGATACCGGCTTGGATGGATTCGCGTTGGGGATCACCTGCGGCGCAGAGTCCCATCAGTGCCCAGGCCGTCTGGCTCGGGGTTCCGGCTCCACGGCCTTTGAGGGCAGGGAAATTGTAGGACTCACAGGTTTCGCCCCAGCTGCCATCTTCGTTTTGGCAGCTCTCGAGCCAAGTGGTGGCGCGGCGAATCCATTCCTCGTCCATATTAACGCCGATAGAGGCGAGACCACGCAGCGCCTGCCAAGTGCCGTAGATGTAATTCACGCCCCAGCGGCCATACCAAGAGCCGTCGGCCTCTTGCGTGCGGCGAAGCATCGCAATGGCACTACGGACTTCGTGCGAACGTGGGTCGTGGCCGATGTAGCCGAGAAGCTCAAGCACGCGGGCGGTGAGATCGCTGCATGTAGGATCCAGAATGGCGTTGTGGTCTGCGAATGGGACGTGCTCGAGCCAAGCGGCGTTCAGATTTTTATCAAAAGCCGCCCATCCGCCATCGTTGCATTGGAAGGAAAGGAGCCACTTCAAAGCGCGTCGGTGAATCTCCCCGCGCTCCTTCGCATCTCGCGGCGTGCAGTGCCTCAGTGCCATCAGGACCATCATGGTATCGTCGGTGTCGGGATAGTACTTGTTGGCATGCTCAAATGCCCAGCCGCTTGGCTCGACTCCCGGATTGCGGGCAGTCCAATCTCCGGCGAATCGGACTTCGCGTGTCTCCATCCAAGCGGCGGCTTTTTGAAGGGCTGGGTGGTTCTTGGGCACACCCGATTCGCCCAGTGCCACGGTGGTGATCGCTGTATCCCAGACCGGTGAGAGACAGGGCTGAATACGAAAATCGGCAGGGTCGTGAATGAAAAGTCCTGTAAAATCTGACTCCGCTTTTTTCACCAGCGGCTGATCTTTCGCGTAGCCGAGCGCGTGGAGGGCCATGAGGCTGTTGAGCATCGCAGGGAAAATGGCGGAGAGCCCATCGCTGCCTTCGCCCATGCGCTCGGTCATCCAAGCCTCAGCTCGCTTGAGTGCCCGCTTGCGGAGGGGATGGATGGGAAGGCGGTTGTAGATTTTCAGCAACGAATCGCAGCGTAGGAAAAAATTCCGCCAAGCCCAGAAGCGTTTGTCTTTTTTCAGTGAGAAGTCCGCATTTTCCATTCCGGCGGGATAGAGTTCGTGAAGATGGAAGGCAGCAGGCAGCGTGCGCGTGGGTTTGAAGTGGTTCAGGATTGCCAGTGGCGCAATGATCGTGCGGCTCCATGAGGACATTTCATGCAGATTGAAAAAGAACCAGCGTGGGAAGAGGAAAATCTCGGGCGGAATGGTTGGAACGTAGTCCCACGGAAACTGACCGAGCAGGGCGAGGTAGAGGCGGCAGTATGTGTTGACTTGAGGAATCCCCCCGAGCCGGAGAATATTGGCTCGGGCATCGCGCATCCAAGGGGCGTTCGGCGAGTCGCCTGCAAGCTTCAGTGCAAAGTAGGCTTTGACCGAGGCGTTGATCTCACTTGGGCCGCCGATGAAAATATTCCACCCCCCGTCGGCGGTCTGCCTACGACGGATGTGATCGGCGCATTTCGCTTGGAGTAGCTCGTCAACAGCCTCCCGCCAGTTCATGTAGAGAACCGTGTCCGAACAGAGTGTGGAGTCCACCAACAACTCGCCTTCCCAGTGGCCGTCGGTTTTCTGTAGCGAAAGAAGGAATTCCTGCGAACGCCGGATGCTTTGCCGCAAGGCATCCTCGGCTTCCATGCGGATTCCGACGGACACCTCTGCCTGGCTCATAGGCTTTGTTTGCGATCGAGAACAGCGAGCATTTCCGCATGGCTGCCCCCGGCCTCGTAGCAGTCGAGCTCGGAAATGCGCCGGGCATGGCGTCCCCCGTCGAACGGGGTCTTGAGCCAGATATCCACAATCTCAAGTGCGAGCTCCAGAGGAATCATGCGCTGACCGATGGAGAGGGCGTTTGCGTTATTGTGGCGGCGGCCGAGCTCGGCGGTTTCATGGCTCCAGCAAAGGGAGCATCGAATACCTTTAACCTTGTTTGCCGCGATGGCCTCGCCGTTTCCTGATCCGCCAATAACGATGGCGCGCTCGGATTCATTCCGGACGACAGCCTCGGCGGCGGGAATGATGAAAATCGGGTAATCTGTGCTCTCATTGCTGTTGGTCCCGTAGTCTATCACCTCATGGCCAGCCTTCTTGAGGTGGCTGATGATGGCTTCTTTGTATTCAAATCCAGCATGGTCGCTTCCAATGGAAATTTTCATAATGTGCAGGTGGGTTGGGGTTGGTCGGAGTAAGGCGTTTGAGGTTCGAGACCGAGGGATTCCAAGAGGGCGCGATCGTCATCAACCTCGGGATTCGAGGCCGTGAGGAGCTTGTCACCATAGAAAATGGAATTTGCACCCGCAAAAAGACAAAGAGCTTGAGCCTCACGGGTCAGACGGTCACGCCCAGCAGAGAGCCGGATCTTTGCTTTTGGAAGAACAATCCGCGCCGTAGCGATGAGCCGCACAAGTTCGAAGACATCGATGGGGAGCGTTTTGGCAAGCGGCGTGCCTTCGATGGGGGTGAGGCAATTGATCGGCACACTCTCCGGCTCCGGATCGAGCGAACACAGGACCTCCAGCATTTTCAAGCGATCGGTGTCATTTTCTCCGAGGCCAATGATGCCGCCACAGCAAACACTCAGCCCTGCGCGTTGCACCGATCCGATGGTATTCAAGCGGTCTTCAAACGTGTGCGTGCTGACGATTTTTTTGTAGTGCTCGGGCGAGGTGTCGATGTTGTGGTTGTATGCGGTGAGTCCGGCTTCTTTCAGCTTGCGGGCCTCGATGTCGCCGAGTTGGCCCAGCGTGACGCAAACTTCCATGCCGAGCTTGCTCACCTCGCGCACGGTCTCAAGCATCGTCTCGAATTTAGGATCTCCATCGCGCACACCCTTCCATGCGGCACCCATACAGAAGCGGGTGGATCCGTTTTGCTTGGCACGCTCGGCCACGGGGAGCACCTCGGAAGTGGTCATGAGGCGCTCTTTCTTGAGGCCGGTATCGTAATGCGCGCTCTGGGCGCAGTAGCCACAGTCTTCGCTGCAACCGCCGGTCTTCACGCTCAGCAGCGTGCAGAGTTGGACTTCGTTCTTAGGCCAGAATTCCAGAAACACGCGGCGGCTCTCCTGAATTAGGTCAAAAAGGGGACGGCGATAGATTTGCTCGAGTTTTTCTAAGGTGGGTCTCACAAGAGCAATGGTTTTAGACGTGCTGACGCCTAGAGTCAACCGGAGGGTGAGTAAAACAACCCGCTTGAATGTGGCCCCATCGTCGCTATTTTAGCGCCTCTCAACCTTAAAAATACTATGCCATTCGAACTACCATCTCTTCCCTATGCCGCCACGGCTCTCGAGCCAAATATTGATGCCCGCACGATGGAAATCCATCACGGGAAACATCACGCTACATACGTCACAAACCTCAACAAAGCCCTCGAAAGTGCTCCGGAACTCGCTTCAAAGACCCTCGAGCAACTCATTGGCAACCTTGCTGCCGTGCCTGAAGCGATCCGTGGAGCCGTTCGCAACAACGGCGGTGGACACTGGAACCACACCTTCTTTTGGAATCTCATGGGACCATCTGCAGGAGGTCCTCCATCCGGCGCGCTCGCCGATGCCATCAGTGCCGCCTTCGGAAGCTTCGACGACTTCAAAGCCAAATTCGAAGCCGCCGGTCTCGCCCGCTTCGGTAGCGGTTGGGTCTGGCTCTGCGTGAAATCCGACAAGTCGATCGCCATTTGCTCGACGCCTAACCAAGACAATCCTCTCATGACAGGCGTCGCCGAGTGCGCTGGTATGCCTTTGCTTGGTTGCGATGTGTGGGAACACGCCTATTACCTGAACTACCAAAACCGCCGCGCCGATTACCTCAAGGCCTGGTGGAACACGATCAACTGGTCCGCCGTGGAGAAAATTTTCGCCAACGCCTGATCAACGATCCTTCTTAAATTCACACGCCCGACTGGAAACGGTCGGGCGTTTTTGCTTAACTCGTCTTTTTCAAACATGGCTCACCTCAATTCAAATTACCTCAAGCTCAAAGCGGGTTACCTTTTTCCCGAGATCAATCGTCGCGTCAAAGCCTTCATAGACGCCAACCCTGAAGGTGCCGCTCGCCTCATTCGCTGCGGAATCGGCGATGTGACCGAGCCCTTGCCTCCTGCCGTTCGCGAGGCCATGCACAAGGCGGTCGATGAAATGGGTGAACGCGGCAGCTTCAGGGGATATGGTCCCGAGCAGGGCTATGAATTTCTGAGGCACGCCATCGCGGAAAACGACTACCGCTCGCGCGGACTCGACGTCGCGGATGATGAGATTTTTGTTTCCGATGGCTCCAAGTGCGACTGTGGAAATATCCTAGATATCTTTGGCGACAACAATCGCATTGCTGTCTTGGACCCAGTCTATCCCGTCTATGTGGATACCAATGTCATGGCTGGACACACCGGTGAGGCTGATGAGAGCGGCCTCTACAGCGGTCTGATCTATCTTCCTTGCAGTGCTGAGAACGGCTTCGTGCCGGAGATTCCCAAGGAGAAAGTGGATCTCATTTATCTCTGCTACCCAAACAACCCAACTGGAGCCACCGCCACGCGGGCCCAACTCACAGCTTGGGTCGAATACGCCCTCGCGAATGACGCGGTCATCCTCTTCGACGCCGCCTACGAGGCCTACATCGGTGACCCCGAGATCCCTCATTCCATCTACGAAATTCCTGGCGCGCGTCGTTGCGCAATTGAGTTTCGCAGTTTTTCTAAGAATGGTGGTTTCACCGGAGTCCGATGCGCCTTCACAGTCCTTCCGAAGGAATTGAAATGCCGAACGGCCACCGGAGAAATGACCGCACTTCACCCGCTCTGGAACCGCCGCTTCAGCACAAAATTCAATGGCGTCGGTTACGTCACCCAACGCGCTGCAGAGGCCCTTTACTCCCCCACAGGGAAAGAACAGGTTGCTGCACTCATCGCGCATTACATGGGCAACGCCGCCATCCTTCGCTCCGCCGCCGAGAGATGTGGCCTTGCAACCCTCGGTGGAATCAATGCCCCCTACATCTGGGTCCGGGCTCCCAAGCACCTCACCAGTTGGCAAGTCTTCGATAAAATGCTTGAGGAAGCCAATGTCGTCATCACCCCAGGTAGCGGCTTTGGCCCTGCTGGAGAGGGCTACTTCCGGATCTCGGCCTTCAACAGCAGGACGAATGTGGAAGAGGTGGCAAAAAGATTGGAAAAAATTTGCTGGACTTGAAATCCATCTTTCGCTTTATATAGTTAGCTCAACCCTCTACTCATTTCTACTACTGTGAAAAACTTTTCTAATTCCGTAAAACTTCTCAAACGACTCACCGCATTCACGCTGATCGAGTTGTTGGTGGTTATTTCAATCATAGCCATTCTTGCTTCGCTGGCTCTGCCAGCCATCACCGGTGCTCTGGCCCGTGGTCAAATGACTCAAACCTTGAGCAACATGAAACAACTTCATCTTGTTGCTCAGCAGATCGCTCTGGACGGTTCAACAACTGGGGATACCAACCTTGCTTGGCCAGGAGACCTTCCAACTGCAACTTGGGCAACGTGGTCAGGCATTGTTACAAATGGCTACATGACTCTAGCCGATCTTGCCAAGATGTGCTCGGCTCCTCCTATCACCGCCTCAACCAATACGGTGATAAGTAGCGTGGCTGGAACAACCCGTGCCTTGGTTGCTTATAAAGCCTCTGAAACAAATGACTCTGCCGTCGTGATCTTCAGCTCCTCAAATTTTACCAACCAAGCGAAGCCTGTTGCTCCTCTTGCCACTGGAAAACCTTATGGAACTAAAGGGTTTGTGGTTTTTCGTAAAGGTGGCGATGGTGCGGTTCTTCAGAATAACCAAGCCACTAACACCAACGTTGTTGGCGGTTTTGCTTTGACTTTAGACTAGTTCTTTCTACATTTTCCATGAACCTGATACAAAAAATCGAAGCCGAACAATTCAAGTCTGACATCACTCCATTCCAAGTTGGTGACACAATCAAAGTCCATACTCGCGTGGTGGAAGGCGAAAAAGAACGAATCCAGATTTATTCGGGTATCGTGATAGGCCGCAAAGGCGCGGGTATTAATGAAAACTTTACAGTTCGTCGTGTTTCTTACGGGGAGGGCGTAGAACGCGTTTTTCCAATTCATTCGCCTCGCATCGCCAAGATCGAAGTCGAGCGCCGTGGTGCTGTTCGCCGTGCGAAACTGAACTATCTCCGTTCCCGCAAAGGAAAATCGGCTACTACGGTTAAAGACCGCACCGACCGCTCCTAATTGTTTCAAAAACCAAGCTCCTTCTGAGAGTAGGTTTTTATAGATCAGTTTTTCTAACTGATAGCTAAGCATCGAATACGTAGGCATCATGTGTTTCCGCATGGATGCCTATGTTTATTTCAACATAATTCTAACGTTTTTCCGTCTCTCATGCGCCATCTTAAACCCTGCTATGTCAATACTAGGAGGGCTTTGCCTCATCAGGGTAGTGCCTAAAGCTTCAATCTTGAGGCTCTCAATTTAAATACCACGCATGCCTTGCTCCCTTGTTCATGAGCAGCGTCTGTCATCTCTGGGTTTAACCCCCATCGCGGGTATCGATGAGGCAGGTCGTGGACCGCTCGCCGGTCCTGTTGTTGTTGGTGGAGTCATCCTGCCACCGGATTTTGTGCTGCATGGCCTCAACGACTCCAAGAAACTCACACCCAAAGCGCGCGAGCGACTTTACGCGGAGATCACGGGGAATTCTGAGATTCGATGGACATCCATCGCAATCCCGTCGCAGGAAATCGATCGCCTCAACATCCTCGGCGCGACCCACGCTGGGATGCGCGCGGTGATCGAGCAATTTTCGCCCCGCCCGGCCCACGCGCTCATCGACGGACTACCCGTTCCTAATTTCCCATGTCCGCAGACTGCACTTGTTGGTGGTGACGGCATAAGCTTGAGCATCGCTGCGGCAAGTATTATCGCCAAGGTCGAGCGCGACCTCATCATGTTAGAAAACGACCGACTCTATCCCGAGTATGGATTTGCCAAGCATAAAGGCTACCCAACGGCAGAACACTTTGCCAAACTCCGATCTCATGGTCCTTGTCCCATCCATCGCAGAAGCTTTGCGCCGGTTGCTCAGGCGGAACTCTGGTGAGGCGGCACACATCGCGCTCGGGAATGAAGGCGAGGACATCGCAGCCGCCTATCTTCGGCGCCATCGTCATAAAATTCTTCACCGAAACTTCCGTGCCCCACATGGTGGTGAGGTTGATATCGTTTGCCGCGATAAGCCTCATGGCGAGCTTGTGTTTGTGGAAGTCAAGACCCGCTCACACGAGGAATTTGGACGGCCATCGGATGCGGTTGACGAAAAAAAACAGAGCCTCATTATTCGCGGCGCAATGAAATGGCTCCGCATGCTGGACATGCCAGATATCACCTACAGGTTCGACATTATCGAAGTCGTCATCGGCCCACCCCGCGAAGTCCGCCACATTCAAAACGCGTTCAACAATCCCGATATTTTTTCCTTCTAAATGTCCGCAATTCCATCACTCCTCTCCGCCCAAGAAATCAAGCTCGCTTATGGCACTCAGGTTCTTCTCAACGGAGTCACACTCACCGTCTCGCCAGGAGAGAAAGTCGGCCTCGTTGGACGCAATGGCTGTGGCAAGACAAGTCTGCTGAAAATCCTCGCCGGAGCAAATGATCCAGATTCGGGCGAAATCTCCCGCCGCCGTGGGCTTCGCACGGGCTACCTTCCGCAGGAATTTGAACTCGACCCCACACGCACAGTTCTTGAAAACATCGAGTCCGGTGCTGCCGATCTCGTGGATTGGATGCGCCGCTACGAGAGCGGTGAGGGGAGTGATGCCGAGCTCCACGAGCTTCTCGACCTCATCCAGCATGCGGATGGTTGGAATCTCGAGACCCGCATCAAATCTCTTGCAGGTTCTCTGGATGCCCCTCCGCTTGATGCCTTGGTCGGGCCACTTTCTGGCGGTGAAAAGCGCCGCGTTGCACTGTGCCGTGCGCTGGCTTCCCAACCCGACCTCCTTCTTCTGGATGAGCCCACCAACCATCTCGATGCGGAGTCGATTGACTGGCTCGAAGGCTTTCTCCAGAGCTTTCCCGGGGCGATCATTTTTGTAACTCACGATAGGTACTTTCTGGAAACCATCGCCACCCGCATTGTGGAGATCAGCTTCGGACAGGCTTTCTCGCATCCAGGAAATTACACCGCTTATCTTGAATCCAAGGCTCTCCGCCAGCAGATTGTGGAACAATCCGAACGCCGCCGTCAGCGTTTCATTAAAGCCGAGCTGGAATATGTCCGCGCCGGCGTCCGTGCCCAGCGCTCCAAATCCAAGCACCGCTTGGAGTCGTTCTACCAAGTTGCGGGTCAAAGCGCACCGCCAGAGGAACGTGAAATGGATCTTCTGATTCCTCCAGCACCCGAAATCGGTAACACAGCCGTGGAATTAGTGAGTGTGGGTGTCTCAATCCCGCGTGGCGATTCGCAACGATGGCTCTTCCGTCATCTCAATCTTTCGCTCCGGCCGGGCCAGTGCACAGGCATCGTCGGGCGAAATGGCGTGGGCAAGACCACGCTCCTTCGTATCTGTCTCGGCCAACAGGAACCAACCGAGGGTAGCGCCACCATCGGAAAGCGCGTCGTTTTTAACTACATTGACCAAAGCCGTGCCCAGCTTAATGGAGTCGGTACTGTCATGGAAGAAATTGGCGGCACAAGTGGCATGGTTCGTTTTGGAACACAAATGCTCACGGTCCGATCCTACCTGCGCCGATTTTTGTTTGATGAATCTCGAGTGAACGAGCGTGTGGATAAGCTCTCTGGTGGTGAGCGTGCACGGCTCATGCTTGCAAAGACTCTGTGTCGAGGAGGTAACGTGATTGTTCTTGATGAGCCAACAAATGATCTCGATCTCAGCAGCCTGCGCATGCTGGAAGAGGCACTCGCCGTCTTCGATGGCACAGTCCTTGTTGTCAGTCACGACCGCTACTTCTTGGACCGCATATGCGACCAGATCATAGCTTTCGAGTCCGGTGGCATTCACATTCAGTCGGGCAACTATTCCTATTACTTGGAGAAGAAAAAACACCGCGAGCAGAACGGCAAAAATCTTGCCCGCACGTTCGACGCGCCGGCTTCCAAGCCCGTCGTCGTCCCTGCTCCCGTTGGGCGCAAGCTGACCTACAAGGAAAAATCCGAACTGGAAGGAATGGAGAGAACAATTCTTGAAGCCGAACAAGCCACTGTTGCGCTTGAAGACTTGCTGAACGATCCCAAATTCCAAATCGAGCGGGCCTCGGAAGCCCCGGCTATCTTGGCCAAACTTCAATCTGCTCGCTCCGAGATCGAGCGTCTCTATGCCCGCTGGGAGGAACTTTCGACTTTATGAGTAAAATCACTCCCGCTCCCGGCCAGCGATGGGTCAGCGATACCGAGCCGGAGCTCGGTCTCGGCATTGTCTTAAAAAGCGAGTTCGGCCGAGCCGAAATCTTTTTTCCCGCAGCAGGCGAACACCGCCAATATGCCCTCGGCAGTGCTCCTATCCGACGTGTGGCTTTCAAGGAGGGTGACTCCGTGCGAACGCACTCTGGTGAGAGTCTTCACGTGGACTCTCTCATCAATACCGGCGGTTTGCTAACCTATCGCTGCGGGTCGAGGGATGTTGCCGAGGCGGAACTTTCCGACAATATCACCTTTTCTAAACCCGAAGATCGCCTTCTCGCCGGTCAGGTCGATGAGTTGGAGCGCTTTAAGCTCCGGGTGGAATGTCTGCACCGCCGCCGCGAGATGCGCCAGAGTCCGATTCGTGGCTTTGCCGGTGGACGTGTGGATTTGATTCCTCACCAGATTTCCATCGCCGCAGATGTCTCTGCTCGCATGAATCCCAGAGTCCTTCTGGCCGATGAGGTGGGCCTTGGTAAAACGATCGAGGCGGGGCTCATTCTGCACAGGCTCCACATCACAGGTCGCGCTGGTCGTATTCTGATTCTTCTGCCACCAGCTTTGCTCAACCAGTGGTTTGTAGAAATGTTCCGTCGGTTTCAGATCTCCTTCAGCATTTTCGATGAGGACCGTTGCGCCTCGCTGGAGTTGGATGGAGCCAATCCTTTTCTCGACAGCCAGCTCGTCATTTGTGCGATCGATTTTCTTTCGAGCAATCCTAAACGTGCGGCTCAAGCGCGCGAGGCCGGATGGGATCTCTTAGTTGTGGATGAGGCCCACCACCTCAAATGGTCGCCGAAAGAGGCTAGTCCGGAGTATCAGCTCGTCGAATCGCTCTCCGTGGCCGCTTCCTCCCTTCTTCTTCTCACGGCGACACCCCAGCAGCTCGGAATGGATGGCCATTTCGCCCGCCTCCGTCTTCTTGATCCCAACCGCTACGATAACCTCCAATCTTTTCTCATTGAGTCGGAACAATACGAGTCCGTCGCAAAATCCATCGATGCGTTGCTGGCGGGAAAGAAAATTCCCGACGACTCGATTTTCAAAGGCACACGCGTGTCGGGCCACTATGCCGAGTTTCTAGCAGGTGATGTCTCAGCGCGTGATCGAGTGGTCTCATCACTGCTCGATGAATACGGAACTGGTCGGGTTATCTTCCGCAACACCCGCGCCGCACTCTCGGGCTTCCCAAAGCGTAAGGCCCACCTTGCCGAGTTGCCTCCAGAGGCGGATGAAACCGCAGCAAAAATACGCTGGCTCATCGCTCTCCTCAAAGAACTCAAAAAGCAAAAGGTGCTCGTCATCTGCAAGTCCCCGGATACAGCCACAGAAATCCTGAACCGTCTGCAGAAGGAAATCAAAATCGCCGCCGCAGTCTTCCACGAGGGCCTCACCCTGCTCCAACGCGATCGCAATGCTGCCTACTTCAGCGAAGAGGACGGCGCCCGCTTACTCATCTGCTCTGAAATCGGCAGCGAAGGCCGCAATTTTCAATTCGCCCATCATCTAGTTCTCTTCGATCTGCCGGATAATCCCGAGTTGCTCGAGCAGCGTATCGGACGCCTCGACCGAATTGGCCAGACCTCGACCATCCATATCCATGTCCCGTTCGAGGAGGGGACCCGCGCTGGTGTGCTCGCGCACTGGTATCACGAGGCGCTCGACGCCTTTCAAAAAAATCCCCATGGAGCTTCCGATCTCATGCTGCGCTTTGGAGAAAAAATCCAAGCTCTCTCGGAAAACTTTTCCCCTTCTGGGTTGGCTGCACTCATCAGGGAAACCGCCGTAGAAGCCAAGAAAATCGCGAAGCGACTTCAAGGTGGCCACGATCGACTTCTCGAACTCAATTCCAATCGCCCAGAAATTGCCAAACCACTCATCGAGGCCATTCAGCGTCAGGATGCCGATTCCGACTTTGAAGCCTTCTTCATTCGCATGCTCGACCACCTGGGAGTTCAGGTTGAGGAACTCGGCTTGCGCAGCTATCTGCTCAAGAGCGGTGGATCCCAGACTGCCACGCTACCTGGCCTCGCCCCGGAGGGCACCATGGTGACCTTCCAGCGCAGTCGCGCTCTCTCGCGCGAGGACATTGGATTTGTCACACTCGACCACCCCCTCGTTCTTGCCGCAGTCGATGCGATTCTCGGAATGGAAACAGGCAATTCGGTTTTCGCCATTTGGAAATCCGCTCAGGCAGACGGCATTCTCCTCGAAGCCCACTTCGTCATCGAATCTATCGCCCCTCCCACTCTGCATGCCGACCGCTTCCTGCCAGCCACCCCTCTTCGCATTGTGGTGGATCAATCACTCAAAGATTGTTGTGAAGACGACGATTTTCGCAATGCCGTCCTAGAAACGGGCGATGTCTTCACTCTCCTCGACACTCCCGTCTTTAAGAAGAAGCACCTGCCGGCAATGCTCGCCAAGGCGGCTGAATTCGCAACCGCCCGAAAAGAAGCCATCGTCCAAAACGCTCGCCAGAAGGCATCAGATCAAATCACTGCCGAAATCGACCGCCTTGAAGACTTGCGCCTCATCAACGATCACATTCGTCCCAGCGAAATCGAAGCCCTTCACGCCCTGAAAGCTTCTCTTCTTAATGCCATAGATTCCGCAACCATCCGGCCCGATACGCTCAAACTCGTGTTGCGCCTATCAACTTGACGCCTATTTACGTTTGCGTTTTTAAAATAGCCGGCCCGCTACAAAAGCTAAAAAATCCCTGACCTCGGCCGAGAATTCCGCCCTGTCGCCAAACTAACCAAAAAATAAACGATCGTTCATTATTTTGTTAGAGTGCTTTTTTATCTGAGAGGCGTTTTGTTATTTACGCAGAGTATCTAGCAGGGTTTTTGCGGCTCTGTTGGTTGCGCCTTCGGCTTTGAGCGTTGAGATGATTTCAACGAGCTGTTTGCGAAGCTCCAGACGTGCGGATTCGTTTTTCATTAAGCGCAGGGATTCCTTTGCGAGGCACTCCGGCGTGGCATCGTCCTGAATAAATTCTCGCACGATGTGGGGAGCCGCATTCGCTGGTAGGGCAGGATTGGCAGGCGGATTGATGCGGTAGTTGTTTAAAATATTCACAATTCCCAGTGCGTTCACATCGACAAGACGTTTGCCGACCTCGAAGGTTAGCCAAGCTGTTTTGTAGATGAGGGCGTAGGGAAGTCCGAAAAATGCGGCTTCCAGCGTGGCTGTGCCGGAGCAGACGATTCCTGCCGTGGCGCGTTGCATGAGTTCGTGGGCGTTGCCTTCGCGGATTTGGATCGGAAAGCCCGCTGCCATCTGGCGCATGGTCTCGGCCCGCGATTGGGATGCTGCGGAGGCTTCAAAGCGAACCTCTGGCATTTGGTTGGCTATCAAGCGGGCTGCTTCGAGCATTACGGGAAAATTTCTTTTTACTTCTCGTTCCCTACTTCCTGGAAAAAGTCCCAGCAGACTCGGTACGCGTTCGAATTTTCCCATCTGGCCAGCAAGCGATTCAAGCAGGGGATGTCCCACAAAGACGGTATGCAGACCGCTGGCTTCATACATCGGGGCTTCAAAAGGAAAAACACAGATCATCAGATCCAGATAGCGTGCCATCTTGGGAATTCGCCCTCTGTTCCATGCCCAGACTTGAGGGCTGATGTAGTAGAGGATTTTTCCGTTGTACCCGCTCTCTCTAAGCGTCCGTGCGAGGCGGAGGTTGAAGCCCGGATAATCGACCAGCACAACGGCATCGGGGTTTTTATTACGAATTGCCTTCTGCATCGCGTTGAACTTGTTCCTGAAGTAGCGGTAGTTTTTCAGGACATCCCACAAACCTGTGACGGCAGCACGCTGCACCCAATTATCGAATTGTTCCTCGCTTAGCGCCTGCATGGAACTGCCGCCAGCTCCGCCGAAGATCACCGAGGGATGAAGGGATTTGATGGCCTGCATGACCTCCACTGCCCGAGCGTCTCCACTCTCCTCGCCAGCCACAAACCAAAGAAAAAGATCGCGCATTGGAACCTTGATCAGTTACCGAATCTTTTCTGGAGCCAAGTAAGTGGAAAGCGGTCGCCGGGACAATCGGTCGGCTTGGGGTTGATTTCTTTATGGCCTTTGACAATTGCGGGTCGGCCCTTGATTTTTCCGACACGGTCTCGGAGATAGCTACAGAGTTCGTCTAAGGCTCCGAGTTGGTCCTTGGTGGGGAGGTCACGATTGAGATCGCCTACAAGGCAGATGCCGAGGGAGATGTCATTGAGGTAGTCGCTCGCGACATGTCCGCCGTTGATCTGGCGGGTCCAGCGATTGCCAATTTCGATTTGTCCATTGCCCGAGGAATTGCCGTTTCCAATGACAAAATGATAAGCGAGTCCGTTCTGCATTTTGCGGACATTGCGGTGGTAGTTCTCAAAAATACGAGCATTTCCTTGGCGGGTTCCGCTGTTGTGAACGATGATGTATTTCCAACGTCCGCGTTGGACCTTTGCGCTATCTATGGCCTTGCGGACGGCAGGTGTCAGGTATCGGTAGCGCTTCATGAAGCCGCCGAACGTCGATCTGGCCGGCGGCTCGTATCCTTCCTCTTCCTGGAGGCCTGATTTCTCGATGAGAATCGGAGCCTCGAGAGATCTGCCTGCCGGCGTTTTTCCCTTGGGCAGCTGGGGGCTTATGGGGGCTGGCGTTTGCGGTTTTTTAGAATCAACCGTGGTGGGTGGTACCGGTGTTGGCAAAGTTGGCAAGGAGGGAGACTCCTCGCCGGGGATGAGGATGTAATCACTCGAATCCTGTTTCTCTGGGTTTTCTTTTGGAGAGGATTCGGCTTGAGATTGCTCTGTAGATTTCGAATTTTGGCTTTCCTCTGGAGTTGGCCTGGGCGTGGCTTTTTCTACAGCTGCAGGCGACTTGCGCGGGGTGGGGGACGATTTGGCTTTTGGCTTGGACTTCGAGCTTGTCGGGGCAGCTGGTTTCGGTTTGGGCCGTGGTGTGGGCGATGGAGTAGGCTTCTTAACCGGTTGGATTTGCTCGCGCGCTTGAATAAAAAGACGCCTTTTTTCCACATCGCTGACCTGCCCACGCGTCACGCCAGCCGTCAGCATGAAGCATTCAACGCAGATGATGATGGCAATCAGATTCCGATTCCGCACGCCCGAGATTATCAAGCGGAGGGGGGAATTTCAAGCTGCTCAATAAATAACGCGTTGGAGGCAAAGTCCGGCTGCCGGTGCGCTCTGATTAAAAGTGGGCGATGCTTTTTGCAGCTGCGATGCAAGCTCATCGAGGCTCACCCTTCCGCTTGCGTGGCGGACTGCAGCCGCAGACAAAATTCTCACCATCTTGTAAAGGAAACCTTCACCTTCAAAAGTGAGTTCTATTCGTTCACCAGGCTTGTCAAACTCGATTCTTGTGATGGTTCGAACTGTCACTTCTGGTCCTTCCGACCTCCTTAGCGAGAAGGCTGCGAAGTCATGCGTTCCTGTAAATAGCGCACATGCGGTCTGCAACCTTTCCAAATCCAACTCGCCCGGCACATGCCACGCGCGGTCTTTGATCAATGGATGCATCGCTGGTGCGTTCCAGACCGTGTAGCGGTAGATTTTCCCCTTTGCGGAAAATCTCGCGTGAAATTCATCGGAAACTTCTCGAATTTTCATAATCCGAATCGTCTCCGGCAGATGGGCATTTAATGCCAAAATCCATTCTCGCGGGGTCATTCTGCCAGGCGGCACGTCCGCATGCGCGCTCTGTGCTTCCGCGTGGACTCCGGCATCCGTGCGTCCCGCGCCTTGCACGCTTACGAATCCGGGGCAGAGCGCCGAGAAAGCTCGCTCCAAGTGATCTTGCACGGTGTTCCCGCAGGATTGACTTTGCCAGCCGTTGAGCCCGCCACCATGATAGGCGACTTCAAGGTGGACCCTCATGCCTGAGAGTCGAGCCAGCTTTGAAGAATAATCTGGGCAGCAACCTGGTCGATGACGGATTTTTGCTTTCTTGTATTGCGGCCGGCCTCTTGAAGGGCCCGCTGTGCAGAAACCGTGCTCAGGCGCTCGTCCCACGACACAACAGGCAGCGTTGTCTCTCGTCGCAGCTCCTCTATAAAGGCTTTCGCCTTGTCCGAAGCGGGTCCATGGCTTCCATTCATATTGCGTGGCATGCCGACGATGATCGTTTCCACAGAGCGCTCGCTTGCTAGAGCGAGCACGCGTTTCACAACGTTGGTGGACTGAGTCGAGATGGTTTCAAGCGGATGGGCCAACATTCCGAGATCGTCGCTTACGGCCACGCCGACTCGCGCGTCGCCAAGATCAATGCCGAGGGCTTTTTTCATTTGGGGTTGAAACTCCCACATTACTTGAATAGCTTCAACAATCATGTCTCAATTGTCCCTAGACAAATTTGGCGAAAATCTTCCTGTTTCTGGGATCGTGGGTTTTTCGCAGGTGGCCATTGGCCTCGGTGCAGGTTTTCTCGTGGCGGACAGCATCGGTCATAATGCTCGCCGCAATGCCGGGGTCGCTCTTATGACACTCGGCGCTGCTGCGCTTGTTCCAATCGTCTGGGGCATCGCTTCAAAAATCAGCTCTCGCCCGGAATCCTCTCGCGCGATGCGAAAAAAACTCGAAGGCATCCGTGGCGAGTACGACACGGATCTCGAGCACTGAGGCGTCTGCTTTTTGATCGTGAGGCCGATTGTTCTCGCATCTGCTTCACCTCGGCGCCTCGATTTATTGCGTGAGGCCGGCTGGCACGTTTCCGTTGATGTCTCTGGGGTTCAGGAAATCGAAGACCATTCCATGCGGCCTGAAGTGCTGGCCTTGGAAAATGCTCGCTTAAAATGGAGTGCTATCGCTGTGCGACGTCCAAAGGATCTCATTGTGGCTGCAGACACCGTTGTTTGGTTTGCGGGGCGATTTTACGGCAAACCAAGAACCCTCATCGAGGCGCAGGCTATGCTGTCCACACTCGTGGGGCAGACTCATGAGGTAGTGACTGGAGTTGTAGCTGGACGCTTCTCGGAACCTGTGGAGTTTGCCGAACACTCCCGGGTGTCCTTTCATCAATTGAACGCCGAGTCCATCGCGAGCTACTTGCTATCCATCAACCCGCTTGACAAGGCTGGAGGCTACGCTGCACAGGATGATGATGCTCGGCTCATTGCAAAAATTGAGGGCTCCGTGAGCAATGTGATCGGCCTGCCCATGGAGCGTCTCACTGAACTGCTCAGCGATGATCAGCGTTTACAGGTGTAGACAAATGCTGGCGGAAAATTTCTCATCACCACCGGATTCCGGCGGACATGCGTGAAAGTCCGTTCAAGGTTTTTTCGGAACCTCTGGCCTGACGCAAGACGATGGGGGCCGTAATAGGCGAAGGTTGAAAAAACACCGCCCTCCTCCAAGGTCCCATGCACTTCGTTCAGAATCGAGGTCTGGAGGTTTGCGTCGAAAATTGCCCAAGGAAGACCTGAGAGAATCGCATTCGGACGGGGAAATTTTTCTGAACTCAGGTGATCACTCAGACGCGTCGCACAGCCTTGGATAATTCGGGCATCAGGAAATTTTCCAGAAACCTCTTTGGCAAGAATAGGGCATTTTTCGATCGCTGCGAAATGCGCCCCGCTTCGAAGGCTGGCAAGGATATGCCCGGTGAAAGCACCGCTACCTGGACCAAGTTCAACGACGCTGGATGCTGCCTGCAAATCCGACGCTCGCACCATTTCCTCGGCCAAAAATGGCGACGAAGGCCATATCGCTCCCAAGGTGGAAGGATTGCGTAGAAAAGATTTAAAAAAGCCCAGTGACATAACGGGCGAAGGTTCGTTCGGCTTGAGGCGAGGTGCAACCTCAAAAGATCAACAATTACCTTAAAAGTAAAAAAGACCGAGATTTATCCCTCATTCTTGGGCAAACGTAAAAACAAGGTCGCCAGCTCGATCTCTGCTGTTTGGGGAAACATGTCTACGGGTTGAACACACTCGAGCGCATAGTGGGCTGAAAGTTTTTTTGCATCCCGCGCAAATGTGGCGGGATCACAAGAAACATACACAACTCGGGCTGGTGGGTTTTCAAGAATTATGCGCATCGCATCGGGTGCAAGTCCCTCGGAAGGGGGGTCGAGAAGCAAAGTTGTTTGCGCTGGATTTCCACTAATCAGAGCTTGCGAAAGGTGAGCTTCTACAGAGCCAGTGATGTATGTTTCCTTCTCCGTCGCGGTCTCTCTGGCACTTCGGATGGCTCCTTCGCTCCACTCAATGCCGAGAACAACCTGGAAATGTGAAAGAAGATTTTTAGTGAAAAATCCCGCGCCGCAATAGGCATCAATCAACCGTTCTGAACTCCCTGCGAACTCGGTGACGGTATTGATAAGCAACGCCGCCGCGCCGGGATTCACCTGCGTAAAACCGCGAGTGGAGGTTGGCTTTTGAAGAGTAAGCCTTCCGGAATCGCGTGGTGGGCTCTTGCGAAGCTTTGATAAAAGTTCATTCACTTCTGGGTGGGCGATCGGGCATTCCGCGACGTCCACGAGCTCATGGGATTTGCGGTGGAAAAAGCCAGTGTCGCCGTGCGCAAAATGAACGGAAATGCGGTTTCGATAACCCCATTGTTCGGGAGAGGGAAGGATGGATCGCACCTCGATTTCGCTGATTCCTCCGATGCGCTTGAGGAGTTCAGAGACTTGGGAGGTTTTGATTTCCAGCTGAAGATTGTAATCGGCGTGCTGATACGCACAGCCACCGCATTTCCCAAAGACAGCGCATTTTGGAATCAGGCGTCTCGGGGAAGCTTCTAAAACCTTTATCAAATCGGCTTCAGCGAGGTTTTTTTTGGATTTCACTACGCGCACCAGGACGCGCTCTCCAGGAAGCGTCTCATGAACGAAACATACGCGCCCATCCGGAAGGCGGCCTATCCCCGCGCCGCCATAGGCGATGCGGTCAATTGTGATTGTGGCCTCAGCGGATGTCATACCGGTTTGCGCATGAGCCAGTAAATCTCACCTGGCCAGCCGGGAAACATGCGACCCCAAAGAATATTGAAACGCATCCATGCAGCTGAATTCTCCAAGCGGCTTCCTTTGCTGCGCATCAGGAACGCGCCACTCATAAACTCAACTTTCAGCCCAGCTTGGTGAGCCATCCGGCGTACCCTGGCAGGTGAAAAAACGCTGACATGCCCCATGGCCTTCGCAGTCCGGCGGACCTGACTTTGGCGCAGCGCTGCAAGCGGACCCGGTACCACAGGAAAGCCCCCAATGAGAGAACCACCGGGACGGATCGATGCGGCGATTTTTTTCAAAACATCCTCCGGCTCGAAGAGGTGCTCCAAGACATGAAGCAGGATGGCTGTGTCGTATTGCTGAGGCAGCGCAAATTTTGCATCTTCGAGGTTTGCTTCGAGAAAGTCCGTATAACCTGCCTTCAGCAGCCTCTCGCGCAGCATCACAGCATCGACTGCCGTCCAGCGTGCGAACTCGACTCCAGCGGGAGCGGACTTCACAAATTCCAGCATCTGGCCGACGTGAACGCCGATCTCTGCCACATCGAGCGGACGTCCTGCGTGGCGGCATTCTTCTCGAAGGAGTTGGTAACCGAACCAGTAACGAAGCAGCCGGATGGGATACTTCACACTTTTAGCCTCCTTGGTCATGCCGAAATCTTTCGAGCGAACGGTCTGATTTTCAGCGAGGAATTGGATGTCCCATTGGGACGAGGAATACGTATTCAAGGCATCGCAATGATGGGTCGCCCCCTTCACGTGGTCAAGCGGAGCGTTTGCGTGTTCTTGATCCTTACTGCTCTCGCAGGTAGGTTGATTTTTTACTTATGAAACCGGTCACAATTTACGACACCACGCTGCGCGATGGAACTCAAGGCACAGGGATTTCTTTTTCCATTCTTGATAAGATTCGTGTGGCTCAGAAATTGGATTCTTTTGGGGTCGATTTCATTGAGGGAGGCTGGCCGGGATCAAATCCTCGTGATGCGGCGTTCTTTGCCGAGGCAGCCAAGCTCACTTGGAAAAATGCCCGCATCGCAGCGTTTGGAAGCACGCGACGTGGGAGCATGGCTGTGGAGGCAGATGCCCAAGTGCGCGTTCTTCTCGAGGCTCAGACCCCAGTGATCACAATCGTCGGTAAGACATGGTTATTACATGTCACGGAGGTATTGAACGTCACAGCGGAAGAAAATCTTTCCATGATCGCTGAGACAGTGGCCTACCTGAAAAAGCATGGTCGTGAGGTCTTCTACGATGCCGAGCATTTTTTTGATAGCTACAAAGACGATGCAGAATACTCATTGAAAACTCTGCGAGCTGCTCGTGATGCCGGCGCCGACCTGCTTGTACTTTGCGATACCAACGGGGGCACTCTGCCTGGCGAAATCCACAGGATCACATCCGCTGTCATTGCCGACCTCCAATGCCCAGTGGGCATCCACACCCATAATGACTGTGGACTCGGCGTAGCCAACGCTCTTGCTGCGATCGAAGCGGGAGCCTGCCAAGTCCAAGGAACCATCAACGGCTATGGCGAGCGCGTGGGAAATTGCAATCTCACCACTATTGTTCCAACGCTGCAGGTGAAGATGGGGATCCCCTGCGTGCCTGATTTGACGGCTCTGCGTGAGGTTTCACGCTTTGTGGATGAGTTGGCTAATGTCCCTCAAGACATCCGCGCTCCTTACGTTGGCACTGCCGCATTCACTCACAAGGGTGGACTCCACGTTCACGCCGTGCAGAAAATCTCCCGCACGTACGAGCATATGGATCCAACCTTAGTTGGAAATGCTCAGACCATCCTCGTCTCGGACATGTCAGGGCAAAGCAACATTCTTGCAAAGGCCGCCGAACTTGGATTCGACTTTCAGAAAGGCGCGCCCGAAGTTTCAGCGATCCTTAAAAAAGTGAAAGAAATCGAAGCTCAAGGGTATGAATTCGAGGCAGCCGACGCATCTTTCGCTCTTCTCATCCGCCGCACCCTCGGACGCCACACGCCACTGTTTGACCTGAAGGAATACCACTGCTCATTCCGCCAATCGAGCCAGCATGCGTTCACGACCTGTGAGGCCACGGTGAAGCTCCACGCCTTCTCTCGCTCCGAATATACGGTAGAAGAAGGAGATGGTCCTGTTAATGCTCTCGACGCGGCACTTCGGAAGGCGCTCCGGCCGTTTTATTCGTGGATTGATCAGGTGCGTCTAGCCGATTACAAAGTCCGTATCATTGATGGAACTCGTGGGACGGCTGCAAAAACCCGCGTGCTCATCTCGTCAACTGATGGTCAGACCACTTGGGGAACCGTGGGGGTTTCGGACAATATCATCGAGGCCAGTTGGCTGGCGCTCGTAGATAGCTACGAGTTCTATGGATTGCGGGCCAACACCTAGGTTTCTGAGGCTTTAGTTTGCCCATAAAATTTCACGCCCCTCTCGATTTTCTCGCGGCCGTTAGATAGTCGCCACTTGTTGGTATCCCTAAGCGAGTAGATGCAACCGCAGTATTCCTGCTGATAGAAATTTTCACGCTTTGAGATTTCCAGCATGCGCTGAGCTCCACCGCCCTTGCGCCAGTTAAATGTCCAGTAGGTGAGACCAGCGTATCTGGCAGCTGCACGTTCTCCGCAGCCATTGATCTGGTCGATGTCCTTCCAGCGGGAAATCCCCAGACAACTTGTGATGACTGGAAATCCATTCTCGTGGGCATAGAGGGCTGTTCTCTCGAAGCGCATGTCAAAACACATCGTGCAGCGAGCCCCTTTCTCCGGTTCCCATTCGAGTCCCTTAGCACGAGCAAACCAGTTATCCGTATCGTAGTCGGCATCAATGAATGGAATGCCTTCTTTTTCCGCAAAACGGATATTTTCCGCCTTCCTCAATTCATATTCCTCCCGAGGGTGAATATTCGGATTGTAGAAATAAATCGTGTAATCGATCCCCGAGGCGGCCATTGCCTCCATCACCTCCCCAGAACAAGGGGCGCAGCAGGAGTGCAGCAGCACTTTCTTTTCTTTCGTTGGCGGCTCGAGGATCGGTCTCGGATTCATACTTCTTCTTACTCCAAGATTACCGCCTGTTTGACAAGCCGCTAACTTCTCCATACCCATCCGAATTCGAATTCAATTCTCGTTACCTCATGGTGAAGCTGGATTTTCCATTTGGAGTCGATAGGGTCATGGCCCATGAAGTACATTTTCGTGACCGGTGGTGTTGTGAGTTCCCTGGGAAAAGGATTGGCGGCGGCATCGCTCGGCACGCTTTTGGAGTTGCGGGGATTAAAAGTGGTTCTGCAAAAACTCGACCCATACCTCAACGTCGATCCGGGTACGATGAACCCTTTTCAGCACGGCGAGGTTTATGTTTTGGCTGATGGAGCCGAGACCGATCTCGATCTCGGGCACTACGAGCGGTTCACAAATTGCGTTCTCACAAGAGCGAATAACCTGACCAGCGGGCAAGTCTACGAAACCGTTCTAGCCAAGGAGCGCCGCGGGGACTACCTGGGCAAGACCGTTCAGGTTATTCCACACATCACGGATGAAATCAAAACCCGCATCCGTGAAGTTGGCGCCAACTCTGGAGCCGATATCGTGATCACTGAAATCGGCGGCACGACCGGAGATATTGAAGGCCTGCCTTTCCTCGAGGCGATCCGCCAATTCATCCTCGAAGTTGGCTCCGGCAACGCAATCATCATGCACGTCACCCTCGTGCCATTCATCAAGGCGGCAGGCGAACTCAAGACCAAGCCGACACAACAAAGTATCGCAAAGCTCCGTGAAATCGGGCTTCAGCCACAGGTTCTCATTTGCCGAACCGAGATGCCGCTTGATGCCGAGGTCCGCCAAAAACTTTCTCTATTTTGCAATGTTCCACTTGATGCCGTGATCGAAGCCGGCGACGTGGACCACACCATTTATGAGGCGCCACTGAATCTTCGCGAGGAGGGTCTCGACTCCATTGTTTGTCGCCTTCTCAACCTCGAAACAAAAGAACCGAATCTTTCCGATTGGAAGCGGTTTGTTCAGCGCGTTATCTCACCCAAAAAACGCGTCCGCATTGCGATTGTTGGAAAATACATCGAGCTTCAGGATGCCTATAAAAGCATTTACGAATCTCTCACCCATGCCGGAGCAGCGAACGACTGTGGCATTGACATGGTGCTTGTGGATGCAGAGGACATCGAGATCGAGGGCGCTGAGAAGTATCTTCAAGGTGTCGCCGGGGTTCTTGTCCCTGGAGGTTTTGGTGATCGCGGTGTGGAGGGTAAAATCAAAGCGGCTCGCTACGCGCGCGAATCCCGTACTCCTTTCCTTGGTCTCTGCCTCGGAATGCAGGTGGCCACCATCGAATTCGCCCGTAATGTCTGCGGCCTTGCCGAGGCCAACAGTACGGAATTTGCACCGGAAACCCCACATCCTGTCATCGCTATTCTTGAGGAACAAAAAGACGTCACCGACATGGGAGGCTCGATGCGGCTAGGAACTTGGCAGACCAAATTTCTCGAAGGCTCGCACGCTCATCAAGTTTACGGCAAGACTGAAGCCTCAGAGAGGCATCGCCACCGCTACGAGTTCAATATGAAATACCGCCAGATTCTTGAGGAAAAAGGGTTCGTGATTTCAGGAACTTCACCCGATGGCAATCTGGTTGAGCTCGTCGAACTCAAAAACCACCCGTGGTATCTGGCTTGCCAATACCATCCGGAGTTCCAGTCCAAGCCCAATGCGCCTCACCCTCTTTTCAAATCATTTATTAGCGCCTCACTTGCAAACGAGGACTAATCAACTTAGGCCCGGGCAGGCCGGCTCACTCGGATTTTCCTAGCACTCTCTGGGTATGGTTATTTTGAAATTCGCTGCTCTGCTCCTCTTGGGCTTCCTATATTTGAAATGGGCGTCACAGGCGGCAAGGAGCGCCCTGGCGAATGAGAATCCCTTTCCCTCGGTAATTTGGAAGTGGCCGGAGTCTCTTTTCATCACGGGCGTGGTGGTTTTTTTTCTACTCATGGCTATTCCCGCGTTCACAGGGCCGGCCGGGACGCTTGATCTAAAAGCCATTCAATCCGCTCTCAGCCTTTATTCTGCAATCGTTCTTTTCATCATCGGATTTCTAGTTTTTCGAAATATCAATCCCGTTGAAGCATTTGGTCTCCGATGGGTTTCATGGAGAAACGGTCTTCTGGCCGTCTTTACTACTCTAGTCCTCCTTATGCCTCTGATTTATGCCGCACAGTGGCTTGGTTACACCTGGTGCGGGCCACAAACTGCTCCGCAACCCATCGTGTCATTCCTCGTAGAGCATCAAACTTTCAAGGATCGTCTTTTTGTTGTTTTGATTGCAGTCGTTGCAGCACCACTTACCGAGGAATTGATTTTTCGGGGATGTCTTTATGGCATTCTCAGGCAGGTGGCAGGCCGGTTTGCTGCCATAGCAGTGTCTTCTCTTCTTTTTGCACTCATTCATGGTCATATCCCGTCTCTTGCTGGATTGCTGATTCTCGCTGTTGGGCTGGCGCTTCTTTATGAAAAGACAGGCTCGCTCTGGGCTCCTATCTTTCTTCATGCTGGTTTCAATGGACTCAGCATCTACGGCACTCTCCAATGGCCGGATCTCATGAAATGAAAATCTGTGCCGAGGATAAATTACTGCACGGACTCCTGCGGCTCGTCCCGGTCACGAAGGACCAACCGCTTGGCCCTGGTGATGACTGCGCCGCCATCAAAGGAGGAAAACCCGGCACACTCATCCTGCTCAAGACTGACTGTCTAGCGGAGGATGTTCATTTCCTGAGGTCTCACGATCCTGCAAAAGTCGGTTGGAAAGCCATCTGCCGCCCGCTTAGCGACATCGCAGCCATGGGCGGTACACCAAGTGAAGCGCTCATCACCTTCTTTTCTCCGCCAGATCTTGATTTCGCCTACTGGAAGAAATTCTATCGTGGCCTAGGCCGGGCCGCGCGGCGCTTCGGCGTGACTATCGCAGGCGGCGAGATGTCCCGCCAAAAATCGGGCATCGCCGTCTCCGTGATGCTCACCGGACAAATCAATTCGAAACAGCTACTCACCCGCTCTGGAGGGAATCCAGGCGACATCCTCTTCGTTACTGGCCAACTCGGCGGTTCAATTGCCGGCCATCATTTAAACTTCGTCCCCCGCCTTAAGGAGGGGCGCTGGCTTGCCAAAAACAGACACCCATCTGCGATGATGGACATCAGTGATGGACTCGGTGCCGATCTGCCGCGTCTCGCAAGAGCCAGCGGATGTGGTTTCAAAGTCGATTACGCAAAAATACCTTCCCGCAAGGGATTCGATATTCGAGCGGCATTATCCGATGGCGAAGACTACGAACTTCTTTTTGCCGTTCCTCCACCCCATGCTGTACTCCTTCGAAAAAAGTGGCCCGCGGCATTTCCCAAAACCCGCCTTACCGAAATTGGCTCACTCACCCCCCCACGACCCGCTCCCCCCGACTGGCCTGGCGGATGGGACCACTTTGAAAGAAAATAACCCGACCTCCATTAACAAAAAACTGATCTGCCCTTCTGCCTGTCGTGCTTCAAAAAAAGAACGATCGTTCATTTTTTGTTTTTTTGGTCGGGATGTTTTTTCCTATCTTGAGTTCTAGGGGGAAATCCCGTTTTGTGTGTTGATGACTGTTCGAACTCGATTTGCTCCCTCGCCGACTGGCTATCTTCATGTGGGTGGGGGGCGCACTGCTCTTTTCAATTGGCTCTATGCGCGCCGCCACGGTGGAAAATTTATTCTTCGGATCGAGGACACCGATGAGAAACGCAACACGGAGGAGGCTCACCAAGTCATTTATGATGGACTCAAGTGGTTGGGGCTGGATTGGGATGAGGGACCTGACAAAGGGGGAGAGTTTGGCCCCTATCGGCAGAGCGAGCGTTCGGACATCTACTCCAAATACCTGACCCGTTTGGAGCTTGGAGGGCATGTGTACGAGGATGGCGGGGCGATCCGTTTTCGTTCTCCGCGCAAATCAGTTGTCGTCGAGGATATGGTGTGCGGGCGTATCGAGTTCGATATGTCGAATCCGGCGACGCATCCTGATATGACGATCCGCCGACCCGATGGATCCTGGATTTTTCATTTTGTGAATGTTGTGGACGACATTGAGATGAAACTCACACATGTGATTCGTGGTGAGGACCACCTTTCCAACACGCCGAAGCATGTCGAACTTTACAACGCACTCGGCGAGAAACCCCCAGTCTTTGGCCACATTCCGCTTATCCTGAATCACGAGGGCAAGAAGCTCAGTAAGCGCGATGGGGGATCGAGCATCACGTATTTCATGGAGCATGGCTACGCTCCCGAGGCTGTGGTGAACTACCTCTGTCTGCTCGGTTGGTCGCCTGGAGACAATCGTGAGAAGCTGACGATGGAGGAAATTCTTGCGGTGTTTGACATCGATAAAATTAATCGCCGCAATGCGATTTTTGATTTGGACAAATGTTTTTGGCTGAATGGTCAGCATATTCTTTCGATGAGCTTTGAGCGTTTCGTGGAGTTGGCGAAGCCATTTGTCGAAAAGGCCCGTATCGCCTATGGCACAAATGAATCGCTGCTGGCTGCGCTGGCTATTGTGAAGCCAAAGGTCAAGCACCTGAGTGATGTTCCGGATTGGATTGGATTCCTCTTCACGGAGGACTTCGCTTTTGATTCGGATGCCGTTGAAAAAAGCCTTAACAAAGCGGGTGCGGCCGGTCGTCTTCAGGCTCTCCGCACCACGCTGGAAAATTTGAGTGAGTGGACGCATGCTTCTTTGGAAGCTGCGCTGAAGGAGACAGCCGCGGCTCTTGGAGTTAAAACGGGTGAGTTGGTCCATCCCGCTCGTGTCGCTGTGAGTGGAAGATCGGTTGGCCCGGGTCTCTATGAAATGTTTGTCGTCCTCGGCAAGGACCGCACGCTGGCACGCTTCGAGCGAGCCTCTGCAAAAGCCGCAGCCTGATTGCTCTCATGAATGCGAAAGTTCCTGTCGCGATTGTGGGGGCCAACGGATACTCGGGGGAGGAGCTCTGTTCGATACTTGCAAGGCATCCAGATGTGCGAGTCATGGCTGTGACTTCGCGTCAGCATGCAGGCAAGCCGGTTGGCGAGGTTCTGCCCCGCCTTTCGTCTGTGAGGAATTTTTCCAACTTGGTTTTTATCGAATCTTCGCTGGACTTGCTTTTGAAATGTGGCGCTGAGTTTTTCTTTCTAGCACTTCCCCATGGGCTTGCAGCTGAGTACGCCGTTCCGCTTTGGCGGGCAGGCAAGCGAATCGTTGATTTGAGTGCCGATTTTCGTTTGCGTGATGCGGCGGTTTACCAGGAATTTTATGGAGAAGCGCATCCCGCGGTGGAATTGCTTCCCGAAGCAATCTACGGACTGCCTGAGTTGCACCGGGAGAAAATCCGCTCCGCAAAACTTGTGGGCTCGGCAGGCTGCTATCCAACATCGGTGCTGCTCCTGCTTGTTCCTCTCTTGAGGGCGGGTCTCATTGATTTTCGGGATATTGCCGTTGCGAGCGCCAGCGGGGTCAGTGGAGCGGGACGTAAGGCGGAGGCGGCGCTTCTTTTCGGTGAGTGCAATGAGAGCCTTCGTGCCTACGGGCTCCCGAAGCACCGACACCTTTCTGAAATCGAGCAGGAGCTCTCTTTGGCTGCCGCTCGACAGGTGACGATTACTTTTGTTCCGCACCTGGCCCCAATGACGCGAGGTATCCATACAACGATCTTTACTCGGCTCGCCGATGGGGTTGCGGAGGAAAAAATTCTGTCGGTACTTGAGTCTGCTTACGCTGATGAACCGTTTGTGAGAGTTTCCAAAAACCTTCCCGATACAAAGAATGTGTCGGGCACAAATTTCTGCGATATCTCGGCGAGGTTTGATGCTCGCACGGGTCGGCTCGTCCTGCTCTCTGCGGAGGATAATTTAGTCAAAGGTGCCGCCGGTCAGGCGGTGCAGAACTTCAACCTTATGGCCGGACTTGATGAGACGGCTGGATTGCTATGATCGAAATTAAAAAAATCAAGGGCGGCGTCTGTGCCGCACGGGGCTTTTTTGCGGGAGCCTCCGGGTGTGGAATTAAAACGGGCAAAGTGACACGTGACGACGTGGCGATTGTTTTTTCGGAGGCACCATCATTCTCGGCGGCCACGTTCACCATGAATAAAGTCAAAGCCGCACCTGTTCGTGTTTCTGCTGAACATCTCAAGACGGGTGGGCAGCGCGCCGTGATTCTCAATAGTGGCAATGCGAACGCCTGTACTGGTGATGCTGGGATTCAGGATGCCCGTGCCATGTGTGACGCTGCCGCAGGCCTATTGGGATTGAAGTCAAAAGAAGTGCTTGTCTGTTCGACTGGTCGAATCGGGGTCCCTATGCCGATGGATCGTATCGCCAAAGGCATTGCCTCGCTGAAACCGAATCGCACGGGCAGCCTCGCGTCGGCTGCTGCCATCATGACAAGTGATACCTTCGCCAAGGAATTTGCTGTCGAGGTGAAGACAGGCAAGGGCTCGTTTCGAGTGGGAGGCATCGCCAAAGGTGCAGGAATGATCGATCCAAACATGGCGACCATGCTTTGCGTGGTAAGCACGGATGCCGAACTCGGCCAACCAGTGCTTCGAGCTGAGCTGAAGCGTTCCGTGGCAAATTCTTTCAATCGCATCACGATCGACGGCGACATGAGCACGAATGACACAGTCATCCTGCTCGCCAATGGGCTGAGCGCTTGCACGCCTGACATATCCGCATTCGCTCAGGCCCTCGACGAGGTGACGCGCACCTTGGCGCGAATGATCGTGAGTGACGGGGAAGGCGTTTCGCGTTTCGTCGAAGTGGAAGTGACAGGCGCAGCGAATGACAAAGAGGCACGCACTGCTGCTGAGGCCATAGCGAACTCCACGTTGGTGAAGTGCGCTTGGGCTGGGGGCGATCCAAACTGGGGCCGAATTCTCGATGCGGTGGGATATTGCGGTGTGAAGATTGATGACGCGAAAGTGGATATCTTTTATGACAAGCTCGCCTCGGTAAAAAACGGTATTGCATCCCAGACTCCGTTTGAAAAACTCCGCGCGGTTGCTGCAAAAAAATCCTTCAAGGTCACAGTCGATCTCAAACTCGGCAAAGGCAGCTACTATGTGTGGACCACAGATCTCACTGAGGAATATGTGAGGTTGAACCTAGGGGAGTAATGGCATGCTTGCGACTCCCGAATTACGCTCTGAGTGTCTGATCGAGGCGCTCCCTTACATTCAGAAATATCGCGGACAGACCTTCGTGATCAAATACGGTGGCTCTGCGATGGAGGACGACCACATCGTTGAAAAATTCCTCCGCGACGTGGTTTTTCTCGAGGCTGTTGGCATCAATCCTGTCTTGGTGCACGGAGGCGGCAAGGCCATTACCGCTCGCATGAAGGATGCCGGATTGAAGGCCCACTTTATCGAGGGTCTTCGGGCAACAAATGCCACAGCAATTGGGATTGTGGAGTCCACACTCGACAAGGAGATCAACCCTTCCATTGTTTCAACGATCAAGGAATTTGGTGGCCATGCCAAAGGAATTTCTGGGAAGGATGTCTTCATCGCCCGTCAATTGCATAAGCAGGCTGTGTTCGATGGGGAGGTGGTTGAAATCGGTTTTGTCGGCGAGGCTCAGGAGGTTAATGCCAAGTTGGTGAGAGACGCGTTGAGTCACGAAATCGTTCCGGTCATCAGCCCGATCGGGGCCACGCCGGATGGGATCGTTTTAAATATCAATGCCGACATCGCGGCAGCGGCACTGGCAGCGGAACTCAAGGCGGCCAAACTCATCTACGTCACCGACGTATCTGGCATTATGCGCGATGCATCGGATCGCGCATCTCTCATTCCCAGCGTTACCGCAAAGCAGGTCAAAAGCCTCATTCAGCAAAAAATCATTGCTGGCGGGATGATTCCAAAGGTTCTCTCAGCGATTTCCGCGATGGAACGCGGAGTGGAAAAAATTCACATGATCGGTGGTCACACACTGCATTGCCTGCTGCTCGAGATTTTTACCAATGCAGGAATCGGTACGGAAATTTTGCCGGATTAATACTGTATTCAGCCATCTTGACCACAGAGGTCACAGAGAGCACGGAGAAAGGAGTATGAGTTGATTGTCTCCCAATCAACCTCAGGATTCTAATAAAAGCGCGACGGGGTATTTAGGCTTTGGTTTTTTTCTGGTCCTGAATGCCGAGAATTTTTTTGAGGAATGGCGCGGTGCAACTGCCCTTGGCTAAGGCGACTTTTTCGGGGGTTCCTTGGGCGATGATTTTTCCGCCGTTGGCACCAGCTTCGGGGCCGATGTCCAAGATGTGGTCGGCCTCTGCAATGATGTCGAGGTGGTGTTCTATGACCACGACCGTGCCGCCTTCATCGACGAGGCGGTGGAGGACATTAATGAGCTGGGCGACATCGTGGGCGTGGAGGCCGATGGTGGGTTCTTCGAGGACGTACAGTGTAGATTTCCCTTTGCGGGTGGTCCGGATCTCCTCTGCTCCGGGCGTGGCTCTGCGGGTGAGCTGGGTGACGAGTTTGATGCGTTGGGCTTCCCCGCCGCTGAGCGTCGGGCTGGGTTGTCCCAGCTTGAGGTAGCCAAGACCAGTCTCTTGCAGGAGTGCCAGGGGGCGTTGAATTTTGGGATGTGAGGTAAAAAATCCGACTGCTTGATCGATCGTCATATCCATGACATCGCCGATGGACTGACCGTTATAGAGAATTTCGAGGGTTGTTGGATTATATCGGCGTCCACCGCAGTCCTGACATGGCATGTAGGAGGTCGGGAGAAAGCTCATCTCGAGTTTGATCACACCTTGGCCGAGGCAGGCCTCGCAGCGGCCGCCTTCATTGTTGAACGAGAACCGGCTTGCCGTGTAGCCCCGCATCCGTGAGGCGGGAAGGGTGGAAAAAACTTTGCGGATTTCGTCGAAGACCTTTACGTAGGTAGCGGGGGTGGATCGGGAGGTCTTGCCGATGGGTGACTGGTCCACCTCGAGGACGGCGCCGAGTTCTTCAAACCCAGTGATGCCTTTGTGGAGGTCCGAGTGCAGTGGGGCGCGTTTGCGCGCGAGCACGTCGCGAACTGCAGGAACGACGATTCCTCGGATGAGTGTGCTTTTGCCTGAGCCTGAGACCCCGGTGAGAACGCTGAGGCGGTGGAGGGGGATTTTGACGTTCTCGTTTTTGATGTTGTGAAGGTGGGCGCCTTTGAGTTCGAGCCACTCAGTGGGAGCCGGGCGGCGTTTTCCACGAAGCGGGTGCTTCATCGGTTCGCGGAGCGCTCGGCCGGTATGAGAAACCGGATGGTCGATAATTTCTTGAAGAGTTCCAGAGGCGATCACCTCACCGCCACGACTTCCGGCCCCAGGCCCCAGATCGAGAATGCGATCGGCGCGTCGCATGGTCTCTTCATCATGTTCCACGACGACCAGGGAGTTCCCTTTTTTGGCCAGTGCTTGAAGGGCATCGAGGAGACGTTCGTTGTCTCTTGGGTGGAGGCCGATTGTGGGTTCGTCCAGAACGTAGAGTACGCCGCGCAGGTTCGAACCGAGTTGCGCAGCCAGTCGGATGCGTTGCGATTCTCCGCCGGAGAGGGTCTTGGCGCTGCGGTCGAGTGCGAGGTAGTCGAGGCCGACCTTGGCAAGGAATTCGAGGCGTTGGCGGACTTCGGCAACGACATCGCGGGCGACTTCGGCTGCCGGGCCTTCGAAATTGAGCGAGTCGCAGAGCGCGAGGGCATCGGATGCTGGCGAATGCGTGAAATCCGAGATGGATGTCTTTTGGATCCGCACGTTGGTGGCGGTCTCGTTGAGACGTGTTCCTTTACAGATTGGGCACGGTCGGGGTTCGTCGTCCTCGAGTCCCTCGTGTCGCCGCTCCTCATCGAGTTCAGCTTCGATGGCGGTTTCAAAATCTCCTTCTTCGCCGAGCCCTTTCCAGACTTCGCCGAATCCTCGGCAATGATTACACCAGCCGTGTGGCGAGTTGAACGAGAAGAGGCGGGGATCGAGTGCTTCAAAGGCTCGGCTGCACGATGGACAGTTCATCTCGGTGCTCAAGATGGTGGACTTGCCATTTGCATCCTCCATGCGTGCCGTGCCCTTGCCCATGCGAAGGGCCTTGCGAGTGAGGTCGTCGGATTTCTTGGCATCCGGCGAGGTGAGTTCTCCAACGAGGGCATCGATCGTGTGCTCCTTGAAGCGCTCCAGTTTTTCAAAGCCTTCGACTGCGGTGGGGCGACCATCCACAATGAGCGTGGTGATTCCTTGCCTGGCTGCGGCTCGGGCTACGTCGGTGTGGAAGCCTTTACGTCCTTTAACAAGGTTTGCAAAGATTTTAACCGGTCCCTTGGCGGCTTGTTGATCGACTTCTGCGGCGATGGCAGTCGGGGTGCGGTTTTCCACAGCGACTTTGCAGTCTGGACAAAATTGGGTTCCGAGCTTCGAAAAAAGAAGGCGGAGAAAGTGGTAAATCTCGGTTACCGTGGCAACAGTGGATTTTCCACCGCCGCGTGTGATGCGTTGCTCGATGGCCACGCTGGGGGGGAGGCCCTCGATGGAATCCACATCAGGCTTTTCCAGTTGATCGACGAACTGGCGCGCATAGGCCGACATGCTATCGAGGAAGCGGCGCTGGCCCTCGGCGAAGAGGATATCGAAGGCGAGAGTCGATTTCCCGGAACCGCTGAGACCGGTGACAACGACCATGCCATCGCGTGGGATATCGACGTCGATGTTTTTTAAATTGTGCTCCCGGGCGCCGCGCACGGTGATCATGCTGGAAGCGGTACTCCGAGGCTTATGGCGTTTTGGCTGTTCGTTGAAAGAGCTTCTACGCCCGGAGAGAACGGGGGCAAGAAATTGGCCTGTCAGTGATGCGGCAACGCTTGCAACCTTTTCTGGAGTGCCTGCAGCGACGATTTTTCCACCTTCGTCTCCGCCTTCGGGTCCGAGATCGATGACCCAGTCGGCGCACTTGATGACCTCTAGGTTGTGTTCGATGACCATCACACTGTTGCCTTCTTCGACGAGGCGATGGAGGACTTTGATGAGGAGAGCTACGTCGTCAAAATGCAGGCCGGTGGTGGGTTCGTCAAAGATGAGCAGGGCCTTATCACGCGATTGGCGGATGAGATGATGGACGAGTTTCAGGCGCTGGGATTCGCCACCAGAGAGGGCATTCACTGGCTGGCCGAGTCTCAGGTAATCGAGGCCCACCTCGCCGAGGAGTTTGAGTGGGGTGGTGATTTTTTTCTGTGCGTCGAGCGGCTTAAAAAAAGTGATGGCCTCAGCAGCGGTCATCTCCAGCACATCGTGGATTGATTTCCCCGCGACTTGGATTTTCAGCAGAGGGGCGCGGAAGCGCGTGCCATCACATTCCGGGCAACGGAGGAAGAGATCGCTGAGAAATTGCATTTCCACCTTTTCAAAGCCCAGGCCGGAGCAGCGGTCACAGCGTCCATTGCCTGCGTTGAAGGAAAAACTGGATGCGGTGAAGCCGGCAGCCTCTGCCGCCGGGGTATCGGCAAAAAGTTCGCGAATGTGCTCATAAACTCCGAGGTAGACGGCCGGAGTCGAGCGGGGTGTCTTCGATAGGGGGGACTGGTCCACCATGACGACTTCGTCCACTTCCTCATCGCCGCTGATTGATTTCACAAACCCGGCCGCTTCGTCTTCCGAGGGGTCTTCGCCTATGAGCTGGCGATGAAGCACGTCGCGAACGAGAGATGTTTTGCCGGAGCCTGAAACTCCCGTTACGGCGCAGAGGACGCCAAGTGGAAACTTGACGTTCAGGTTCCTGATATTGTGGTGGGTAACGCCTTTGAGAGTGATGTGCCCCTCGGGTTTGCGGCGTTTATTCGGAACTGGGATCGATTTTTTCCCCTCGAGGTAGTCTGCTGTGAGGGAGTTTTTGGCTGAGGCGAAATTTTCCGCAGGTCCGCAATAGAGGAGGTGCCCGCCTAAAATGCCGCGTCCTGGACCGATATCCACCAACTCATCTGCCGCACGGATGACCGCCTCCTCGTGTTCTACGACAAGGAGTGTGTTGCCCTTATCGCGAAGGTCTTGCATGATCTCAATGAGGCGAGAGGTGTCACGCGGGTGCAAACCGACACTGGGTTCGTCTAGGACGAAAAGGGTATTCACGAGTGACGCTCCGAGGCATGTGGTGAGATTCACACGTTGGATTTCGCCGCCAGAAAGAGAGCGAGTGGGGCGGTCGAGAGTGAGGTAGCCTAGGCCAATGTCGCAGAGGTAATGAACGCGTGAGAGAACCTGCTGGTGCACAAGTTGTGCGCCTCGATCGGATGCCGGGAGCTCAAAGGCTTCCAAGATCGGAGCCAAGCGCCGGAATGGAAGAGCGGCCAGATCGGCGATCGTCAGGCCTGGAGGATGGATGCGATAATTGAGAGTGTCTGGTTGGAAACGGCCGCCATGGCATTTTGGACAGGGCTGGTAACTCCGGTAACGGGAAAGCAGCACGCGGATGTGCATTTTGTAAGATTTGCTTTCAAGCCATTTAAAATACCCATCCACCCCATACCATTCGCCCGACTCCCAAGCTAAGCGGGAATCAACATCGGGATCGCCATGAACGACAAAATCCTGATCGGCTTTTGGGAGCTTGTCGAATGAGCGAACTGTGTCGATGCCACGTTTGCGGCAGTGGCGAATCAGATCGTCTTGGCACTCGGCGGATTGACCGCTTTGAAATGGGCGTATGACACCTTCGGAAATGGAGAGTGTGCGGTCCGGAATGACGCGTTGCATGTCGATTCCGATGATGCGTCCGAAGCCTTTGCATTCTGGACAGGCCCCCAGAGGGGAATTAAATGAGAAGAGGCCAGGGGAGGGGGGACGGATGTCGAGGTCGCACGCGGTGCAATGCCAACCTGCTGTGTGTGTGTGTGATGTGGAGGAGTCTGGGTCAATAACGGTGATTCTGTCATTGCCCAGTCGCAGAGAAATCTCAACGCTCTCAAAGAGTCTTGCTTGAGTGGTATTCGCAAGATCAATCCGGTCTTGGATGACCAAGATGGTTTCCGGGAGTTTGCGCAACCCGGAGGATTCGTCGGCTCGGTGTATTGTACCGTTAATCCATACGCGCAAGTAACCTTGCTGGACGAGAAACTCAAAGAAGTCTTTGGGGGCAGTGTCTTCTGGAACCTTAACTCCAAACGTCAAGAGGAGCGACTTGCCACGGAAGTCGTCGAGAATCTGCCGGAGAATTGACTGGGGTGTTCCTTGGACTACCTCCTTCGCGCACTTTGGGCAGAAACCTTTTGCTGCGCGAGGGAATAGTAGTTTCAGGTAGTCGTTGATCTCCGTAATCGTGCCAACGGTCGATCGCGTAGTGCGAACATTGTTGGCCTGTTCGATCGCTATGGCCGGAGGGATTCCCTCAATGCTATCGGCAAGCGGTTTATCCATCCGCTCGAGGAACTGGCGCGTGTAGGGACTAAATGTCTCCACATAGCGCCTTTGCCCCTCGGCGTAAATGGTGTCAAAGGCAAGGCTTGACTTGCCGCTACCGCTCGGTCCGGTAACGACAATCAGCCTTCCAAGAGGCAGTTCGAGGTCAACCCCTTGCAGGTTGTTTTGTTTGGCTCCGCGGAGCCGGATGGATTCCACCCGTGGATATCGGCTGGGTTTCTAGGCGGTCGTGTTGACGCGCAGTTCTTCCGTGCGGAGAAGCACACGCTGACGCATGATTTTTCCGGACTTGAATTTCACTGTAGCGCGAGCTGGGATGACCACGTCGTGTTCGGGTTTGTTTGGATTGCGCCCCACACGGGATTTGGTCAGCCGGACTTCAAAAACACCGAAGTTGCGAAGTTCCACATCACGGCCTGTTGAGAGGGCATCGGTGATACCGTCCAAGGTGAGTTGGATTACGCTGAATACTTCTTGCTGAGTGAGTCCTGTTTTTTTGCTGATCTGCATTACCAGATCACGTTTGGTGAGGTTAGCCATATTTGTAGGGAGTTAGTGAATTAGAGGGGTATCCTAGACGTTAACGAACACGATGCAATACTTTTATTGCGACATTTTCGATTTACTTGAAATGGGGTGTCAAAGTTCTAACGGGCTGGTTGTGGTCCGATTGTTCCATCGATGCTCACAATCGCTTTTGAAGAGACTGGGGCTTGGACTTGTTCATCCATGTCAATGGTTGCGAATCCTTCTGGAGTGAGACTCGTGATTTGCCCGCCGCGTGCTTTAGAGGAGTCTCCGGTAATGCTGACAACGACGCGCTGGCCGATTTGAATTTTTGGTTCTGGGTGAAAGTTTGCGGTGACCTGAGATGTTGTTCCATTCGAAGTGAGTGTGGCTTCGGTGGCGAACATGTGATTTCGCTGGTAATTCCAAACGGTTGCAAGAAAGCCAATGCTGCAGCCGATGAGGAGACAAATAACTACGGTACGTCCGTTGGTTGCTGGTTTTTTTGAGGAGAGTCTCATGGACTGAGCGCTGCTTCAAAATCTCGCAGGGCAGCGAGGATGCCGCGTTCGTCACGCAGGAGGGAGGTGCCAACGAGAGCAGCCTGAAAAGCCGATGCCACCGAGGAAAGATTTTCTGCTGAGATACCGCTTTCAGCGACTCGGATTGAGTTGGCGGGAAGCTTGTCCACCAGATGGAAGACTTGGGTGTCCAAACTGAAATCTTTTGCCGAAGATTGACCTGCCGCCACAAAGCCGGAGTCTGTTTTAAATTTTCGACTATTGATGCCCACAACGCGTGCCTTGCATGGCAATGTTGCGATTTCATCAAGAGTATGGATTTCAAAAAGCACCTCCATGCCGAGCCCAATGGCCAGTTGGTGGAGGCGCTGCATGGTTGGAGCATCAAGGACATTCGCCATCAGTAAAATGGCATCCGCTCCGAATGCCCTGGCTTCGAAGACTTGGTATTCATCCACAAAAAAATCCTTCCTTAGAATAGGTTTGGAAACCTGATTTCGGATTTCGGCAAGTCGGTGGATGTCCATTCCAAAATGGGTATGGTTCGTTAAAACGGAGACGGCCTTGACGAGGGGAGATTTCTCATAGGCTGCTGGAGCATTCTGAACATTATCAGCACGCATCGGGCCCACGCTTGGTGAGCGCTCTTTGATTTCTGCGATGAGGCCGAATCTTGAAGAGAGGGCAGCCGCAAAATCGCGTGCAGGTGGGGCATCTGCAAGGCGTGCTTGGATTTCCGAGAGGGGCGTTGAGGTCTTCGCCGCAGCAACTTCGTGGCGAACGTCCTCGAGGATGGTGTCGAGAATGGTTTTCAAGGTTGTGGTTTGGGATAACTCCCGAGTATTTTTACTGAGCGGCAGTTTTTGGTGACTTCGTCGAGCAGTCTCGAGCTCTGAATCTCGTGGAGATGGCCATCCGTTTGGAGAAAGAAAAATGTCTCTTGGCCGTCGGAAGGGGAGGGGCGGCTTGCAAAGTGGGCGATGTTGCATTGCATCTTTCGGAATGGCTCCAATGCGGAAACGAGTGCTCCTGGCTTGTCTTCGATGCGAAGCATGATCATCGTTTGGTCGCGGCCGGTGGGGTCATTAATCTGTCGTCCAAGAATGATGTGGCGCATTCCCGCTGCCGGAGCGTATGCGTCGGGCTCGGGGGCTATTTCTGCACAGATTGAGAGATCGGTCGTCGCCAGTTCATCGAGCGTGGAGTTGATAAAACCATGCGCCGGATCCTCAAGGGGAACGACGCCGCAGTCGGCATGATTTGCACTGACCTGCTGCAAAACCTCTGCGACCGAGTGGGCTGGTGTGTAGCGCACGCTGGAGCCGAATTTGGCGATGGCAATCTGGTGGGTTGGGCTACCGGAGGGGCCAAGGCAGGCAATGACAATGTCGTTTTCCAGCGCGAGGGAGGCGGACATGATCTCGCGGTAAATGGCGCGGATGGATTCTGCACGAAGCGGGCCGGTACTCCGACTCACAAGGCTCCGAAGGAGTTTCATCTCGCGGTCGGGGGAGTATATGGGAAGTGCGGCACGGTTTTTGATCACTCCGATTTCCTTGGCGAGCGTGGCCCGTTCGTTGAGGAGGCGAAGCAACTCGGTATCGAGTGCATCGATGCGCAGGCGAAGTTCTCCGAGGTCACTCATGGCTGGGGGTCTCGTCGGTGTTCACTTCGTTAAGAGGACGCTCATTCACCAGAGCTTCTGCGGCGAGGATTTGTGTTTCGGCTGGAGGCGGTTCATCTACGGGTGGGGCGGGTGGCTCGGCTGTGGGAAGCACTACGCGACGGAGTTCCGATGCGTTCGGGAGGTCATCCAAATTTTTCAATCCAAAGTGGTCCATGAAAAACTGGGTAGTTTCATAAAGAAGTGGGCGGCCGGCGATCTCGGAGCGACCTGCGATTCTGACCAGATTGCGATCGAGAAGCGTCTGCATGACGCCATCTACCGCCACGCCCCGCACGGCTTCAATATCCGCACGGGTAATGGGTTGTCGGTAGGCGATAATCGCAAGCGTTTCCATGGCGGGCGCGCTAAGCCGTGCTTGGCGGTTCTCTGGGAAAAGCTGTCTCAGCCAAGGTGCGAAGTCTGCTCGGGTCACGAGCTGCCAGCCGGCCGCGCTTTCCCGAACTTCAAAAGAACGGCCTGTTTCCGAGTATTCCTTCTCGAGCAGTTCTATTGCTGCCGCGATCAGCGGCCCCTTCACTTTGGCAAACATGGCCATATCCGGATTATCCTTCGAGGCATCCGCTGCGCCTTTAAAAATGGAAGCGAGTTCTTTAGCCGAAACCGGCTTTTGTGAAGCGAAAAGAATCGCCTCGATGATGCGGTGGAGCGGGAGGTGGGTTTCGGGGCTAGGAGATTCGTCAATCATACAAAGGTGGGTTGCGCATTGCTGACTCGGTCGATCCAGATGTCGCCGCAGACTGCTTCTTGCCGCACCCGGAGTTGTTTGAGGCGGATGAGCTCCAGCATGGCTAGGAAAGTGACAACGATTTCCGTGCGGCTGGCGGCATCGGCAAATAGCTCCTCAAATCGGAGTGGAATGCCTTCCTGCGTCATGCGAAGAACGTGTTCTATCTTATCTGAGACCGTGAAATTTTCTGCAAAAATTTCACGGAGATCTTCCGGCTTTTTCTCAAGCCGCTTGAGGATTTTTTGAAAGGCATGGATGAGATCGAAAATGCCCACCTCTTCGACGAGAAGATTCTCCGCTGGCGCCAGATCTGGGGTCACTGGGACGCGTGCAAAGAGATTCAATTGAGCTGTCTCGTTGTCGCGCAAAAGTGAAGCCGCTTCTTTGAATTTTTTATATTCGATCAACTGGCGGATGAGTTCAAAGCGCGGATCATCTGCCTCCGCATCTTCCTCTGCCATCTGCTGGTCCGCGGGGAGGAGCATGCGGCTTTTGATATAAAGAAGGTTTGCCGCCATGACGATGAACTCGCCCGCCAATTCGATATTCAGAACCTGAAAGGCCTCGAGGTAGGCCATGTATTGCTTCGTGATCCGCTCGATCGACACATCGTAGATGTCCACCTCATCGCGCTTGATGAGGTAGAGCAGGAGATCGAGCGGACCCTCGAAAACATCGAGCTTGACCTTGTAGTCCTCCACGCGAGGTTACGGGCGCTTGTAGCCGCGTTTTTCCGCTTCGCGTTTCTGTTGGATGCGGTGTTTGTCGTGTTCCTTTTTCTTGGTTTTGAGTTTGCTGATCTGGCGTGAGAGTTTGTCGATGACTTTATCAATCGCAACGTAGAGATCAGCCTCTGCATCCTCGGCGTGGATATCTGGCCCACTGAGAGCGAGGTGGACTTTCACGATGTACGGTTTCTTCCGGTCGTGATTGTGAAGAAGAACGATGTGTGCAGCGAGAATCAGTTCACCATGTCCCTCGAGGTGGCTGATTTTTTCCGCCACAAATTCGTGGATGGCGCCAGTGAGGGTGATGTTTCGCGGAGTGATGTGGATTTGCATACCTTCAATCTGCGACTGCTAGCGCCTTCATTCCAGCAAAAACCCGCGCTTGTGTGGATTTTGAAACCTAGATTTCGACGAGTTCGAGAATCTTTGAGTAGCTCAGATCGGTATTTGCACCCGGTTGTGAGGGATCAATCATGTCGTGGGGAATGCCGAGGGCCTCCGGAAATTCGTAGGTGCTGACCTTGAATCCCTCGCGGTCTTTGAACCGATCGGAGATCGTATTTGTCAAATCGTTGTTTGCCCCCCGGTCGCTGGCAGTGGTTAAAAAAACGAGCCGCTTTGCGCGTAGTGGAAGCGTGTCGAGGTTGGCTCTCACGGCCCTCGAAAGATGGATTGTATCGGCCATGCAGTGGGTTCCAAAGCGCGGGTAGGCATAGGTCGGGCCTTGAAGGCTTTCTTTTTTCGACGCATCCCACCATTGGTAAAAATTCGGTAATTTGGAAAGGGTCATCGCGGTCGCATCGATGACTGAGGGAGACACGCCATACATGCCGAAAAACGGCGAGATGAGCATGGCATCATCAACCCCGTCCCGGTTCTGTGCGATCCAGCCCGCCGCCACAGCGCTGCCAGAGAGCCCGATGAGTGTGACTCTGTTTCCAAGGCCGGCGGCTATGTCGAGGCCCACATCCGCCTGATCGATCAAGTCCTGAGCGGTTTGGTGGCCTTGCTCGTTGTTGAGGCGATCTGCAAAGCCCGCGAGGCGGGCGCGAGGAATCACGACGTTTGCGCCTTTGGCATAGAGGATTTTTGCAAGAGGTACAAATTGCTCCGGGCAGTTTGTGAGACCGTGGAGAAGCACAAAGACGCGGTCCGTCCGCTGCCCGTGATGCATGAGGCGACTCGCCCCCTCAGGGCAAAGTGGCTGCGACGACTCGTCGCGTCTGAGCGTTTCAAATTTCGCCAACGCCTCTGCAAAGGAGAGCGCCGGCTGAGAAGTGGATTTGAAAGAGGGCATCTGCGTCATCATAAAAAAAGCCAACACAAGAAATGGCAGTCCAAAAAGGGCCACCTTTTTCATGTGCGGAAATTCGGCGCCCAAGTCGGACGGATTTTTGCGGTGATCAGAAACGCTACACCGATCAAAACCAAGAAAAGCGAAAGGAATTGTCCTCGCGTGAGCATGAGAGTGAGCGGGGCATCGGGTTCTCTGAAGACTTCGCCGACAATCCGCAGCAGCGCGTAAGCGATGAAAAAGACACCCGTCAGAATGCCGTCAGGGAGACGGAAACGTGTTCTCAAAATCCAAAGAATGGCAAAGAGAAGAGCCCCCTCCAAAAGAGCTTCGTAGATCTGCGAGGGGTGCCGTGGCGTCAGGCTTTTTGCCAGAACGGAGTGCAATGCAGGTGATGTGCCTGCGTTCTCAATCACAAGTGGGATGTTGATGAAAGCAGGATTGATCTGAGATGTCTCCATCAAGACCTGTCGAGCGTTCTCTGGCGCGGCCTCATAGAGTTCTTTTGGAAATTGTACCGCCCAAGGCACCGTAGCCGCGCGACCGTACAGTTCGCCATTGATGAAATTCGCACACCTTCCGAGGAAAAGACCGACTGGCGCCGCCACAACCGCGCTATCACCTATGTTCAGCCATGGGATTTTTTTGCGCCGTGAGTAGAACCAAGTAAAGACAACGATCCCCAGAATCCCGCCGTGACTTGACATCCCGCCATCCCAGAACTTGAAAAATATCACCGGATCCCCGGCAAAATTTTGCCAATCGTAAAAAAACATGTAACCAAGCCGCCCACCCAGAATGACCCCAAAAAGCGCCGTGCCAGTGATGAAATCCCCAACGTCCTTTGCGGGAATATCCGAGTAACCCCGCCGCGCCAGGTGCAGGCAAATCCCATAAGCCGCTGCAAAAGCCAGCACGTAAGCGAGGCCATACCAGCGGAGACCAAAGCCCTCACTAAACTGAATCAAAAATGGATTTAAATCGTGAATGTAGTAGGCAAGCACAAGACCGCATTCTTGCCGCAGATACGGGATGACGCAAGCGCGCTGGGCAAATCAATTCTCTTTGTTAAAATCACACATTTCGGAGATCGAAAGCGCATGGTCGGCTAGGGCTCGCTCCCCTTAAAATCATGGGTGATTTTTCCTGATTCTCCTTTGTAAACCGCCGCTCTGTAATTGTACTTTCTTTTGACCGCATTTTCCTGTTGAACAATCAATTTTTCTCATGCGTTTTCTTCTCACCCACCCTAATTTCCCGTCCCAGCTCCGCTCCGTGGCGCAGGTGTTGGCGGCGAATCCCAAAAATGAAGTAGTTTTTCTGACGAATACTGACAATGGAGAGATTGCCGGCGTCAAAAAGATTATCTACAAGCCGAAGAGGGATCCAGCGCCGCAGACACATCATTATCTGAGGGGATATGAGCAGGCGATTCTGCATGGACAAGCGGCTTACATGGCTTGTATGGAGGCCAGAAACCAAGGCTTCGTACCGGATTTGATTTTTGGTCATGCGGGGTGGGGACCGACTTTGTTTCTAAAGGATGCTTTTCCGCGCACGCCGATGGGGCTGAATTTCGAATGGTTCTATCATGCTCACGGGACGGATTGCGATTTTGACCCAGCAGACCCGATCAATGCCGATGACGAGGCGCGCATTCGCTCAAAAAATGCCACACTGCTGGCGGATTTAGCGGCGTGTGATGGGGGGGTCTGTGCAACGCGCTTCCAGTACGAGCAATTTCCCGTGCATCTTCGGTCGAATCTCATTATCGGGCACGAGGGCATCGATACGAATTTCTTCCAACCGAATCCGGGTGGAAAATTGGTTCTGGCGAATGGCAAGCTCGACCTCTCCGGCGTGGATGAAATTGTGACCTACGCCACTCGCGGCATGGAGCCGTATCGTGGCTTTCCACAGTTCATCGAGGCGGCGCACCTGCTGCTGAAGGCCAGGCCAAACGCTCATGTCGTCATCGCAGGTGATGACCGAGTTGCCTATGGAAAGAAAGCGCCGGATGGCAAAACCTACAAGCAGCTCTTGCTGGAAAAGTTCCCGCTTGATCCCGATCGCACGCACTTTGTGGGTTCTCTGCCTTACGGCGAATACGTGAAGCTCCTGCAATGCACGAAGGCGCATATCTACTTGACTCGGCCCTTTGTGCTTTCCTGGTCGATGCTGGAAGCGATGGCCTGTGGCGCGCTGGTCGTGGGTTCAAACACGGCACCAGTGCAGGAGGTAATCACGGATGGAATCAATGGCCTGCTGGTTGATTTCTTCAAGCCAGACCAACTCGCAGCCGCGCTCGACCGCGTGCTGGCTAAGCCACGCGACTTTGACCAGATGAGGGAAAAAGCCCGACAGACTGTTGTTGCAAAATATGACATGACCGCCTGCCTCCGCCAAAAACTCGCATGGCTCTCGGGCCTGATGAATGCCCGGAGGTAGAATTGACTACAGAGAGCACAGAGGCCACAGAGAGGAGCAGATTGAAGAAAGCAATTTTTTACAGGAGCGATTCATTTTTTCTCTTCTCCATATCCTCTCTGTCCTCTGTGGTTAATTTTGCATGAAAGTCCTCGTCACTATTCCTCATTTTCACAATCCGAAGGGTGGGGGGGCTTATGGTTCAACAAGCGCGGAGAGCCAGCGGCGGGCGGACGCGCTTTCGCGCAACATTGCCGGGCTGCATGAGAGTCTGGGGACGCGCCAGGCTTTTCTGTATTGCCTCCACGAGCCCGTGCCGGGCCGGGGGAATGGACGGCTTTTGAAGGTGAACGAGCAAGCCGCGTCTGCCTTAGATATTGCCGTTTGCACGGTGGGTGGCTCGCATTTGGTCAATAGCCTCTCGGTGCCCAGCGGCATGTTTCATCATCAACCGGTGAAGTCCGATCCCATGATGATCGGTTTTGCCTGTCAGCAGGTTCTTAAGGCGCACTTGGGGAAATACGATTTTTACTGCTACTTGGAGGATGACTTGCTCATCCAAGATCCGTTTTTTCTGAGGAAGCTGGAGTGGTTCACCCGCACTTTCGGTGAGGAGGTTTTGTTGCTGCCTCACCGCTATGAAATCTCCTCCAAAGAAGCCCTGCACAAGCTCTACATCGATGGACCTGTGCGACCGGATTTTACGTTGCGTTGGCAGGATGTGAATGACCGTCGGATGCTGAATGCTGAATTTCTCGGGCGGGAAATTTCCTTCGAGCGCTGGTCGAATCCGCACTCGGGCTGTTTTTTTCTGAGCGCCGCACAAATGGCGCGCTGGGCGGAGTCGCCAACTTTTGGTGATGGCGACTGTAGCTTTGCCGGTCCGCTCGAGAGCGCCGCCTCGCTGGGCGTCATGCAAATTTTCCGTACTCACAAACCCTCCGCGCCGCACGCCGGATTTCTCGAACTCCAGCATCTTCACAACCGCTACCTCGGCGAGGCATTGAAGACCCCTTGAACAAAGCGTAGTGTGATCACCTCATTTTGAACGAAGACATGGATAGAACGGACGGAACAACGATCGACTCGGCGGAACTCGGCTCCTACAGACTCTGGAAGGCCCTCCTGCGAGCTCGCCTGCTGGACGAGGCGAGTGCGGGCTTTGCTCCCGAACCCGGCGAGGTGGAGTCCGCTTGGCAGGGATTTTGCAAAAAATTCCAAGTCGACCCGGCGACCTCGCTCCCGGTGCCGCAGGACTACATGGGATGTCCACCGGAGCGCTTGAAATCGGCTATCGAACGCGAGTGCCGGATTTCGCTCTGGAAAAAACATCTTTTTGAGCAACAGGCTGAGGAGCATTTCGAGGGCCGCAAGCCTGCATTGGATCGCGTTGTTTATTCTCTGCTGCGCGTCAAGGAGGCTGGGTTGGCGCGCGAGTTGTGGTTCCGCATTAAAGAGGGAGAGGCCACCTTTGCCGATCTCGCGCCCACCTATGCGAGCGGAAATGAAATTTACACGGCAGGCATCGTCGGCCCCGTCGCACTTGGAGCGATGCATCCCTCATTGGCAGGCATCCTGAAGCCTGCGCGTGCCGGCGAGTTGCTGAAGCCCTTCGCCGTTGCGGAGTGGTTTCTTGTCGCAAGGGTGGACCATCATTTGCCTGCCGAATTCGATGAACAAATGAAATCCCAAATGATTGACGAGCTCTGCCATCAGTGGCTGGAGGAACGCACCCATGGCCGACCAACCGCTTGATACTACCTCCGGCCAAGTAGCCGACTGCATCGCCGCTGGGAAGGGTCCCCTCTCCAATGCTCCCCGCAAGTGGCTCGCACGCCTTGCCGCCGCAGGTCGACTTGCCCGCGCCACAATCGGCCAGGTACTGATCACTCCTGCAAAAGTGAGTGGTCATGTTTTTATCGTCCTCGAGGGCCGCGTTCGCTTGCTGGGCGTTAGGGCAGGAGACCCACATCCGGAGCTCCTCCAAACGCTCGGACCTGGTGGTATCGCAGGGTTGGCTACTTTCGCCTCCGGAGCGGCTGTCGAAGCCGCCACCGCAGCGGTGGACTGCGTGTGCTTGATGGTCGAGACCGCCCAATTTCGCGAACTGCTCAGCGTAGAGCCCAGTCTTCAAAAGAGCGTGGAATCCACTGTCACCCCCGCCGAGTTATTCAACCTTCTGTCGATGGATTTCATGCGGTGTGCTCTGGACATTTCCAAGGTGCCGGATCTGGTGCGTGCGGCTCTGCCTGAGGCTCTACTGGAGATTGGAAATGCTGCTGACCGTGATGGCTTCACATTTTGGATCGCGGAGGGGGCTGGACGCGGGATGCGGTGGACGCCTGCCGATGGGCCGCTTCGCCGTATTGGGATTCCCACCGGGGTTCTGGAGCGGAGCGAGATTCCAGATGTTCCCAAGGAGGTCGGCATTCCTGCGCCGCCTGCGTTGCCGCCAGCGGAATCCTTGCTCGATCCGCTGATCGATTATCCTGTCCTCACCACGCAGAACGGACCGCTGGAGGAGGTCATCGCCTGTTTCGGAATGTTGGCAAAACTTTTTGAAAAGGAATTTCCCAAGGAGGCTGCTCGTCGTGTTTTGTCGAACGAGGTTCCTGCCGACCGTAAGCCTTCGCTCCACACATGCGGCAACATCGCCACCATGTCAGGCTTTGCCGCGCAGCTTGTGAAGCTTCCTGCTGGCAACCTGAGTCGCGTGGAGACTCCCGCGCTTCTTATTCTCGATGGCACAGTCGCTGTGCTTTTTCAAACCGGCATCAAAGGCGTCGTTCTGGCTGATCCCAGGACTGGGTTGCTGCGCCTCTCGCTGGCTGATTTTCTGTCGCGTCTTCCGGCAGAGGTCGACTTGCTTTTGCTCAGGCCGCTTCCAAAGGAGGAAAAGGAAAAATTTGGCTTCAAATGGTTCCTGCCTGCCATTCGCAAGCATAAGCGGGTCTTGATTGAGGTCTTTGTTGCTTCGTTTTTCATCCAGTTGCTCGGATTGGCGAATCCGTTGCTCACCCAAGTGATCATCGACAAAGTTCTGGTTCAAAATTCCATCGATACCTTGAATGTCCTCGGTGTGCTTTTTGTATTGATTGCGATTGCCACGGTCGCACTCACAGCGGTTCGCACGTACTTGTTTGTGGACACCTCAAACCGCATCGACCTCGCCGTCGGTTCGCGGATCATGGACCACCTCTACAAACTCACGCTCGGCTATTTTCAGCGTCGTCCTGTGGGCGAGGTGTCTTCCCGCCTGCACGAACTCGAGAACATTCGCCAATTTTTGACTGGAACCGCCCTCACAGTCGGCCTCGATGCCCTTTTTTCGGTTGTTTATATGGCGATCATGTTTTTTTACGATGTGAAGCTGGCCATAGTGGCTTTGCTCGTGGTGCCATTCATGACCGGTGTCACGCTTTTCGGGGCACCCATCCTGCAGGCGCAAATCCGCCGCCGTTCGGAAGAGGGCGCCAAATCGCAAGCCCACCTCATCGAAACGCTCACCGGCGTTCAAACGCTCAAGGCCGGCAACATCGAACAACCCTCGCGCTGGGAATGGCAAAAACGCTACGCCGGATTTGTGAGCGCGGGCTTCCATGCCGTTCTCACCTCCACCGCGATGAACTCGCTCACCACTCTGCTGAGCCGCCTGGGTGATCTCGCCGTGCTCTGGTATGGAGCCGTTCTCGTTATCAAAGGTGATCTCACACTCGGCCAGCTCATTGCCTTCCGCATCATCGCCGGTTATGTCACCACGCCACTCATGCGTCTGGCGCAGAGTTGGCAAAACTTCCAAGAGGTCGCCCTCTCGGTCGAAAGACTCGGAGATGTCATCGACAGTCCGCCAGAGCAGAAATCCGATGAAGCAAACAACATTCCCATGCCGGCCATCACTGGCAAAGTGGAATTCGACAGCATTACCTTCGCCTACATTCCAGGCCAACAACCGCAGTTGAGAAATGTTTCCTTCGAAATCCCTGCTGGTTCCTTCGTGGGCGTCGTTGGCAAGAGCGGATCTGGAAAATCTACCGTCCTCAAACTTATGCCGCGCCTCTACAACCCAGACGCGGGTCGGATTTTGGTGGACGACTACGAGATCGCCAAGGTCGAGCTTTACTCCCTGCGGCGCCAGATCGGAACGGTGCTTCAGGACAGTCTGCTCTTCAATTCCTCGGTCTTCTCAAACATCGCCATCGGTGACCCTGATGCCTCGCCGGATGATGTCATGCGGGCCGCCCGGGTCGCTGGAGCGCACGATTTCATCATGAGTCTCCCACAGGGCTATAACACCCAGGTCGGCGAACAGGGGAGGGCGCTCTCAGGTGGTCAGCGTCAGCGCATTGCCATTGCCCGCGCCGTGCTGCAGCGGCCTCGCTTGCTAATCCTCGACGAGGCGACCAGTGCGCTGGACTCCGTTTCTGAAAACATCGTTTGCCGCAATCTCGCCAAGGAATTCCAAGGCAAGACGGTCTTTTTCGTCACCCACCGTGTGCGCTCGGTGCAGCACGCCGACATCATTCTCGTTTTCGACCGCGGCATTCTCATCGAGCGCGGCCGCCATGACGATCTGATGAAACTCAAAGGCCACTACCAGTCGCTTTACACGGGAGGTCGCACCGACGAATGAACAAGAAACCAAATAAATTTCTGGAGCTTGGTGGGAAGCTCTTTGCACGCCTGATCGAGGCTGTTCCTCCATTGCGCCATGTTCTGCGCCCAGACTCCGACACAATGGTTCTGCGGCAAACGCATTTCTGGTCGAGGTGCATCCTGTGGACCATCATTGGCACATTCATCGCGGCCGTGGTCTGGGCCTGCCTCGCACCGATTGATGAGGTCGTCCACGCCACGGGCAAACTCGAGCCGCGTGGCTCGGTGCGCGATGTGCAGTCGCCCGTAGGCGGCGTCATCGAGGAATCAATGGTTCGGGAAGGTGACTCGGTGATGGCGGGACAGACCCTTGTTCGCCTGGATTCCAATGTAGCTGCTGCCGAGGTGAAGTCCCTCGAAGAGCGCCTAGCCTCGATGCAAATGGAGCGGAAGTTTTACGATAACCTCTTCAGCGAATCCTTGGCCTCGGAGTCTGCTCCCGAGACCGTCCCAAGGGAAATTGCCGACCTCGCCAAGAACCGCACGGCCCTTCAAGCCCAGAACAAACTCCTGCGCCGCCTGCGAGATGAGACAGGCAAACTCCACGCCGCCATCCTCGCGTCCGATTTGTCCCCCGCCAAACCTGGAGAGACTGATCCCGTAGCCTCGCAACTCTCCGCAATGAAGGGCCTTGTCGAGGGGGAATTTGCCCGAGAACTCGCGCTGGAGGCCGATTCGGACAACCTCAAGTATTTCGCCAACGAGTTGACAAGCCTCTCCGAGCAATACCTGCGCTCCCGCGCGCAACTTGAGGAACTCCGGAAAATCGAGCAGAATAAAAAACTCGCCTTCGACGCATTCACCAAGCTGAACCTTGATGGCAACCTCTCTCGCGTCGATTACCTCTCCCGCCAGTCCGAGTGGCTCAATGCCACCGCGCAAGTTAAAAACCTCGAGGCCCAGACCCAGAACATACCCACTGTCTTCAAGACGGAAACCAACAACCGCATTCAAGAAAACGGCAAGCGCATCGCGGAGATTGATGCCAACCTCACCAAAGTTCGCCTCGAGAATCTGCAGCGCATTTCCCAAGTCGAAAGCCAGCTTGCCGCTGCGCGCGAAACCCTGACCCGCCACGAGATCAAGTCCCTTTCGGACGGCGTCGTTTTTGAAATGGTTGCCACCAAGCCCGGCACCGTGGTCGCCGCCAAAGACCCCGTCTTGCGCATCGTCCCAAACGGCGAGTTGATCGCCAAGGTGGACATCACGAACCGCGACATCGGCTTCATCCGCGTAAGTCTTCCCTGCGAGGTGGAGGTGGATACTTTCCCCAAGCGCGAATTCGGATACATCGTCGGTGAGGTTTACTATGTCGGCTCCGATGTCCTCCCACCCAGTGAGGTCAAAAAATTCTACAGCTTCCCGGCTAAAATCTCGCTCTCCAAACAATCCCTCGTCGTCCGCAACAAGGAAATCCACCTCCAATCCGGCATGTCCGTGGGGGTGAACATCAAGGTCCGAAAGCGCCATGTCATCAATATTTTCTTGGATAGCCTCCTCGGCCCGATTGACAAAATGAAGGAAGTCCGTTGAGATGCTTACTTAGCCCATTGCCAATTTTCTTTTGACTTCCCGAGCCTCACTTTACTAATATTTCAAATCTTCTTGAACCATGAAAAAAACCTCCTCACTTTTTCCTTTGCTCGTTTGCTCAGTCTTAGCCGTGATCCAGTTCGCCTCTGTCCCCGAAGCGTGCGCCTTTGGAGGCGCTCCTGGTGGCCCATACAGTAACGGTAGCTATTTTCCCAATGAAGGAACATTTTCCGCCGTCGTTCGTGGAGAAAATCTCAGCGGAACTTTGCAATTCAGTACCACCTCGGGCTCAGGCACCTCAGGAAATGGATCCACAGGGGTCTCCACTGTCTATTTTGAAGGCGATACATTCTTGGGGAACTCCCAAGGAGCCTATAACCCACAAGCCTCAACGATGACAGTGAATTTCCAAGCGGATGCGCAAGGTCAAGGTCAAAATTCTATCAGTGTGCAAACTCCTGTAACCACATTTGGAACATCTACATCAAACGGTGTTGTCACCAATACCTCAACCACAACCTTCCAAACCACTAGACAAATCTCCTACTTCGACTCTCTCTACCTCAACGGCGTCGCCAACTGCAAAACATCGAACGCTTTCCCCAACCAGAAATTCAGAGGATCAGGCGAGGCTGAGTTCCAGCAACTCGTTTACACGGGAAACACACCTTTCCTTGAAGCGGTGAATCTTCCCATATCAGTCACAGGAGTTCGCCTCTCCAATACTGCAAGCAGCTTCGCCACGGCAGACGTAGTACCTCCTTCGGTCACCTCGTTTTCCGTGTTGGTGCCGTAGTGCCGTTTTGGTCTGCTGATCTCCATGCACCGCGCCGTTCGCGCTTTTACCCTTTTGGAGATGCTGGCAGCGGTGAGCATCGTCCTTATTCTTGTGGCGATGATCTACCCTGCTCTGGAAAAAATTACGCCCAGAGCGGAGATGGTTGCCTGCATGAACAACCTTCGTAACCTCCGAACAGCCTTTTCAGTCTACGCAACCGATGGTTGGCCTCAAATACCTAAAGGAATCGCCTTAGGATCCAACGAAGAGCAGCGCTGGTGGATCGAGCAGACCAAAAAAGATTTAGGACTTTCGGAAAAAGCCTGGCGATGTCCCACGATCGCGCGGCTTTTTAAATCATCGTCTGAAGACGAGCGCCCGATTATTCATTATCTCCCGACACCATTTTCTGCCCAGCCCAACAAGGCGAATAAAAATCCACAGATGCCTTGGTTCATAGAAATCGGCAATGCCCATGGCAGTGGCAATCTTCTCGTCCGTCAAAACGGCACTGTCGAGTCTGCGCCCCAGTGAGGTCTCACGAATCCCCCCCGCCTGTAGCGGCGATCTATGACCGCCGAACGAAACACGAGCCGACGCTCACAGAGCGTCGCTACAGGGCGGTCTATGACCGCAGACGCAGCAGTTGCCTTGCCGGAATCGCCTTCTTGTTTCTTCTTCCCTCTCTCCTTCTAGCCGCTCCGAAAAAAGATACCACCCCGCCCGTCGATCCTACGGTCGTCTATGATACCCCCCCTGTGAAGGTTCTTCGCGGAGGAACCTGTGAAGTGCCGCTCCGCGCGATCTCCCCGCAAGGCTACGATGTCGAATTCAAACTCATCTCCGGATCTGGCCCTCGTGCCGGCTCGCTGTCCGGTCCACAGAGGAATTCGAAGTCCTCCGTTTCCTACTTCTACACCCACGATGGGACAAAAAATTCCTTTCAGGATTCCTTCCGCTTCAAAGCCCAATCCGGGCCGCAAAAAGCCTGGGGCTATGCGAAGGTCACGATCCTTGTCGAGGATCCTCCAGCGCGCTTCGCAGCCGATGTGGCATCACTCGACTTCGGCACAGTCTTTCTCGGTGAATCCCGCACACTGCCCGTCCGAATCAAGAATGCCGGAGGAGGCCAACTGAAAGGCCGCTTGAAATCCAGTGCGTCTTGGAAAATCGGCGGTGCGAGCGAACTCACGCTTGCAGAAGGTCGGAGCAAAGAAATCCTAGTCACCTTCGAGCCTCTCTCCAACGACACTCAACGGGGCAGCCTCATTTTTGAGTCCACCACTAAACCCTTTCCCGAAATCCCGCTGCAAGGGGTGGGGGAGAGCCGTTTCGAAGCACCCGAAAAAGCCGCCTTCAAGCAAGACGTTGGCGCTAAAGAATTGCGTATTCCCGTCGAGAACCGCACCGCGGAGTCGCTCCCCATCAGCATTGTTCGCCAGCCGCCGCTTGAAGCGCTCGATTCCATCACTCTCCAACCCGAGTCCTCCGCTGAGTTGGTGGTAACTCTCCCAGCGATGCCCTTCGCGGAGAAGAGCGCCTTGCTCACACTCAGCGATGGCGCCACCACCCAAGACATCCGCATCCAGTTGCCTCCGCCGCCATCGCGCCTCGAGTGGGAAATTCTTGGAGAAACCCAACTCGGTCTCTCAACCCCGGGCTACATGCGCCCGCTGGATGCAAAACTCCACAACACCGGCAGCGGCCAAAGCAGAGCGGTGATCCGGACGTCAGGCGATGGCTTTACGCTCGCTTCCGGCCAGCAGGATGCTTTCGATATTGCAGCTGGTGAGCATGTGATCGTGCGGGCTGCATGGAAATTTTCTGAAAAGCTCGGAGCATCCCGCGCCACACTCGTTGCCGAAACCGCTGGGCTGCCGCCCGTGCAAGCTGTGTGGGAAGCCGATGTCCAGATGCCTCGTGTTGAAGTAGGGCCCTCTCCATCCCCCACGCCCAAGCTTGGCGCCTCACCATCCCCTACGCCTCCAACAGTCCTCACCACGGACGAGCGGAAGGCGCTTCGCATGCGCATGCCGAGGGATTTCTCCTACCGCCTTGTGCCAGACCTCCATTGGGCCGCTTTTTTCCCGACCTGCCGCACCGTCACCGCCATTCTTGCCTGGAGCTACGAGGGGCTTGAACCCGTCGAGTTTATCATCCAACGCGAAGTACAGCAGCGAAAAGGCTTCTTCGACAAAAACCCCTTCGAACGCACTGTGCCGACCGTCGAAGACCTCCCCCCGCAATCCCTCGACCCCGTGTGGACTCCCATCGATCCCTCCATCGCTCAAATCCAAAAACTTCCCGATGGACGCTGGCAAGCTCACATCCCGGCTCTCAGCCTCGGATATCACAAAATCCGCGTCATCGCTAAAACCCCCAACACCACTTGCATCGATGGAAGCGAATTCAACATCCTCGTCGGTGACATCCCGCTCCCACAGCCTCTCCCGTGGACACTCCCAACCCTCCTCGCTCTCTGCGCCATCTACCTCCTGAGAAAAAAAATCCGCTCCCTCTTCGGCTAAAATCATCGGAGCGCACCCTTGTAGCGGCGGTCTATGACCGCCGGGTAGGTTTGGCAAAATCATGGACGGCGCTCTGCCTGAATACGAAGCGCTGGGATTGAAGATCTGCAAGTGATCACCCCCTCCGTGTCTCTGCGCCTCCCTGAGAGCTTGTCCCTCTGAGCAACCACGCAAAGCATTCTTGGACAGAGTTTACAGAATTTGGAAAATTCCCAAATCATTTGCTCCTCCAAAAAATGATTTTCCTGTGCATAAATTGACACCCTTTTTTCTTCCGCTTCGAGAGTCGCTGGTGCGCCGGCGTCTTGGCACGGGGTTTGCTGCACGTCTGCTGTTTGAATAATCTGGCTTCCCATTATTTGTCAAAAAATTCGATTTCCTCCTTTTCTTTTTGAACATTTGTCCGATACAACAATCTAATACACCATGTTTGCTCCCGAATTCCCTAAGGTCTTGTCCCTCTCCACGCTGAGAAACTTCCTGATCCCGCTTGTTCGCTGGGCTTCTAGACCCTCCGCAGAAGCCGATCTGGAGAGTATCTTTGGCCATCGCTTGAACTGGGCGACCGCCTTCAAGCACATCGCTGCCTTCCGTCGGGCCGACTTTTCCTGCCTTCCAAGCGCACGCCTCCTTCCCGCCAACGACATGCCAGGCCTCTTGGGCGGTTACAGCCGTGACACGCGCGAAATTTATATTTCTGCCGATTGCCCTCAGGAACTCCTCTCAGCCGTCCTCATCGAAGAAATTGGCCACTTCCTCGATCAAGAACTCTGCTCTGAAGAAACACCCGGCGAGGAAGGCGCCCGCTTTGCCGCCCTCGTTCTTGGGCTCCCGCTGGAAGCCGCTTCCAGCGACGACTCGCTCGCTCCCATTTCCTTTCAAGGCCGCCAAATCCTCGTCGAGGCCGCCCGTAAGGCGCGCGGTTCTGGCAAGTCTAAAGCCAAAACGCGCGGAAGAAAAATCCGAGGCTCGTCCTCTTCCTCCGATCAAGTCGGCGGTGGGGGAAGTGCTAACCCCGGTGGCAGCGATAACCCCAGACTTGAAAGCAATATTTTTTACGCCACGGAGACCAACGCCCGCATCACCCAAAAGGCTCCCGGCGATCGACTCATAGGCTCCAGTGGCAACGACACCTTTGTTGTCCTGAGTCAAAATGTGACCATCGAAGACCCCTACGACGGCACCGACACGGTCGAATCCTCCGTCACTTTCTCCCTCGCGAACCACTCGACAATTGAGAACCTCGTCCTCACAGGTGCCTCCAACATCGATGGCACAGGAAACGCCCGAGCCAATGTCATCTCTGGCAACTCTGGGAATAATAAACTCGATGGTGGCCTCGGCGCGGATACCCTGCAAGGTGGCGCGGGAAATGACACCCTCCTTGGTGGAGAGGGCACGGATTTGCTCGAAGGCGGAGAGGGCGATGACACTTACTATGTCGAGAGTTCCTTGGAAGGCATCACCGAGGCCGCAGGCGGCGGCGTTGATACGATCATTACCTCCGATCGTTCGATTACTCTTCTCACCTACGCCAACATAGAAAATATTATCTACACCGGCGCATCTGGTGGAGGCGGGGGCGGAGGTGGTGGCGGAGGTGAGTTGATCAGCACGCTCGGCACTGACAACGATGACTACCTCTTCGGAGGTGCAGGAAACGATACGATTATTGGCAAGGCTGGTAATGATACCTTAGAAGGCAGAGTCGGCGACGACTCGCTCGATGGAGGCACGGGTTCCGACACCATGTCCGGCGGCGCAGGAAACGATACCTACATCGTTGACAGTATGACCGATGTCATTCAGGAAAATGTCAACCAGGGGACCGACGTTGTCATCTCTTCCATTTCCTACACCCTCACAGATAATGTCGAGAACCTGACCCTCAGCCCCACGCTGGCTGTGGCCGATGCCAATATCGATGGCACGGGAAATTCCCTTGCAAATCTGATTACCGGCAACAACGGCAACAATCAGCTAGATGGCGGGGCTGGATCAGACACTCTACTCGGCGGCGCGGGAAATGATATTCTTAGCGGTGGAACAGATGATGATAGACTTCTTGGGGGGAGTGGCAACGATACTTACATTGTCGATTCTGCTCTTGACACAATTATCGACTCGGAGGGTACAGATGTTGTAAGAGCCTCTGTCTCGTTCGATATTGGAAAGCCAGACAAGGTTTCCGGCATCGAACATTTGGTCTACACAGGGGCAATAAAAGCCACTCTTGCTGGCAACGCGGGCGACAACAGCCTGACAGTTCTGCAGGAAAATTTGTCCAATGATGACACTTTGGTTGGCGGAGCAGGGGATGACACTTTATCTGCCGGCTTAGGAGCTAATAGCCTTGTCGGCGGCGACGGTGATGATTACTATATCATTAACTCAAACAACGATATCGTAGCGGAGGAGAACTCCGCGCTTGGTGGCATAGACACTGTCATCTCAAAGGTATCCAATTTCTCCCTGGGAGGCGGCTCCAATGTAGAATATCTCTCCTACGAAGGAACATCTAAAGCTACCCTCGCTGGGAGCGGCTCCAACAATTTCATATCAGGAGGTAAATATGGTAATTTCATAGATGCCTTGGGGGGTAATGACTCCATTACCGGTGGTTCTGGTGCGGATACAATCTATGGAGGTGATGGCAATGATACCCTTGACGGAAAAGGCGGTAGCGATATTCTTCGCGGAGGTGCCGGAAATGATGTTTATTTTGCTTATTCACAATCTCAAGACATTGCTGATGATGGTGATAATGCAACAAGTAAAGATACAGTTTATTCCTCGCAGACATTTTCCCTTGAATCTTCCAATAATCTTTCAAACATTGAAGGTCTGCAACTAACCGGTAACTCGAATGCCTCGGGCACCGGCAATTTGCTTGCCAACTCACTCTTTGGTAATGATGGCAAAAACTCCCTCTCTGGGAAAACCGGCAAGGATACCATTTTTGGTGGGCTGGGTTCCGATACAATCTCAGGTGATGAAGGCGACGACTTCATCGTAGGCGGTGGCAGTCCCCAAGGCGATCTTAAGGCTGACCGAACCACGCCCGTTACGATTGGAATAGGCCAGTCGTTTTCTGGAACCTTTGACAAAATCGGTGATGGTATTTTATTGAATAATTTTGACTCCGACTGGATTAGAGCGGAACTGAAGGCTGGTGGAGAATATGTCTTCACGCTTGAAGTTGTCCCCTCGGGCATACCTGCAGCCACGAAGATTACTGACTATGGACTTGGATATCCCGAGGGACCAGTCGATAAAGGTTTGGATGCAGTTTACAGAGTGTCTAACAGATACAAAACTCTTACGATCACAGCTTTTTCCGACACGGAAGTTTATGTCCCGATATACAGCGATGGGCCAGGTCTAGGCACGTATAAGCTCACATTGAATGGTCCTGGAGTCCCGTTGGCTACGGATCAAATCCTTGCTGACGATGCCTCGAACACTCTGATCGGCGGTGACGGTCGTGACACCTTGATTTCTGGAAATGGCCGAGACAAAGACAGAAATCCCATCGGAGACCTCCTGCTCGGAGGCACAAATGGAATGCTCGGGAGCGTGGATACGGATCAGTCTGGCGATACACTTATCGGAGGCGATGGAAGTGATACATTGGATGGAGGTTCCGAAGGTGTGGGTAGTTATAATAGTTTGGCAGGCGGTAATGGTAACGATTTTTACTACCTGCGCTCCGCAAATGACAAAGTGCTTGAGTTGTCAGATCAAGGCGATGCGGATGCCATGTACATTGGGTTTTCAAAAACCACAGGAGCCCAGTGGGATATCGATCTCGCTCCTAACGGGAATTATGCCAACATCGAACTCGTCACCTTGACTGGTGCAGCGGCGATTTCCGTTCTGGGAAATGAAAACGACAACCAAATCGTCGGTAATTTTGGCAATAACACGATCGATGGCGGTCGCGGCGACGACACACTGCTCGGCGGTGGCGGAAACGATTCGCTCATTGGTGGCAAGGGGGCGGACTCCCTAGATGGCGGCAGCGGGATCAACACACTCGATGGCGGCTTTGGCTCCGATACCTACATCGTGAATGATCGCAATGATCGTATTATCAACGAAATCGACGGGCTCGATGGCGGGATAGACCTCGTTCGCACTTATTTCAATTTCGACCCGCTTCAAGGTCTGGACGAAAATGGGAAGAATAGCTTCGCTCCCAATCTCGCCGACTTCTCCCCGTCGATCACCAAGGCTCCTTCCTTTGCCTCGCGCGATTTGGCTTCCTTCTACAACCTTAACTATTTTGAATTGCTCGGGGAAGCCGTGTATGGAGTTGGTAATGCCTTGGCAAACTCCATCACAGCCGGATCCAGCTCTGCACTTCTGCTTGGAAATGGTGGAGAAGACACTCTTATGGGGGCCGCTGGCGCCGATTCCCTCTTCGGCGATACGCCGGATTTCTACGCCACTCCGGATCTCTATGCCGCAGCGGCCAAGGATACCATGACCAAAGAATTCCTGCTCAAGGTCATAGGTAAGGATGCTGATAGGGACTATGCCTACACGACCACCTACGCCAAAGATTATCTCGACGGCGGCGAGGGTGACGACTACCTCGATGGCGGCCGAGGTTTCGATACCATGATCGGCGGTAAGGGAAATGATACATTCGTACAAGACAATGTGAACGACTACATCGTCGCTGGCGATGGAGCGAACGAACTCATCAGCTCGGTCAATATCGAGCAAGCTCCCGATGGCATTAGCAAGCTCATGCTTGTCGTGGCTAAGCAATCGGCCGATTCTGGCCAAAGCGAGGTAGCCAGCTTTGGATCTTTCCTCGGCACCAAAAACGGCAATAATCGTTCCGAAAATCTAAATATCGGCAAAATCGCAGTCACGGTGAAAGAGGTCAATACTCTTGAGCTCATGTATGCTCCGCGCGAGGGTGAGGTTTTTATTGATGGAAGCCTCACTAAAGGACCGCAAGAAGCAGATCTCGCCAACCTAGGCAAATTCCAGTACGATTTGTCGTGGAAGGCTAGCGTTAATGCTGGCACCGATGTGGTTGGGTATGTCGTGAAATACAAACGCACAGATATCACCGGCGATATCTGGCACACCTACGTCAACGGAAAATCCCAAGATTTCCAAGGAAGCCCAACAGCTCCGATCCTCACAGTCACCAATTTGGATAGCGGCACTTACGACTTCCAAGTCACTGCCATCGAGCGCACGATCCCAGCACTCCAAGACCGCTCGGCAGCTCAGCATGTCACGCTCGAAGGCGGAGCTGGGAATGATGTTGTGTTCGGGACTCGTATCGTTCGCGGGCTGCCCGGTGCCCAAGGATTTGGTCTGGGGGATGCTTTAACGGATCCTTTAATTCAAAATAATCCAAACTTCGGAGCCCCCTTAGGCTTTATCTTTAATCCCGCGCCTTACGAACCCAAATACAGTTTTCCGAATCGATTTGCCTCATACTTGGATGGCGGCTATGGAAACGACTTCTTACTAGGCGATTTTATCAATGACCTCAGCGGAGACGACTATGTTTTCCAAGGCGTGACATTCAAGGGTCTCAATACTCTTGTCGGTGGTCAAGGTAGCGATACCTTTGCCGTCTTAAATGGCGGCAATGCGATCGGTGATGAGTTCGACTGGGTCGTCAAATACGGCAACGAGACGCCAGTGGTCACCCAAACCGACAACGTTGGATCCTCCCTCAATGGCGGCCAGCACAACCTCGTCATATCCAACGTGGCTTATCTCACACTCAGTGACGATCTCGTGAGCCAAGGCAAATTCATCGACCAGCTTGCCCTCGCCGGTTCAGGTCAATTCGGCCAAGGCAATCGATTGGATAACTATATCTACGATGCGGACAAAGGCAATACCCTCGTTGGTGACAAGGGGCGGGACAGTATTGTGGGTGCTGGTGGAGTTCTGATTGGTGGCACAGCCTACGGGATAGATCAAGTGGGCCTTGCAGTGAAGGATTTTGCCGCCGTATCGGATGGTGGAAATGGATTGATCAACAGCATCTTCCGTGATACCGACCCAGTCCCAGTCTCTCCAAATGGTCCAGGTACTGCCGACCCAAGCCAATTTTGGTTTGTTCCTGGCTACTACGGTGCGGCGTATGACCCCAATCGCAATAGTGACACGCTTGTCGCAAACGGCCCTTCCGCATTGGACGGAGGCGCAGGCAGAGACTCTCTTGTAGGTTCTCAAAAGACGGAACAATCCACCGGTGCTGACATGTTCTATGTGAGCGCAGGTGAGGGAGGCGCTGATTCTGATAAAATAGAGTTTGGCGATGCCGTATTCGGTGCCGTATCCGGTAATAAGGGCAATGATACTATCACTTTCACTGATTCCGATTACCTCTGGTGGAGCGGTCATCTTCAAGGTGCTGTCTTAGAACAACACTCTTACTCGATCGAGCGCGGGCCAAGTGATGGCGCTTCCGATATATCCAATCTGATCCTCCAAGATGGTGCTGCTAGCGCCCGCTATGCGATTGGAAATGATGATTCCACAGGCAATCTAGGTAGCAGCCCAAATGAGCAAGGCTCCAATTGGATCGTTGGAAATGAGTTCGACAATACCCTCGACGGTGGTGGTGTGGGAGGATTTTTGGGGCTTGGCGTTGGCATCGACACCTTGAAAGGTGGATCGGGAAATGATGTTTTTATTGTTAAGGGTTACACGGCCTCAGATGCAAATAAATGGAGCCCAAGCTATCTTCGCTTTCTGTCTACTGACAGAACGATAGAGGAGACCAGATGGATTAAAAAAGACTCCATATACGCAGATGGCGATTATGTTAAGATTCTTGATTTTGAAGCAGGTGATAATTTGGTCTTAAGTGGACCAGCCAGCAATTATTGGATTGGAGCCCCTGCGACGATTCTTCCAACGGATAAGACACCGAATAATATAACCCCTCTGGGGTATCTCGATAAACCAAGTAGCACATGCTTTGGTATTTACACAGCGGGAACTCCTAATCTTGTCGCTGTGGTGAGCCTAGTGGGTGGATTGGCCCTGGATACTCTAACTCTGCAAGAAGCTTTTACACCAATAAGGGGGGATTCCATCCGAGGAAATGAGGATGCAGCGGAAGCCGCCAAACTCGGTTGGGGCACATTCTGGAAACTCGATGGCAGCAGCTTCGCCAGTTATGTTAATCAAGCTTACGTCAAAGAGGACAGCTTCGCCTCTCTCACCACGCTCGTTCGCTCGGGCGATGATACCTTTATCGGCAGCGCTTCGGCCGACTTCTACAATGGCTACGGCGGCAACGACAGCTTGCTGGGCGGGGACAATTCCGACACTCTACTCGGAGGTGCTGGCAACGACAGCCTCCTCGGCCAAGCCGGAAACGATAGCCTTCTCGGTGAAGCTGGAGCAGACTATATCGACGGCGGCACTGGCACAGACCAAATGATCGGGGGCACCGGCGACGACACATTTGTCGTGAATGTGCTCGGCGATATGGTCTCAGAGCAATCCAACGAAGGCACGGACCTCGTCCTCGCCTCGGTCTCCGGCTATGCCCTCACCGCCAATGTTGAAAACCTCACCCTCACCGGCACTGCAATCAGCGGCACAGGGAATATCCTCGATAATCGACTGACTGGAAATGCCTCGAACAACACCCTCGCCGGCCTTTCTGGTAAGGACACACTCGACGGCGGCGCTGGCACCGACACCCTCCAAGGCGGAGCCGATGATGATACCTACATCGTCGATAATACGAATGATACCATCGAAGACACCAGCGGTACCGACATCGTTCGCACCTCCGCAAGTTTCGATCTCTCCGCTTCCAAAGTCGCAGGTGGTACCGACATCGAGCACTTGCTCTACACCGGCACAACTACAGGCGTATCCCTCACTGGCAACATCAATGCAAACTCTGTCACGGGTGCTGCAGGCAGCGATACCCTCAATGGTAAAGAAGGCACTGACACCCTCATCGGTGGAGTAGGTGATGACTTCTATGTCTACACTTCCTCTGTCGCCTCTGGTATCGACGTCATTGTCGATTCCGAGGGCACAGACGCCATCCTCACTGCAACACATTTCGACCTCGCGGCCACCTCGCTGAACACATCGATCCTCGGCCTCGCCAACATCGAAAATCTCCAGCTGACGAGCGCCTCAGGTGCCTCGCTCCTCGGAAATGCCTTGGATAACTCGATCACAGGCAACGCGGGCAACGACACCTTGGAAGGCCGCTCCAGTTCAGGAACACTGAGTGGCGATACACTCAGCGGTAGCGGTGGCGATGACCTTTACATCGTGGACTCGACGACGGATTTGATCCAAGATTCAAGCGGCACGGACACAATCCTCACCTCCGTCTCCTTCGATCTCTCCAACTCTCTAGTGGGAGGCGGGTCGGCTATTGAAAACCTTACATTCACGAGAGACTCCGGATCAACTCTTGTTGGCAACGCGGCAGCCAATTCGATTCGGGGTGGAGGTGGCATCGGAGCCGATCTCATGATCGGTGGAAAGGGCAATGATACCTACTTCGTTGGAATAAATGATGTGGTCCAAGAGGAAAGTCTCAACGGAGGCACGGATCTTGTTGTTAGTTCCGCCACCTACGCCCTTGGTGATTTTATCGAGAACCTTCTGCTTGATGGCACGGCCAATATTCACGGCACGGGCAATAGCCTAGCCAACTCGATCATCGGCAACTCTGGTGCGAACTCCCTCGATGGCGGAGCTGGTAACGCCACGCTTATTACCAACGATACCTTCATCGGCAACGATGGAAACGACACCTACATCGTTGATAATGGCAACGATGTCGTCATTGAATCAAATTCGAACTCTCTCATCGGCGGCATCGACCTGGTCGAGGCATCGGCTGACTACGCTCTCACAGATAACGTCGAAAATCTTCGACTCGCAGGCACAGTTGTCTCGGGCACAGGCAATATTCTGGCCAACAGCCTCATAGGCAACTCCGTCGGAAACTATCTTGATGGCGGGGCAGGTGTAGACACTTTTATTGGTGGTAAAGGCGACGACACTTATGTGCTGGATACCTCAGGTGAGACAATTGTAGAAAAAGCCTCCGAAGGCACCGACTTGGTGATTGTCTCAGGTGGTGGATATTCCCTTGGCGATAACATTGAGAATCTCCGATTGAGCGGCACGGCTACTTTTGGCGGGGGTAATGAACTTGATAACTCCATTACAGGCAATTCATTCGCAAATAGCCTCGATGGCGGTTCCGGCTTCGACACATTGGTCGGCGGCTCAGGGGATGATACCTACGTGGTCGATACCACGACGGATCTCATCATCGACAGCAATGGGGCGTCCGACATGGTGCGCAGCTCGGTATCCTTCGACCTCTCAGACACCCTCGTCGGTGACGGCACAGCCATCGAGCATCTTGTTTACACAGGATCTGCACCTTCCACGCTTCTTGGAAACGCCAAAAACAACTCCATCACCGGCGGCGCAGGAGCCGACTCCATAGTAGGCAATGGTGGCAACGATACCTTCATCGGCAACGACGGCAGCGACACCTACCTCGTGGATAGCATCGGTGATCTCGTGCTCGAAGCAAACTCTCTCGCAGGCGGCGGCACAGACCTCGTTGTGGCATCGGTGAGCTACACCATCGCCGCAGATAGTTATGTTGAGAAATTAGAACTCACAGGCTCTGCCATTTTCGGTATCGGCAACTCGATAGCCAATACCATAACAGGTAACGTCCTCAGCAACAGTCTCGATGGCGGTGCGGGAATCGACTCCCTCATCGGTGGAGAGGGCGACGATACCTATATCGTCGACGATGTTAATGATAAACTCAGCGAAACAGATGCCGACTCGCTCACAGGTGGTATCGACCTGGTCCTGGCATCCGTCTCTTACGCCCTCGGCGCTAACTTCGAAAAACTCACCCTCACAGGCACAAGTGCAATCAGCGGAACGGGAAACAACCTTTCTAATACCATCACGGGTAATAGCGGTGCCAACAGCCTCGACGGTGGTACAGGCATTGATTCGCTGGTCGGCGGCGCAGGCAATGACACCTACTTCGTCGACAACGCCGCCGATGTCGTCGTGGAAAATTCATCCGAAGGCACGGATTTGGTCGTAAGTTCCCTGTCCTATACTCTCAGTGGTGCTCTCGAAAACCTCACGCTTACAGGCACAGATACCATTAGTGGAACGGGAAATAGTCTCAGCAACACCCTCGCCGGCAACGCCTCCGCCAATACCCTCGATGGCGGCAGTGGTGCAGACAGCCTCTTCGGTGGCAGTGGGGCGGACATCCTCCTCGGCGGCGCAGGCGAAGACACCCTCAATGCTACGGGTGATAGCGACACGGATACTCTCATCGGTGGCGCGGATAGCGACGCCTACTTTGTCGATAGCACCTCAGACCTCCTAGTCGAAGCCAGCGGTGGTGGAACTGCGGATACAGTCTATTCCTCCACAGATTATGCTCTTGGGTCAAATGTTGAGCACATCTACCTCGGCTCGGGCTCATTTGATCCAGCCTTGAATGGAGGAGTGGGAGGTTACTCAGACACCTCATCGCTTTCGGGTTTCGGCAACTCCGCAGCAAACTCTCTCATCGGAAATGCTGGCGACAATGCTCTCGATGGTCTCGGCGGAAATGACACTATGATCGGTGGCGCGGGTAACGACACCTACTATGTCGCCGAAACAGGAGACTGGGTCATCGAGTCACTCGCTGGAGAATCAAACTTCGTCATCAAAGCTGTTGGGCTGGGAAGTTACCACCTCTCCACTGTCGCAAGCGGCACGGTGACAGAAATCACCCACGCCGTCTTAAACCTCACTGGAGGAAACGACATAGTCAGCTCCAACACACCAATCAATTTCAGCACCCCGCTGAACGACACGATCTACGGACTCGGCGGCGACGATTCGATCCTCGGTGGCAAGGGGTCTGATATTCTCGACGGTGGCACGGGATCCGACACTCTTCTCGGCGAGTCTGGCATTGATACCCTCTTCGGCGGGGATGGAGGCGACTCTCTCCTTGGCGGCGATGGCATCGACTCCCTCGTCGGCGGCACTGGCAACGATACTTATGTCATCGACATCGCTTCCAAAGATAACGTCTACGAAGACAGCCTCGCAGCTGGCGGCACTGCAGATTTGATCCAAGTGAATGGATCTTTCTCCATCGCCGATCCCGCACCGCTACCAATCGGTGTGCCTGCCCCTGGCCCCTACGCAGGTATCGAAGGCCTCATCTACACCGGCTTGTCAGGCGTCACACTCATAGGCAATAAACTCGCAAACACCATCACCTCTGGAGATGGCTCAGACTCCATCGACGGCGGCGCCGGGGCGGATACCCTCATCGGCGGCAAAGGAAACGACACCTATATCTACACGGACGGCGACAGCATTGTGGAAAGCCTATCCGAAGGCACCGATGAAGTGCGATCCGGTCTCGATGTCGATCTCAGCGCCATGCAAAATCTCGAGAACATTGTTCTTACTGGTTCACTCGGCGTCGGAGCGACAGGAAATGCCGGCGACAATAGCATTCTTGGGAATGCAGCCAGCAATGCACTCAGCGGTGGCGACGGGAACGACACCCTCGTCGGGTTGGATGGAGCGGATATCCTCGCAGGCGGAGCTGGCGCAAACTCCCTTGTCGGCGGCGCTGGCAACGATACCTATGTCCTCGACGCTGCGGCAAACCCAGACGGCTCAGTCACGATCCAAGACACACTTGTCGAGGTGGCCAATGGTGGCACCGACGAGATTCGCGTAGCCGCAAGCGTCGATCTATCCCAACTTCCCGACTTTGAAAATGTGGTTCTTCAAGGAACAGGCAACTTTGATGTCATCGGTAACGCCTCGGCTAATAAAATCACGGGTAATGACGGTGCCAACTCCCTCGATGGTGGCACAGGTGCGGATACCTTGATTGGTAAAAACGGGGATGATACCTACATCGTTGATAATGTAGGTGATGTTGTTCAAGAAATTTCCGGTGGCGGGACTGACTTGGTCGTCTCCTCGCTGCAATCCTACACTCTCAGCGGCAATCTCGAAAATCTCCTGCTGATTGCTGGAGCTGGCAGCTCGGGCTACGGGAACACCGACCCTAACCAGATCACAGGCAGCGCTGGAGCCAATTCTCTCTTCGGAGATCAAGGCAACGACACCATTCTGGCGGGGCTTGGTGATGACTATATCGAAGGCGGCTGGAATACAGATTCCTTGGTCGGTGGCCTGGGCGATGATACTTATGTGATTGAAGGTGGTCGCGACGTGGTCGTTGAAGGAGCAACCACGGATATTGATACTTTGATCATCCGCTCGCTTGTGAGTGCCGTTGTTTCCTCTACTGGGACAGCAGCGGTAGTCTTTCCCGAAGTGCAGACAATAACTTTTGACCTTCCTAAAGGCACACTCGTGGGCGGTGGAGCGGAAATTTTCCTAGACTTCGATACTTTGCACTACGGGGAACTCAATTACCAACCTTACACGTCACCACTGCTTCTTCAAGGTGGCATTGTCAGCAAAAATCCGAACTATTTCTATGTTCTCCCAGAGAATATTGAGAAACTCATCGTTGAGAATCAGTTTATTCCAATCAATGGCCTAGTCTATGCAGAGTCCAGCAACCAGCCTGACTATGTCTATGGAAATGCGCTTGCCAATTACATAGCAGTAACAGGTGAAGATTTGCAGGGCAACGGGGTCTTAATTGCCTTCGACAACTACATCGATGGCCAAGGCGGGGCCGATACGATGGCAGGCGGCCGCGGAAATGACTTCTATATTGTTGATAATGCGGGCGACTTTGTCCTCGAATCCAGCGGACAAGGCACCGATTCCGTTCGTGCCTCGGTCACTCACACCCTCTCCGGCAATGTTGAGGCTCTCGAGCTTGCCACTGTCACGGAATCCATCGTGAGTGGACGCCCGGTTACAGCAACTCTCGCTGGAGCTGCGCTCGATTTCCATGGCTACGGCAGCTCTGGAGACAACTCGATCTTCGGAAACGCAGGAAATAACAGCCTTCTTGGTCTCGCCGGCAACGACTACTTGGTCGGCGGCGATGGAGCCGATACCATGATCGGCGGCAAGGGAAATGATACTTATTTTGTCGCTGACGCCTCGGATTGGGTCGTTGAAACGGAAGCAACTGGCGGTGGGATGAACTACATCTATGTCGAAGACGATGCGACTTCATTCCATACACTTACTGGGGGTGATGCCACGCTCAAGGTTGTCCTGCAAGGAGAATCCTACGGAACAGAATTCTCTGACACCCTCATCGGTAATCCACTCCGAGACACCATCTACGGCCTCGGCGGTGATGATTTCATTTACGGTCTTGCTGGCAATGACAGCCTCCTTGGTGGGAGTGGCAACGACTCCATCTCAGGCGGCGATGGCATGGATACCTTGATCGGCGATGACGGTAACGATACCCTCCTCGGTGATGCCGGAAATAATAGCCTCTTCGGCGGGGCGGGCAACGATAGCTTAGTATCCTCTGCAACTGGCATTGATACTCTCATCGGCGGCGCTGGCAATGACACACTCGTCGTAGGCACATCCCTAAATTCGTCCATCGACGGTGGGGCAAATACCGATCTCTTGAGCTTTGTCGGGGCATCCGCGAGCCTGAACAACGCTGTGCTTACGAATATTGAGGCCGTGAGCTTCAGCCAACTTGCCGGCAATGCTGCAATCAACCTTGGTGGAAATTCGACTGGTTTGACCACGATCACCGGTGGCGTAGGATCCGATTCGATCAGCCTAAACTCTGGCTTTGGCACCCGTGCTATCACCCTCGATGGCGGAGATGGAGGCGACCGCTTCGCCTTCGACTCATTGCCCCAAATGAAAGCTGCGTCCCTCTTCGGTGGCAACGGTGACGATACTCTGGCATTCTCAAACGGCAGCACAACCATTGTGGATTCCGATTTCACCAGCATCTTAAGCTCAAAACTCGAAGTCCTCGAGTTCTCAGCCACTGGTAACGGCGCGACCCTAGGCGCCAATGCCCAGTCTTCTGGCATCACAACTGTCGTTGGTGGCACAAATAATGATACCATTAATGCCAGCAACTACACCATCGACATCACCATCGATGTCAGCCGCAACACCGTTGCGGATATCGGAGGCAATGACTCCACAGTGCTTGGAGGCTCGGGAAACGACCTTGTCATCTTCTCCAACCACAATGTCCTTGGAAACAGCTCGGTGCTTGGAGGTTTGGGAAACGACACGCTGGCATTCAGCGAAGATGGAATCTCGATCACAGAAGAGCGATTCAATACTCGATTTGTTGGTTTTGAAGCCATTCAAACCAAAAACGGCACAAACTACGTCAATCTCGGCACCAATGCCGCATCGTCCGGCCTAGTTAGCCTTTTTGGTGGCACCGGATCCGACACGATCGATGTGAACGCATTCGATGGATCCAAGCTGTCAATCGACTCGGGCGACGGTGCTAACTTTATCACGGTGACCTCATTCACTGGATCGACGCTGTCAATTGACTCTGGCAACGATGCGGACTTCATCACGGCGGCCGCATTCAGTGGGTCGCTGCTGTCAATCGACTCGGGCGACGGTGCGGACACCATTACGGGCAGTTCGACGGCTGCGAACAGCATTCTGTCGGGAGACGGCAACAACTCCATCACACTCGCAGATGCTGCGGCTGTGGGCCGCAGCACGGTGACCGGCGGGATCGACACGGACACGCTTTCGCTGTCTGGCAACACCATCCTCACCGACGCGCAGTTGGCTAATGTGAGTGGCGTGGAAATTCTTCGTGCGGCCGTTTCGGGAGCCTCGTCGCTCACCGTTGGGGCCAATGCCCAAGCCGGCGGCATCCTTACAGTCATTGGCGGCAACGCCAACGACACGCTCAATGCAGCAGCATTCACGACCGGGATGACGCTGAGTGGCGGCGTCGGCAACGATAGTTTGGTGGTTTCGACCGGCGCGATCCTTGGGCAAAGCTCGATCGCGGGAGGGGCGGGCACTGACACGCTTTCGTTCTCCATCGACCAACTCTCGGTGACGGATGCCGATTTCGTGAATGCGACTTCGGTTGAATTCCTCAAAACAGCCAACGGCAACAACCGGGTCGTGTTGGGAGCCAATGCGCAGGCAGCGTTCATCCTCACCTTGGAAGGAGGAACGGGCAATGACACGCTCAATGCATCGGCATACACGACCGGCATGACGCTCAGTGGAGGCACCGGCAACGACTCGCTGCTTACGGGCACCGGCAACGACTGGATATCTGGCACCTCTACCGTATCCTTTGGAGCCAACCAAATCGATACCCTCACCGGCGGCACGGGCAACGACACCTTCATCCTCGGTGATGTAACCAATGCCTATTATAACACGGCAGCAAATGGTGCCGACTACGCTTTGATAACAGATTTTTCCACTGGTGACAAGTTCCAGCTGAAGAATTTGAATCCTGCGGCTATCGGCAATGGATACCTAATCGGAAGCGCGGCTGTCCCAGCTGAAGTTCTCTATGGTGCGCTTGGATCGTCAAACTACTATCTCTACAGAGACTCAAATAATAACGGCACGCTAGAATCTGGTGACAACCTCATTGCAGGAATACAAACAACTGGGGGTCTGGCTCTAACGACTGCCAACCTCAAATCAACACATGGCAGCTTCGTATAAAAACCCCCGCCCTGTAGCGGCGGTCTCTGACCGCCGAGGCGCTGCCGCCCTGTTTCACCCTCTTTGCCGCTTGTTGAAATAAAAACGCAAATGAAAAAATCCTGGCTCCTCGCCTACTCAATATTAGTTGTCCTGTTGGCGTTTGTTTTTACCCTACAGTATGTCGAGCAGGACAAATCCAAGCACCCTGTCCAACGATCCATTCCATCCCATTCTCACTCTCTCGAATCGGGTCAATGTACGCCAGCAAGCACTCGCTCGGAACACATAACCACTCCCGGTAGTGCTGATGCAAATACGGTCGCTCCCGAGTTACAAATCCTCCCACTCCTCGAAGCCGCCCTGAACCAACCTATTTCGATCGAGCACGGTGGTGGCATGCGCGAACTCGTTCTTGCCAAGGACGAACTCTATGTCCGTGATGCTGATGGCAAAGGGCGTGTCGTATCGATCCCTTCCGCCACCAGCGCGAGCGACCTGCTCGGCCAGATCGAAAAACTCCAGAAAGAAACCGGTCCGGCTCCTGAACTCATCCTTTACCCAATTGGTGCCGTGCGAAACGACTCGACCCGCCGTATCGTGACCCGCGACATCCTCATCCAAGCCGATTCCCGCTCCGTTGCCGATGCTCTCGCCGCAACCTCCGGCCTCTCCTTCAAATCCGCTCCCGTCTATGCCAAAGGCAAATACATTTACGAGGCTCCCTCTTCCCCCGAGGCGTTGGCTTTCTCTGTCAAAACAGCAAACTCTAGTGCGACTGTTGCCACGCCACTTCTGGCTTCCTTGTCCTCGAAGCGTGTCATGCCGAATGATCAACTCATTCAAAAGCAGTGGCATTTGAAATACCAAGGCCAGCCGGGCTCACTCGCTGGCACGGATATGAACGTAGAATCCGTTTGGAAATATCCCCAAACCAAAGCTTTTGTCTATGGATCTGGCAACGCCACCACTGATTACATTCGAGGAAAAAATGTCATCATCGGCATTGTGGATGATGGCATGGAGTGGAGCCATCCGGATTTATTGCCCAATGTGATTAAAGCCCTCCAATACGACTGGAATGGGAAGGACAATGATCCTAAGCCCAACCTGCTCAACGGAGAAGACCACGGCACGGCCTGCGCTGGCGTGGCCGCCGCTCGAGGAAACAATAAAATCGGCGTCTCCGGTGTCGCTCCCGAGGCCAATCTTGTGGGAATGCGCCTTATCGCTGGGGCCAATACCGACCTCGATGAAGCCGAGGCTATCACTTGGTATGCAGATGTCATTCACATAAAAAGTAATAGCTGGGGCCCCACAGACGATGGCCAGACGCTGGGAAGCCCGGGTCTGCTGGCGCAGGATGCCCTCAAGTATGCCGCTGAGTTTGGTCGTGGCGGGCTGGGAACGATCATGACTTGGGCAGGAGGCAATGGACTGGGTGCCGCCGATAACTCCAACTACGACGGCTATGCCAACTCCATCTATAGCATCGCCGTGGCGGCCATGGATAGCCAAGGCGTGCAAGCTTATTACAGCGAGCCCGGTGCCAATATCGTCATCACAGCTCCCTCAAGCGGAAGCGCTCCTGCACTTGGTATCATGACCACCGATAACAAGGGACCGGCAGGATATAACTACGGCTTGACCGGCACTGATATTTATGGTGATCCTGACTTTCGTGGATCGGGTGATGTTACTCAAAACTTCGGCGGCACCTCCTCGGCCACACCCGCCATTTCCGGCGTCATCGCCCTCATGCTCCAGCGCAATCCGAATCTCGGATGGCGCGATGTGCAGGAAATCCTTATGCGCACGGCGGCCCAAGTGGATGCCGCCGATGCCGATTGGATCACAGCCAACCGCACCGACCATGTGACTGGCAACGCCACCGTGCCTTTTCACTTCAATCACAAATACGGCGCAGGTCTTGTCGATGCCGCCGCAGCGGTGGCGCTCTCCGGCGACTGGACGAACCTCCGCCAGCAAAAATCGCAAACCGTTACGAACAATGACGTCACGCAGATTGATGTTTCCGGCAACACCAACGCCACAATCACCCGCACATTCACTGTCAACGGCACGAATCTCCGCGCCGAGCACGCCACACTGGAGCTCACGGTCACCGACATCCCCAAAGGCGATCTCACGATTACGCTCACCTCTCCCGACAACACCACCAGCACTTTCTGCGAATCGCACGGCGATACTGACAACAGATTCACCAAGTGGAAATTCATGACCGTGCGAAATTGGGCCGAGAGCTCGAATGGCACCTGGACGCTCTCCATCACCAATAACGGATCGACCGCCGGCACCCTCACCGATGCGGAACTTGTGGTTTATGGGACCGACCCGAATGGAACCGACTCGCCGACGGCAATGGCCGCGGGATCGGTAACAAGGGTCTTTGCAGGAGCGAATATTACTCTTAGCGCCATCACATCGAATCTCACCGTCAACGGCACGGAGGGAAGCCTGACATTTTCCGCCAGTCTCGATGGCAACGCCACGCTGCTCGGCAACGGAATATTATCATCGAATTCAACTCTACCAGTCTTTGAATACACATGGAGCACAGCCAACTTAACTGGAGATTACCTTGTCACTGCGAACGCCACCTCCGGGAGCGGCGCCAGCGTGGTCACGGCACCGATCGCCATACATGTCGATCCGTTACCCATTGCCGCGTGGGACTTTGACACTGGCACTATCCCCCTCGCCACAGCCGTTTCAAGCATTCGCAAATATGCCGCCAACTTTGGCAGTGGCAACCTCATTTTCGACGGTTCCTTCAGCACTGAAAGTGCTGCCAACGAGAATCGTTGGGATTTCGAGCAAGGCGAGATTTACTCCGGCGAGGGCACTGATACCAATTCCGCAGGGGAAATGCTGGCGCATCCCCTTGTCAACACAGCGCTCCTGCTGCGCGGCGGTAAGAACCGCAGCGCCGAAGACAAATTCCTCGTTTTCGAATTCAGCATGGCAGGGCAGGAAAATCTGAACGTGAGTTATGCGGCGGATGCTTTAACCGATGGCTTCACAAACCATGATTGGTCCTACAGCTCAGACGGAATTGTTTGGACGGATTTGGAAACGGTTACGCCGGGGCCCGGTTACTCCAAATTGACATTAAATGAGACGACGGTTTTGAACAACTCCACCACAGCGTACCTCCGACTGCAAGTTAGCGGAAGTGGAGAAGCAAGCGGGCAAAACCTCATCGATAATATCATTCTCTCGGCCACGCCGATTGTCGGTGCCGGTGGCGGAGGTGGCGGCGGCGGAGGTGTTCCAGCAAATGCCAAAATGAACGCTTCTTCCGCGTCATTATCCTCACCCGCTGCCTCCATAGCATTGCCAATATCCAGCCAATCTGGTCAAACGCAAACCTTCACTGCATCCGATCTCTTGGGCTGGAAAACCCCACCAAGTCTTCCTTATCAAATGCTCGTGCACGCCGAGGTGGTGAATGGTTCCCGCTTTGTGAATGCGGCTGGGAGCCTGCTCTGTGCCTCTAAAGAAGGCAAAGTGTTTGGCTTGGCCGAACCGATTCCGCAGACAACGCGCTATGAACTGGTAGTCTTTGCCTCCAAGCCTGACCCCGCCCTCCTGCGGCTGAAAATCTACGATTCCGAAAGCAAAGGTATCTTGGTGCTTGATGAAAAAGTTCCTTTCGTCCCAGGCTCCACCATCGGTTTGCCTGCCACCCCAAAACGCTACAAAGTCGCCTACCAAGAAGTCGAACAAGTGGTGCAGGTCTCTCCCGGTTTGAACACTTTCACCACCGAAGTGGTCCCAGATCCCGCAACCCTCGAAGGCGCGCTCATCGATTACAACGCCAGCGAGGGCGACCGCCTCGTTGGCCCGACGGCCGAGGAGGCAATTTTCATCCAAGGAAAATGGAATCCCTCCGGCTTTGAACTCAAGCCCAAAGCCACCTACACGCTCTTGTGCCAAGCTCAGAGCGGTTCGCAGATTATCCTCAAAGGAAAAGCTTGCCAAGTGCCGCTTAGCACAGCGCCCGCTGCCGTGCAGCAGTCCTCGCAATCTACTCAAACAACGGCTTCTCCAAGTGTCAAAAATCCGTCAAAAAAATCCGGCACCTCCAAGAAATCATCAAAAAAATCCGGTAAAAAGAAAAAATCTAGCCTCTAGTTATAGGTTGGCTATCAAGCTTGTGATCGCCACCAAAAGCGTAGCCCGAATGGCAAGCGAGTCGAAGAGCACGGAGAGTGATTGGCTCACTACGATACAAGTATTTCATGTCTTGTAGTATGCCTAACATTTCCATCATCTTCCTGTAAATCCTGTCATCCTGTCAGAAAATGCCTTCTCCCACATTCACCCAAGACTGGTTCAGCCGCAGCATTCCTGGTTGGCAATTTATCCTTTCCAGAATGACCCAAAAAACGCCTCACCTTCGGATTCTCGAGGTGGGGGTTTTTGAAGGTCGCTCCACCTGTTGGTTGCTCGAAAATTTCTGCAAAACGCCGGAATCTACCATCGTAGCGCTGGATACCTTTCAAGGAGGGATCGAGCATCAGAACATGCAGCTTGGGGGATTGAGAAAGCAGTTCGAGGAAAATATCACTACGGTAGGCTCGCCCGCTAAAGTAGAGGTGCGCGTAGGCTTTTCTTTGGATCAACTTTGCCGCCTGATTGCCGAAAACACGCCTCAGTTCGATTTCATCAGCGTAGACGCCAGCCACCAAGCGACGGACGTTCTTGGCGATGCCGTCCTAGCTTTTCAGCTGCTGAAACCCGGCGGGGTCATGGCATTTGACGACTATATTTGGTCCCCCATGCGCCCAGGCACTGAAAACCCGCTCTTGCTTCCGAAAGTGGCCATCGACGCCTTTACCACCATCTACTCGCAAAAACTTCGAATCCTGCCTAACTTGCCTCTCTATCAACTTTATATCCAAAAATATTGAGTGGACGCGCAGTTCCAGCAGACCGCCTTCGCGCAGGGTTCGGCCCAAGCGCGCGCAGCCTTAACGTCTATGTGACAAAGATGATTCGACTTCCGCGTGGTTCGAGGCGGAAGGGAATTCTGCGGAGTGTGGGCAAGGCAGCGGCAATCGCCGTGTGCTTTTCCGTTGGTGCGTAGAAAAGAAGGAAACCACCACCACCCGCGCCGAGGAGCTTGCCCCCGAGCGCTCCTGCGGCGAGTGCGCTATTACTTCGGCAAGTTAATAAGTAGAACTCATGCAGCCTTAGCATAAGCAACGGCTGGATGGTTGAAATAAGAAGCGATGCGTTGAGGGGATTTACTGAGTTTCTTATTCACCGTGACCCACACTTTGAATCCATTCCACGCAAATTACTGCGGCAGGTCTCACTTTGCCCGCCCATGACATCGTAGCCACAAGATGTTCCGCCGATTTCATCTTTTTATCGAAGCCAACCTGGCCCACGCCGCCGGCCTCCCCGTTTGGATAGGGAAGGAATAAAAATGCCCAGCACGCGTGAAACCAAGCCTGCCCGGCCGCTCACGCTGCTCTCGGTTGTCATCCCCGCGCGGGATGAGGAGGGCTGCATAGCCTCCACCATCGAGCATCTGCACCCTGAGGTGGCGTTTTATAGCCTATAGCCCGCCGCTTCGGAGTCTCGGGCGAACATCTTCACGGTGTCCAATGCGTATTCGTCGAGGTTTTTACCGAGGATGGGGATTTTTGCGATGAGGTCGTTGGTCATCGTGATGATGTGGCATCCCAAGGCGTCGGCTTGGATGAGGTTGAAAAGCTCGCGAGGGCTGGCCCAGAGGAGTTCGATGTTTGGGGCGGTTTTTAGAAGATCAAGGCATTCCCGCATGAGCGGCATGGGGTCGCGGCCGCTGTCGGCCACGCGTCCGGCGAAGATCGAGGCGATGGCTGGCGGACCGCCTGCGAGCGAGGGAAGCATGCGGGCGACATGCGAGGGGGTCGTCATTGCGGTGACATTCAGTTTTACTCCGGCTTGAGCGAGGCGGGAGGCGATTTCGTGGGTGGATTCGCCATGCGTGTTGGTGGACGGGATTTTCACATACACATTGTCGCCCCAAGAGGCGATTTTGAGGGCTTGGCGCTCCATCTCGCGGAGTTCGTCGCTGAAGACTTCGAAGGAGATCGGCAGAGTCGTGACCACTTGCAACGCCTCGCGGGCGAAGGCTTCGTAGTCGCTGATGCCGGCCTTACGCATGAGGGTGGGGTTCGTAGTGAAGCCGGAGATGAGCGGGTTGAGGCTCATTTCGAGAA
>Ga0214921_10000219_pt1 | contig 114659 bp, 110 predicted proteins | sample LL1505_MetaG_FD_177992 | JGI IMG/M metagenome (GOLD analysis project Ga0214921, IMG submission 177992) | Freshwater microbial communities from Lake Lanier, Atlanta, Georgia, United States - LL-1505 | ecosystem: Environmental > Aquatic > Freshwater > Lake | place: USA: Georgia | collected... | reverse complement strand
ATCGATTGACTGGACCTTGGCCAGTTGTCATCTTTTCACATGGGCTTGGCGGTACACGCGAAGGTGGATCGGTTTGGGGCGAAGCTTGGGTGGATGCTGGATTTGTGGTCGTTCACGTGCAACACACAGGAAGTGATTTGAACGCGGTACGCGGCGTCACCAAAACATTTACTGATCAACGTGCACTGCGAACCCTTGCGACGCCTGAGCAATTGATGGCACGCCTGATGGATGTGAGCTTCGTACTCAATGAGATTGAAAAGCGTCATTCAGCCAAACAAGATCTCTGGCATTTCGCCAGGCCTGCGCAAGTGGGTCTTGCTGGCCACTCATTTGGTGCGCATACAACGATGGGTATGGCAGGCCAACGTTATCCGGGTTTTGAGGGAATCTCAGAGCCACGACTTGCCTCGTTCATTGCTTTCTCACCAACTGTACCCATGGTGGGCAGTGCTCAACGTGCATTTGAAAGATTGAGTCGTCCATTGCTTTCAATTACTGGAACGCGTGACAGCGACGTAGTTGGCGTAGGGGCGACACCTGAAAAGCGAAAGGCTGTTTTTGCAGCACTGCCATCGGGTGACAAGGCTCACCTTGTTCTAATGGATGCAGATCACATGACGTTTGCTGGTCAGGTCGGAAGTGCTGCCGAAATAGTACCCCGCGAATCGATTACAAGGGAACTGCAGGCAGAACATCATGCGCATGTAGCAATCATCACCACTGACTGGTGGCGCGCCACATTGCAGGACGATTCACAAGCTCGCTCTAGGTTAGAGGCGCCAAAGACCTTGGGTGTCGGTGATCTTTGGCAGGTCAAAAAATAGCGTAGTAATTTGTACTTGGTTAACCACCGCTACGAATACTAGACTGTGATATTGAAATGCTCTAACCCACGTTCGGTCCAATGCACACCATGACGTTCTTCGACCTTGAAATTCAAGATATGCCGAAGTCTATATCTTATTCAAAGATAAAACAGCAAACTGACAGGGTCAATCACTCAAGATGAACCAAAGCCCTGGGGGGTGAGCTGGTTTACGCGGATTTACCGGGTACTTGAGCCTTGGCGCTACCCAAGTGAACTCCGCCGTCAAGCAACAACAGTTCGCCGGTCACGGTGCGAGCGCCTGTGGTCAGCCAAACGATGGCTTCGGCCACATCTTCGGGTGAACAGGCACGCTCCAAGGGTGCGATGGACTCGGCCATGGCTTTGACTTTTTCGAATCCAGCTTGACCCAATCCATCGACAAACCAGCGCGATGTAATCAGGCCTGGGCAAACCGCGTTCACTCTGATATCTGGCGCTAATGCACGTGCGAGGTAGAGTGTCATGGAATTTAATGCACCTTTGGACGCGATATACGGCACTGAAGATCCTATGCCAAGCGAACCGGCGATTGAGGACACGTTGACCACAGAGCCTTTTTGTATTTTGAGGTGTGGTGCACAAGCCCGAACCATCTGAAAAGCCCCCACCGTGTTGACCGCGTAAATGCGTGAAAAGGTGTCCCTGTCCAGAACATCCCAGTTGGCGGCCCCGGTGAAGGTGCTGATCCCTGCGTTGTTCACAAGTGCATCAATCCGGCCCCATTGATCGACGGCAGCTTGTGTCAAAGCCTTGCAGTCGGCATCCTGCGAGACATCGCCTTGCATCAACAAGGTGTCAGCGCCTGCGGCTTGGCAGTCCGCCTGCGATGCTTGGGCCTCTGTCTCACTGCGTGAGTAGTTGATCAAGACGTTGTAGCCTTGCTGGGAAAGTAGAAGTGCGGTCGCTGCACCGACGCCAGTACCAGAACCGGTGATGATGGCTACTTTGCGTTCAGTCATGGTGATTCCTTGGTTTGATTGGTTTGAAAAATTTAAAAATCTTTAGATTTTTGTCTTCTGAACGATAGGTTTAGGATCGAACATTTGATTGACAAGGTATTGAAAAGCTAAAAAAACAGGTATCACACCTGCCGCAATTAAAAAGACCATCTGGAATCCTTGAATAAACTCTGAATTCGCAATTGATAACAATTCTTTTGATGTTGATAAAAATTGGTCAAGGATCCAAAGCCAAACCAGTGAGCCAATTGCAACTCCCACAGTGCGTGTCATCACAGTTATTCCCCCAGCAATTCCGCGTGCCTGCAAAGGCAGTGATTTGATAACAATATCAGAGTAAGCAACTTGGAATAAGCCCAGACCAAAACCTTGAATGATGACGGCTAAAAAAATAAAGTCTAAATTCGTATTGGCAGAGCAAAGCGCAATGAAAAATAAACTGATGGCTGTTAGCCATGCACCAATGTTTGCAATAAGGTTTGTTGATAATTTAATTGCAAGTTGGTCAACGCTCCATGAGCCAACAAGAGTACCTAGCGCCCAAGTGCTTAACAGAAAGCCAATTTTTTCTATGCCCCATAGTTCTATATTTGTTAAGTAGTAAGGTATCAGCAGTGGGAGTGAAAAGGTAGAGAATTGAATCACAGCGCTAAGCGCATTCACCCCAATAAAACGGTGATCTTTTTTAAACTTTTGAACCATCAGTTGAAAAGATAGTTGATCAGAAGCAGAAATACTTAGTGATCGATCTGGCGCTGGAATTTTTTCTTTGATGATTAATATTTGTAGCAGCAGCAAAGACAATATGGCAATTGGAACTCGAAACCAAAAAACACCTGGCCAATCTACCCATGCAATCAAAAAACCGCCGATGAGCGGTGCAATTACTCCCGCTACTGCAGTCATACTGCCGTAAATTGACAGTGCTTTTGTGCGCTTAGATTCAGCATATAAAAATGTCACAATTGCTGGTGCGCAAGACAAAAGAATAGCTGCCGAAATACCTTGTAGGATGCGCGACGCGATAAGTAAATGATAGCTCGGCGCAACAGCACACATTGATAGCGCAAAAATAGCAAGCACCAGACCAGCTCGAAAAATGTGCAAGTGACCCAGACGATCCCCTAAAGCTCCAAAACCAATCACTAAGAGGCCGTAGGTAAGCACGTAGGAAAAAGGAATCCAACGAATGCTTTGTGTTGGAAGAGAGAAGGCATTGCTTATCGCTGGGAATGCGACATTGACTGAGAAGTCTAGAGGTACTAGAGAAACTCCAAGTCCAATTACAAATACAGCGAAATTATTGGTCATACCATTGGGCGAATCTTTAAAGATTTCGCCGTCGCCGGCAAGCTTAAAGCTATCAGTGCACCAAGCAGGTTCACGCCAGCGGCAATGCGCATGGCTTGGTCATAGCCCTGGGTCTGGTCGTACAGCCAGCCTGCCAGCACGGGCAGACTGATGGCCGCAATGCACCAGGCAATGTACATCTGCCCAGCCACCCGGCCAAAGGCATTGGGATGCCAATAGCGCGCAATGGCACCCGCCGTCAGACCCGAAATGAAGCCATAGCCGCAGCCGATCAGCGTCATGGACAGGACCGCCATGCCCGGCCCCGGCCAGGTCAATAGCAGGCTCGAACCACTGAGGGCAATCAGGTGGGCCATGCAGGCCACGCGAGGCACCGCGAATCGATCAATGAGCCAGCCCCCGCCAATGCGTGCAGCAGCAATCGCACCGGTGATGAAAGTGGTACCGCCCAGCGCAAACAGGGTTGTTGAACCATAGGCCTGCAAAATGCCAGCGGCCTGGCTCATCACCATCAGACCCGCCGAGGCAGCGAGAAAGAAAACAGTAAACAGCCGGGCAAACAAGCCCCAGTGGCGGGCCTCGCTGTCTGCTGTACTCGCCCCTGGGTCCTGCATGCGAACCTGGGCACGACGCCAGAGCATGGCCGCGATTGCGCAGCAAGTCAGCACCGTCAGCGCAAGACCCGCCAAGGTTGCGCGCAGGCCGAACACCTCGATTGCCCAGCCAAAGACCGGTGCGCCAAGCATGGCACCCATGGGATACAGGCTTACCACGTAGCCATTGGCCAGCCCGCTCATCGGGCTGATGGTCTGATTCAGACCCTGCTGCATCATGATAAAAACCACCCCACCGCCCAGCCCGAACAGAACGCCGTAGCCCAACAGCAAATGCTCGATACCCTGTGCAGCGGCGGCGATCAGCAGGCCAGAGGCGCTCAGTGCTCCGCAAACCAGCAGCAGGGGCACAGGTGCAAAGCGACGGTAAAGGGCTGGTCCGATGAGCATGCCGATCGTGAGAAAGATCGACGCCATGGAAAACACGATGGCCAACTCGGCCCGACCAATACCGAGCAGTGCCTCCATCGGCTTCAGAAAGACCGAAAACGCATAGACGGTGCCGAACGGCAGATTCACCACGGTGGCCGCCGCCAGCACGAGTGCTCCTCGGCTGATGCATCGTGAGGTGGGTGAATCGCTCATGCTTTATCTTCCTTTGTTCTTTGAACTTCTTCAAATCTAGTAAAGCTTGCCATGTAGAAGTGGAAAGGGTAATCTAAAGTCGCTACAAACTCTAGAATAACAGGAGGTACTTCCTTGGAACCCAACTCTAGCTTTGAGGCGTTGTTGTCACTGCGTTCTGATCTTGCGCTGGCCTTGCGTGCTGCTGCTGCTCAGGGACTGAGCGAGGGCGTTTGTAACCACTTTAGCGTGGCGGTACCTGGTCGAGCTGACTGGTTTCTGCTTAACCCGCGCGGTCTGCACTGGAGTGAGGTGCAAGCACCTGACATCGTGATGTGCAATGCAGCAGGCGAACAATTGGCAGGCCTACATCCAGTGGAGCCTTCGGCCATGTTCATTCATGCAGCGGTGCATCGCATTGCGCACAAATCGGTTGTACTGCACACCCACATGCCTCACGCAACGGCGCTTACCTTGACGGAGGCACGTGCCCTAGACACTAGCCTGTCCCAAACCGCAATGCGTTTTCATGGCCGAGTGGCTGTGGACGCGAATTACAACGGACTGGCCTTGAACATGACCGAGGGAGAGCGTATTGCGAATGCCATGCAAGGGGCGGATGTGGTGTTCTTGGGTAACCATGGCGTCATTGTGTGCGGTGAGCGCGTCGATTACGCCTACGACGACCTGTACTACTTGGAGCGTGCTTGCCAAGTGCAGGTGCTGGCGGCTTCTACAGGCGTGGCGCTGAAACCTGTTGCCCCCGAGATGGCCGCGCGTGTAATGGCACAGAGCCACGGCGAGCGGCTTCAGTCGGAACTCTTTTTCTCAAGCCTAAGACGGACAATTGGTTGAATTAAAGCTCCAGGTGAATGCAGATCAAACAGTCATGATCACTTTTTGAAACGTTCATTGATTGTCACAAACTACTTGCTGAGCTTGCAATGTGTTTCGTAGCTTTGCCTGAGAAATTTTTTGAATCCAGTGGGCTATGTCTTCCATCGGTTCTCGGGCGCTAAGTTGGCGCGTTAACATGTGCCAACCCTCCTTGTAAACAATGAAGTCGGCTTTAAGCGCTGCGGGAGTAGCGCTATTTAAGTTATTCAACCAATCGCACACCGGTTGGGGCGGAATAATTTTGTCACGCAAGCCATACAACACCAGGGTGCGTTGCGATGGTAGGTTAGTTTGGGTTTGAGCGCGCCCCATAAGTTCCGTGACACCAGCCAAACTACTAACTCGGGTTGCTTTGATGACCAGTGGATCGCGGCTGAGATCGCGTGAAACTTCCGGGTCATCAGTGGGACGAATACCTAGCGAAGATAGACCCCGGCCGGTGAAGCTAATCTCGGGTGCGATCAGTTTCATGGTGTAAAGGCTCAAGCGTTGGTACAAGGGCATACTTTGTGCACCCCAGACAGCAGGGGCTTTAAGGATGAGTTGGTCCGCAGCAAGGCCAGGTGTTTCGCTGGCAGCTATCAACACCACAGCGCCTCCCATGCTTTCACCGATCACCGTTAACGGTAGGCCAGGATGGCGCTCACGAAGTTGTGCCGCGATATGGCGCAAATTGTTGATCAATTCCTCCGATCCAGGCCACACGCCAGGTTGTGGGTTAGAACCAAAGCCTCGTTGGTCATAGGCATACACTGTGGCTTGAGTTTCAGCGAGAAGGTGCTGGGCTAATCGCTCAAACGATTTGCTGTAGTCATTAAAGCCATGCACCCCAAGCACAATGTGCTGAGGCTTTGAGTGGCTCCATACTCGGGCAGCTAAATAAGGCCCATCCGCTGTATTAAAGTACGTAGGACTGGATGGCAACAGATTGGTTGGTATGGTTTTTTCAGAAGCAAAAGCTTGCGATACGCACAAAGAATATGCCGTTAGCAAAGAGATGAAGGCGATGGTTAAACTGCGGTAAGTTGTACTCATCGCTAACACTAAACACCTGCCGGTTTTTTAATGTTTGATGAACGGTCTACGATGGGTACAGGAATTTGATAAATTGTCCTGCCATCAAAAATAGTCAGTTGAGCAGAATCTGAATTGATGGGTATTGCCCACAATTGTTTGTAAAAAGCTGACAAACTCTCTACAGGTTTTCCATTGAGGCCGAGTAGCCATAGCCCAGGGACAATACCAGCCAATTGCGCTGGACTTTCGGGCGTCACATGGACAATTTGAATTCGCCCCTGTCTTTCTACTGCATTGATACCCAGCCAAGCTCTTTGGCTATTTGGACCCATACCGTTTTGCAACATGTTGTTAAAAATTGGCTCCAATAATTCAACCGGAACAAACATATTTCCAGCCAAACTGGACAGATTGTCTGCTGGCATCACGTCTTGCACAAATAGACTTCCAATTCCTATCAACTCGCCTTTCATATTAAACAAACCAGCGCCTGAGTGATCAGCTACGGGTGGGCTTGTATAAATTGCGTTGTCAAGGTGATATTCCCAATAACCCGTGAATGAACGAATATCAATTAGTTTGGTAGGGCTCGAAAAGGTCGAATCAGCTGCTGATACAACCAAAAGCGCACTGTCGATTTTTTGATCATTGAGTTTCCCCAATTTAACTGGCTCAACGCCTTGTAGAGGAATCAATGGTTTGATTAAGCCAAATCCAGTCGCTTGGTCGTATGCCACAACTTGAGCGGGATAAGTTTTTTGCTCGTGAGTGCGAATGACTATTTGCTCGGTTTCTAAAATGAGATAGCCAATCGTCAAAATTAAACCGTCTGAACCAATCACAACGCCAGAGCCTTGGCGGACTTTTCCAAGTGTTCGAGCAGATGATGCATTTTCAACAGCGCGGCTCGTAATTTGTACGGATGCAGCTAAAGAATTCTGCAAAATTTGACTGTTGATGACGGTTGGCAGCTGAGAACTTTTCTCATCTGTTTGAACTGCTGTGGAATGACTCTTTAGTGTGAGTATCAAAAGGCATAGAAAAGTAAAATATTTCATAGAACGTCCTTTTGTTAAAAGTTTCACATGCCTTGTCAAAGGCTTTACTCACCGTTTCATTCTAGAGCAGCAACTACGGTACCTTGATATTTTGGTGCGTTAAATGGCTAGATCTCTCCATGAGAGTAGGGGCTTTAGCAATCGCAGTGGGTGTTGATGCACATCATGAATAAACTTATTTGCTGCAATTTCCAATCCAATCAAAGGACAAAATCATGTCGACCTTGCGTGTCACATTCGCCGCCTGCTGCGCGGCACTCAGCACGCTTGCCGTCGCGCAGGGCCCAGCTGGAAGCGCGCCCCCACTTTGGGAGTTGGGCGGCGTCGCACTGGGCGTGTCGCAAAGTGCCTTTCCGGGTGCAGACCAGCAGGTCAACAGGGCCCTAGCTCTGCCTTACTTTGTTTACCGTGGTGATGTGCTCAGAGCCGACCGCGATACGGCAGGAATCCGGGCCATGAAGACGGAGACTTTCGAGCTGGATGTCGGTTTCGCTGGCGCCTTTGGCGCAGCGTTTTCGCGTAGCTTGGCTAGGGACTGGAACTTGTTCGGCTTTGCGCGACTAGAAACCGTTGCCGGCGCAGCCAATGAAAGCAGCCCACTGGTTCGACGCTCGAGCGGCGCTTCAGTAGGCGTGGGCGTTGCCTACACTTGGATGCGCTCAGACCGAGCCGCATTTGACTAAAGACACGCCGTTCATGCACTCAATCCTTGCAAAGAGGCGTTGGCCAGGGTACTCGCTGTTGCTTGCCGCCGCCTGCTTGCTGGTGGGCTGTGCCTCAGTGAATCCCTACTACGACGCCACCAAAAAGCACCACCGGCTCAACGGCTTCAACAACAACTACATCGACAACTGGCGCGCCGATCAGCCCAGCTTTTTTGACTGGCAGCTTGAGCGATGGCAGAAGACACTGCCGCCGCAAGATCCAGCGCGAGTGCGCTTGGTTGAGCCCGACCTGGCCTACCTGAAGGCCAACCGAAGCGACGCAAGTGTCACTTGGGTGGGGCACTCCACGGCGCTGTGGCAGCTGGGCGGCTTGAACATCTTGACAGACCCACACTTCACCGACCGCGCCTCGCCCTTTAGTTTTATCGGTCCCAAGCGTGAGACGCCCTTGCCAATGCCCTTGTCGTCCTTGCCAAGGATCGACGTGGTGTTAATCAGCCACAACCACTACGACCACTTGGATGCACGCACTGTTCGCATGTTGAACCAGCAGCCTGGCGGTCCGCCGCTCTTCATTGTGCCGCTGGGACTTGACTTGTGGATGAAGGCAGAGGGCATCACCAACGTTCACCGAATGGACTGGTGGCAGACCTTTCGCGTTAAGGCGGCCACGGGCGAAGTCACAATTCACTTTGTGCCAGTGCAGCATTGGTCAAGCCGCACGCCTTGGGACCGTAACGCCACGCTTTGGGGTGGCTTCGTGGCGCAAGCCGAGGTGAACAAGCAACCGTTCTCGATGTTCTTCTCGGGCGACACTGGGTATTCGAAAGACTTCGCCGACATTGGTGCACGCTTCGGCGGCTTCGACTTCTCGCAGATTGCTGTGGGCTGCTACCTGCCACGCTGGTTCATGCAGCAACAGCATGTCAACGAAGAAGACGCGGTGCAGATCCATCTAGACGTCAAAAGCAAGCTCTCGATGGGCGTGCACTGGGGCGCCTTCCGCCTGTGCGACGACGCTCTCGATGCGCCTATCGACGAGTTGCCCAAGGCAAAAAGAAAGCTGGGCGTGGCGGACGATGCCTTCGTGTTGTTTGCTTTGGGTGAAACGCGTGTACTAATGCGTGGGTTGAAGCCTTAGGACTCGTTAGCTTATGTCTCTAAGAATTCGCGTGGGTTGCGCACGCCACTTCCAACACGCGTGTTTTCTTGATTGCGAAGGTCGACTCGGCGGATCTTGCCTGATATGGTCTTTGGCAAATCACTGAACTCAATGCGTCTGACTAATTTATAGCCAGAAACGCGTTCCCGCATAAAACTAAAAATAGATGCCGCAGTAGAGGCGTCATCAGGGTATCCCTGCACCAATGTGACATAGGCCTTGGGAACAAAACCACGAACAGGATCAGGTGAAGGCACCACGGCGGCTTCTGCTACAGCGGGGTGTTCAATCAACGCGCTTTCTAACTCGAAAGGACTGATACGGTATCCGGATGCTTTGAACACATCGTCAGCGCGTCCAACATAGGTGATGTAACCCTGTTCATCGCGCATGCCGACATCACCCGTGTGATAGTAGCCGTCGCGCATTGCTTCTTGAGTTTTGTCATGGTCATCTGAATAGCCGTTCATCAAAGCGGTGGGCTTGTGTGCCAAGTCGATGCAAATTTCACCTTCTTCAGCAGGCAGGCCATCAGGCGACAGGAGTACTATTTTGTAACCTGGTAAAGGTCGTCCCATTGAACCAGATTTGAGCAAGGCACTGGGCGGGTTGCCAATTTGAGCAGTGGTTTCAGTCTGGCCGTAGCCGTCTCGAATGGTGAGTCGCCATGCCTTTTGGACTTGCTCAATGACCTCTGGATTGAGCGGCTCGCCAGCTGAAATCAGTTCACGCAGTAATACTGGCCACGCTTTTAAGTCTTCTTGGATCAGCATGCGCCAAACCGTCGGTGGTGCGCACAGTGCATTGACTTTGTGCTCGACCAGCTTCGCCAAAATATCAGGCCCATTGAAACGTTGGTAGTTGTAAATAAAAACGCATGCTTGCGCATTGAGTGGGGCAAAAAAACAACTCCACGCATGCTTGGCCCAACCGGGAGAGCTGATGGTCCAGTGAACATCGCCTTGTTGAAGCCCCAGCCAATACATCGTTGATAAATGGCCGACAGGATAACTCTGCTGGGTATGCTGAACAAGTTTTGGCTTAGAGGTTGTTCCTGAAGTGAAATACTCCAACAAGGGATCGGTGACGCGTGTTGGCTCGGGTTGGGTAAAGCTAGAGCTTGCTAGTTTTGAAAGCCAGTAGTCGGTCCATTCACTGGGTAAGACACCGCCCGCAACGCTGATTAAATTCAAGCCTTTGACAGAGTCTGCTGGTAAGTCGTTGATCTTAGACATACCCGTTGCATTGGTCATAATGTGACGCACTTTGCCGCGCTGAAGTCGATCTGACAGATCGTCTTTAGATAAAAGGTGCGTGGCTGGAATCAAAACTGCGCCAAGTTTGATGGCGGCTAACATTGTTTCCCACAGGGGCACTTCGTTGCCTATCATCAGCAAAATGCGGTCGTTTTTTCGAACACCTTGTTCAATCAGCCAATTCGCCACTTGGTTGGACCGCTTCGATAGTTCTTCGTAACTTAAAAGGGATTGATGACCCGAGTCTTCAACGATGTGCAGTGCTGGCGCAGCGTTGTTTTGGGCGATGGCATCAAAGTAATCAATGGCCCAATTAAAGGTATCTAACTTCGGCCAACTGAATTCTGCGTAGGCAGCATCATAATTTGTACGCTGCTTTATCAGAAGATTACGAGCGTTAAGGAATTGATCTAGTTCGCGCATAGTTTAATGACCTTGTGTTTAGCAAGCGTTCAGTTTAGTGTAGCCGTTCAAATAAACAATATCGAGCCGCATTGTTTTGATCAAGTAATAGCTACGCCAAAGTGAATCGCCACGGGTTTCCACTGAAGTCGGAATGAGTTTTTCTTAGTAACCTATCAATGAATTGAAGCACCGAATGCGCTGGGGACTTTTGATTCGTAAACAAGAAAGCACACACATGGTTCAGGCCTCCAGAAGTTTTTTTAATTTTTTTTACAAAGAGAATGGTCATGTTGATGAGTTTTTTCAAAGGACTCTCCATATTGATGGCCCTCGTGTTGTCATCGGCAGCTTGGGCGCAGGGGGCATACCCTCAAAAACCAGTCACCTTGATCGTGCCATTTCCTGCAGGTGGCATCGCACACTCGCCTTGCCCCACGTTCAAAGCGGTCGCCTGCGCTATTTAGCCATGTATGGCAACAAGCGCTGGGCACAGGCACCAGACGTGCCCACTCTTTCTGAACTGGGGGTGCCCATTGATTTTGTTCCGTGGACCGGTTTGTTTGCCCCATCTGGGACGCCCCCTGAAGTTTTGGCCACTTTGCGCAGAGCCTTGCGCGCTGCATCTCAAGACAGCCAGTTCATTGAAACGGTTGGCAAAAGCTCCGCGGGTGAGATTTCATACTTAGACGGCAGCGAGCTTGAGGCATTTTGGAAGACCGATTTGGCCCGTACATCTGTCACCATTCAGCGCATCGGACGCGTTCAATGACTTTAGCGGTTCCGCGAGGTTTTACAGTTGACCGCAACGATGGTCGCCCTGTCTTGCCGGGTAATTTGCACACCAACCGCCAACTTTCGCAATGGCTTGATTTCTCTCAGCCCGGCCGCTTGAGATTGTTCACGGGGAAGGTGGAATTAGGGCAGGGTATTCTGACGGCTTTGTCGATTATTGCTGCAGACGAACTAGATCTAAGTTTGAATCAGGTGCACATCGTGAGTGCCAGCACCTTGGAAGGGCCTGATGAGGGCATGACCAGCAGCAGTATTTCAGTCCAAGATTCCGGATCGGCCATTCGTCACGCCTGCGCCGAAGTGCGTTTTCTGGCCCTTCAGGAGGCGGCCAAACACCATGGTGTGCCAGCAGAAAATGTGTGTATCAAGCAAGGTCGCTTCACCGATACTCAAGGTCGCAATCTGGGAGATTATTGGGATCGGCTTAAAAATATCAGCCTGCATCGGGAATATGAAGGTCTGGCCAAGCCCAAACCCGTTGCAGAACTCAAGCTGCATGGCCACGGCAAAGTTCGACGCATTGATCTTTTTGAAAAGATCATGGGACAGCCCCGGTTCATCCACGATCTGCGTTTGCCGGACATGCAACATGGACGAGTTCTGCGCGCACCATCGGTGACGGCCCAATTGGTCAATCCCGATCAACCAGTGCCTGCTAATGTGTTTGATACAGGGTCGGGCTCGACCACACATCTGATTGTGGATGGCCGCTTTATTGGCGTTGTGGCGGCAACTGAGATGGAGGCTGATGCTGCGCTAAGCCAACTGCAAGAGCAGGTTGCTTGGCGCGAGTCGGCTTCCTTGCCAGACATGTACAACTTGGCCGACTTCCTGCGCAACGCACCGCATGAAACAACCCACACCCTTCAAAAAGGGCAGATTCTCGAGGCTGACGATGATGAGGTGAGCCTTGCGCGCGAATACTTCAAGCCCTACATTGCCCACGCCTCAATTGGTCTTTGTTGTGCACTGGCCCAATGGAACGGTCAGACCCTGCAGGTCTGGACCCACAGCCAGGGTATCCAAAATTTGCGCGATGACCTTACAAAAGCTTTAGGACTAGACAAACAGTCCATTGTCATGCGCCATGTTGAGGGGGCTGGTTGTTATGGCCACAACGGTGCCGACGATGTGGCGTTTGACGCGGCTCTGTTGGCCATGCACCAACCCGGCCATCCTGTGCGCGTCGTATGGTCACGGGCAGATGAGCTTTCGCAGGCACCACTGGGAAGTGCCCACCTGGTGTCACTCAGGGCCCGCTTAAACGAACATGGTCATATTAGTCACTGGCATCACGAGTTGTGGGCCAATGGTTACAGTTCTCGGCCAGGTCGCTCTTTAATTCCGACCTTGCTTGGGGCTTCGCAGTGCGCACAGGGGCAACCCATTCCTTTGGCCATCAACCCGCCATTTGCCGCAGGGGGCGGCTCCGACCGCAATGCTATTCCTGGCTATTCATTTGACAACACGCATGTGGTGAACCACCGACTGACGGTGATGCCAATTCGTACCTCAGCCATGCGGGCACTCGGGGCCTTTGCCAACGTGTTCGCCATAGAATCTTTCATGGACGAGCTGGCCCATGCCAGTGGCCAAGACCCCTTGCAGTTTCGCAAACTGCACATGCAGGACCCCAGAAGCCTGGCCGTTCTTAATGCAGTGGTTGATCGCAGCACTTGGTGGCACCTGCCAAAAGCCGAAGGTGTTGGCCATGGCGTGGCCTGGGCTCGCTACAAAAACACCTCTGCGTGGTGCGCTGTTCTGGCACGTGTTCAGACAGGCGAGACACTGCAAGTGTTGCAGCTCGATGTAGCCGTTGATGTGGGCCGTGTGGTAGACCTAGACGGCGTCATCAACCAGACCGAAGGCGGTGCTTTGCAAGGTATGAGTTGGGCTCTTAAAGAGGTGGTTCAGTTTGACCGCACGCGCATCACAACCCAAAGCTGGGCCGACTATCCCATCTTGCGTTTCAGTGAAGTACCTGAGTTAAAAATTCATGTTCTTGACCAGCCCGAGCAGCCCTCACTGGGTGCTGGCGAGTCGGTTCAAGGGCCCGTGGCTGCCGCCCTGAGCAATGCCTTGTTTAATGCACTGGAAGTTCGAGTTCGCCATTTGCCCTTGTCCCAAGACCACATCCTACAGGCGCTGAACGCACCCAACTGATAAAAGCCTAGCCAGACCATGATCACCATCAACGCCAAGAACATCGAACTTACCGTGCCGGACAAAACCCCTTTGCTCAGTTATTTACGCAATGAGTTGAGCTTGTCGGGCCCCAAACTGGGTTGTGGCGAAGGCGAGTGCGGTGCTTGCATGGTGCTTGTAGACGGCCGCCCCCAAACGTCTTGCAATCTGCCGCTCTGGTCGGTGAAAGGCCATGCGGTGACCACCCTAGAGGGCCTGGGCACAGCAGAAAATCCCCACGCTTTGCAGCAAGCATTCTTGGAAGAGAACGCAGGTCAGTGCGGCTATTGCCTGAGTGGCATCTTGATCAGTGCAAGCGCTTTGTTACAAAACACCCCAGATCCAACACGGGCGCAGATTTGTCAGGCCCTAGAAAAACACCTGTGCCGTTGTGGAGCGCATGAACGCATTATTCGCGCCATTCAACTTGCAGCACAAAAAAGCAGGATGTCAATAGACTGAACTGCGCATCATAGATCTGGCGGCATCAGCTAGCGCGACCTGCCGGCTAGTGGTGTCACTTATACGTCATGGGTCGTAAAGGGGAGAAATGGGCTCGCATTTCACTGACTTTCGATTCGAGGCTTTTTTGATGGAAAATACAATCAATTCACAAGGAGCAATCATGACCTACCCCAATACTCAACTTTTCATCAACGGCCAGTGGTGTGATGCCGCAGCAGGCGAATCGCTGACTGTTTTTAATCCCGCCACGGGCAAAGAAATTGGACGAGTAGCGCATGCTCGCATACCTGACCTAGACCGTGCTTTGCAAGCTGCTCAAAAGGGCTTCGAAACATGGCGAGATATGCTCCCTGTTGAGCGCAACAAAATCATGCGCAAGGCCGCGGGTTTGATGCGGGAGCGTGCTGCCGACATTGCTGTGATGTTGACCCAAGAACAAGGCAAGCCACTGATGGAAGCCAAGGGTGAAGCCATGGCAGCAGCCGATATCATTGAATGGTTTGCCGATGAGGGCATGCGTGTTTATGGCCGCATCGTGCCATCTCGTTTTAACTTGTCAGTACGGCAAATGGTGATCAAGGATCCGGTGGGGCCGGTTGCCGCCTTCACGCCATGGAATTTTCCGATTAACCAAGTGGTTCGCAAAATGGCAGCCGCCTTGGCCTCAGGTTGTTCGATGATTGTCAAAGCGCCCGAGGAAACACCCGCCGCGCCGGCAGCGCTTATTCGCGCTTTTGCAGACGCAGGTTTGCCAGAGGGTGTTCTGGGCTTGGTCTATGGCACACCAGCTGAGATCTCTAACTACCTCATCCCCCATCCAATCATCCGCAAGATCACCTTCACGGGTTCCACGCCTGTTGGCAAGCAACTGGCTGGGTTGGCGGGTCAGCACATGAAACGTGTCACGATGGAATTGGGCGGCCACGCGCCAGTGATCGTTGCCGAAGACGCAGACATTGCCCTTGCGGTGAAGTCGGCTGGGGCCGCTAAGTTTCGCAACGCTGGACAAGTTTGTATTGCGCCCACTCGCTTTCTGGTGCATGAAAGTATCAAGAAGGAATTTGCGGCTCAAATGGTCAAATACACCCAAGCGCTTAAGGTGGGCAACGGTGCCACAGAAGGTACAACCATGGGCCCCTTGGCCAATCCGCGCCGCTTGACGGCCATGGCCGAATTCACTGCTGATGCGATCAAGCAAGGAGCTCAACTCGAATTTGGAGGAGAGCGAATCGGAAGCGAAGGTAACTTCTGGCAGCCCACCATCTTGACCGATGTACCTTTGCACGCCAAGGTGTTCAATGACGAGCCATTCGGCCCAATGGCTGCGATTCGCAGTTTCAACACGCTGGATGAGGCCATCACAGAAGCCAATCGTTTAGCCTATGGCTTAGCAGGCTACGCTTTCACGAAGTCTTTGAAAAATGCTGATTTATTGGCGCGTCGAGTGGAAGTGGGCATGCTTTGGATGAACATGCCAGCCATGCCATCTGCCGAGATGCCGTTTGGTGGCATCAAAGATTCGGGTTACGGTTCAGAAGGTGGACCAGAAGCCATGGATGCCTATTTAAATGCCCGTTCTGTGACCATCATGAACGTCTGAGCAATCAACAAAACCACTAGTTCTAGTCTCAAATCTAGCGCGTTAGGTTAGGAGCTCATTACTTCAATATCTGAGTCGAAACATCTTGTCGAAAACAGTCATATCTAATAGGAGTGACGAAATGAATCAACCAGGTTTGTTACAAGACAAAGTGGTGGTGGTAACAGGTGGCGGTGGTGGTATTGGACGTGAAATAGCGCTGGCGATGGCCCGAGAAGGGGCGCGTTTGGTGGTCAATGACATCGGTGCGTCTGTCTCAGGTGAGGGGCTTGATGCCAGCCCAGCCCAACAAGTGGTTAAGGAGATCAAGGCGCTTGGCCGCGAAGCCGTTGCCAACACAGACAGTGTCTCCGACCCCTTGAGCGCTGCTCGCATCATTCAGACGGCGATGGAAAATTTTGGCCGAATTGATGTGGTGGTCAATAACGCTGGTATTTTACGCGACCGGTTTTTCCACAAAATGAGCGTGGACGAATGGGATGCGGTGATGAAAGTGCATTTGCATGGCGGCTTTTATGTCAGCCGTGCTGCAGCGCCTTATTTCAAGGAACAAGAAAGTGGCAACTACATCCACATGACTTCCACCTCCGGCTTGGTGGGTAACTTTGGTCAGGCCAATTATTCGGCAGCCAAGTTGGGTATCACGGCTTTGTCAAAATCAATTGCGCTGGACATGCTCAAGTTCAATGTTCGCTCCAATTGCATTGCGCCTTTTGCATGGAGTCGAATGATCGGTTCAATACCGACCGACACGCCAGAACAGCAGGCCCGTGTGGATCGAATCAAGCAAATGACGCCCGCAAAAATAGCGCCCTTGGCTGTGGCCTTGGCGAGTGATGACTCGGCCCATGTCAATGGTCAAGTCTTTGCAGTTCGAAACAATGAAATATTTTTGATGAGTCAGCCGCGTCCTCTGCGTTCGGTTCATCGCAGCGAAGGTTGGACGCCCCAAACCGTGCTGGATCAGGCTATGCCTGCGCTCCAATCGAGCTTTTTTGATTTGGAACGTTCCGGCGATGTGTTCAGCTGGGACCCCATTTAAATCAACTTTTTTATTCATAGGAAGCAACATGACCAGAGCAATCATTTCCCGTGTTCTCAGGCGCAGTTTGTTGGCCATCGGATTGGCCTTGTCCATGTCGGGGGTGGGCGCACAAACCACGCCGTCAACCGTCAAACTCATCGTGGGCTATGTCGCTGGTGGTCCTGTGGACGCTGCCGCCCGCGTGTTTGCGCCTGTACTCAGTCGCGAATTAGGTCAAACGGTTGTGGTGGAAAACAGGGCGGGTGCGGGTGGCGCTGTGGCGGGGCAGTCGGTGGTTAAGTCCGCACCGAACGGCAGCGAGATTTTTTTCGCAGCCAGCCCCACCATGACCATCACCCCTCATGTGCTCAAGGCAATGATCTTTGATCCGCTCAAAGACATGACGCCGCTTGCGCCGATTTTGACTTATGCCAATGTGTTGGTGATCAACCTGAACCAGCCCTTTAAAACTTTGCCCGAGTTGTTGGCTTTTGCTAAAGCCAATCCGGGCCAATTGGCATATGGCTCGGCCGGTATGGGCGCGTCCAACCATCTGAGTGGTGAGTTGTTTGCCAGTCGTGCGGGTGTGAGCATGACCCACATACCATACAAGGGCAACGCGCCTGCAATGACAGATGTGATGGGTGGCCAGATACAAATGATGTTTGACATCATCGGCGGCGCCAAAGCCTTCATCGATGGCGGTAAAGTGCGGCCCTTGGCTGTGACTTCCAAAGAGCGCAACCCTGCTTTGCCGCAATTGCCTAGCATGGCCGAGTTGGGCGTGCGTGATTACGATGTGGGCGGTTGGTTTGGGCTGTATGGCCCTTTGGGTATGTCGGCTGAACTGCAGCAGCGAATTGCAACGGCCACGACCAAGGCGCTGCAGGACCCCGACTTACGCAAACGCTGGATCGATCAAGGCTATGTCATATGGAGTAGCAACGGGGGCGAATTGGCTGAGCGCATGCGCCGAGAGCATGCTTTGTGGGCCGAAGTGACCAAAGGTATGAAATTCGAATAACGCATGAACCTGACCCGCATTCATCACCTGTTTGATCAACGCGTCCAGGAAGATCCCGACCACCCCTTTCTTTACCTGAAGCAAGGTCACATCACCCTGGGTGAAATGGCCGTCAGCGTGGACGCCCTCGAATCTGAGTTGCGCCAAGCTGATGTGCGCTTGGGCGATCGGGTGCTGGTGGTGGCTGAAAATTGCCCTGAACATGTCGCACTTATTTTGGCTTGCAGTCGGGTTGGGGCATGGGCTTGTGGCGTTAACGCCCGCATGAGTGCAAGCGAATTGGCCGGTTTTGTTGCCAAAGCTGATGCTCGCGTGGTTTATTTCACCTCGGGCGTTTCGGTGGCCGCAAGTCAGCATGCGCAAGCGCAAGTGACCTTGCCCAGCATCTTGCCAGGCTTGCTGCACACACCCACTGCAGCCCATGCAAGCGTGCAGTCCGACAAGCTTGCTGAATCTGTCGCTGCCATCATTTTCACGTCTGGCACCACCGGCCAGCCTAAGGGTGTGATGCTGACTCATGCCGGTTTGTTGCAGTTTGCCAAAGTGTCGTCGCAGTCAAGGCTGTTGGGCAAGGCTGATCGTTCTTATGCCTATTTGCCAATGACGCATATTTTCGGATTAGGGACTGTGCTCATGGCGTCCATCTATGCCCGTTCCGGATTGCTGATGCGCAGCCAATTTGAAGCAGAGGATGTCTTTGAAGCCTTGGCACTGCATGGCATGACGCAATTGCAAGGCCCACCGGCAATGTTCTCACGCCTGCTGGCCTGGCTAGACACGCAGGGCATTGAGCATCCCGTTGCGCCTGATTTGCGCTATGTTTACACCGGCGCTGCACCGCTTGACCTGAGTGTGAAAAATGCGGTTCAAGCCCGTTTCGGTTTGCCTTTGCACCATGGCTATGGTCTGTCGGAGTACGCCGGTGCATTGACCCTGTGCCGCTTGGGAGAATGGCGCGACGATGTCAGTGCGGGCTACCTGGTGGAGGGGGCCGAGTTGCGCATTGTCAGTCCTGAAGGCCGTGATCTGCCTTATGGCGAGACTGGCGAAATTTACATGCGCGGCGTGGGGTTGATGCCGGGCTATTTTCGCGACCCCGACATTACCGAGCAGGTCATGAAGCCCGGTGGTTGGTATGCCAGCGGCGATTTGGGGCGGCAATCCGCCGATGGGGCATTGCAAGTGGTGGGGCGCTTGAAAGAGATGATCATTCGTTCTGGCTTCAACGTTTATCCCGGCGAAGTGGAAGCCGTTCTGTTGAATTACCCCGGCGTGCAAAAAGCAGCGGTCATTGGCCGCAAGACAGCAGATGGCAACGAAGAAATTTTGGCTTTTGTTGAGCCCAAGTTTGGCATAGAGATAGATGCATCGGCTCTGCAGTTACATGTCCACACCCATTTGACGGCCTACAAGAGACCCTCCGCGATCACTGTGGTCGCTGACATGCCTATGACGTTGAGCGGCAAAATTCTCAAACGTGAATTACTTCAACGTATTTCAGACGATTAAAAATAGGAGTCCAACAGGACGAAAAACTTTTGCATGGTCAAATGCATGCAAAATTTTGGATAGAAATATCTATATCAAGTGTTAAGAATAGGACTGCCTGTTTTAATCAGTTCATCTAAGATAAAAAACGCATCCTTGGCTGAAGCTGTGTAGGGGTCAAACTCTGGATGGGCCATCTGTACCATGGGGTCGTCTTTGGACAAATAGACAAGCGCCATAGACCATTGACCAAAACGTCTGTGTGTAATTTCTTCCATGGACAGCAGTTCAACATTGTGGTGAATTCTGTCGGCCATGATGCGAGCGTAAAGCAAATTGACTTGAGATCTCTCGCCTTCCAAGACTTGCAACCACAGGCCTGAGCCTTGACACAAAACACCTGTGATGTTTTCTTTTTTGTTGTGAGCAGAAGATTTCTCTAAAATTAAGGTGGTCGTTGTCGTTGTGATGGGGCCAACTGGTTGGCTGACATACAAGAGGCGTACTAGCATAGGTGGCTCCTTTTGAATTGTCCTAATTATGGCCTACCCAAGCTTCGCTGCGTCTCCAAAGCTCTGCTGCTAATTCAGAATCTCGCCCCAGTGCTGCAGGCTCTCTCGGTTTCGAATCCGCATAGTACAAGCCTGTTTCTTGTTGGGGCGCATGCATTGCGCAGTGCAAAGTTGTCAGGGCACCTTCTTCGGGCGTTAGAAAACCACGAAGCCTTAACAACGGACGAGCCCAATTGGGCAGGGCTCGCCAGATTTCAGTATCTACAACGCCAGGATGCAGAGAGTATGTAGATACAGAAGTTCCTTGAAGGCGTTTTGCCAGTTCTGCGCTAAAGAGCAAATTGGCTAATTTTGAAACCGCATATTCGTCAATGCCTGTCCAAGAACGGGTGGACCGACGCAGGGCATCCCATTCAATACCTGCAGTTCGCTTGTGGGCTCGGCTTGACACTGTCACTATGCGAGAAAGACCTGACGCTTGCAATTTCTCTAGCAGCAATTGAGTCAGCAAAAAGTGACCCAAATGGTTGATGCCAAACGTCATCTCGAATCCATCTTTGGTAAGACCCCTCAGGCCAGCCACCCCCGCGTTATTGATCAGGAGGTGCAAGGGTAAATTGAGCTGATTAAAAAGTTGCGCGCACTCTCTGACTGAAGCAAGGCTTCCTAAATCTAAAGGAAGAAAAAGGGGCTGCTCATCAACGCTGAGCGATTTGATGTGATCTAAAACAGGCTGCGTTCTTTCATGAGAACGGCCCGCAATGACAACTTTAAAACCCTTTTTAGCCAGTTCAATGGCCGTCACTCGCCCAATGCCAACATTGCCCCCAGTAATCAGTGCTACTTGACCCGGAATATAAAACTCATTGTTCATTTCAAAAAACTTCCCTACTACCATTCAATTAATCTCCTAAGAATGCCATTGAGTTGTGACTGCATCAAGACGAATAAATGGCCTAGGCATCTAGGGTATTTTCTCGTCCGCGCAAAATCAACAAGGCCAAAACGCCGCTGGCAATGAGCCCCATTGAAACATGAATGGCATTTTGTGAGATGGCATAAGTGACGCTGGAGTAAGTTAGCCAGGCACAGGCGGCGCAAAAAATCAGGGGGAGTACTGGGTACAGCGGCACCTTGAAGGGGCGAGTGGTGTGCTGATCTGTGTGCCTTAGCCATATTAAGGCCAGCCCAACCAGAAACAAGAAGCCCCAGAAGACGGGAGCGGTAAATTCAACCATGGCAGAAAAGCCGTCGGCTTCTTGAGTGCCCAATGCAATCAAACCTATGCTAATTAGGGCTTGCAAAAGCAAGGCTTGTTTGGGGCTTCCAATGTCCAGTTGCCATTGTCCAAGCTTGCGCAGGGCCTTCCAGTCATTGCCCACCGCAAAGTTGGTTCTAGCACCAACAAACATGGTGGCGTTGATGCTGGTCAAGGCGGCAATGGCCACAAACAAGCCCAGTGCTTTTTGCGCCAACGGCCCAAATGCAAAGCCCAGCAGGTCGCTTGCAGCGGTTTTGCTTTGGCTCAAGCCACTCAAGCCCAAGCCCAACAGCAAGGCCGTGTTGACCAGCAGGTAGATGACCGTTAAGGTAATCATGCTGGCCAAGATCACCCAGACCATGGTGCGAGGGCCGCCCTTTAATTCGGCCGATATGTAGGCCGCCTCGTTCCAGCCGCCGAAGGTTAGCAAAACAAAAAACAGGCACACCCCCCATTGAGCTGGCGCAGGCGCTTGCGCAAACCATTGAACAGCGCCTGATGCGGGCGCATCGACCCAAAATCCTGCCAAGACAACGGCCAACAAGCCAACAATTTCAGTCACAGTTAACCAGGTTTGCATGCGCGAAGAGGCGTGAATACCTGCAAGGTTGACCGCTGTCAAGAACACCACAACGAGCAGCGCCCAGATCACACTAGAGTAGGTGCCCAGGCTAACCAGCGTGCTGATGTAATCGCCAAAAACAAAGGCCAACAAGGCGATAGAGCCTGTGTTGATGATCATGGCGCGAGACCAGCCATAGATGAAAGAAATGTTGCGTCCAAAAGCTCTGTGCAAAAAATGATAATCACCGCCAGCATTGGGGTAGGCCGTGCAAAGTTCTGCATAGCAAAGCGCGCCCACAATAGAGATCAAGGCCCCGGTCACCCACAAAACCAGCGCCCAACCTGCATCTCCGCTAAGGGAGGCAACCAGTGAGGGGGTTTTGAAAATACCGGCACCTATGACAATGCCCACAATTAGCGCCACCGCCGAAAAGGGGTGCAGCAGGCGGAGCATCAAGGTCGTGTCATTTCGACGGATGTACTTGAGAAATCAGCCACCACTGTGCCAGTAAGGCGGCCACCTTCCAGACGGCCAGAGAAGGCATGCACCTTGCGGTCCGGGGTGTTGAATTGAAACTTGACCTCATCTCCGCGCAATTTGGCGCCCAACAGGTTGAAGGTTTGGCCGCCACGTGTCAGTGTGCCGCCTATGTTTTGATAGGACTGGCTGATGTTCAAGCGAAGCGGCCCGCCATCCACTCCTTTCATGACCCAAGCGCCTTCAATTTGTGCGGGGACCACCCAAAAATGGGCCCTCCAATGTTGATCCAAGATGGTTTCGTCGGGCTCCCAATCACCCATGCTGAAAGTGTTAGACACCACACGGGTACCGGGCTTCATTTTGAGCAAAATGGGGCGCAGCTTGATGTTGAGGTGCGGCATGAGGTAAAGGGTGACCACGGTTGCAGCACTGAAGTCCTCTTGGAAAATGTCCCCCGTGATGATCTTCACTTTGTCGGTCATGCCTGCTTCGGCCACTTTGCGCCTTGCAAATTGAGCCATTTCGGGGTTGTATTCAATGCCCACTGATTTCGCCCCATATTGGCGCGCAGCAGTAATGGCAATGATGCCGTCGCCCGCGCCCAAATCAAACAAGGTGTCTTTGTCGTTCACCTTGGCAGCTGCCAGCATTTTGTCGATCAGGCCTTCTGGGGTGGGAACCCAGATCACATCTTTGCCTTCTTGACCGACCTGAGGCTTGTACTCTGCGGAAGGGGTGGTGGTAGATGCGAGGGCCAAATTCAGCCAGCTGGTCAGCAGCACGTACAACAAAAAACGAGATAACTTCATGATCAACTCCTTGCTAAATTCATGTGACTTTGTGAAAAAAGGGGACGGGGGTATTCTCGTCTAAAAAAAAGTTGATTGGCAAACTAATGCCTGTGCGTTGCTGCAACAAGCTTTTTAGCTGGGCCTGGCTGTCTGCCAAACTGCCATCATTTGAAACGCACAGATCTTGGGGTTCTGGCACAAAACTTTGTGAACGACTCAGTCGGGCTTCGATAGCGTGTTCGGTCTCTCGTCCTCTGGCCAAAAGCCTAGCGCGCAATACCTCGGTTGGTGCCGTAATGTGCAATACAGTCAGTCCTGGAAAGCGCAACTTAGACTCTTCTAAATAAGCGCGAGAACCATTCACCATGACCCATTTGCCCTCAGACATAGGGGATAGTTGTGTGTGTCGAACCCCATAGTGCAAGCCATTGGCAAACCAGTTTAAAGCGAATGCATGGCTGTGAAGCAGTGACTCAAAGTTGGACTCATCTACCGCTTCATGGTCCTCGTTGCTTTGGTGGTGGCTTCGGGTAATGGTGCGCTGTGCAAAATACAAAGGTGGTGGGGTAGTCATGCTGGCCATGTCTTGGCGCAGGCCATTCAGCAAGCTGTCTTTGCCAGCGCCCGATGGACCAATGATGTAGATCAAGCGCAATTGGATGTACTCAATTCAAAACTCTCAACCCATCGAAAGTCGCCGTTCTTTTGGTCTTGAGAAAACCAAGTGACAGCATCAATGTCAATGCCATGTTCTAACAAAGGGGCGAACCATTCTTGGGCTGCTGCTTTCAATTTTGTCTTGACGTGCGATTCGACATTTTGCAATGAACCTGAAAGCGTCAAGTGAAACTGAAATTGATCCATCACGAAAGGGTAAGCCCATGCATGAAGCAGCGCTGTCTGTCTGGCCGTCAAGCCTGCGCCGGTTCTTCTTTGAAGTTCGGTTTCTGAAAGTGGCAAGGCGAGTGCATGCAACTGCCGCACACAATGCTCTGCAAACTTCTGTAATTCTTGGCTGGGTTGTGACGGCACCAGCGCTAGAAAATCTCCCATTTCGACCAATTTCAAAGGCAGATGAAATGCGCTAACTGTGTTGTGCGCCAATTGCCTGAATGCAGGCTGCAGTTCTTCAAGCTTTGTATTTGAATTTAATTCAAAGGGTGCTTTTAGAGTGGCATGCCAACCGTACAACCTGGGTGTGCGTGTTAATTTTTCAAACACTTCAGAACTCAAGTTATCAAATTGCGGCTGCTGTAGGGGCGTCATTTGATGCGCACAACGTCCAAGCCATTGGGATCCAAGATCCCAAGCCTGCGATTGCGGGGCTGGCGCAAAGTACGCAGCGTGCCGAAAGGGTGTGGACATAAGTTGAAATATTTCTGTCACAAAAGGCATTGATTCGTCACGAGATTGCAATTTTACTTTTGTAAGCTAATGAATTGACCTTATCAAAACAATGTTGCACAACGATTACATCAGCCCTACCAGGGATTTGCCGCCTCCATTGGCAGCCAGGCAAACATGGATGGCTCTTTTGGCCAGGGCACCAGAGGAATTGTTAGAAAAGCACTTGGCCAGCCAGTGCTTGGGTAACCTAGAGTGGCTTCGCCCCTCAGAAACCGGCCTCATGATGGTACAGGGCCGGGCCGGGGGTACAGGGCAACGCTTCAACTTGGGCGAAGTCAGCCTCACACGTTGTGTTTTAAAACCAGATGCCCAATTGACACGCTGCCAGCAAGTGGGTGTGGCTTATGTCATGGGCGGCTCACATCGGCATGCCCAGCTTGCCGCGGTTGCTGACGCGCTCTTGCAAGAACCCGAGCTACACGACCATTGGGACCAATTGCTTTTGCGGCCCATTAGTCAATTATTGTCAGAGCAAATGCAAGACAACAATGCGCAGGCGCAGGCCACCAAAGTAGAGTTTTTCACGGTGGCACGAGAAGCCGGTCAAGGCTCTGATGATGAAGGTGAAGACGCGTGATGCAAGCTTCCCTTAAAGACATAGGACGGGGATTTTCCAATCCTACGCTGTGCAGTCAGGCCGTTTTTCGCCAATCGCTGGTGGCTTTGTCATTGCCTGGCCAGCCTCAGACCCTCGACCTGAACTTGTCAAACCCCGCCATGCAAGTTCCTGAAAACGCGCATGCCGCAGCAGCAGCTTTGTTGCTGGCATTGCTGGATCAAGATTGCAAGGTGTGGCTGTCTGATGGTTTTGCCAGCAGCCATGCAGCGGCTTGGCTCAGATTTCACACAGGTTGCACTTTGGTCACTAATTCCATTGAAGCCGATTTTGTGTGGGTAGCCCATGCCAATGAGCTGCCCGCTTTTGAAAATTTAGTGCAAGGCAATGCTCAGTATCCAGAGCTTTCGGCCACCTGCGTGGTGCAAGTGCAGGACTTTGACACAGCGCCCACCGCAGACGCTTGGACCCTTAGTGGTCCGGGCGTTAAGGAAACTGGACATTTGAAACTGGTGGGTCTTACAGACAATTTTGTATCTGCGCGACGCAACAGCCAAGTTCATGCACCGTGCGGCATTGACTTTTTCTTCACCCACAAAGACAGCTTGATTGGCGTGCCCCGATCAACCCAAGTGAAGGACTGATCCCATGTACGTTGCAGTCAAAGGTGGCGAAACTGCCATTCTGAACAGTTATGAGTTGCTAGCGCAGCATCGCCGAGGCGACCCCAATGTGCCCGAACTCAGTGTGGCGCAAATTCGCCAGCAACTTCGTTTGAGTGTGGACCGTGTCATGACTGAAGGCTCTGTTTACGATCCAGAGTTGGCAGCCTTGGCCATCAAGCAAAGCGCTGGTGATTTGGTTGAAGCTATCTTTTTGTTGCGCGCATACCGCGCAACTTTGCCTAGGCTGGGTTATTCAAAGCCTCTCAATACAACAGGCATGCATATTTCGCGTCGCATCTCGGCCGCATTCAAAGACCTGCCGGGTGGCCAAGTGTTGGGCCCCACTTATGACTACACCCAGCGCTTGTTAGATTTCAGTTTACTTGCAACAGGCAAGCCCGCCCCAGTGGCTCGCAAAGGTCAAGTGAACAACGAAGCCACGCCCAGAGTGGTTGATTTGCTCAACCACGAAAGCTTGCTAGAAAGCCAGTTGCCTGAAGAGGGTGATCCGGACCCTTTCGATTTAACGCGACAGCCACTGAGGTTTCCTGCAAACCGGTCTGCCAGACTTCAAAATTTGGCGCGTGCCGACGAAGGTTTTTTATTGGCCATGGCCTATTCCACACAGCGTGGCTATTCTGGAACACACCCCTTTGTGGGCGAGATCCGTTTTGGCACTGTCGATGTTTGCATCGTGCCAGAAGAACTTGGATTTGAAATTTCAGTGGGTGATGTTCTCGTCACTGAATGTCAAATGATCAACCAATTTCAGGGTAGCCAAACGCAGCCGCCGCAGTTTACGCGGGGCTATGGTTTGGCCTTTGGTCACAGCGAGCGAAAAGCCATGGCCATGGCCTTGGTCGACAGGGCGCTTAGAGCCGACGAGTTGGGCGAGGCCGTCACTGCACCGGCTCAAATGCAAGAATTTGTCATGTCGCACAGTGACAATTTAGAAAGCTCTGGCTTCGTACAACATTTGAAATTGCCGCACTACGTCGACTTTCAATCAGAGTTGGAATTGGTCAGAAAAATGCGGCAGTCACACGCCTTGCCTAAGGACGATCATGCTGCAGAATGACATGGTCGAATCTAGCCCATTGCGTGACCCACACATTAACTTTGCCTATTTGGACGAACGCACCAAGCGCATGATTCGGCGCGCTATTTTGAAGGCCGTTGCCATTCCTGGCTACCAAGTACCCTTTGGTTCGCGTGAAATGCCACTGCCCTATGGCTGGGGCACGGGCGGCATTCAAGTTACGGCTTCTATCATTGGTGAGTCTGATGTGCTCAAGGTCATTGACCAAGGCTCTGACGATACGGTCAATGCCGTCAACATTCGTCGCTTTTTCCAAAGAACCACTGGCGTTGAGGTGACCACCGACACCACCGCAGCCAGCATCATTCAAACGCGCCACCGAATTCCAGAAACACCGATGCGCAAAGGGCAGGTCATTGTGTATCAGGTGCCAGTGCCCGAGCCCATGCAGCGTCTGGAGCCGCGTGAAGAAGAAACTCGAAAGCTTCACGCACTGCAAGAGTATGGCCTGATGCACGTGAACTTGTTTGAAGATTTGGCGCATTACGGTCACATCTCTAGCACCTATGACTACCCAGTGTTGGTCAATGGCCGCTACATCATGTCGCCTTCGCCCATTCCCAAATTTGACAATCCCAAAATGCATTTGAATCCTGCCTTGCAGCTGTTTGGCGCAGGTCGCGAGAAACGCATTTACGCAGTGCCGCCCTACACCACAGTTGAGAGCCTGGGCTTTGACGACCACCCCTTTGAAGTTCAACGCTGGCAGTCGGCTTGCGAGCTGTGTGGGTCCAACGAAAGCTTCTTAGATGAGGTGATCATGGACGATCAAGGCAAAAAAATGTTTGTCTGCTCAGACAGCGACTACTGCAGCAAGCGGCAGGAAAAGCCATGATGGACTTTGATACCAAGCCCCCCTTGATGCGAGTGCAGGGCTTGTCTTGTGCCTATGGTTCGCGAACCGTGGTGCGCGATATTTCTTTTGACCTGTGGCCTGGCGAAGTGCTGGCCATTGTGGGCGAATCGGGCTCTGGTAAAACCACCTTGCTTAACGCGGTTGCGGCGCGGCACGCACCCAGCGCAGGCCAGGTGTCGTTTGACCTGCGCGACCACGGTTTGCAAGAAATTTATGGCATGTCTGAAGCTCAAAGGCGCATGCTGGCTCGCACCGATTGGGGCTTTGTTCACCAAAATGCTGCAGATGGTTTGCGCATGAATGTGTCTGCAGGTGCTAATGTGAGCGAGCGCCTGATGGCCTTGGGGCAACGCAACTATGGTCAGTTGCGCGCACAAGCCATAGATTGGCTGGAGCGGGTTGAAATTAGCCCAAGCCGCATTGACGATCGGCCCAATACCTTCTCTGGTGGTATGCGCCAACGTCTTCAAATTGCGCGCAATTTAATCACTCAGCCTCGGCTGGTTTTCATGGACGAGCCCACTTCTGGTTTGGACGTTTCGGTGCAGGCCAAACTGCTTGACATGATGCGCACCCTGACACGCCAAATGAACTTGGCCGCAATCATCGTGACGCACGACTTGGCAGTGGCCAGGCTTTTGGCACAGCGCATGATGGTGATGCAAAACGGTCAAGCTGTTGAAACCGGCTTGACCGACCAAGTGCTTGATGACCCTCAGCATCCTTATACGCAGCTGTTGGTTTCCTCGGTATTGCAGCCATGACCCTTCAAAGCACAGACGCGATGCCCATGCTGCAGATTAAAAATCTGAGCAAGCAATTTTTATTGCACTTGCAAAACAGCACCACTTTGACCGTACTGCACAACTTTAATTTGACTTTAAGCCAAGGTGAGTGTGTGCGATTAAGTGGCCCCTCTGGCATGGGCAAAAGCACCATTCTCAAACTGGCCTACGGCAACTACCGCGCCAGTTCAGGAGAAATTTTGGTACGCAACACTGAAGGCCAATTTGTTGACATGACCCAAGCCAGTGCGCGATCTGTTATGCATTTGCGCAGTCATTCGATGGCGTATGTGAGCCAGTTCTTAAGGGTCATTCCTCGTGTGGCAGCCATTGACATTGTGGCCGAGCCCTTGCTTGAAAACGGCTTAGACCTTGTCAGCCGCGAGCAGGCCCGTGAGGAGGCCGCGCATTGGCTAAGCCGATTGCGCATTCCTGAATCTTTATGGCAATTGCCGCCCGCCACATTTTCTGGCGGTGAACAGCAGCGCATCAACCTAGCCCGAAGCTTTATCAAACCAAGACCCTTACTGTTGCTAGATGAACCCACAGCTTCGTTAGACCCAGTCAACACGCAAACTGTGATTGACATGATTGTTCAAGCTCGCAGCAAGTGCATTGCCATTCTCGGAATTTTTCACGATGACTCGGTTGCACAAGAAGTTGTCAGCCGAACAGTGTCCATGTTGCCATTGGAAGCAAACTAATGAACTCGCCCACTTTAACCCCTGTCGTTTTCACCAACGCGCAATTAGTGCTTCAAGATGAGGTGGTGAAGGGCAGTCTGATCAGCCAGCATGGTTTGATTCACCAAATTGATCAAGGCCAAACGTCGGTCCCTCATGCCATCGATTTGCAGGGTGACTACCTCATTCCTGGTTTGGTGGAGGTTCACACCGACAACTTTGAGCGCCACATGATGCCTCGGCCCAAGGTACGCTGGGATGACTCACCCGCTCTGCTTGCACACGATGCTGAAATTGCAGCGGCCGGTATTACGACTGTGTTAGATGCCTTAGGGGTAGGGGAGGCCGATCCAGACAGCGTTCGCGGCAATGATTGGGACACGGTTTTGAACTGTATTTCAGATTTTGTAAATCGTGGTGTGCTGCGTGCTGATCATTTTTTGCATGTGCGTTGTGAATTGCCAGCGCCCAACACCCTTGAATTGTTCAAGCCTTTTGCCGGACACGACTTGGTCAAAATGATTTCCGTCATGGACCATACGCCAGGTCAACGTCAATGGGAAAACATTGAACATGCTTGGATCTATTTTTCTGGCAAAAAAGGCTGGACCAAACAGAAATTTGAAGAGCGTGTGGCCATGGCCCAAGATGCGCAGGCGCGTTATGCCAAACCTCACCGCGCCTATCTCACCCAATACTGCCAAGACAATCAAATTGCACTGGCCAGCCATGACGACACCACAGTAACGCATGTGGAAGAAGCATTTGCCGAAGGGGCTACTGTGTGTGAGTTTCCCACCACCATTGCGGCCGCTCAAGCGGCTAGGGCCCGCAAGATGTTGACCATCATGGGGGGTCCCAATGTGGTTCGTGGCGGTTCGCATTCTGGCAACGTGTCTGCCATTGATTTGGCCAAGTTAGGCCTGGTCGACATTTTGTCTTCCGACTACGTGCCCGGCAGTTTGATGTCAGCCACTGTTCGCCTAACGGAAACCACCGATCTAAGCTTGCCACAGGCGGTGGCCTTGGTCAGTCGCAATCCGGCTAAATCGATAGGACTTCATGACAGGGGCAGTCTTGAAGTGGGTTTGCGATCCGACTTGGTGCAAGTTCGCATGATCAATCTACCAGACGGACGGCACCAACCCATTGTCCGTGCAGTATGGCGCGGCGGGGTGCGCGTGGTGTAAGTGCGTCACGATATTGAAATATTTCCAACATAACCTCTATTTAACTTTGGACTTGCTTCATTGCACTACAGATTGAAAAATATGCAGTTATTAACAATTCGCAATTTAAGCAAGCAGTTTGGCGAGAACACGGCAGTTGATCGTGTTTCTCTCGAGGTGAAATCTGGAAGTTTTGTGGGTGTCATTGGACGTTCGGGCGCCGGTAAATCAACATTGCTTCGCATGATCAATCGTCTGAACGAACCCACCCACGGCACCATAAAGTATGACGGTACCGTTGTAACCGACCTCAAGGGTGTGGCCTTGAATGAGTGGCGCCGCAATTGCGCCATGGTGTTTCAGCAATTCAACTTGGTTGGGCGCTTGGATGTACTGACCAACGTACTCATGGGGCGTTTAACCACGGTGCCCACGTGGCGCGCCATGCTGTCCATGTGGAGCGACGCAGACAAGTTGGATGCTCTGGAAACATTGGATCGCTTTGGCATGGCCGACTTTGCAGCCCAACGGTGCGACCAACTCTCTGGTGGGCAGCAACAGCGTGTGGCCATCTGCCGTGCATTGCTTCAGAGGCCTCAAATTATTTTGGCTGACGAGCCTATTGCTTCGCTTGATCCCAAAAATACACAAATGGTTATGGATGCCTTGAAGCGCATCAACGACGACTTGGGTATTACGGTGATTTGCAATTTGCACGACCTTGATATTGCACGAGATTATTGCGATCGATTGGTGGGAATGACTGAAGGCCGCGTGGTATTTGACGACGTACCAGAAAATTTCACAGAGAACTTTTCTCAAAGCCTTTATGGCATTGAGGCCAACGATCCATCAATGAACACTCAAGCTGATTTGAATTCTCCCAAGGTGGTTCCTTTGAATCGCCAAATTAACCACGCTTAGTTTTACCGCTGGCATTTTTTCCTCATTTTTTTAAAGGATCTTTTATGTCGTTCCATCGTCGTGCAGTTCTCGCATTGGCAGCCTGCAGTATCATGGCCGTTTCTGCCCAAGCCCAAGACTGGAAAGCCAAATACCCTGAGTTGATTTTTGCTACCATCCCTGCCGAAAATGCAGCGCAAGTGACTGAGCGTTACAAAGATTTTGGTGCCTATTTGTCAAAAGAAATTGGCGTGCCTGTGAAGTTGCGCGTCGTCGGTGACTACGCTGCTGTCATTGAAGGCCAGCGTGCAGAGCAAATTCACATTGGTTACCACGGCCCCGCTTCTTACGCGCGTGCCCGCATGACTGGCGTGAAGATAACTCCTTTTGTCATTGAAGTGGCCAAGGGTGGCGTGAAGGGTTATCACTCTGTGTTCTATGTTAAGAATAACTCGCCTTACAAAACAATTGCAGATTTGAAGGGCAAGAACTTGGGCTTGGTAGATCCCAACTCAATGTCGGGTAATAACGTGCCACGTTTTGCTATGAATAGCATGAAGTTGACCCCAGAAGAGCATTTTGGCAAAGTGGTTTACACGGGTAGCCACGTGAATGCTGTGATGGCTTTGAACCAAGGTACTGTCGATGTAGCGGCCAACTGGTGGAACAATGAAAATGACTCAGAACTCGTACGCATGTCCGACAAAGGCATGGTCAAAAAAGAAGACTTCCGAATCATTTTCAAGTCTGAGCAAATCGTGAACAGTCCTGTTACTTATCTGGACAGTTTGCCTGCTGATTTGAAAAAACGGATTGAACAAGCCTTCCTGAATGCGCATCAGAAAGACAAAGCTGCGTTTGAAAAGTTGTCAGACGGTAAGGGCGAGCCTTATCAGACTGTGACGCATGATGCCTATTTGCCAGTTGTCGAATTGGCCAAGTTCGTTGATAGCCTGCGTAGAAAGTAATCTGCTGTGAACGCTCTCCATTCCAAATCAATGGAGATGGCCTATGCCCAAGCGGTGGCGTTAAAACGCCGCCAGCTTTGGCTAGGCCTTTTGTTGCTGGCCGTCTTGGTTCTTTTATCTGGCCACGTCGCTGAAATATCTTTTTCTAAGCTGTACCAGCAAATTGGTGGCTTTTCCAGCTACATCGACAGAATCTTTCACCTTGAAAACGGTCGCCCCGTTATTTCAGATCCTGCTGAATGGTTCTGGGGTTGGAAGAAGTGGTTAGCCCTGATGGGTGAGACCCTGTTAATGGCTTATTTGGGCACCTTATTGGGTGCTACCGCTGCATTTGTCTTGTGTTTCTTAGCCAGTCAAAATTTGACGCAGAGCAAGGGCGTGGTATTTTTCACTCGCCGGCTCATGGAATTTTGTAGAACAGTGCCTGAATTGGTTTTTGCACTGATCTTTGTTGTTGCCTTCAGTTTAGGGCCCTTGCCTGGTATCTTGGCCTTGGCCATTCACACCGCAGGTGCTTTGTGCAAACTGTTTGCAGAAGTAGTCGAGAACATCGACATGAAGCCGGTGGATGGCGTGGTTGCTACGGGCGGCAATTGGTTCCACAAAATTCGTTTTGCCGTTTTGCCACAAGTTGCTTCTAATTTTGCAAGCTATGCATTGTTGCGTTTTGAAATCAATGTCAGAGGCGCATCCGTTTTGGGCTTCGTGGGCGCTGGCGGCATTGGCCAAACATTGCTTGAAGTGATTAGAAAGTTTTACTACGCAGACGTCAGTGCCTTATTGATCATGATCATTGCAACAGTCATGGTCATTGACGCAGTCACCGAACGCATTCGTCACAAATTAATTGGACTGGAAGCCAAGTCATGAGTGATTTGACAATCAACCCATTGGCAACATCCGATTTAGCCCCGCGCGAGTTGCTTCGCCGCCGCTATGCGAGTCATTTCAAGCCTTTCTACCAAGACAATTTGATGGCCATTTTCATTGGCTTGGTGGCCTTGGCAGTGTTTGTCTTTGGCATTTACAAATTAGAAATGACCTTTGCGCGCTTTTGGGGCGGGTTGGGTGAATTGGGCAAAATGGTGGTACTGATGCTGCCCCCCAATCCCGAATCGTGGGCCATGACCAAGGTTTATCTGTATGCAGTGCTTGAAACTTTGGCCATTGCTTTGCTGGGTACATTGTCGGCAGCGTTGGCCGCTTTTCCGCTTGGTTTTCTGGCTGCTCGCAACACCACCATTAACAGGTTGGTTCAATTTATGGCGAGACGCAGTTTCGATACGCTGCGCGGCGTTGATATTTTAATTTGGGCCTTGATCTGGATTAACGTGGTCGGACTGGGTCCCTTTGCAGGTGTGCTGGCCTTGTTCATGGCCGACCTGGGCATTTTCAGCAAATTATTTTCTGAGGCCATAGAGACGGCAGATCACAAGCCTGTTGAGGGCGTGCTTTCAACAGGTGGCTCTAAGCTTACCTCGGTTCGTTTTGGCATCTTGACCCAGTTGATGCCTGTGTTGTTAAGCCAAGTGCTGTATGCCTTTGAATCTAATACGCGCAGCGCGTCCATCATTGGCATTGTGGGTGCGGGTGGTATTGGCTTGATCTTGTCCGAGCAAATTAGAACCATGGAATTTCAACAAATGTCATTTGTCATTTTGTTGATTTTGATCACGGTGGCGATCATTGATTTTCTGTGTTCCAAGTTGCGTTTCGCTATCATTGGCGTTCGTGCTAGGTAATCACCTGAAAGATGATTCAAAATGTCATTGTCAATTCCTGAAATTGTTCAACTCTTAAGCAGTCGTGCCACCACTTGGTATGGCCAAGAGGCTGTTAGCCAACTCGACCATGCTTTGCAGTGTGCTGCCCTGGCAGAGCACTCCAATGAGACACCTGAAACTGTTGTGGCTGCCTTACTCCATGATCTGGGACATATGTTGAGCCCACATCGACCAAGCGTCGCGCTCATTGACACCATGCCAAGCAAAGATGACTTGCATCAATTTGTGGCCTTGCCATTTTTACGAAGTCTATTTACTGATGCCGTTTTAGAGCCCATCAAATTGCATGTTGATGCCAAGCGCTATTTGTGCGCTGTAGATGCGGGCTATTGGGCTGAACTATCGCCAGCCTCAAAGCACAGCCTTGAGTTGCAGGGCGGCGTGTTTGATGAGAAGCAAGTTGGTGCATTTGAAGATTTGCCATACTACGCAGAGGCAGTTCGCCTAAGACGTTATGACGACTTGGCCAAGGTGCCTGGCCATCAAACCCCTGACTTAGCGCACTTTGAAAAACTGATGGTGCAAGTCAGCGGCCATTAAAAAATTCTGATCAAGACTAACTAAGGCATGGAAACTTTTCCAGTTAGACAACAAGATCTAAACAGTCCCATCAATACGTCATCTTCTCTTCATAAATAGACATGGTGCAGGTCTAAATTGATTGTTGACAACTCTTGAATCTGTCATCCCTCAACTTAAGGAGAATCTGAATGACATCTGAAAACCATGTACATGAAGTCGACGTCGAAGGTGATTTTGCGGATGAGTTTGACAGCCCAAGCGAAAACCATCGCATGGCTGCACATCATTTTTCTGAAGCTGCCAAGGAGCATGAGCTTGCTGCTGATGCCTACGATGCGGGTGACCAAACTGCATCGGAATTGCATTCATTCAAGGCCTATCGCCATCAATTGAATGCAGTTCAGTATTCTGAAATTGCAGTGATGGAAGCTTTTGAGTTGAATGAAATTAACGAAATTTGAATGAAAAAAGATCGACTCGCTATGAGAGTCGATCTTTTAATTTCGTAATTCACAATGCCACTGCATTAGCAGTGGCAAGTAGCCTCAAATTAGCGCGCCTTCAGCAACGCCTCTACTTCCAACAGGATAAATTCATTGTCGTCAGCCTTGTTGGGGTCGCGTGATGAAGAGAACGGCAAGTTATTGTCGTTTCCAACAATGATGTGCTTGTTGTCCACTACATCCACGTTTTCAATGGTGAAGAATGGGAAAGTCAAAACGCCGTTGTTCAGCGGCTTGCGTGACTTGCCTTGCGGATCTTGAATCTTCATCAAATCGATAAAACCGATTTTGCGAACGGGGCTGTTCACATTAGCGTCATTCATTTCAATTTTCACGACGCGCTTAAACTTTGCAAGATCATGGAAGCAGTTGGGTGCCGCTTTGTTGTCAGCACAAGCACGATCTACAGTGCCTTCGCCGTTGTCGCGCTCAATGACCAAAGCGGTGTCGGCATCGATCATGTTGAAGTCACCAATGGCTGTGGCACCTGGCGAGAGCACATATTTCCAATGACGGCCTGTCCATTTTTCTTCAGCCACTGAAAACTCAAGAATGCGAAGAACTTGCTGACCTTGTATTTTTTCCCAGTCTTTGGTGTTGTTGTCCCAAAGTGCACCTTCAAGCAAGCCATAAATAAACTTACCGTCTTTGCTGGATGCCAATCCCTCGTAGCCACGTGAGCGGCCTAGATTGACTGTGGCAGGCAAGGCTTGACCGGGAACAGGAGTGACAACTTTATAGTGATCTGGCGACATAACCGGTTTGCCGTCAGCCATGGTTTCAAAGACGGCTTCAATTTTGCCGTCCATAGTGGCGCGGATTAAATAAGGACCAAACTCGTCACCGATCCAAAATTTACCACCAATGATTTGAAAGCCCTCAGGGTCAAAATCAGAACCTGTGAGGTAGCGCTTGGCGGTGCCTTCATGAACAACTCTGAAGGGTACTTTTTTATCGGGGTCGTGAAGAAAGACAGTGCGCAAGCGCTCAATATTTCCAGAGACCATGTCGATGCGATAGTGCGACAGAAAGAGGGCTGCATCGGGTGAGTTGGCCTTGGAGCCAAAGCCATTGTCTGTGAGGACCCAGTAAGTGCCGTCTGCCATTCTTTTGATACCAGAATGACCTTGTACAGGCTGCCCTTTGAAGGGTAAAAATACACCTGTTGGACGGCCTGCTGAGCGTCCTTCAAATGATCCAATTTTTTCGTTGCGAGTTAGGCTATCTGTGAATTTGCCTGAAATTTTCAGATCTTCGGGTGCATCGGCAGGCGGGTCGATGAAGGTTTGTGCAGGCAACACAGCATGGCCTGCTAAGGTAGCAGGAAACTCAGTTTGCGCAACTGCAAACTGAGCGAAACTGGCGACCAGTATGACTGGCGCAATGAACTTGGCGAACATCAAAATCTCCATAAAGTGAAAGAATGAAACAATACTTTCAACGATGTGGATGACAAACTGATGTCGCGCAAATTAAGTTTAGATGTTGTTACATCCGTTCTGTCAGTCCTTCTGGGCTGGCAGCGTAGCCTGTTAGAGTTTTGTCTGCGTGCTTTAAACGCCAGTTCAGCATTTTTTGCGCGTAGACCAGCATCGTTGCTGCGTACTCGGGTTCCATCGCCACGTTGTTCATTTGATGGGGGTCATTTTTCAAGTCGAAAAATAAGGGCGGCAGTGCTGGAAAATGAACGTATTTGTAGTTCTCATCCTGCACCACAGCCAAAGAACTTTCGTCCATGTGCGTTCCTAAAACGTCTTCAGGTTTTGAGTAAAAAATATTTCGATAGTCGTATTCATAATGCACTTCTGTGCGCCACTTGGGATGCGCTTTGCCTTCATGCAAGAAATGACTCAAAGATTCACCATCACATGCTCTGGGTACGGGCTGTCCTAGCCAGTTCAAAATGGTTGGCATTGTGTCGATGGTCTCAGTAAATTCTTGAACCACGTTGCCGCGAGAAACATCTGCCCTAGCTTCTGGGTCACGCACAATCATGGGAATGTGATAGCTTTGGTCAAAGTAGCCAATTTTTCCTAGCAGGTGATGGTCGCCCAATTGCTCGCCATGGTCGCTGGTGAACACAATCAGGGTGTTGTCCCACTGACCTGTCTCTTTGAGAAACGAAAATACGCGGCCTAGTTGATCATCAATCTCAGTCATGAGACCGTAGTAGGTTGCGCGCATTTGTAAAACCTCAGCCTCTGACATGCTGCTGCCAAGACCTTGACCATTTTGGAAAAAGCTTTTTCTGGTGATGTTGTCTATATAGAACTTGAGCAATGGATGCTGTGCAGATTCTTGGGCTGCAGTTTGGGCGCGAATGGGTTTGGGACACTCGGTTGCCGAGTACATGTCGTTGTAAGGAGCTGGTGCCGCAAAAGGCGGGTGAGGGCGGTAATAGCCCAGATGCAAAAACCAAGGTTTGTTTTGAACACTGCGCAAATAGTCCATGGCTCGGTCTGTAAACCACGTGGTGTCAGACAAATGCGCTGGAATTCGACTTGGCTTGTTGCTTGCGCCAACTTCTTCTGATTCCAAATTTTCTGGAAGCCAAATGTCCCAAGGATTTGCAGGCAACTGCACGCCTTGTGACTCAAGCCATCCAAAGTAAGCCTCCATTTTCAAGCCCCATGAGCCTACAGGCTTCCAGCCTTCCATATCGCTACCGAGCACCTTGAAGCGAGGGTCTTGGGCGGCAGTTTCTCGGGGGTCGGGTGTGGTGGTGGTGTAGCCAACCAGTGCTGGGTCGTATCCGGCCTTGCGAACTTCAATGGCCAAGTTGGTGTGGCGCGCATCCAGTGGAATGGTGTTTTGAACCGCACGGTGGTTCATCATGTACAAGCCCGTTAGTAAACTTGCTCGGCCTGGGCCACATGGAACGGCTTGTGTAAAGTGATTGGCAAAGGTGACCCCTTGCTTGGCCAAGGCTTCAATGTTTGGCGTTTTGATCAAAGGGTGACCGAGCATGGGCAAGGTATCACCTCGCCATTGGTCTACAACGATCAAGAGGACGTTTTTGGTCTGTTTCATTTTATTTTCCAATTCAAACGGAGTGATGTCATTTAAGCGGCGAATCACCTATTGACCCTATTGCACAAAATTCAGCGGACTTAATTACAATGAATTTTTTAATATTCTGCTCAATGGTTCAGAGGCTATTTTGAAAAAGCATACACCAGTAAAAAGTCAAAAGACCCATGAAGCCATGGCAGTCCTAAATACTGCCACTGTTGTGCAGACCACTTAAGTTTGAAATTGATTTCTAGCATCGTCAAAATCGTGAAGCCTCTGGCTTTTGATGCCATCGGAAAAGGGCTTCAAAACATGACGGGTGCGTCTTCTTCGTTGAAGGAGTTTGAGCAACCACTTGGGGACCCTGGCCTGTTCGGCCCCCACTCCGTTGTCTGGAAGGTCCATGCCGATTTTTCCGCCATGATGGTGGGTGGCTTGTCTTCTTTGATGATTCAGGCGCTGCACCCAAGGGCTTTGGCCGCGGTCTGGGACCATTCAAACTTTCGCCAGCAGCTCAAGGCAAGGCTGGGTCGAACAGCCTTGTTTGTTGCGGCCACAACCTACGGCGGTGTCGACCTTGCTAAAAAGCATATTCATCGTGTGAATGGCATTCACGCAAAAATTCGGGGCATCGATTTGAAGGGGCAAGCTTATTGTGCCAATGAACCTCATCTGCTTCGGTGGGTGCATCTGGTTGAAACGATTTCTTTTTTAAATGCCTACCAACACCTCAGCTTGCAGCCATTGTCTGCGTCAGAATGTGACAGGTATGTGGTCGAGATGAACAAAGTGGGTGAAATGCTGGGTGCTACAAATTTGCCCGTCACATATAGCGATGCCAAGCACGAAATGTCGCAATACGAACCTGAACTGGTATTTGATCAGCGAACGCGCGAAATGCTTCAGTCAATTGAGTCTTATTCTGTTGACCTCACTGAAAAGCCATTTTTTGCTTTGATACTGAGCGCATCCTTTGACATCATTCCCAGCTGGCTTTTGCAAAAACTCCAAAAAAGTTCAGACTCGTGCCTGCAAATCACCGCCCGCCGGTTGGCATTGCAAATAGCATCTCAGCCGGTTCAGTGGATGCTTAACGAGCAGGGCGTGAGCGCAGTGGCCAAAAAGCGAGTGAAGCTTTCTGGTGAAACCGTATAAAGAGTTTCAATTGCGCCTGTAGCGTCAGGGCATGAATTAGCCCTAGTATTGGGTGGCAGATGCGCCTTACTAGCCTTAGCCTTAAAATCACAAATATTCTTCTTTTTATATCTAGCTTTACAAAATGTCACATTTTCGTCACTCAAAAATTTTGTTTCTATCGGTCGTCTATTTTTGCGTCATGGGTTTTTCTGCCCTTACATACGCACAGGCCCAAACCACGCTGCGCATCACCACCATCCCCGAAGAGGCGGCTACCGAGCAGGTTCGCAAATTCACGCCGCTTGCTACTTACTTAGAAAAGCAGTTGGACATGAAGGTGCAGTTCACACCGGTGACCGACTATCCTGCAGCCGTAGAGTCTTTGGTGAACAAAAAGGTTGACGTGGTTTGGTTTGGTGGCTTTACGTTTGTGCAGGCCAGCATTCGTTCAGGTGGCAAAATTGTGCCTTTGGCGCAGCGAGAAGAAGACACTAAATTTCAGTCGGTGTTCATTGCCAAAACCAACTCAGGCATTAAAAGTTTGGCCGACATGAAGGGCAAGCAAGTCTCTTTTGGTTCGCAAAGCAGCACCTCGGGTCACCTCATGCCGCGCAGCTTTTTGTTGCAAGCCAACATTGAGCCTGAAAAAGACTTTAAGCGCATTGCTTACAGCGGCGCGCACGATGCCACCATTGCTTCTGTGGTGAGCGGCAAGGTAGACGCCGCCGCGCTAGACATCACGGTTTGGCAAAAGTTTGTGACCGAGAACAAGGTCAACACGCAAGATGTCAACGTTTTTTTCACAACACCTCCCTACTTCAACTACAACTGGTCTGTGCATGCCGACATGCCGGTTCAGCAACGCGAAAAAATCAAGGCATCCTTGCTCGGCCTGAACCCCGCCAACCCCGAGCATGCCGAAATTCTCAAGCTCAATCGCGCCACACGCTACGTCACTACGACACCTGAAAATTACAAAGGTTTAGAGTCGGCTGCTCGCAGCGCAGGCTTGCTTCAATAAACGGGTAACTCGCTTTTGAACATCGAGCTTTCGGACCTTCAGGCCCGCCACCCCTCTGCACCAGCTCATGCACCAGCGGCTTTGCATGGCATTAGCCTGCAACTTGGCGTGGGTGAGCAGGTTGCCATCATTGGCCCTTCGGGTGCAGGCAAGACAAGCTTGCTTCAGGTACTGGCTTGTGCCCAACGTCCTACGCAAGGCGAGTTTCTTTTAGGTGGACAAGACCCTTGGCGTTTGTCAACGGGTGAACTGCGGCGTTTGCGAGGTCAATTGTTTCTGGCGCCCCAAGTGCCGCCCTTGCCACCGCGCCAACGTGTTGTCACTTCGGTATTGGCCGGACGTTTGCCCGCCATGAGCATGGCGGCCAGCTTGCGCTCTTTGTTTTACCCCACCGATATTCCTGCGGCCTACGAAGCACTCAAGCACTTTGACCTAAGTGACAAATTGTTTGACAGGGTAGACCGCCTTTCTGGGGGTGAACGTCAACGCGTAGGATTAGCCCGTGCTTTGTTGTCTCCGGCCAGTTTGTGGCTCATTGACGAACCCTTGTCTGCCCTTGATCCCATGCGCGCTCGCTTGGCCATGACCGCTTTGGTGGGGCTTGCGCGTGAGCGGCAAATCACCATGGTTGCCACCTTGCACCAGGTCGACATGGCCCTCGCGCACTTTGATCGCATCATTGGTCTGCTTAAAGGTCAAATCGTGTTTGATTTGCCATCTGCACAAGTCAGCCCCGAACGCTTGGCGCATTTGTACGAACATGAGTTAGGCCAAGATGCCTTGCCATCTGAGTTGGACCAAGACTTGGTTGCGCCTGCGCCTGTTGTCATGCACTGCCGCTAAGGCCATCAGGCCCTTCGCATTTTCCTGTTTGATATGTCTGCTACCCAATTGCCCCAAGCCCAACTGGCATCCGGTGGCAAGCTTCGCGATCCAGACTTTTCATCAAGGGTGTTTTGGCTAGTCTTGGCCATACTGCTGCTTTGGCCATTGGGCGTGGCCACCGAGTTTCGGCCCTGGGTGTTGTGGGAACCCGATAACCGAAAAGTCACCCTTGATTTCTTGGCCAGCTTTTGGCCACTTGTGTACGACGCTGAATTCATGCGCATGGTGGCCCGTGAAACTTGGCGCACAGTTGCCATAGCCACCGCAGGCGTTACGCTGGCTTTGGTGCTAGCTGTGCCCATGTGCCTGATGGCGACCCGCGTTTTATCGCTGTCGGCCTTGTCGGGCCGCATGAACCGCTGGCCTGCTGTGATGCGCTGGTTTGTTCGCGCCACTTTGATTGTGCTGCGCAGCATTCCCGAACTGGTATGGGCCTTGGTCTTTGTGCGCGTGGTGGGCCTCGGCCCAACAGCGGGTGTGCTGGCCATTGCACTCACTTATGGGGGCATGCTTGGCAAGGTGTATGCCGAAATTTTAGAAAGTGGTGAGAGCCATGCCACCCATACCCTGATGCGCAACGGCAGCGGCCGTTTACAAGCTTTTGTGTATGCGCTGCTGCCTAGTCACGCTGCCGAGCTGGCTTCTTATACGGTGTACCGTTGGGAATGTGCCATTCGCTCATCGGTGGTGTTGGGGTTTGTGGGCGCCGGAGGATTGGGCCAACAACTGGACAATTCGATGAAGATGTTCAATGGCGGCGAAGTAGCCACTTTGCTTTTGGTGTTCATTGCGCTGGTGGCGTTGGCCGACCATGTCAGCGCTTGGCTAAGAAGGGCTTTGTCATGATGCCCACTCGCGCCGCGGCCAATCCCCCTTACAAACTGCCGCCGCCTTTGTTCGATGCACGATGCAGAGCATGTTGGTTCACGCTTGCTTTGCTGGTGTTGGTCATTGCCAGCTTTGTCTCCTTAGACCTTGACTGGGCTTCTTTTGCATCACTAGAGGCGGGGCGCAGCATGTACCGCTTTATGGCGGAGTTTTTTCCACCCGATATATCGCCTAAGTTTGTGAGCAAAGTGGTTTCGGCAGCTTGGGAAACACTGGCCATGTCTGCGCTAGGAACCATCATGGCGGCGGTCTTGGGCTTGGCCTTGGCGGTACCTGCCAGCCGCATGTCCAAACAAGATGCTGCTTGGCTGCGCAGTCCCACACGCTGGCTGCTCAATGCATTGCGTGCAATTCCTGAACTGGTATGGGCCGCACTGTTATTGATTTCTGCCGGCTTAGGACCCATGGCCGGTACCTTGGCTCTGTCCCTTCACACCAGCGGCGTTTTGGGCCGGCTTTTTGCAGAGGCCATGGAAAACATACCTACGGGCCCTGGCGATGCTTTGCGCACGCAAGGGGTAGGGCCGCTGCGCGTCTTTGCCTATGCCACTTTGCCGCAGGTTTTGCCGCAGCTCATGAGTTACACGCTGTACCGCTGGGAAAACAACATTCGTGCAGCCGCCGTGTTGGGGGTGGTGGGGGCGGGCGGTTTGGGTCAGATGTTGTCGTTTAACATGGGCTTGTTTCTGATGAACAAGACGGCCACCATTTTGGGTGCCATGCTGCTCATGGTGGCCTGCGTCGACGTGCTGAGCTTTGCTTTGAGGCGGTGGCTGAATCGTTAAGCCAGAATTTAATTCAAAAAAGTTGCGATCAGTACAACCCAAATATTCAATGAGATTTTGATGCAAATAAAACAGCCCTTGTTTTTTGACACTTACAAAGAAAACAAAGATGCAGACATACAAGCGCTGATTGAAGGCTTGCTTTGCCCTCAGGCCACCCTGTCTCCCAAGTACTTCTACGATGAGATGGGATCGGTCTTGTTTGACGCAATTACCTTGTTGCCCGAATATTATCCAACCCGTACTGAGTTAGAAATTTTCACGCAGCAAGCAAGCGAAATTCATGCGCATTTTCCCAAGCAAGCCACGTGGGTTGAACTGGGCGCTGGCAGCTGTCAAAAAGCAGCTCAATTGTTCACGCATTCCAAGCCGTCAACCTATGTTGCTGTTGATATTTCAGTTGACTATTTGTCGCAGCATTTAAAAGATTTGCAGGCCAAAAACTCAGACATCAATGTGGTCGGTGTGGGCATGGACTTTTCACATTCACTCACGTTTCCAGAGAAGCTGCAGCAACAACTGACGGCAGAACCGTTGCTAGCTTTGTATCTTGGCTCTAGCTTGGGAAACTTCAATCCAGTAGAGGCCTTGTACTTTTTGCAAAGAGTCGCCAATCTTTGCAAAATGGGCCAGCCTGGCTCAGGGCTCATCATTGGCATTGACTTGGTCAAAGACTCAAGTACGCTTGAGCGCGCTTACGCAGATGACTTAGGCGTGACGGCTGCCTTTAATTTGAACGTGCTTAGGCGTGTCAACACTTTATTGGGCTCAGATTTTGATGTGCGAGATTGGCAGCACAGTGCACGGTTTAACGTGCAAGAGTCTCGGATAGAAATGCACTTGCAAGCCAAGAAAAATCTGACTGTTCAGTGGCAGGGGCAGCAACGTCATTTCAAACAAGACGAAACCATTCACACTGAAAATTCTTACAAATGGTCAATCCAAAAATTTACCAATTTATTGCTTCAGTCAGGTTTTACAAACACCCAGCATTGGACCGATCAGAAATCGCACTACGCCTTGTTTTGGGCCAGTTAAGTTTTCGCCAATTAACCCATTGAAGTTGAAAGCGCGCAAGTTCTAAAGCCTGAATAAATATCATCGCGATCAGGCGTAAAGAAATTTCGATAATTCACATCTCGCAAGACAGCGTGAGTGAACTGAGACGCACCTCTTAGCACTTTGTGCGTGCCAAACCAAGGCTCTGAATATTCGGTGTAGGGGTGCGCCACAAAGCCTTCATAGGGCTCAAACGTGTCTTGCGTCCATTCCCAAACTTGGCCCCACTTAAAGTCTGTGAGTGTTTTGGCAGCACAGTCCCACTCGGCTTCTGTTGGTAAGCGGCATTTGGCCCAAGCACAGTAGGCTTGAGCATCCGTCCAAGACAGGTGAACGGCTGGTGCGTCCTTGTTCAATGGTTGCCAATTGCCAAACACTTCTACTTCGAAATCAGAACCCGTTTGCCGAATGTAATTTGGAAGACGGTACCCCGCATCGATTACAAAATTGATATATTGCGCCCAGTTGACAGGCTGCAGTGAAATTTCAAAGTCTTGAATGGAGCACGTTTTTGCAATCAGTTCGTTGTCAAAGCAAAACGGTATTTCTTCCTGCAATGAGTTTGAAGAGAAATCTCTTGAACCAAGCTTCCAACTTTGCGAGGGTAAGCGTGCAGTTCTGTATTCAACACTTTGCTGCTTTGGGTTGAGCGCGGTTGATTGGCTATTTCCTGCAATTTCATCCTCTTGCCGCCAGACTGCTTTGAAAGGCATTCTGAGTGACTGCGCCATGTAGGCGCTTGCCTCTAGGTGCATGGCCTCATGCTGCAGCACCAGCCAATAGAAATACAGCGCGGGGCTGTGTTCAGTTTCATTGTGCAAAAGCTCGAGTGTTTGAGCCAAGCTTTCCTGTGCGTATTGGATGCACTTAGGATGCGTTAAAAGTTTCAAGTCCCAGCGCGTCGAGTGAGCTACCTTGGCACTGTCAAACCACGCATCAGCTTCATGGAGAAGCGAGGCGTTGCGCGGCTGTGAAAGATCAGAGGCGAGACCGTGAGTGCGTTGTAGATTTCGGGCAATCCAATATTCTTGAAACCATGCAATGTGGCCCAGTTCCCAAACGGGTGGATTCAAGCCCTTGTGATAGGGAAGGCTGAGTTTGTTGGCACTCAAGTAGCATTCAAAAGAGCTGAGTGTATGGCCTCTAAGGTGCTGAAGAGCCTTTGACAATGTCAGGATATTTACTTGCCGCATTGATTGCTTGTGTCCTTTTAGATATGCTTAGGGCTCTATATGAACCAAGCTCCTCATCCAAAGTTACTTTCCAAAAAGTTGCTCAAATCAGAAGTGCCTAACGCTCAAGCCGCTAAGCCAACATTGGTCATTGTAAGTCCTGCCCTTGCCAGTGCAAACAACGGCAATTGGCAAACCGCCAAACGTTATCGGCAGTTGTTAAGCGCGCATTTTCGGGTGCGGCTGGTTAACGAATGGAACGGCGCAAATTCTGACGATGTCTTAATTGCTTTGCATGCGCGCCGCAGTTTTCCGTCCATTGCTGCTTGGCATGCCGTTCATGGCGCCAAAGGTTTGGTAGTGGTTCTGACCGGTACTGATTTGTACCGGGATATTCAACACGATTCACAGGCCCAAAAATCTCTAGAATTAGCTGCTCGCTTAGTGGTTTTGCAGTCCATGGGTCTGAATGAATTGCCGGCGCCATTCAAGGCAAAAACATCGGTGCTTCTGCAGTCAACCACCCCCCGAGTTACCTTGCCGAAAACAAAGCGTTGCATACGGGTGGTGATGGTGGGCCATCTTCGCGAGGAAAAATCTCCGCGTACCTTGTTTGAAGCAGCAGCCCTGCTTGCGCAGCAGCACGATATTCACATACAGCACATTGGTGCAGAGCATGATCAGATTCTGGCAAGCATGGCGCACCAAACAGCGGCGCTTTGCCCCCACTATCAATTCACGGGTGCTTTAACTTATCCAGAAACGCGTCGTCAAATTCAGCGCTCGCACGTGCTGGTTCACACCAGCGTCATGGAGGGTGGTGCCCACGTGATCATGGAGGCCGTTTGCAGCGGTGTGCCAGTCATTGCATCGCGCATACCCGGCAACATGGGCATGCTTGGCGAAGATTATGCAGGCCTGTTTCCAGTTGGTGACGCCAAGGCGCTGGCCGACATGCTCATTCGTTTTCGGCATGACGCCAAATTTGAACAACTGTTAAAAAAGCAGTGCGCCCTGAGAGCGCCTTTGTTTTCGGCTGAGCACGAACGCAAAGGCTTGCTTACAATCGTGCAAAGCGTCTTGTCTGCGCGCCACTTGCCTTGAATGCTTAGCGCTTCAAGCAAGCCCTCATTTTTTGTATTTAGGAAACACCATGAACCCCTCTGAACCCCGTTTGACCTCTCTCTCGCATGGCGGTGGCTGTGGTTGCAAAATTGCCCCTGCGGTTTTGTCCGAAATTCTCAAAGGCACTTTGCAAATGCCCATTCCCAAAGAATTGATGGTGGGCATCGCCACAGCCGATGACGCAGCGGTTTACAAGCTAAGTGATCACCAAGCTTTGATTGCAACCACCGATTTCTTCATGCCCATCGTTGACGATCCTTTTGAGTTTGGGCGCATTGCAGCCACCAATGCCATCAGCGATGTCTATGCCATGGGCGGCAAACCCATCTTGGCTTTGGCTTTGGTCGGCATGCCAATCAATGTGTTGTCAACAGACACTATCGGCAAAATTTTGGCAGGCGGTGCATCGGTTTGCAATACAGCCGGCATCCCCATTGCTGGCGGACACACCATTGATTCAGTCGAGCCTATCTATGGCTTGGTTGTTTTGGGTTTAGTCCATCCAGACCGTGTCAAACGCAACGACGGCGCGCGCGTTGGCGATGTGCTGGTTCTGGGCAAGCCTATTGGTGTTGGTATTTTATCGGCGGCACTCAAAAAAGAAGTCCTCGATGCAGCAGGTTATGAGTCCATGATTGCCAACGCCACCAAGCTCAACACCCCAGGCCCCGAGTTGGCTGAGTTGTCTGGCGTGCACGCTTTAACTGACGTGACTGGTTTTGGTTTAGCGGGCCATGCCCTAGAAATTGCGCGCGGCGCCAAATTAACGGCGCACATCAAGTGGGCCGATGTGCCTTTGTTGCCCAAGGTCTCGGCCTTGATCAAAGAGGGCAATGTCACAGGTGCTTCAGGTCGAAACTGGGAAGGCTATGGTCCAGAAATTAGCCTTGGCAGTGGTTTACCCACTGAATGCCAAACGCTTTTGTCTGATCCTCAAACAAGCGGTGGCTTGTTGGTCAGTTGTACGCCTGAAACTGTTGCCGAGGTTCTGGCTGTTTTTAAGCGTCACGGTTTCAATGATGCAGCCGTTGTGGGCCATATCGGTGAGGCCCAAAAGTCACGCTTGGTTGTCAGCTGATCGTGTGTGGCCATGAAGGGCGGTGGCTAGCCAATCAAAAGCTAAGTCGGCTGCAATGGCCAGCAGCGCCACCATCATGGCCCCTTGTAAGACGTAGGCTGTGTTAAATCCAGAAAGTCCGATGATGATGGGCAAGCCGAGTGTTTTGGCACCCACAGTGGATGCAATGGCGGCTGTGCCGATATTCACTACAACCGAAGTTCGAACGCCTGCCAACCAAATAGGCAGAGCCAATGGAATTTGTACTTCGGTCAGTATGTGCCGAGGCGACATACCCATGGCGCGTGCTGAATCAAGCACAGGTGTTGGGACTGAAGCCAGTCCGGCCAGCGTAGCCTGAAGCACGGGCAGCACGCCAAAAATTGACAGCGCAATAAGTGCAGGCAGTTCTCCAAAGCCAACGGCCGGAACTGCTACCGCCAAAACTGCAACAGGTGGAAAAGTTTGCCCCATGGCGGCCAACGTTTCCATGAGGGGCTTGAATGCGCTTCCCGTTTTGCTGGTGGTGGCCAGTCCTGCTAGCGTTGCAATAACAACAGCAACTGAGCTAGACACCAACACAAGCCCTATGTGTTGCCACATCAGTTCTGCCATTGGCTCTTGCAAATACACCGGACGCGGCAGCAAAGGAAACAGGGCTGCAAAAAGCGGCTGGGAGTAGGGCAAGCCATAGGCCAGTAACAGCAGAGCCGCCGCACTAAAGCCTAGCCGCTTAGCCCAGGGGCGGGGTGCTTTAAATGGCATTGCGTGCAACTCAGACATCTGAAGTTTCTAGCAGATCAGTAGCATGCACCTGACCCAGCACTGTGCCGTCTGCATTCACCACGCGCAAGCTAGACACATGCAAAGTTGCCATGTGCGAAATGGCTTCTTTGAATGTGACGGTATGGCTGATGGTGTGGATGGGCTCTGTGCCTTCTATCGCTTTGATGTGGGGCGCGATGGGGCGCAGTGAAAGTTGTTTAAGCCCCAGATCTGCGCGGCCCAGAAAGTCGGCAACAAAGTCGTTGGTAGGTTGTTGCAGCAATTCAAGGGGCGTGCCCATTTGAACGATACGACCATGGTTCAGCAGCACGATACGCGTTGCCAACAACAAAGCTTCATCGATGTCGTGAGTTACAAACAGAATAGTTTGACCGGTCGCTCGGTGAATTTTTTTGAGCTGCAATTGCAGTGCAGCGCGGGTGACTGGATCGAGTGCACCAAAGGGCTCGTCCATCAAAAGGACATCTGGGTCTGCAGCCATAGCGCGCGCTACACCAACCCGTTGCTGCTGACCGCCCGAAAGTTGGTGCGGATACCGACCTGCATATTGCTTAGGATCCATCGCCAGCAATTGCAGCAGTTCGTTTACACGGGCTTGAACACGCTGGGCGTCCCACCCCAGCAGCCTGGGTACCGTGGCAATGTTGTGCCCAACGGTTCTGTGAGGAAACAAGCCAACCGACTGCATGGCATAGCCCATGCGGCGACGCAAGTCTTGCACGTTAAAGCTGTTGATGTCTTGGCCGTTAAAAAAGATGTGACCACCATCGTGGCTGACCATGCGGTTAAGCATTTTGAGTATGGTTGATTTGCCAGACCCTGAGGGTCCAAGCAGCAGCACCAACTCGCCTTGTTGGATGTCTAAATTGAAGTCTGTGATGGCTGCTGCGCCATCGTAGTGCTTGCGAATTTTTTGAAACTTGATGGTCATGGGCGAGTCTTTATCAAGGAACTTAGCACTTTGAAAAAAGTGTCTGCCATCATGGCTAAAAGCACGATGGGTATCACACCCAGTATCACCAACTCGTTGGCAGCGCTAAAGAGCCCATCAAACATGATCTGACCTAGCCCGCCTGCACCCACAAGGGCGCTGACTGCTGCAAGGCCTGTAGTTTGTACAACTGCTGAGCGCAGGCCAATTAGCAACACCGGCAATGCCAGCGGCAACTCGACTTGCCACAACAACTGCCTTGCAGACATGCCCATGGCACGAGCGGCATTGACCGCCTCTGCAGGCACTTGCTCTAACCCAGTCAGCGCCGAGCGAACAATGGGCAGCAGTGCATACAGGAAAAGAGCAATCACGGCAGGCGCGATGCCCACACCACTGATGCCCGCGCGTCCTAGGGCGGGTAATTGGACGGCCAACCAAGCCAATGGCGCCATCAACAGGCCGAACAGGGCAATGGAGGGAATAGTTTGAATCACATTGAGAATTGGAAACAGAGCTTGCCGCAAACTGCGTGTTCGGGTCATGCGCCAAGCCAGCAACAAGCCAATGACCAAGGCCGGTACCACAGCCAGAAAAACGATTTGAAGATGACGCAGAATGGCGGGCCCGAAAACATCTCTCTGATTGGCAAATTCTTGCGCGATGGACAATCGCTGGCCCTCATTCAACAAGAGCAAGAGCGGCAGAAAAAAAGCACTTTGCAAAAGCAGGCGCGGCAAAGTTGGCAGTTGAACACGCGCAATGGCGTCGAGAGCAATTAACCAGGCCAATGCGGCCAGTGTCCAAAACCCAGCGCCTAAGCTTGTTCGCAACAAAGGGTTTCCTGCTTGTATGGCACTGCTGGCAAACTGGCCAGCCAGCAGCCACACGCCAGATAGGCTAGCCGCCATTGTCAAAATAATAAATGCTTGGATGAGGCGTTGACCGGGTTGCCAAACGGCAATGCACAGCAACACAACGAGGCCCAACAGCAGTGCATCAACTTGTTGGCTGCCAAGTTGCTGCAACACATCCCATAAATAAACCGGCTCGCCAGACAGCAGTCGGTTGGGTGCAACTCGCAAAAACGGCAGGCCTCCTACAGCGCCAATGGCCAGTGCCACATAAAGCGCTAGCACCGGGTTGGAGCGTTGCACGAGCGACAGTGACATGTTGAATTTACTTCAGAAACCCCTTGCTTTGGAGGTAGCCGCTTGCCACTTTGCGAGGGTCTTGGCCTTCCAGTTGAATGCGCGCATTCAGCATTTGCAGGGTGGGCGTATCAAGCGATTTGAAGATGGGGGCCAATATGGTGGCAATTGCGGGGTGGCGCTTGAGTACTTCTTCACGGACCAAGGGTGCCGGCGCATAGACGGGCTGTACGCCCTTAGGATCTTCCATGACCAACATGCCCAGCGCGGCCAAGGGACCGTCGGTACCGTAAGCCATTGCAGCGTTTACGCCCGATGTTTTTTCTGCAGCAGCCTTGATGGTGGCGGCTGTGTCACCCCCCGCCAAAACAAGGGCTTGGTCAGCGCGCAGTTTGAATCCGTAAGCCGCCTGAAATGCAGGCATGGCGTCTGTTCGCTCCATGAACTCGGCCGATGCGGCCAGCTTAAAGGTGCCGCCCTTGGCGATGTAGCGGCCTACATCGTCCATGCTGCGCAGTTGGTTGGCAGTGGCCAGGTCTTTGCGGACGGCAATGGCCCAAGTGTTGTTGGCATTGGCGGGCTCTAGCCACACAATTTTGTTTTTCTCAAAATCCATTTTCTTGGCCAATTCGTAACCTGCTCGAAGGTCCTTCCAGGCTGGACTTTTTTCGGCGCCCAGCATAAAGGCGCCATTGCCGGTGTATTCGGGGTAGATGTCTATTTCACCGGCAACAAGTGCTGTGCGAACGATCTTGGTGTTGCCAAGCGATACCTTGTTTTCAGTCTTGATGCCGTTGGCCTCGAGTGCGAGCACCATAATGTTGCCAAGCAACTTGCCTTCGGTATCGATTTTGGACCCAACACGCACTGGCCCGTTGGCTTGAACGACCGAACTGGCAAGCAGGCCAAATGCGGCAAATAGCAAACTACGGCGCAGGAAGGACAATGAAAATAACATGTTGCAGCCTTTTAAGAGAAATCAGAATTTTTGGGTGCTGCTTTGAGATCAATGCCTTCATGCTTGGCAACCATCTCGAGTGCAGACTCAAAAAGTGCTCTGGCAGAGCCAGAGACAGTACTGAGGTAAGAGTGTAAGTGTGCATCTTCTGTTGAATTGTTCAAGCATTCGCGGCTGTATTGCTCAAAGCTTGCCAGTTGCGTGATGATTTCTGCAACATGCTTGGGACACTCGCACAACACGTTGGTGGATATGCCAGCAACACGCATGAGCTCAATGTCGTCGTACTTTCTGGGGGGAATGAGCATGCCTGAAGTCAATCCTGCGGTGCCAGATTCAGTATTCACCACGCGCACTGAGTTAATCAGGTCTGCCAACTCTGAATCGCTGATGGGCTCTCTGCGAACAATCATGCCGCAGCGTTTCATAGATTCAATGATGGGCTCTTGACCATAGTTGTAGAGCACGATGACTTGCAAAGCATGGTTAATTTCGGCCAAGCGGTGAATGTCAACCTGAACGCCAGCGTGCAAAGAGTTTGTGTAAATGATGAGAATTTGAGACTTCTCTTGAAACTTGGCCGACAAGGCCTCTGCCACGTTGGTAAAAATATCTGTAATGCGAATCGCCTGATTGTTAAAACTGAAGGTGAATTTTTTCGATTCAATTCGAGCTGCCAGGGCGAGGCCAACGACCGCCACAGACACAGACTGAACTGGCGATTCTGACCGTGCTTTTCTCTGATTGGTTTCCTGCTGCTGCTGCAACAAATTGTTCAAATCTGTGGTGCTCAGTTTGGCAATGCTGCTAATGCCATGGCCTTGTTCTGTCAGTCGTTTGAGCAGTGTTGCCTTTAAAACATCGTCGTCTGTAAACAATCGGTGCTTGCTTTCCGTTTTGTGGGGGTGAAAGGTTTGGTAACGCACCTCCCAAACGCGAAGTGTTGGGGTTGGCACGCCACTGAGGCTGGACACTGCTCCGATTTTGTGGAAGCTACGCGAGTGTTGAGTATCTTTTGTCATGTTTGGTATTTTGAATGGATTTTGAGTAGATTATATTGAATATTTGAAGATTTGAACAATAAAAATCTAACTAAGTGATAAATTTACCATAACTTAAAGGAATCACAATGATCACTAAACGCTCAACTCTAGGCTTAAACGTCATTATTTTGATCGCTCAGACGCCAAGTCACAGAACCATCACAGCAGATGCCATCGCATCTATGACGAATGTTTCTTTGTCTTACATAGAAGGCATCTTGAGAGATGCAAGAGAGCAAGGCCTTATTCGAGCCACTCGTGGCCCTGGCGGTGGTTACCAACTTTGTGTTCCTTTGACCGATCTGTCCGTTTGGGATGCCGCTGTGTCATTTTGTTCGCCAAATGCTGCTTCGTACAAAGGCCACGCTTCTTCCGAGACCAGCGCAACAAATGCCATCGCACAGAAAGCCTCGCAGATCGAAAAAGAGTTTCTCCAGTCTTATCCATTGGCTTTGTTAGTACCCAAGTACATTGATTCGCCCGCGTCCAAGCCCACAAAGTCTTTGGCAATGAACTTCAAGCCTCTGCCAACTCGGAAGATACCTGCTGCACCCAATTCAATTTTTGACCTGTCGAATTTTTTAAATTTACAAGCGGCATAGGATTGAAACTGAATCGCAATGTATAAAATTGCAATTCAACACAGTATTCGGAAATCAATATGGATGATCATTCATCTTTTCTTTTAAAAAGAATTGATGCGCCTGTTTCTGAAAACATTCTTGGCCAAAGTCACGGCGCTGCTTGGGTCTGGCACCTTAAGAGAAACATTTCAATCTCTCCGGCGGCTATGGCCTTGATTTTTTTGGGCTTGGGTTTTGTTTCCTTGCTCATTGGCGCTGGATTCTATTTCGCGGGCGCAACGCTAATTCTTCCTTTTTCACTTGTAGAAATTGCAGCGTTGGCGCTTGCCTATATCTACAACGCAATTCACGCCAATGATTACGAAAAACTGACTGTAGAAGGCAACAGCTTAAAGATTGAAAGCAAAGTTGGTTTAAAAACTTCTGAAATGCAATTTGTTCGATCCTTGACCCGAGTTGATACTTTGAGTCACCTGAATGAAATGGTACAACTGCGACAGGGCAGTATTCAAGCTGTCTTTGGCAAGTTCGTCCATGCCAATTTAAGACCGTTGCTAGCCAAAAAAATAGCGGACCGGCTCTAAGCCCTTGGTGCGGGGCTGTCTCTACCAGTATTTGTTTCTATGAGGCATACTCGCAACATGCAAAATGACGAAGGCCAATCAACGCAATCTATCCATCACATTGTGTACTGTAGCAAAGCTGCACAACACATGGACAAAGAGGCGCTCGAAAAAATAATTGCCACAGCCAAACACCACAACCCCAGATTTGGTATCACTGGATTGTTGGTCTTTGGAAGTGGTATCTTTTTTCAATGGTTAGAAGGCCCTAAAGACAACGTGACCAGTTTGTACAAGATGATTTCTGCAGATCTTCGCCACTCTGATGTGGTGCTACTCACTAAAGAAGATGAGTTTCGTGACAGACTGTTTCCAAACTGGGACATGGAGTTGGTGGCAGCCGAAGACATCAGCGCCGTTTTGGAGGATGCCATGCATGAGGCCTCAGATCCGAAGCAAAAAAATACTTTGTCTAATATGTTGCAAGAACTTAATAAGGGACCGCTTAGAAAATGAAAAATATTCTGATTGCATCTTTACTCGTTTTTTCTTGTCAGGCGTGGTCCGCAGATTCAGAGCCGACACAGCCTGCAGCTAAGTCGGTTTCAGCAACACTGCAGCCCGCTAGAAATGCCATCAAAGCTGGCAATTATGAAAAGGCCGTTGAATTGTTGACCGAGGCTGATCTCAAAAAATCGGCTGATTGGAACAATTTAATGGGCTATAGCCTTAGAAAAAAAGCAGCTCCTAATTTGACTGAAGCTGAAAAATTTTATCTAACGGCTTTGAACTTAGATGCCAATCACAGGGGCGCGTTGGAATATTACGGCGAGTTGTTGTTGCTCAAAAATGACCTGGCCGGCGCTGAGAAAATGCTTGCCCGATTAGACAAAGCCTGTAGGTTTGGATGTGAAGAATTTCAAGACTTGAAAGAAAGCATTCAGAAGTTCAAAACCAAAAAACCCTGATGTCTTGGCCGTCACTAAGACAGTCATTGGTATAAGTGTCAATGAAGCGGTATTTCCTTATCTATGTAGACACTCTTGATCACGCAAAAAAAGCCCGTTCAAACTTTCAACGGGCTTTTTTCTGAATGTAAAGAAATTACTTCTTCTTTTCGCACTCTTTGGCTTTTTCGTTTTCTTTCTTGGAGCAATCGACTTTTTTGTCGTCTTTTTTGTCATCCATCTTGCCTCCGCCATGGCTGCCAGCAAAAGCCGCAGTTGAGACCAACATAAACGCTGTAACGATTGCAGTAACTAAAATTTTCATGTTAATACTTTCAAAATAAGTGGAGTATTGAAGTCTGGTTACCAGAAAATACTGATAACATTTTCATATTAGCCTAAAAAATAATGGGCCTAATAAATGTACGGACATACCACTTTCATCTGCGAAAAAGCCAAAGGCGGGGCATGACTCAATTCCTTAAGGTCGGCTTTGCCTTTTTATTTTTAGGCACAATTTGTTTGCCAGCACAATCGCAAGTTAGGTTTTTACCCGAAGAAAGTTCAATTGTCTTAAGCGCCTCCGTTCATGACAAGAGCGCCCAAAATAGCACTTTCAGTGAATTGACAAGGGCTTGGCGTTCTCAACCTCAAAACTTAAACGTCGCTTTGTCATACGCAAGAGCGGTCTTTCAAATTGGACTCGCTGAGGGCGATCTGCGCTGGTTTGGCGCTGCAAAAGCGGCCTTGTTACCGTGGTGGAAAAATGAAGATTTACCAGCAGATGCCTTTTTTATGCGGGGGTTGGTCAAGCAAGGGTTTCATGACTTCACGGGCGGCTTGTCTGACATCAACAAAGCCATTGACCTTAATCCCAACAAAGCAGAGTTTTGGTCTTGGCGTTTTGCAATGCATTTACTGAAGACTGATCTGGTGGCTGCATTGCAAGACTGTGAAAGTATTGATCGGCTTTTTGGACAAGACGAGTCAAGAGCCTATCGCGCTATTTTGCGTTACAGAACTGGCGATCCGAAAACTGCAATTGACTTGTTAAGGACCTTGGTCAGTTCGCCCAATTTTCAAAGTCCATCGTCTAAAGAGTGGCTAGCGCTTCACCTAGGAGAAGCCTACAGGGTGTCGGGTCAGCCAGACTTGGCCATATCGACATGGAAAAAGCAATTAAAGATCACACCAAAGTCTCACGTGATTCAACTTTCTCTCGCAGAACTTTGGGTTCAAGAGGGCCAATACCTTCAAGTTAAACAGATGTCAGGTTCTGTGGCTTCCACAGATGCTTTGCTGATGCAATATATTTTGGCATACAAAGCACTTAAAGACCCCGTTGAAAAAAATCTTGCATCGCTTTTGGAATCTAGACTGAAGTCACAGTCATTGCGCCAAGAGGCGCTGATTGAGCGGCCTCAAATGATCTATTTCATTGACTATGCCAATGACCCCGCCGCGGGTTTGCGCTTGTCAATTGAGAACTGGAAAATTCAACAAGAACCGCGTGATGCTGTACTTTTTCTAAAAGCGGCATTGGCTCTGAATCAACCACAAGCCGCACAAGCTGTTCTGACATGGATTGAAAAGACGAATTACTCAGACCCACAAATCAGAGAATTGCAAACGAGATTGAAAACACAACTTCAATCTGCTCAGTCTGCCAAGTAACGAACTAAAAATGGCTTCATACGTTCGAAACACCTGCGCAATGTTATGGCCATGCGTACTTCTTTTCATTGCCATTGCTATTGCAAGTGGCAGTGCCCAGGCCCATTCAAGCAGCAACAGTTACATCACAATAAGCAAATTCAACGAAGCCGCCGTGTTGCGTGCCGATATCAATTTGCGCGATATAGATCTTGTTTTTGACCTTGATCAAAACAAGGATGGCAAGGTCAGTTGGGGTGAAACCTTGGCCAAAACAGCCGAGCTCAAACTTTGGCTTGAACAAGGTATTCAATTAAGCACACTCAATCAAAAATGTGCACTGGCGCAGATGAACATCAAAGCAAGTGACCATGCTGATGGTACTTACCTGAGCGTTGAATGGACTGTTGCTTGCTTAGATGTTGCTGAAGATGAACTTTTAGGATTGACACTTCGCTATGACCTGATGTTTGATCAAGATAATTTGCACCGTGCCTTGGTCAAAATAGATTTGCCAAATTTTCAAAGCAACGCGATCCTAAGCCCTGATCGTCCCGAGTTCACACTCAGCAAAGCCAGTGGCTCAAGTCTGAAAGTTTTAGAGCGATATTTGCTTGAAGGTGTTTGGCATATTTGGATAGGTATTGACCATGTCCTTTTTCTGCTGAGTCTTTTGATATTGGCATTTTTAGAGCCAAGCCGAAAAAGCGTGATTCAATGGCCAGCGGTTCAAAACGTCAAGACTGCCGTGCTTGATATTTTGGCTGTGGTCACTGCATTTACATTGGCGCATTCAATCACTTTGGGTCTGACCATCTTTAAATGGCTTGAACCTTCGGCAGACCTCATAGAGCCGGCCATTGCACTTTCAGTGGTAGCTGCTGCTTTAAATAATTTGCTTGGCTGGGCGGCACTTCGTCGCTGGCAACTTGCTTTCGCATTTGGTCTAGTGCACGGTTTTGGTTTTGCAAATGTCTTGGTAGACCTTGGTTTACCTTCAGACCAGCTTGCCATTGCATTAGGTGGTTTTAATTTAGGCGTTGAACTAGGTCAAATTGCAATCGTATTGGTATTTTTGCCTTTGGCATGGTGGCTTAGAAATACTCTTTTTTATCGCTGGGTGGTTGTGGTCGGTGGATCATTGACCATCGCAGTTTTGGGAATCATTTGGACCTTGCAGCGCACAGGACTGCAGGGTCTTTAAAGTCGCATATCAAGGGTGATATTCAACTGGGGCTTTGCATACCGATCGGTCAAAATATAGTCACCGTTTGATAGCAAGGTTTGGGTTCTGCCATTGGGCGGGCCAAACTGCTGAACACCTGCACTGGCTGCGGCCCTCAAGGACATGGTGGGACTTAGGGGCATCATGGCAAACAAGTCAATGCCCTTTGTGCTTGAGCGCTTGAAATACTGCTCGGTAGTCTGGCGTGTGTCGTAGCCAGGCGTGATGCTCAGGTTGCCGCCCACACTCAGTGGCAAGCCACTGATGCGCTGATCAAAGCCCAAGTTGGCAGACCAAGGTTGCTGGCCATCCAGTCGGTTGTTTGGACCGGGCAGGGCTGCAATGGTGGAGCGGTAAATACTCAAAGAAGACCGAATGTTGAGCGCTTTGGCGTTCCCCATGAGCTGAGGCATCAAGTCTGAAGCGCGGCCGCGCAGTTCAAACTCAAGCCCACTGGTTGTTGCATCCGAAAAGTTTTGCGGTTGTGTAATCCAACGCGGCGCTGCGGCCCATGACACGTTGCGCAATTCTGTTAGGTTTCTAACCACATTGGTCAGGTTGCGGTGAAAAATGCCAACGCTAAAAATGCCATCGTTGTTTAAATAATTTTCATAGGCAATGTCTAGTCCAGTAGCCAGCTCGGGGCTGAGTGTGGGGTTGCCAATGCGGTCGGGTGCCAAGTAGGTGTTGGTCTGGTTGGTGTTGGCGTAGGCGCTATTGACAACGGGACGGGCCAACAATGCGGTCAGGCCAGCCGCTTTGTAACTGCGCGTTAAGCTTGCACGCACCATGTCACGACTCTTGGGGTCAAATTTGTAAGTGACGTGCGCAAGCGGAGACAGCACACTGCTCACATTGCTAACTGGCAAGGCTGCATTTTTGCTTTCAGAAGCAATGCGTTCATTGCGCAGCCCCAAATTGAGTTGCCATTGGGGTGAAATTTCCCACTCGTCTTGAATGTAGTAAGCCTGTCTGCGCATTTGCGCTTCAAAGGCTTGGCCTTCAAAACTTGGCAAGAGTGCAATGCCTGCGCCATTGGTGGTGGTGCGCCTTTCTAGCCGCTCACGGTTTTCTAAATCCCAACCTGCCGTTAAAGTGTGCGCACTGCCCAGCAGTTGACTGTATTTGCCGGCTTGAGTAATGGCATCGTCTTGGTTACTGCCCGCAGTTTGCAGCTGTGTTGCGCCTGCGCGCAGGTTGCGCAAATCGAAAGCAGAGCGCAACTGTTGAACGCCAGCTTTTATTTCAATCCGTTGGTCTTCGCTGAACCGGTTAATCCAGGTGAGGTTGCCACGGCGATTTTCCCAATAGCCATCTTGAATGGCGTTGTCGTCAAAGATGGGGCTGCCCAACACGGCACGATTGGTGTAGTCGGTGCGATTGTTCCAGTAGCCTTTTTGGAAAAAAGTGGCCAATGCAATGGTTTGTTCGTCGCTCACTTTGTAATTAAAACGGGGAGCGAGGTTGTAACCCCAGCCCCACGAGTTGATTTTGCCAAGTTGCTCCGAAATTGCAGTTTGCCCATCGTTGCCTGCCATTTTGCGATCAACCGTATTGCGAATTTCGCGATTCCATTCGAACAGAGAAATGGGCAAGGACATGTTGAAAGGGCCAGCAGATTCACTGATTGAATAATTGACGTTGCCCAATGGCCTGTCTTTGCCGCTGGCAAGCCCTAAGCGCAAACTGCTAAGCGAGCGGCGTGAAGTCTCTTTCAGAATGACATTGATAGAGCCAGCAACGGCTTGTGAACTTTGTTCGGCGGTTGCAGCCTTGATGACTTCAATGCGCTCAATTTGGGACGGGCTCAATTGGTCTAAGTTAAAGCCTGGCGGGGCTGGGTCGCCATTGATCAGAATTTGTGTATAGCCAGAACCAAGACCGCGCATGCGCGGGCCACCGCTGTCAACGTTCACACCGGGCAGGCGCCGCATGACATCCAGTGCGTTGGTGTCGCCGTAACGGTCTAGTTCTTCACGGCCATAAATTTGTTTTGCAAAGCTGGCAGCACGGCGCAGTTCGGTGGAGCCTTGTCTGGCCACAATTTCGACACGCTGAACGACACTGGGTTGGGCACTGGTAACGGGTTCTGCTGGGCTTCCGGCACCGATATCTTGTGCAAAAACACCAAGCGGCAAAAAGAACACCCAGGTGATTAAAAAGCGATTCATAGTGCCAAATATAAATGAGATCAAATATATCTCAAATAATTGGGGTCAACTAATTGGGGTCAGATCAACATTAATTTCCAATCAAAAGAGGAAGAGGCTAATGGGGGCTAACATTAAATGGGGTCAGAGCAACATTAATTTCCAATCAAAGGTGATAAAGGCTAAGGGGGGCTGAACGATTTGTGGTACCCCACCATGAGGAAGCCCCCCTTAGCCTTTATCACCTTTGATTGACCAAATTAATGTTGCTCTGACCCCATTTATTGAGCCCCCATTAGCCTCTTCCTCTTTTGATTGGAAATTAATGTTGCTCTGACCCCAATTATTTAAGCGACATGCCCAGCTCTTTTAGAATTTTTTCTGTGTGCTCACCCAATGTTGGAATGGAGTCCATTCGATAGTCAAAAGAAGATTGCCGTCCTGGCGGAAGCAAGGCTGGCAAATCGCCGGACGAAGAGGGCACGTTCACCCAGCGATCTCGGGCTTTGAGTTGGGGGTGCGCCCACAAATCTGCCATGGTGTTCATTCTTGCATTGGCAATTTGAGCAGTCTCTAAACGCTCAATCACTTGTTGAACGGTTAAAGTTGAAAACACATTCAAGATAAGGGCTTCTAAGGCTTGTCGATGCTCGTTGCGCTTGGCATTGCTTTCGAACCGTGGGTCTTGGGTTAGGTTTTCTTGCAGCATCACGTGCTTGCAAAACAAGACCCATTCACGTTCGTTTTGCAAACCCAGCATCACAGTGCCTTGGTCTTCGGGGCTTGCAAGAGTTTGAGGGTCTAGTGCGCCGCCTGCTGCGAAGGGACCGTAGGGGTAAATGGTGGCGTGCGATGCAGCACTGCGAGGCGGGGGCGATGCACCGTCCATGGCGTAGTACATGGGAAACCCCATCCACTCAGTGAGGGACTCCAACATGGACACATCAATGTGTGAGCCTTCGCCTGTTTTGTCTCGGTGAATGATGGCGGACAAAATATTGGTGTAGGCATACATGCCCGCTGCAATATCGGCAATAGAGTTGCCACTTTTGCTGGGGCTGTCGGGTGTGCCCGTAACGCTTAAATAACCAGCTTCACTTTGTATGAGCAAGTCGTAGGCTTTTTTATCGCGGTAGGGGCCGTCCAGGCCATAGCCAGAAATGTCGCACACAATGAGCCTTGGATTTTGGGCTCGTAAGGTAGCGGCGTCCAAACCCATGCGAGCGGTAGCGCCGGGTGCCAAGTTTTGCACCACCACATCTGCTTTGGCAATCAAGGCCTTTAGAACTTCCAAATGTTGAGCGTTCTTTAAATCTAAAGCCAAGCTTTCTTTGGAACGATTGACCCACACAAAGTGCGAGGCTTGTCCTCTGGCGCGTTGGTCGTAGGCTCTTGCAAAATCGCCTACTTCAGGGCGCTCAATTTTGATCACGCGTGCGCCTAAGTCAGCCAACTGCCTGGTGCAAAAAGGTGCTGCAATGGCATGCTCCAGCGACACCACAGTGATGTGGTCAAGCGGTCTAGCGGACGTGGTGCTGGAAGAAGTCATCAGAACGATCTTGGCAAACCCAGCACATGCTCGGCCATGTAGGAATAAATGAGGTTGGTAGAAATAGGTGCCACTTGGTACAGCCTGGTTTCTCTGAATTTTCTTTCAACGTCGTATTCGGCAGCAAAACCAAAACCGCCATGCGTTTGCAAACACACATTGGCCGCTTCCCATGATGCTTTGGCTGCCAAGTATTTGGCCATGTTGGCTTCTGAGCCGCAGGCCTGATTGGCATCAAACAATTCACACGCCCTAAACCGCATGAGGTTAGCGGCTTCGGTTTCAATGTAGCTGTCTGCAATCGGAAACTGCACGCCTTGGTTTTGGCCGATGGGCCGGCCAAAGACCACGCGCTCGTTGGCATAACGGGTGGCACGGTCTATGAACCAATAGGCATCGCCGATGCACTCTGCTGCAATGAGCACGCGCTCGGCGTTCAGGCCATCCAAGATGTATTTAAAGCCTTTGCCTTCTTCGCCAATCAGGTTTTCAACAGGAATTTCCAGGTTGTCAAAGAACACTTCATTGGTTTCATGGTTCACCATGTTGCGAATGGGTTTGACGGTCATGCCATGGCCGATGGCTTGTTTCAAATCAACCATGAAAATCGACATGCCTTCGCTTTTTTTCTTGACCTCAGACAATGGCGTGGTGCGTGCCAGCAAAATCATGAGGTCTGAGTGTTGAATGCGCGAGATCCAAACCTTTTGGCCATTCACCACATACCGATCGTTTTTCTTCACCGCCGTAGTTTTAAGTTGAGTGGTGTCTGTGCCTGTGGTGGGCTCTGTGACGGCCATGGACTGCAAGCGAAGTTGGCCTGAAGCAATTTTGGGCAAGTAAGTTTGCTTTTGTAAGTCTGAGCCATGCCTTAGCAAGGTGCCCATGTTGTACATCTGGCCATGGCACGAGCCGGCATTGCCACCCGACAAATTAATTTCTTCCATGATGACTGAAGCTTCAGCCAAGCCCAAGCCAGAGCCACCGTATTCAGTGGGAATGAGAGCCGCCAACCATCCGGCTTCGGTCAATGTCTTCACAAATGCTTCGGGATAGCCGCGGGCTTCGTCTACTTCTTGCCAGTACTTTGAATCAAAGCTTTTGCACATATCGCGCAACGCTTCTCTAAGTGGTTGATGTACATCGGGCTTGGGAATGGCGTGTGTCATTTGGATCAATTCAATTCTGCAGTGGCTTGCATGGTCAGATACGCTTCGTGATCTTGCGCCCACAAATTCACATGCAAATTGTCTTTGGTTTGTGCCATGAGTTTAATAGAGCGGCCATCTGCACATTCAAAGCTAGGACGTATAGCCTTGAATTCAAATTTTTTCAAAGTTCGATCTGTATTTCTTCTTAAGACATCAACCAACAGCGTGGCTATCAGCGGTCCGTGCACCACCAAACCAGGATAACCCTCTTGTTGTGTGACATAAGACCGATCGTAGTGAATGCGATGGCCATTGAAAGTCAGTGCCGAGTATCTGAAAAGCAAAACGTCATCAGGCACAACTTTTCGTTGCCAAAGTGCAAGGCCGGGCTCTAGTCCTTTTGAGGCTAGAACTGGCTGAGCAGCCGCTTCATTGGCAAGCGGTGCCGACTTGTAAACAATGTCGTGCTCTTCACTCAAACACAATTGAGCGCCATTGCGCAACTCGTGAAGCACCTTCACAAAAACCAAGTCGCCACTCTTTCCAATTTTGTGCTGCACCGATTGAACGCTGGAGGTGCGCGCAATGGTGTCGCCTACGCAAATAGGTGAGTGCCATTCAAAACGACTGCCTGCCCACATTCTTCGGGGCAAAGGCACAGGCGGCAAGAACCCACCTTTTGCAGCATGCCCGTCGAGCCCAAGCTCGCTTTGTTGTGTGTGCGGCAAAAAATACAGCCAATGCCACAAAGGGGGCAGTGCATCACCCAACTTTGGCTCTGGGTCGTTGCGGTCAAGCGTGGCACTGAGGCCGCGCATGGGGGCCATGGTGATTTGGTCAGTCAAGGTCTGCGAACGACCCACCCAAGTTTGTAAATTTGACAGTATTTCAGGGCTCAATGGTTTACCTTGATGGATGTGCTTTGAATTTGAGTTAAAAATATAACATCCTCAGCCTCGAATCTCATTCAAAAAGCCAAATGATTGACCATCTAGACCACTTAGTTCTGACGACTGCCAATGAAACCGAATGCGTAGACTTTTACACCCGAATCATGGGCATGAGTTTGGAGAGCTTTGTGGGTGGCACACCACCCGTTACTCGAAAAGCCTTTAAGTATGGCCATCAAAAGATTAACTTGCATGTGAAGGGCAAAGAGTTTGACCCCAAGGCGCACTTGCCAGTGCCAGGCTCGTTAGACCTTTGCTTTATTGCTTCAGTGCCGCTTGAGCAAGTGATTGCCAAGTTAAATGCAGAGGCTTGGCCTATTTTGGAAGGGCCCGTTGTGCGCACGGGCGCCACACAAAAAATCAGGTCGGTCTATGTTAGAGATCCCGACCTGAATTTGATTGAAATTTCGGAACTGGCCTAAGCTCAGTCTGCGTAAACGCCAGCAGATTTAATGACAGGGCCCCACTTGCCAATTTCAGACTGAAGCCAAGTGCGAAGACCTTCTGGTGTCTGCTTGGAGTCTGGCACAATTTCTGCGCCCAAATCGGCCATGCGAGCCACAAAGGCTGGATCTTTCAAAGCGGTTCTAACAGCAGAACCAAATTTTTCAATGTTGGCTGCGGGTGTACCTTTAGGGGCATAAATGCCGTGCCACACAATGACTTCAAAATCTTTCAGGCCGCCTTCAGTCAGGGTAGGTGCATCTGGCAATGCACGAATGCGCTGCTTGGTGGTCACGCCATACAAATTGACGGTGCCTGCCTTAATATGTGATGTGGTTTGCGTGGTTTGGTCACACAAAATATCGACCTGACCGCCCAACAACGCATTGAGCGCAGGTGCAGTGCCAGAAAATGGCACGGTGGTGAGATCGACACCCAAGGCCTGCTGCAGCAACATGCCGCACAAATGCGAGACCGCGCCCAAACCAGCGTTGGCTAAATTGATTTTCTTGGCATTGGCTTTGATGTAAGCGCTTAACTCTTGCATGTTCTTGGCTGGCAAGTCTTTTCGGCCAATGAGGGTCATGGGCACGTCCACCGCTTGGCTGACATACTCAAAGTCAGTCATGGGGTTGAAGGCCATTTTTCTATACAGCGCAGGTGCTGTAGACATGCCGTTGTGATGGATCAGAAAGGTGTAGCCATCAGGTGCAGCCTTGGCCACATAGCCACCGGCCAAAGTGCCGCCTGCGCCCACTTTGTTTTCAACCACCACGGGTTGGCCTAAAGTTCTGCTCATGTTGGCCGCCAGCGTGCGCGCCACAATGTCTGTAGGTCCGCCAGCGGCAAAGGGCACCACCAAGCTGATTGATTTGGTGGGGTAGCTTTGGGCCGATGCAGCGAAGGGCACTGTGAGGATGGCAAGGCTACTGATAACTGCGGAAACTAATTTCATTTTGCGGGCTTTCAAGTGGGTAGAACTTAGACATGGAATGATAGACACTCACTTTTGAGTGTGCAATCCAATAACAGTCTGTCCAAATTGCGGTTTACCCTAAGAAGGGTGCTGACAACTGAAGTCACTCAGTGGGCGTTGCTGCCCATTGCTTCAATGGGAGGACGGCGCAAGTGCCATTGCGTCGCTGCTTGAAACGCGCTACCGGCGCGCACCAACAAGCCTTCATTCAAATGCGCTGATACCAACTGCGCCGCTAACGGCAAGCCTGCAGCTGTCTCCCCCGCGGGAAAGGTCAGGGTAGGGTGCCCCGATAGATCGGTGGGAGCGGTGAAGCGAGACAAGCGTCTGCGATGCCCCGGATCTTTGCGCATATTCGCAATGCGTTCTGTGCTGGGTGCGGCAAACGGCATAGCGGGCATCAAGATCAAATCGACTTGCATCAGTACTGCGTTCAATTGTCCAGTGTGCGTGGCACGCTGTAGCAGAATGCGTTGATAGTCGGTGGCCGACAGTTTGTTGCCTATGTCTAGCAAGCCTGCCAGCATGGGCCCATATTCTGTGCGTCGCGATGGAAACGTGCTGGTGTGTGCCACCGCCGCCTCTATAGCGCAGTGTGGCACCCAGTTTTCTATCAGTTCACCTACATCGGGCATGGTCACGGGCACGATTTGCGCGCCCAATTTTTCGAGTACCGCAAGGGTTTGCTTAACTGATTCCGCAATCTCGGGCTCTACATCGTTCAAGGCATAGGCTGCATCCCAACCGATGCGCAAGCCGGCCAAGCTTTCTTTGTGACCTGCTGAATAATCGGGCACCGGAGCTTGCAGCGCTGTGGGGTCTAAGGGGTCTGCGCCCGCCAACACGCCCAACATCAAGCCGCAATCTAAAGCTGTGCGGCACATGGGCCCAACATGGTCCAGCGATGCTGCCAACTCAAACACGCCATAACGTGACACCCGGCCCCACGTGGGTTTGAGCCCCGTTAGGCCACAAGCGGCAGAAGGAAAACGTATCGAGCCGCCTGTGTCTGTTCCGATTGAACCAAAACACAGACCTGCGGCCGTGGCCACGCCTGAGCCACTGGAGGACACGCCCGTCCAGGCGGAGGCTTCCCACGGATTGACCGGCACGACAGTGAGCGGATGGTGACCTGAAAACGCACTCTCGGTCATTTGCAATTTGCCGAGCAGCACGGCACCTGCATCGCGCAAGCGTTTCACCACGGTGGCGTCTTGGTCTGGCACAAAGTCTTTGTAAATTTGCATGCCTGCAGCTGTTGGAATGCCGGCCGTCCAACACAGGTCTTTGACTGCAATGGGCACGCCATGCAAAGGCCCCAGCGCCTGTCCTTGCGCTTGGCGTTGGTCGGCAGCGCGGGCTTGGGTCAAGGCCAACTCAGAGGTGACGCGGGCGTAGGCGTGCAGTTTTGGATCTAAGCGGTCAATGCGTCGCAGTTGAGCTTGTGTCACTTGCTCTGCACTGAGCACGCGCTCGCGAATGAGCCTGGCTACTGAGCTCAGGTCTAGCCAAGCTATTTCGTCATCGGTCATCTAGCGTCCTTGATGGTGGAAAAATGCAATGCTTGGCCAGACTCTCAGTCAATCTACTTTGGCACCTGAGCGCCGAACCACCTCGCCCAACCTTGGTATGTCTGAGGCGATCAAGGCTGCCAATTCTTCAGACTTGCCACCACCTGGCTCAAGTCCCATTTCAGCCAGGCGCTTGGCGTTTTCGGGTTGCTTCAAGATTTCTGCGACATCGCGCTGCAAGCGGCTCACGATGGCAGGCGGCGTGCCTGCTGGTGCAAACATGGCTTGCCAAGAACTTAACTCAAAACCGTCAAGACCGGCTTCTTGCAAAGTTGGCAATTCAGGTGCAGCTTTGGAACGCTTGGCAGACGTCACGGCCAGACCAATCAGTTTTTTGCCTGTTACTTGGGGGATGGCTGTGTTGCTGTTTTCAAAGCTGATTTGAATGGTGCCGCCCAACAAATCGGCCATCATGGGGCCGCTGCCGCGGTAGGGTACATGCTGCATTTGCGTGCCTGTGGCCAGCTTGAACATCTCGCCAGAAATATGCTGCGATGTGCCATTGCCTGCCGAGCCAAAAGAGTATTTGTTGGGATTGGCTTTGAGCAAGGCAATAAGTTCGGGCACTGTTTTGACATTCAAGGATGGGTGAACCACGAGCACGTTGGGCAGAGCGGCCAGCAAGGTCACAGGTGCAAAATCTTTGCTAGGGTCATACGGCAGTTTGGGATAAAGCGCCACATTGAGAGCGTGCGAGCTGATGGTGCCACCGCCCAGGGTGTAGCCATCGGGCTTAGATTTGGCAAGTTCTGCAGACCCCACAGATCCGCCTTGTCCGGCTTTGTTGTCTACCACCACAGATTGGTTCAGCGATTTAGACAAGCCCTGAGCAACCATGCGTCCCAACATGTCGGTTGCGCCACCAGGGGCAAAGGGCACGATGTAGCGAATGGGTTTGTTAGGCCAATCCTGCGCGAAGGCGACTGGAATTTGGACAAGCGAGAGAGCTAGCAGTGATCTGAGTAGCAAATTAGCTTTAAGCATGAATGTCTCCAAACCGGGTTGATCAAGACATTCAACTATGCACTTTGCTCTATAAGAACCGTACGGTGTAAACCCTGCATTAAAAATAATTGGGGTCAGAGCAACATTAATTTCCAATCAGTGAGGGCAGAGGCCAGACACATCCACTGGATAGAAAAGGCTGCCAAAAAAGGCTACGGCTACGCCGCGCTCATGGTGGCCATGCACCACTTCAAAGGCGAAATGGGTTTTGATGAAAACATCGAAGTTGCCAAAGAATGGTGCCGTATGGGTTGCGACACCGGCGACTTAGCCTCCCTTATGTGGTTTAGCAACCGCTTCCTCTACCTGCCCGAATCTCAAGACGAAGCCGCAGAGCACCTCATGTCAGCATGCATGTTGGGCGACAAAGTAGCGCAGGGCTATTTGGGCGGCTGGTTGGTAGGTCGCGGTAAATCTTTTGAAGAACAAGCCAAAGGCATTGTGTGACTTCGAAGCAGTGTGGCGCAAGGCCACCCATCGGCCATGTACAACTTGGCCGATGCACTTCGCAAAGGCAAGGGCGTAGAAGTCAACACCACAGAAGCACATGCCTTGTTAGAGCAAGGCGCCCACTTGGGCAATTCCGAATGCCAATGCTTTTTAGGCATTGACTACATGTACGGCGAAGGCGTGCCTGTCAACAAAGAGCGTGCGCACGACTTGTTTCAAATTGCGGCATTGCAAGGCGATTTGTGGGCCACCTTTTTGCTGGGCATTACCTACGAATCGGGCGATGGCGTGAAGCAAGACTTGGCCAAGGCATTCGAGTGTTTCATGGAATCCAGCAAGGCTGAGTTTCCTGGCGCGCAGTTTAGGATTGGCAGGGCGCTGATGCGTGGTCATGGTGTGGCCAAAAACAAGCCAAGTGCTGTGAAGTGGTTGCTAAAAGCGGCCAACGCCGATCACACCGACGCCATGATTGTGTTGGGCGCCACGCTCATGTCGGGCGACGGGATCGAGGTGAACTACCGATTGGGTGCGTCTTGGTTTCAAAAGGCCGCAGATTTGGGCAATGCCGAAGCCATGCACGAGTTGGCCACGTTTCACATTGAGGGCGATGGCGTAGAAGCAGATTCTGAAAAAGTGAAGCATTGGATGTTCAAGGCGGCGGCCTTAGGGCAATCGGATGCCATTGATTGGGTCAACGAAAATTATCCTGATCAACCCAGTTGGTTGAAAGATTTGAAAAAAGAGCCTCAGGATTTGTCAGAAGACTTGGCTGACGAAATTTCAAACGAAACTTCACAAGATTCTTCAAATGAAACAGTTGTTCCGCTTAAATCAAGCGATGATGATGCTACAAAGCCCAAGACCAAGACTCAGGACGACTCTGAATGAATTTTAAAAAACTTGCCATCGGTTTCTTGTTATGCACAAGTGCAGTTGCCTTTGCCCAGTACAAACCTTCCTACACGGTGGTCAAAAGCAACTCACGCTATGAAGTCAACAAAGACGCTTCGTATACCCAGTACTTAGAAGAGCAAAACCGCGTAGACACGCCACAGGGCATTCGATTGTTAGGCGAAAGAAAAATTTCCTACAACTCAACCCTAGAAGATGTCGAGGTGTTAGAGGCCTACACCATTCAACCCGATGGCACGCGCATTGCGGTGCCCCTAGACAAAATTCGCACGCAAGACGAAACGGCCGATGACGGATCTATTTACAGCGACAGCAAGTCCAAAGTCATTATTTACCCCAAACTGGAAGTGGGCAGCCAGGTGTATTACCGCGCCAAGTCTGTGCAACACACGCCCGAGTTTCCGGGGCACTTCTTTTTGTGGGAGCACTACAGCCCGCATGCGCGCTACGAAAGTGTCAATGTTGAGTTGATCCACGACATTGGCATTGAAGTAGGCGTCAGCACCAAGGGCATGCAAGGCGGTAAGTTAAGTGCGTCTTCGGTGCCCAATACATTGGCTTACAAATTCACCTTCAGCCAAGAAAAGGCCTACCCCAGTGAAGAGTCTCGTGCAGACCTGCCAGACTTTGCGCCCAACTTTTCTGCCAGCACCTTTAAATCGTATGCAGATGTAGGCCTTGCTTATCAAATAAGGGCCAAAGAAAAGGCAAAAGTCACACCCGCCATACAAACGCTTTCAAATGAACTGATTCAAAAAGCCAACGCCAAAAGCACCTTAGAAAAAGTGAAGGTGCTGCACCACTGGGTAGCCCAAAACATTCGCTACTTAGGCATTTATGTGGGTGCGGGCGGCTATGTGCCGCACGATGCTCAAAGCATCTTAGACAACCTTTATGGCGACTGCAAAGACCATGTCACGATTCTGGAAGCATTGCTGGCCGCAGCAGGCATTGACAGCACCCCCGCGCTCATTAACTCAAGCACCGCTTACTTGCTCCCCAAACTGCCCACACCTGGAATTTTTGACCACGTGATCACCTACGTGCCCAGCTTGAATGTTTACCTAGACTCCACCAGCCGATTTGCCCCCTTAGGCACCTTGCCCAACGGCGACATGGACAAGCCCGTGGTGCACACCGCAACAGGTACCCTTAGCCGCACGCCCATGACGCACCCAGCCAAAGATCGCACTGAAGCTCGCATCCAAATGAAACTCACGCGCGACGGCAGCATAGAAGGCAAAAGCCAAGCCAAAATGTTTGGCGTTTTTGAAGTCGCCTCTAGAGGCTCTCAGTTCAACTACCAGAATAAAAATCAGGCTGACATTGTGAATCGCTTGCTATCCCGTTTTCAAGAAACAGGCTCGGGAGAAATTGGCAAAGCAGAGCCCACCCAATTTGACACAGCTTGGCAAGTCAACTCCACCTTCGAGTTAGACCCCGTGGTCAACGTGCCCGGCCCAAGCGCCATGGCCATTCCGGTGGGCTTGGCTCCTGGGCGCATGAAAAATTTGGCCGATGTGGTGCTGCCCAAGGAAAGAAAATTTCCCACAACCTGCGCTGCCACCCAACACGAAGAATGGATAGAGCTCTCATTTCCCAAAGACTTGAAAATCACACGCGTGCCAAAGGGCGTGTCGTTTTCACAAGGCGATGTGAAGTACCAGTCAAACTATGAACTGGCAGGGCAACTTCTCAAAATAAAACGCACCTATTCTTTAACAAGAAAAGAAACCATCTGCGGCGCAGAAGCCGATAAATGGTTTGCAGAATTTACGCAGGTGCTGCGCAGAGACCTGAGGCAACAGGTGTTTTTTGAATGAATTTGCAAGCCGATCATTTGCCCTAAAGCCAACATTTAAATTAAGATGGTGTTTTACTTTTAGAGGGTAGAAATACCATGGCCCATTTGTATGGACGTCAGGCTTTTGTCGAGCTTCTCATCAGCGAAGGGGTCACCCATCTTTTTGGCAACCCTGGCACCACAGAGTTGCCCATCATGGAGGCCTTGCCAGACTACCCCCAGCTAAAGTTCGTTTTGGGCCTGCAAGAATCTGTTGTCATGGGCATGGCCGACGGCTTTGCAAGGGCCTCACGCAAGCTCACTGCCGCCAATGTGCATGTGGCCCCCGGACTTGGCAATGCCATGGGCGCTTTGTACAACGCCAAATTCTCTGGCTCGCCTGTCATTCTTACCGCAGGCCAACAAGAGCAAGGCCATGGCCTGCTAGAACCCTTGCTCTACGACGACCTGGCCAGCATGGCGGCCCCCTTGGTTAAATGGTCCATTGAAGTCACTAGGTTGCAAGACCTGCCGCTCATCATGCGCCGGGCTGCCAAGATTGCCATGACGCCCCCCACAGGGCCAGTCTTCATCAGTTTGCCAGGCGATATTCTGAATGACATGGCCGATATTGAATTGGGCCAATCGGTGCGCATTGACAACAGGGTCAGACCCTCCGATGCATCCTTAAGCGAATTGGCCAATGCGCTACTTTCTGCCAAAAATCCCGTCATTATTTCTGGCAAAGAACTCAATACCCCACAAGCTTTTGCAGATGCCGCAGAGTTGGCCACTTTAATGGGGGCAGGTGTGTTTCAAGAGTCTGTGCCCTACAGCACCAGTTTTTCTACATCGCACCCGCATTACCTTGGCATGCTCACACGCAACCAAGACAATGTGCGCAAAACCCTAGACCCCTTCGATCTGGTTTTATGTTTGGGCGCCGATTTGCTGCGCATGTCGGTTTACAGCCCCACCGAGCCTTTGCCCACTCACTCGCGCGTTGTTCATGTCAGTGACCGCAGCTGGGAGTTAGGCAAAAACTACAGAACTGAATTGGCCGTGCAAGCCAATGTCGCCGAAACATTGCCAGCACTGCTGGCCTTGCTTCGCTCACGCACAGACGCCCATTACCAAGCGCAAGCACAAGCGCGTTCCCAAGCATTGGCCGCACAAAACTGGACCACTCAACGCCAGAAATCAGTCACCCAAGTTTTAACCCAAAGCGCAGCACGCCCCATGTCGGCCGCTACGTTTGCCATGCACATTAGCGCGCAACTCACACCCGATGTCATTGTCGTTGAAGAGGCCTTAACCTCTACCTTCCCACTGCCGCTGTTTTTGCATCAGCACCATCCCGACAGCTTTTTTGGCTTGGCCAGTGGTGGCTTGGGTTTTGCCATTCCGGGCGCGGTGGGTGTCAGCATGGCCAAACCCTCCAGGCCCGTGGTGGCCATTGTGGGAGACGGCAGCGCTATGTATGGCATTCAAGGCCTTTGGACAGCCGTGCATTTCAAGCTGCCCATTACCTATGTCATTGCCAACAACAGAGGCTATCGCATCATCAAAGAACGGCTTGTTTCAATGCAAGGCACTGACCGATTCATTGGCATGGACATGGACAATCCTGCCATTGACTATTGCCAATTGGCGCAGTCAATGGGCATGCGCGCTGTCAAAGTATCCAACCCCGCTGACCTAGACACTGCGCTCAAAGCCGGCATTCAAAGTGGCCAACCCAATCTCATTGAGGTCATGGTGTCTAACGGATTTGGCAACTAACCCCTAACGAAAATTGAATATGACCATTAGAGGAAAAGCCTGTATTGCAGGCGCCTACGAACACCCGACGCGCAAGGCGCCCGACAAAACTGTGGCACAGCTGCATGCCGAGTGCGCTCAAGGTGCACTGGCCGATGCCGGACTGAGCCTTCACGACGTCGATGGCTATTTTTGTGCGGGTGATGCGCCAGGCCTTGGCGCTCTTAGCATGGCCGATTACATGGGGCTGCAGTGCCGGCATGTAGATTCAACCGACACAGGTGGATCGTCTTACCTTTTGCATGTTTCGCACGCAGCACAAGCCATTGCAGCAGGCAAGTGCAACGTTGCACTCATCACGCTTGCAGGCCGTCCCCGCTCAGAATCAAGCTCTGGCACCCAGCCCCGAAACTGGGGCCAAAACGTGCCCGATGAGCCCTTCGAGTTGCCCTATGGCGTGGTCACTGTCAACAACTATGCCTTGGTGGCAGCGCGCCACATGCATGACTGGGGCACCACGGCCGAGCAGTTGGCTTGGATCAAAGTGGCCGCGTCTCATCACGCTCAGCACAATCCAAACGCCATGCTCCGTGATGTGGTCACAGTGGCAGACGTGCTTGCATCACCCATGATTTCAGATCCGCTGCACCGCTTAGACTGCTGCGTGGTCAGCGACGGCGGAGGCGCGCTAATCGTCACGCGGCCCGAAATTGCCAAATCACTCAAGCGCCCCATTGTTTCTGTTCGGGGTGCCGGTGAAGCCTTAAAGGGCCCTCGCGGTGGCCGCGTAGATTTATCGTACTCAGCCGCAGCATGGTCCGGCAAAACAGCCTTTGAAGAAGCCGGCCTCACGCCCGCAGACATTCAATATGCTTCCATTTACGACAGCTTCACCATCACGGTGCTCATGCAACTAGAAGACTTGGGCTTTTGTAAAAAAGGCGAAGGCGGGCGCTTTGTAGCCGATGGCAATTTAATTTCGGGGGTGGGCAAATTGCCTTTCAATACCGATGGCGGCGGCTTGTGCAACAACCATCCTTCAAACCGAGGTGGCATGACCAAGGTCATTGAAGCTGTGCGTCAATTGCGCGGCGAGGCGCACCCACAGGTTCAAGTTAAAAACTGCGGCATTGCACTGGCACAAGGCATGGGCGGCCAGCTGGGTTCTAGGCATGGCAGCGCCACACTGATACTGGAGAGGCAATAAAGCCATGACAACACCCTATCAAGAACGAGCATTTTCAGAGCCCGTCATCTACCCAGACAACGAGGTGCTGTGGCAATCGGCCTCCAAGGGCATACTGATGCTCAAGCGCTGTCAATCATGCAATGAGTTTCATTGGTACCCAAGACCTGTTTGCCCCCTGTGCGCAAGCTCCGACACGGTTTGGTTTCAGGCCAGTGGCAAGGGCACAATCTATTCTGTCACCGTCACCCGAAGGGCTGGTCCTGTTCCGTTTGCGTTGGCCTACGTCACTTTGGAAGAGGGCATTACCATGATGAGCAACATCGTGGATTGCGATCTAGACACCCTTCATATAGGTGACAAGGTAGAAGTGGTGTTTAAGAACAGCCCTGCAGGGCAGGCTGTACCCATGTTCAGGCTTGCTCAGTCACACACTTAAATGATTTATTCAGGCTTCATGCCTGCCTCGGCAAATGCTTTTCCCCAAGCACCCAACTGATCTTGAACAAACAGACCAAGCTCTGCAGGCGTAGAGCCACCCAAATCAAATCCTAGTTTGTCAATGCGGTCGCGAATTTCTGGTTTGGCCATGGCAGCATTGAGCTCTTTGTTCATCCGCATCGTAATGTCAGCAGGCAATTTGGCAGGACCAAAAAGCGCAGCCCAAGTGGCGGCAGGCAAGACAGGAAGTCCTGCTTCTTGGGCGGTAGGCACATTGGGCAGCTGGCTGAAGCGAGTGGGTAACAACATGGCCATGGCTTTTAGCTTGCCTTCCTTGATGTGCTGCAGTGTGCTAATGGGCGTGGCAAAAGTTAGCTGAACATGACCCCCTAAGATGTCCGTAATGGCGGGCGCCTCGCCTTTGTAGTTGATCAAATTCATGTCAACTTTGGCATCTAGCTTCATGCGGGTGTGCATGAGCTGCGTAACGCCACTGTAGCTGCCGTAGTTGACTTTGCCAGGATTGGCACGTGAGTAGTTCAACAGCTCGGTCACATTTTGCGCGGGCACAGCAGGGCTAGTAACCAACACATAAATATAACGCCCCACCAGCGAAACTGGCGTGAAGCTTTTAACGGCGTCGTAGGGCGGGTTCTTTTTGAGCAAGGGCACTTGCATCATGGGCGTGTTGGAAGCCAAAAAAAAAGTGTAACCATCGGGTTCAGCCCTGGCCACAAACTCGCCTGCAATTGCGCCATCTGCGCCGGGGCGGTTTTCAACCAAAACAGGTTGCCCCAAGGACGCGGTCATCGATTGCGCCAAAATTCGGGCCACGGCATCTGTGGAGCCACCTGGGGGGAATTGCAAAACAATGCGAATTGGTTTGGATGGCCAAGCCTGCGCCATAGCCCAAGGCGCCATCAAAGCAAGGCATACAAAAATGAGAAACTGGTGAAGATATTTTTTCAACATGATGAGCTACCTGTTAATTGATGAGAAAACTATTCCATAAAAATCTTCAATGCACTGCAGGGAATACCCGTGAGGTAGACCCCCACAGGCTGTCAATCAAACTTGATACCCGACTCTTTGATGACCTGAGCCCATCGGGTTTTTTCGGCGGATATAAAAGTACCCAGTGCCTCAGGCTGCGCAGTACGAACTTCTGTGCCCAACACCGCCAACTTCTCGCGCATTTCTGGCGTGGCTAAAATTTTGGCAACCTCTGCATTCAATTTGCCCACCACATCGCGGGGTGTGCCAGCAGGGGCCAACAAACCTTGGTAAGAACCTGTTTCAAAACCAGGCAGCGTTTCGGCAATGGTGGGCACTTCAGGTGCCGAGCCTACACGCTGCGCACTAGAAATAGCCAAGGCCCGAATGCGGCCAGACTTCATGGTGGGGTAAGTGGCCAACATGCCATTCATGATGACATTGGCTTGACCGCTGGCCACATCGGCCACCGCTTGTGAGCCGCCCTTGTACGGAATGTAGGCCCAGTTAATGCCAGTGCGTTGCGCAAATGCAATGCCTGCCAAATGCGGTGCGCCGCCAGTGCCAGAAATTGCGAAGTTGAGTTTGCCAGGGTTGGCCTTGGCATAGTCAATGAGCTCCTTCACAGTGTTCACCGGCACAGAAGGGTGTACGCCAAATGCGTGAGGCGAATAAGACACCATGCCCACCGGTGAAAAATCTTTCACCACGTCATAGGGAATGTTGGGGTACACGCTGGGATTGATGGCCAAAGCGCCGACGTCTGACAACAACAAGGTGTAACCATCGGGTGCCGATTTGGCCACATGGTCTGCACCAACATTGCCATTGGCACCGGCGCGGTTCTCAACCACCACGGGCTGGCCCCAAGACTCGGTTAACTTTTGGCCAATGGTACGCGCCAAAATATCAGAAGTGCCGCCAGCAGCGAAGGGCACCACGATGCGAATGGCTTTGGCGGGAAATGCGGTTTGCGCTTGAACAGCAGTAACGGCCGTGAGCGCCACACCGATGAGTGTTGAGCAGGCTAGTTTTTTAAACATGAAAGTGTCCCCTTTAAATTTTTAGTCTTCAACGCAATTGTGATGCATTATTTGATTCAACTGCGGTACTTGTCCAAGATGCTTCGATCTACTTCGATGCCAAGGCCAGGCTTTGTAGGAATATTCACCCAACCATCAACCAACTCAATGGGCGAGGTAGTCAGTTGCTGGCGGAAGGGGTGAGAAGATCGGTCGTATTCAAGAAGTGGTTGCTGTGCAAACAAAGAATGATGCGCCACAGGCAGCGCTGCAATCAGTTGAAGCGATGCAGCCTGCGCAACGGCCGAACCCCAAACATGCGGATTGACTTGAACACCATGCGACTGAGCCAGCGCCACGATATGACGGCCTGCGCTAATGCCGCCACAAGAACCCAAATCGGGTTGAGCAATGTCCAGGCCACCCGCACCAAGTAACTCGCGATAGCCATAAAGCGTGTGCTCGTTTTCACCACCGGCAATGGGCATGCTGAGCTTTTGCCTCATTTCTACATAGCCCTGAATATCTTCAGGCACCACCGGTTCTTCGTACCAAAGTAGGTCAAATGCTTCGAGTGCTCGCCCAAGACGCAATGCCTCAGCGCGGCCATAAGCATGGTTGGTGTCAATCATTAACTTAATGGGCTTGCCCTGAATTGCTTTGCCAATGGCGTTCATGCACGCAATGTCATCGTCAACACCGTAGCCAAGTTTGACTTTCATGTGGGTGAATCCAGCCTCGAAATGCCGAATGGCCTCTTCTGCCAAACGCTGCGCTTCACCTTGCCCTTTGATGCGATAAAAGCCGGTTGCATAGGGTTTGACTTGAAGCCGAAAGGCGCCCCCCAACAACTTGTAAATGGGTTGACCATAGAACTTGCCAGCAATATCCCAGAGCGCAATGTCCACGGCACTGATGCCCGAGATGACAGAACCTTTGCGACCAAAATCACGCGTCATGTTGTACATGCGGTGCCACAGCACTTCAATGTCCAGCGGATCGGCGCCAATGACCAACGGCTTTAAGGCCTTGTCAATCACAGTCGCTGCAATTTCTGGAGGCTCAAGTCCTTGCGCAAACGATTCACCCCAGCCGCTAATGCCCTCATCTGTCAAAACCTCAATCAGAGTAGCCGATCGTTGCTTCACCCAACCCTGAGAAAAAGCAAAGGGCTCAGCAAGAGGACTCTTGAGAACATGAATTCGGATATCGGTAATTTTCATGGTGTGTGAAGTCAAATTAATTGGGGTCAGAGCAACATTAATTTCCAATCTAAAGGGCTAAAGGCTAAGGGGGGCTGAACGATTTGTGGTACTCCACCATGAGGAAGCCCCCCTTAGCCTTTAGCCCTTTAGATTGACTAAATTAATGTTGCTCTGACCCCAATTAATTAATGCCATCGATCAACTGGCCGAAGGCTTGTTGCATTAGGCCTGTGTCGGTGCCTGCGGCGAGCATGGTGTAGCCCATGCCTTTGGCGCGCTCTATCCAAACTTGATCAGTGGCCATAAAGCCCGCTACCTTGCCATGCTTGCGCGCAACCTGGGCCACATGCGTCATGGCGGCTGTGAATTTAGGATGGTCAAACTGTGCAGGAATGCCCATGAAATTCGACAAATCAAAGTGACCCACCCACAAAACATCAACCCCATCTACCGCTGCAATCTCTTCCACATTTTCCAAACCTTTTTCGGTTTCAATTTGCGCAATCAGCAAAGTGCGCTCATGGTACTGGCGCATTTTTTCGGCCACATCGCCGCCCATGTAATCGCATTGAGCAAAACCAAATGCCGCCCCCCTGCGGCCCACACCCGGATAACGGCAAGACTGCGCCAGACGTTCGGCTTGTGCGCGACTTTCCACCATAGGCACCATAACGCCGCGCGCGCCAATGTCTAATGCACGGGCAATCCAGGTGTACTCGCCGGTGGGTACGCGCACCATGGGCTCTATGGGCAAACCGCGGCATGTGGCAAACAACCATTTCAGAGTTTCATAACCCAACCCCGTGTGCTCCATGTCGTAGATGGCAAAGCGAGCACCGGCATTGGACAAAATGTTGGACATGCCCGGTGTGAAAAATTCAAAAATCATGGCGCCGGCCACTGTTTGGCCAGACATGATGGTTTGCTTCAGGGGTGCTTGAGTGCTCATGTGAATCTTTGTGAAAAAAATGAAGAAGGTTTAAGAAGTGACAACATGCGGCGGTTTTTTACCGTGCATCACATCAACAGCGGCTTTGAAGGCACTTTCAGCCAGACCCTGCATGCATTCATCGGTAAAACAAATGCCATGGGGCGTGACCACCACATTCTCCAATTGCAGCAATGGGTTGTCTGCGGGCGTGGGCTCTACTTCAAACACGTCTAGGCCTGCACCTGCAATTTTTTTCTCCACCAGCGCGCGGTACAGTGCAGCTTCATCGACGATGGGGCCGCGTGCGGTGTTAATTAGGTAAGCCGTGCTCTTCATGAGCGACAACTTGCTGGCATTGACCATGCCGCGTGTTGTGGCGTTCAAGGGGCAATTGACGGTTAAAAAATCAGAGCGGCTAAACAACTCATCTAAGCCTACCAATTCCACACCCAATGCAGCCATTTGAGCGGCATCGGCATAGGGGTCGTGGGCGATGAATTTCATGTCAAAGGGTTTGGCCAATCTAAACATCTCGGCGCCAATATTGCCCACACCAATCGAGCCCAAGGTGCGGCCCGTCAGACCCGTGCCAATGTGATCAGATTTTTCTGCCCATCGACCCGAACGCGTGAGGCGGTCTTTGATGCCCACCTTGTGTGCCAACATGAGCATGAAAGTGATGGCCGAAACTGCCACAGGTCGGCGCACACCATCGGGCGCAATGGTGAGATAAATGCCTGCCTTTTGGCAGGTGGGCACATCGATGGTGTCATAACCCACACCAAAGCGTGCAATCAACTTTAAGCGAGGCTTGTCTGGCCCAAGGCTTTCCGGCGTGAAGCGCACCAACATGGCGCAAATGGCGTCGTAACGCGCGGCATGTTCGGGCCGAATGACGGGCGTCTCTTCCATGTACTCCCACACTAGGCCCGGCTGATTGAGCCACTCAAACACCTCTTGCCCAAAGATGGGCTGCCCCTTGCTGGTTAAGACATCGTGCGTGATGCCAACACGAAAAACACCCGACTCAGAATCGCTCATGCTTGCTCCTGTTAAACCCGATAGAACCCATCTTTCACAGCTTGCCAAGCTATTGAATGGCTTATTGGGCTACTTTAAAACCCGTTGAGCCGAACAGCAATAGGTAAAACGACTCCTCGAAAACCCGAATAGCGAAGCTTTGCATCAACTTCATAATGCATGACAACTGAGTTTTTGTCCGTACTTCCTTTACCCAACCCCTCTAGGAGCCACCGAATGAAATTGAGCAAATTAGTCATAGCCATGTGCTTGGCCACAGGCGTCATGTCCACCGCAGTTGCGCAAGTTGTGATGCGAAATGCCATTTCTGTGGCGCAAAACTCGCACGCAGGGGAGGCCATTGACACTTTGGCCCGTGAGGTGGAAAAGCGAACCAATGGTCGCATTGTGATCAAGAATTTTTACTCTGGATCATTGGGTGGCGAGCGTGAAGTGATGGAGTCAGTGCAATTGGGCACGCAAGAGTTGGGTCATAACTCAACTGGGCCTGTGCCTAACTTCGTGCCTGAAACCCGAATCTTGGATGTGCCTTTCTTGTTTCGCGACAAGGCGCATGCACGTGCAGTTTTAGATGGCCCCATTGGCCAAGAATTGCTGACTAAATTCGAATCAAAAGGTTTCAAGGCTTTGGCTTGGACTGAAAACGGCGTTCGCCACATGACCAACAACAAGCGCCCGATCAATGAGCCAGGTGACTTGAAGGGCCTGAAAATGCGGACCATGGAAAACCCCGTTCACGTGGCGGCCTATAAAGGCTTGGGCATTGTGACAACCCCCATGGCGTTCCCCGAGGTCTTTACAGCCTTGCAACAAGGCACAGTCGATGGGCAAGAGAATCCTCTTTCAGTCATCATGGCTGCCAACTTCGACCAGGTGCAAAAGCACATGACTCTGACCGGGCACGTCTATTCACCATCTGTGTTCCTCATGAACAAAGGTGTTTGGGACAAGCTCAGTGCAGGCGACAAACAGATCTTCCTTGATGCAGCCAAAGAAGGTGCAAAAGCCAACCGTGCACGCGTAGACAAAGACGATGCCAACGGCGTGGCCGAGTTGCGTAAAAAAGGCATGAATGTGATCGAGAACGTGGACAAAGCCAAATTTGTTGCCACACTTGCACCCATCAATGCCGAATTTGAAAAGCAGTTTGGCAAGGAAAACCTCGACCGTATTCGAAATTACAAGTAACAATAGACGACTTGTTGACGCCCAATGGTTCCTGCTGTTGGGCGTTTTGTTTTTGACAATTGGGTGCACCCATGAAACAACTATTTTTGCGGTTTGAGCACTGGACCACGTTCATTGCCATGGTGTTGGCCTGTATCATGATGGCGCTTGCATCTATCTTTGCAATTCACCAAATTTTCACCCGCTTTGTGATTGAGTCGCCAGCCGAATGGACCGAAGTGCTCATTCGGTTTTCTTTAATATGGATGGTGTTTTTGGGCATTCCCACAGCCTTTCGCCAAGGGGCCATGGTCAGTGTTGACTTGCTCTACAGAATGTCGGGCCAGCGAGGTCGGCGTGTACTTGACACCGTGGTCTCAGCTGCTGCCATGTTGTTGTGCGTTGTTATTTTCTGGTGGGGACTTGACTACGCCAATCGCGGCAGCGTGCAGTCCATGATTGGACTTGAAGGTGTTTCCATGTTCTGGGCTTATTTGGCCCTGCCCGTAGGGGCTGTTTTCAGCATGATCAGCATTGTGGGCAATTGGTTAGACCCACAGCGTCTTGAAATGGAGACTGCGCAATGAGCTTAGCCATGCTGATCACAATGCTGGTGTGCTTTGCACTCAGTATTTCTATTGCTGTCTCCATTGGTTTGTCTGCCATTCTGGGCATTCAAATTGCCAATGCCAACATGCTCATTTCCGTGAAGGAAATGTTCAATTCAATCAACAAGTTTCCGCTGGCCGCTATTCCCTTTTTCATTTTGGCAGGCAACCTCATGGAAACGGGTGGCATTTCCAAACGGCTCGTCGAATTTTCTAAAAGCATTTTGGGCGGCATCCAAGGTGGCCTGCCCATGACCTGCGTCTTGACGTGCATGATTTTTGCTGCGGTCTCGGGCTCTTCGGTGGCCACCACCTTTGCCATTGGTGCCGTCCTCATTCCGGCGCTGATTAAACATGGCTACCCGCGCCCCTGGGCAACTGCTCTGCAAGCCACTGCCGCAGAACTGGGTGTGATTATTCCGCCATCGATTCCCATGATTCTTTTTGGTGTCGCAGCTGAAGTCTCTATTGGCGAGCTTTTCATTGCAGGCGTAGGCCCTGGCATACTGATTGGTGTTGCACTCATGTTTTTTGTTTGGGCCTATTCAAAGTACATGGGCTGGGGCAAAAACGATGGCGAAGGCCGCCTGAGCTTTGGCAAAGCCACTTACCAAGCTGGCTGGGCATTGTTCATGCCATTCATTGTGCTGGGCGGTATTTATGGTGGCATTTTTACGCCCACTGAAGCTGCTGCTGTTGCGGTGCTTTACTCGTTCATCGTAGGCTCACTGATTTACCGCGAAATTGGTTTCAAAGACATTTACACCATTTTGCGCAAATCAGTTATTTCCAGCGCCGTGATCATGTTCATCATTGCCAATGCAGGCATGTTTGCTTTCCTAATTACGCGTGCCGGTGTTCCCGGTGCCATTGGCGCTTGGCTGCAAGAAATCTTGCAATCACCTGCCTACTTTCTGTTGGGTGTCAATGCCGCTTTGTTTGTCATTGGCATGTTCATTGAAACTGGCGCCGCCATCATTGTTTTGGCCCCCATCTTGGTGCCCGTGGCCATTCACTTCGGCATCGACCCCGTTCACTTTGGCATGGTCATGGTGGTGAACTTGGCACTGGGCATGATCACACCGCCATTTGGCGTGAACTTGTTTGCGGCCTGTACGGTGGCCAAGATCTCGCTAGACCGGATCATCAAAGACTTGATCCCCTTTATCTGCGTCATCTTGACCTGCCTGATGCTGATCAGTTATGTACCTGTTATCTCACTGGCTTTGCGAGATTTGGTCTACAACAAATAAATAAATGGGGTCAGATCAACATTAATTTGCGCAGCAAATTAATCATGATCTGACCCCAATTAGTTAACTTGACCCTGATTAGTTAACTTGGCCTTATTAATTTGACCCCAATTATTTTGGAATGACGCTGGTTTGGGGGGGCATTAGGAAATCGAAGTCGGCGCCTTTGTCGGCTTGCAGCACGGAGTCTAAGAATAATTTTTCATAGCCACGTTGTGCAGTAGGCGTGACGACAGGCTGTGTTTCTTTTCTGCGCGCCAACTCTTGGTCGGAGATTAAAAGGCTGAGCTCTCTGTTGGCCACACTCAAGCGAATGCGGTCGCCGTTCTGAACATAAGCCAAGGGTCCACCCAATGCAGACTCTGGTGTGACATGCAACACAATAGTGCCAAAAGCAGTGCCACTCATCCGCCCATCCGAAATGCGCACAATGTCTTTGCAACCCGCCTTGGCCAATTTTTTAGGAATGGGCATATAACCCGCTTCAGGCATAGCCGCACCCTTAGGGCCAATGTGCTTTAGAACCAAAATGTCGTCCACCGTCACATCCAAGTCTTCCGAGTCAATGCGCAAAGCCATGTCTTGCAAATTCTCAAACACCACCGCACGACCTTCGTGCTCCATCAGTTTGGCACTGGCCGCAGATTGTTTGATGATGGCACCACCAGGCGCTAAGTTGCCCTTCAAAACCGCAATGCCACCTTCTGTGAAAATGGGGTTGGCGCGGGTCTTGACCACATCTTGTTTAAACGCAGGGCCTGCCGCTTCAATCCACTCGCCCAAAGTGTGACCGGTAATGGTGAGCGCGTCTAAGTGCAACAGGGGCTTGAGCTCTCGCAGCAAAGTGGCCATACCACCCGCATGGTGAAAATCTTCCATGTAAAACTGACCCGATGGCTTAAGGTCTAACAACACAGGTGTGTCGCGCCCCATGCGGTCTAGGGCTTGCAAGTCCATCTCAAAACCCATGCGCCCAGCAATGGCGGTGAGGTGAATGATGGCATTGGTAGAGCCGCCAATGGCCAACAAGACGCGCATGGCGTTTTCAAATGCTTTTTCTGTGAGCACCTTGTCGATGGTCAAGCCTTTTCTGGCTATTTCAACGGCAATGCGGCCACTTTCTTCTGCAATGCGAATGCGGTCTGCTGTAACCGCGGGTGGCGATGCGCCGCCAGGCACAGTCATGCCCAAGGCTTCTGCAATGCAGGCCATGGTGCTGGCAGTGCCCATGACCGAGCAGGTGCCTACGCTTGCAACCAATTGTGTGTTGACTTGGTGAATTTCGGCTTGGTCAATTTCTTCGGCTCTGAATTTGCCCCAATAGCGCCGGCAATCTGTACATGCGCCCACACGCTCGCCACGGTGCGAACCCGTCAGCATAGAGCCGGTAATCAGTTGCACAGTAGGCAGGCCAGCAGACGCTGCACCCATGAGTTGGGCAGGTACTGTTTTATCGCAACCCCCAATTAAAACTACAGCATCCATCGGCTGAGCGCGCAACAACTCTTCGGTGTCCATGGACATGAGGTTGCGCAAGAACATGCTGTTGGGTTTGGTAAAACTTTCGTGGATGGACATGGTGGGAAACACCATGGGCAAGCCACCCGCCAACATGACGCCGCGCTCGATGGCTTCAATGAGTTGTGGGGCATTGCCATGGCACGGGTTGTAGGCGCTGCCCGTATTGGCAATGCCAATGACGGGGCGGTCTAATGCGCTGTCTGTGTAGCCTGCACCTTTGATAAAGGCTTTGCGCAAAAAGAGTGAAAACCCGGGATCGCCATATTGCGTGAGGCCCTTTGACATGCCTTCGGTCTGGGGGTCTTTTTTGTTTGACATCGAATCGAATTCCTAAAAAACCATCTAAATTGCTTTCAGCTTAGATTGCCTTAACCATTGCACCAAGATGACAGAAGCCAGACCCGCAAACCCGGCGATATCGCCAATGGTAGAAGGGTAGGTGAGGGCGACGCCCGATGCAATCAGGACCCATCTTTCAACAAAGTTTGTTTTCAAAATAAACCAGTTTTGCAAACCACCGGCCAAGGCCACAATGCCAGCTGAAGCGGTGAACACAATCCAAGCAATTTCGTTCCAATTGGCGTTGACCAAGTTTTTCATGTTGCCGTTTAAAAGCAGCGCCACGCCTGCAGGATCTAGCACAAAGATAAATGGAACCAAAATAGCCGGCGCTACATATTTCCAACTTTGAAAAGTTGTTTTATACGGATCGCCTTTGCAAATGGCAGCGGCGGCAAACGGCGACAAAGCCGTAGGCGGTGATACCTCAGACAGCACAGCGTAGTAAAAAATAAACATGTGCGCTGCATAGTCAGGCACGCCCAACTTGATCATGGCAGGTGCAGCAATGACGGCGCAAATGATGTACGACGCCGTGACAGGCACGGCCAAACCCACAATCCAAACCACCAAGCCTGTAAACAAGGCGGTTAAGAACAAGGAGCCGTCTGCGTAGTCAAGCACGATGGAACTGAACTTCAAGCCCAAGCCCGTTAAAACCACCACGCCCACAATGAGGCCTGCGCCAGCGCAAGTAGCCGCAATGGAAAGCACTTGTGTAAAACCACCCGACAGGGCTTCAGTGAATTTGGACTTGTAGAGGCTTTGCCAAAATGGCGCTTTGCCTGTTAGGGCATCGTACGAAATCATGGCCGAGTCGGCGCGCAAGAAACTTGTGAACAGCGAAGCCACCGTGGCCCAAAACACTGACATGCTAGGCGAGAAGCCCATGAGCATGAACACCACAATGGAGATGAGCGAGAAGAAATGGAACCAGTACCGCTTCGTTAAAACCCAAGCGCTTTCAATGCTTTCTATCCTTTGCTCGCTCATGTTGTATTTGCGTGCGTCAATGGTGACCATCACGTACAAGCCCAAATAGAACAAGAAGGTTGGCACGGTGGCCATGAGCAAGACATCAAGGTAAGAGATTTTTAAAAACTCTGCTATCAGGAAAGCTGCTGCGCCCAAGACGGGTGGCGAAATGATGGCGCCCAAGCCGCCAGCCGCCAACAAACCGCCCGCTGCATTCTTTTCATAGCCAGCCTTGGCCAACATGTTGTGCGCCACAGCGCCCACCGTGACCGTGGTGGCTACGCCCGAGCCAGAAGGACCACCCAATAAAAAAGAAGACAGCACCACGGTTTTGCCCACATTGGACGTTTTGCCGCCCATGATGGAGAACGAGAAGTCAATGAAGAACTTACCAGCGCCACTGAACTGGAGAAATGCACCAAAGATGGTGAACAAAATAATGAGCGTGGAAGAAACATCAATGGCTGTGCCAAAGATGCCTTCTAAGGTCATGTACATAAAACCCACCAAGCGGGAGATCTCGTAGCCTTTGTGCGTCCAGGGTGCGGGTAAATAATTGCCAAACAAGGCGTAGAGCAAAAATGAAACTGTGACGGTAAGCAAAACCCAACCATTGGTTCTGCGTAGAGCTTCCAAGATGAGCAAAATTAAAATACTGCCAAAGACAATGTCAATGGTGAGTGGGAATGTGTTGCGATCTGAAAAATCATCACCGCCCATGACGGCGTAAACCAAGGTGGCAACCGCCAATATGGCAAAGCCAACATCCCACGCCATCAGCCTGTTTTTAAAGCGAGCGGCAATGGGGAAGGTTAAAAAGATAAAGACCAACACCATGGTGACATGGGTAGTCCTTAAGATATGTGCGGGAACAATGGCATATGCCGCATACAAATGAAACAAGGACATGAAGACGGCCACCACAGTGAGGGCCACCCCCAAAAATCCTTTGTACTGATTGGCGTCGCCTTCTTCTTCTTTGATCAGGTCCTCGACGCGCTTTCTGGTTTCGGCGTCGAGGGTATCAGCAGACTGATCAGTCAAGCTTTCCACCTTTTTCCTTGATGTACTTTTCAGCGCCTGGGTGGAAAGGCACTGAAGTTGCAGCATTTTTCTGCGCGCCAATCTTCACGTTGGCGTACTCTTGGTGAACAGCGATCAAGTCTTTTTGATGGTCAAAAACGGCCTTCACAATTTTGTAGGCTTGGTCATCGGGCATGTTGGCATTGGCAATCAGGATGTTGGCCACTGATGCCATTTTGTTGTCGGCGCCCATGCCAGAGTAAGTGCTTTGCGGGATGACGTCTGCATAGTACAAGTTGCCCCATTTTTTGTTCATGGCGGCCACTGCTTCTGCGTGGTCAATCATGCGAATTTTGGTGCCGGGTGTGCTGGCCAAGTCAGTCACAGCGGCAGTAGGCAGTCCACCGACCCAAAAGAAGGCGTCAATTTTTTTGTCCTTGAGGGCATTGGCCGATTCAGCTACACCCAAACGCTCGCGGTTGACGTCTTTCATGGGATCAATGCCAGCGGCTTCCATGAGACGGAAGGCCATCACTTCTGTGGCGCTACCGGCGCTGCCTGCAGAAATGCGTTTGCCCTTCAAATCGGCCATGGTTTTGATGCCAGTAGATTCAGTTGTGACCACGTGCATGCGGTTTGGATAAAGCACCAACAAGGTTTTCACATCGACTTTGCGGCCCTTGAACTTTTCTTGGCCTTTGGCGGCATCTAAGGCTGCGTCGACCATGGAAAAAGCCACATAAGGCTTGCCGCTGCCAATGAGGTTCAAATTGTCAACGGAGCCACCGGTCACTTCGGCGGTGGCTTGCATGCCAGGAATATGTTTGGAAAGCACGTTGGCCAAACCGCCGCCCATGGGGTAATAAACACCGCCGGTACCGCCCGTGGCAATGGAGATGTTTTGTGCCATTAAACTGGAGCTGGCCAGAAATGCGAACGAACAGATTAATTGGAGGAGTTTCATGTGTTGCCCTTGAAAATGAATGTCTATCATAAGCATTGCAGTTGGCTACAAGCTTATCAAGAGGGGTATGCCCTAATTTGAGCCTACTCAAGATAGGTTAGCCTATTCTATGTGACTCAGGTCATCCGAAAATGTGAAGGATTCTCACCATGACAACAACAACAACAACTCAAGCCAGCGGCACTGCCGCCTCCAGCCTAGCCATGAAGGGCGTGCTGTCCCCAGTTCTCACGCCTTTTCGGCCAGATTTGTCGGTTCACAAAGAACTCTTAACCGCCCAGTGCCAATGGTTGCTGAATTGCAACGTGGGCTTGGCCGTTTTTGGTACCAACTCAGAAGGTAATTCTTTGTCTTTCGGCGAGCGCGCCGATTTGGTGCAATACCTGGTGGACCAAGGCATTGACCCGCACCGCATGATGCCCGGCACAGGGGGCTGCGCGCTGCCCGATGTGGTCAGCCTTACCCAGTCCTGTTTAAGGGCTGGCGTGAAAGACGTGCTGGTGTTGCCACCTTTTTATTACAAGGGCGTCAGCGATGAGGGTTTGTACGCCTTTTTCAGCGAACTCATCGAGCGCGTGGGCGACAGCAGTTTGCGTGTGTACCTGTACCACATACCCCCTGTTTCGCAAATTGGCTTTTCAATGGATCTCATTGAGAAATTACTCAACAAGTACGGCCCCGTCATAGCCGGTTCAAAAGACAGCGGCGGGCAATGGTCCAACACAGCCTCCATGATTGAGCGCTTTTCGGCCAGAGGCTTTTCGGTGTTTGCCGGCAGTGAAAACTTTTTGATGCGCACCATGCGCGCGGGCGGTGCAGGGTGCATCAGTGCCACGGCCAACGTCAACCCCGCTGCCATTTCTTCGCTCTGTGCCAATTGGACCGACTCGGACGCAGATGCTCAGCAGCAGCGGCTTGACTTGGTGCGCGCGTTGTTTTCTGCATTGCCCATGATTCCGGCCATGAAAACAGCGGTAGCGCACACCACGGGTAAAGAAGATTGGAAAGTGGTTCGGCCGCCCTTGATTTCTTTGACGGCGGCGCAAGAAACGCAGTTGCTCAATTCAATGAAAGAGGCTGGGTTCTCCATGAAGATTGACTACAAATAGTCCATGCCATTTGAATTTCGCATCACTCACGAATGAACCCACTTTTTCCAGACTTCGACTCACATTTGATTGAAGTGAACGGCGTCAAAATCATGACGCGCAAAGGCGGCTCTGGCCAGCCTTTACTTTTGCTGCATGGCCATCCCCAAACGCACGCCATTTGGCATCGGGTTGCGCAGCAACTTGCCAAGTCTTTTACCGTGGTCATGACCGACCTTAGAGGTTACGGCGATTCGTCTAAACCTCAAGGCACGCCAGATCATTTGAATTACTCAAAGCGCGTCATGGCTTTGGATCAAATCGAAGCCATGCGCCATTTCGGATTTTCTGAGTTTGATGTGTTGGCGCACGATCGTGGCGCCAGAGTAGCCCACCGCTTGGCCTTGGACCATCCAAAGGCTGTCAAGCGTTTGGTGTTGTTAGACATCGCGCCCACCTTGGCCATGTACGAAAAAACATCCAATCAATTTGCGCGTTCTTATTGGCACTGGTTCTTTCTCATTCAGCCGGCGCCAATGCCTGAGCGCTTGATCGAGGCAGACCCAGCGACTTACATCATGGATGTACTTGGGCGCAGAAGCGCAGGCTTGGCGCCCTTTGATGCCAGAGCGCTGGCTGAGTATGTGCGCTGCATAGAACTACCAGGCTCAGCGCATGGTCTGTGTGAAGACTACCGAGCCTCGGCGGGCATCGATTTGGTTCACGACCAATTGGATTTGGACGAAAAGAATTTTTTACAACAGCCCTTGTTGGTGCTGTGGGGCGAACAAGGTGTGGTCCACCAATGTTTTGAGCCACTGAAGGAGTGGTCTAAGGTGGCTGTCAATGTTCAAGGCAAAGCATTGCCTTGTGGCCATTACATTCCTGAAGAAGCCCCCGAACTTTTGCTCCAGCAAGTCCAATTGTTTTTGGACTGACAGGGCATGTTCAGGGCTTCTTAGGCTTTGAATTACAAAGGCTTGAAGCCCATGCCTTTCACAACCTTGCCCCAGTTCTCAAAATCTTTGCGCATCAGTTCGGTAAAAAATTCAGGTGGCTCTGTGTGAATTTCAAGACCTAGTTTTTTCATGCGATCTCGAATATCAGGTTGCTGCAACGCCCAGTTCACTTCTTTGTTAAGCAGCGCAACAATTTCCTTCGGCACGCCTGCAGGGCCAATAATGCCAAACCAGCCACCCGATGCGAAGCCAGGTACTGTTTCAGCAATGGTGGGCACATTGGGATAGTCGGGTGAACGTGTGGCACGTGCAATGCCCAACAAACGCAGCTTGCCCGAATCGGCCAAAGGTTGAACCGAAATGAAAGAGCCCACCGATGCATCAATGTCGCCGCCCAACATTTGCGTGAACACAGCGTTCATGTCGCGGTAGGGCACATGCATGTAATCAAAGCCCGCCATCATGCGCAATTGTTCGGTGGCGAAATGCAAAAATGCGCCTTCACCATTGGTGCCAAAGGTGAGCTTGCCTGGATTGGCCTTGCCATAATCGATCAATTCCTTCACGGTTTTGAAAGGCGTTTTAGGGCTGACCACCAAGGCTACAAAATTGGAAGCCATCATGGCCATGGGCGTGAAGTCTTTGCGAGAATCGTAGGCCACTTTGGCATAGGCCAAGGGCACAATGACCATGTTGCCGCCTTGTCCGCAGCCCAAAGTGTAGCCATCGGGTGCAGCTTGCTTTAACAGTGTTAAACCCAACTGGCCAGCAGAGCCAGCGCGGTTGTCCACCACAATGGGCTGGCCCAACCGCTCTGTGAGTTTGGGCGCAATGAGACGCGTCAAAATATCGCAGCTGTCACCAGGCCCCGCAGGCACAATGATTTTGATGGGCTTGTTGGGATAGGCTTGGGCCAAGACTTGGCCAGACACGCTTGCTAAAAGCGAGGCCGCACAGAGGGCGAGTATTTTGCGAATCATCGATTTCCCTTTTTAGACAATTGTTGACAGAATTTATTCGGCTTTGATGTTGCCGTCTTTGATCACTTGACCCCATCGCTGCAACTCAGCTTTGATGTAGGCTGAAAATTCTTCAGCGCCTTCGCCGCCAAGTTCGTAGCCGAGACTCTGTGCCTCTGCCCTAAATTCAGGTGAGTTCAAGATGGCAGCCACATCAGTTTGAATTCTTTGAATCACTGCCTTAGGCGTACCGGCGGGTACAAATAGGCCATTCCAACCAGAGGCCTCCACATTGGGCAAACCAGCTTCGGCCATAGTAGGCACATCCGGCAAAATAGGAATACGCTTAGCACCAGCCACACCCAAAGCAATGAGTTTGCCCGATCGAATGTGTTGAGCCACTACCACGGGTGCTAAATAGGCTGCGCCCACATGGCCTGCCAGTAAATCGGGAAGCTCAGCCCCAATGGCTTTGTAAGGAATTTCCCGTGCTTGAATACCTGTGAGCAGGTTGACTTTGGTGCCTACCAATTGAGTGATAGAGCCCGTCCCACCAGAAGCAAATGTCATGCTTTGAGGTTGACTTTTGCCAAGCGCTAAATACTCTTTCAATGTTTTAGCGCCAATGCTTGGATTGACCACCAACACCAGAGGTGTGCTGGTTAATTTGGTAATGGCAATAAGCGATTCATTGAGTCGGCAGCAAGGATCATTGGTCAATAAATCGTTGAGTGAGTTGTTGATGTTGGCATGAAACAAGGTGTGGCCATCGGCAGCGGCCCGAGCGGCTTCGCGCGCGCCAATGGCGCTGTTGGCACCAGGACGGTTTTCCACCACAACGCTTTGTCCCCATCGTTGCGCCAGGCCGGGCGATAGTTTTCTGGCAAACACATCGACGGCGCTGCCGGGTCCGGCTGGTTCAATGATTCGAACTGTTTTGCTTGGAAAGTTTTGCGCCCAAGCTGATGAAAAGAAAAATGCACCAAGAAAGAGGCTTGTCCACAGCAATTTGAAATTTCGAAAAAATGGGGCGATGTAAGTCATTCAGTCATCTCAGTGAGAGGCGCTCTGCAGCACCTTGTTCATGAACTCCGTCAAGACTTGGGCCAATGTGGCTTCGTGCGGTTCCCAGTCTGAAAAGGGCAACACAGCCACGTCTTGGTCTTCAAGGGGCAACTGGAACAAAATGCTGTTTGGAATTAGCGATGCCGCTGCAATGCCATTGACCGAAGCGTGCGTTTTGTCATTGCCAGGAATGACGATGGTGGGCACCTTGATGGCGCGCATGACATCGTCTTCCATACCCAACACGGGTTTGCGAGGACCCCGCAAGAAAATCGACAACCAATGCTCCATGACGCGGATGTACTCTTTGGGGTCCATGGCCATGAGGCGAGGCAAGTTGGAGGGGTTGGCTTGAATGCGCTCTTGGTATTGCTCGTGGTCGCACACCGCTTTCATGCCGCCTTGCTGTGCTGCTTTGATAAATTGCCCGTAGTAGGTATCAGGCAAGCGGCCTGCCGCAAAGTCACCACCGGTGACGCGCATGAGCAGCAAGCCCTTGACGTTTTGCGGATGCCTTTGGTTGTACAGCATGGACAAGCGGGCGCCCGAGGAGGTGCCGCCAATGAATGCGGGCGATGCACCCAGTTGGTCTAACAAGACAGCCAAGTCATCTGCCCAAATTTCTTCTTCGCCATCTTGGCCGGCAATGAGCACGTCGGAAGCGCCCGTGTTGCGACGGTCGTGAAGCAAGACTTGAAATCCTTTGGCCGCAATTTTTTCGGCAAAAGGAATGAATTCATTGAAGCCACGGCGCCCGCCAGTAATGAGGGCCAACCACGGGCCGGTCTGGCCAAAAACGCGGTAATGCAGGGTAACGTCGCGAACCTTGGAAAAAGGCATGTGGTTTTCTTTCTGGAAAATCAGTTGAAAGCAGTGAGGACTTTGCCGCCCGCTTCCACGGGGTTGGCATGAATCAAAATAACGGCCAACACGCAGGGTTCAGTGCCGCGGTTAATCCAGTTGTGCACCGTGCCTCGCTGCACCATCACATCGCCGGCTTTTAGGTGAACTTCCTCGCCAGCTTCTAGCTCCATGTCAATCTCGCCCGACATGACAATGATGTAATCGATGCTGTCGGTTCGGTGAACACGCTGTTCTACGCCTGGGTTGAATTGAATGATTCGAAAAACGCTGCCGTTTTCGATCATGGTGAATTTGCCTTCACGCTTGCCTTTGTCGTCTTGGCTTGAATTGTCGGCGGGGGCGGTGTCTGTGGTCCAAACGTTGCAAACTTTGGCGCCAGGGCGGCCATCGCGAAAGTGGCTGCATGTCTCGTCAATTTTGACAATGGCTTTGCCCTTGTCATCGTGTCCGGTAATAATTCGGCGAACTATCGGTAAACTCATGAAATTCTCCTATGCAGAGCATGACCTTAGCAGAACGATTTTCTTGAGGCAAGTCAAGCGAGACATAATCTCTCACCGTATTAACCCTTGCTATACAGCAGAGACAATTGCCATTAATGTTGAACTTGACCTGTGCCTTTTTTTGATTAAATTGAATGTAGAAAAATGAACCCTTTGAAACTTGGAGCCGCCGAGCTCGATCGCATGCCTGCCATTCCCGATGCGCAGATGACGGCTGAACAAAAAAAAGTCATGGACGAAATAGCGGCAGGCCCGCGAGGCCGCATTGGCGGGCCGTTCATTCCTCTCATGCGCAGCCCTGAGCTTATGAATCGAATTCAAAAGGTGGGTGAGTACCTGCGCTTTCACAATACGGTGGGTCTGCGCAATTCAGAATTTGCGGTGTTGATCGTGGCCAGGCACTGGAGTCAGCCCATCGAGTGGGCCATTCACCGCACCATTGCCGAGAAAGAAGGCGTGTTGCCCGTCACATGCGACGCCATTGCGGAAGGCCGCCGCCCAGACAACATGACCGAAGATGAAACGCTGATTTACAACGTACTAGAAGAGCTTCGCAACAACCGCAGTCTGAGCGACACCACGTATGGCCAACTTCACAAAAGGTTTGGCGAACAAGGCGTGATTGATTTGGTGGCGCACTATGGTTATTACAGCTTGCTGGCCATGACCATGAATGTGGCGCGTACGGCTGTGCCCCAAAATACGGCCCCGGTTGCTGGATTGAAAACTATTCCAGGTTAACACCATGATCAATAAGTTCGTTGACAGCGTAGCTGAGGCTTTGGCCGATACGCCTGATGGCGCTACCGTTTTGATCGGCGGTTTTGGCACGGCAGGCATTCCCGATGAACTCATTGAGGGCCTGTTGGTTCAAGGCGCCAAAGACCTTACGCTGGTCAACAACAACGCCGGCAATGGCGACCAAGGTTTGGCTGCACTGCTCAAAGCGGGTCGTGTTCGCAAAGTGGTTTGCAGTTATCCCCGTCAAACTGACTCTCATGTTTTTGATGGCATGTACCGCTCGGGCCAAGTTGAATTAGAACTGGTGCCGCAGGGCAATTTGGCAGAGCGCATTCGCGCAGCAGGAGCAGGCATTGGTGGGTTTTTTTCACCTACAGGCTACGGCACCGATCTGGCCAAAAATGCAGATGGCTCATTGAAGGAAACCCGCGAAATCAATGGCCGAATGTACGTGTATGAAACGCCTATTCATGGCGATTTGGCCCTCATTCGCGCAGAGCGAGGCGACCGTTGGGGCAACCTGACGTTTCGCAAAGCCGCCCGAAATTTTGGACCAGTCATGGCCATGGCAGCGCGCAAAACGGTGGCCAGTATTTTTGAAAAGGCCGAACTGGGAGGCATTGACCCCGAGACAGTCATCACGCCTGGTATCTTTGTTCACGCGGTGGTTCACATCCCTCGTGTTGCCACGCAAGCCGGAGGCATCAAAGCATGAGCTACATACGTCGTACCAAAGATGAACTGGCCGCTCGCGTTGCAAGGGACATTCCAGAAGGCGCCACTGTGAATTTGGGCATTGGTCAACCGACCTTGGTGGCCAATCACATACCGCCCACGCTTGAAATTTTGTTGCACAGTGAGAATGGTATTTTGGGCATGGGACCTGCGCCTGCGGCTGGCCAAGAAGATTACGATTTGATCAATGCGGGTAAACAGCCTGTCACGCTTTTGCAGGGTGGTGCTTATTTTCACCATGCCGACAGCTTCGCCATGATGCGCGGCGGCCACTTAGATATTTGTGTGTTGGGCGCTTTTCAAGTCAGTGCCACGGGCGATTTGGCCAATTGGCACACAGGTGAGCCTGGTGCCATACCCGCTGTGGGTGGCGCCATGGATTTGGCCATTGGGGCCAAGCAAACTTGGGTCATGATGGACTTGCTCACCAAGCAAGGCCAGAGCAAATTGGTCTCTGCGTGCAGTTACCCCTTAACGGGTATTGGCTGTGTGAAGCGGGTCTATACCGATTTGGCCACGCTGGCTTGCACAGCCAATGGGCTGTTGGTGATCGACATGGTGCCCGGTTTGACGCTAGAGGCTTTGTCTGAACTTATTGGCTTGCCGCTGGCTTGAGTGGCTTTGTCGCCAACATAAAACACAGCGAGCCCAAGGCTGAAAGCAAGGCAAGCAGGCTAAAGCCCAATTGGTAATTGCCAGTGAGGTCGGCCAGCACGCCAGCCAACATGGGCCCGATAATTTGACCCATTGAAATGATGGCGGCAGACAAACCCATGATGAGGCCAATGGCATTGCGGCCAAAATAATCGGCGCGAATGGCTTGCATGAACGGGCCTCGCAAGCCCCAAGCCACACCATGAAAAATACCAAACCCAATCAGCATGGCCATGTCGTTGGCAAAGGTGAGGCAAAGCATGCCGAGCGCATGCGCCAACATGCACAGCGCAGCCACTTTTCTTTTCTCAAACATATCGCCCAAAGTGGCGCCCATCAAGACGCCCCCTAATTGAGCAAAGGTCATGAACAAAATCACCCAGCTGGCGGTGGCCACCGAATAGCCTAAGCCTTCTTTCATGTGCGTAATGGCATGTACATTGACGGCAGAGACGATGAGAAGTGCAAGGCCATGCCCAATGGCCAGCATCCAGAAGGCCCGAGTTTGAACGGCCTCTTTGGCTGTGAATTCAACTTGAGCTTCAGCAGGCGAATCGCCTTGCTCTGCTGCTTTGTGCGCAGGGTCGATGCCGTCGATATGTTGGCCGTGGTCTTCAGGCCGCCGCAGAATCATGCCCGCCAAGGGAAGGCCAAAGAGCAAGACCAGCAAACCTGTACCACCTGCGGTGTAGCGCCATCCCCAATGTTGAATCGACCAAGCCATGAGGGGCACCACCAGACCGCCCATGGCCAGTCCCAAACTCATGATGGACAGCGCGCGTGCTCTGAATTTTTCAAACCATTGAACTAGGGCCACTGAAAGCGGAAAGTAGCCACTGAGACTGGCACCAATGGCCATCAAAATGGCGCTGGTGTAAAACGTGGCGACAGCATTCACTTGGCTGAGCAAGAGCAAGCCAGCGCTGAAAAGCACCATGCCCAAGCGGATCATGGCTTGTGGGCCGACTCGGTCCATGATCCAACCCAATACCGGGCCAATGATGGCGGCTTCGACGGATTGCAATGCAGCAGCACCCGACAAGGTGGTTTTGCTCCAGCCCATTTCGTCAGAAAGGACGGCGATGTAAAGGCCCAGCGCTTGCGTTAGGAAGGCAGCCAGCAAAAACTGAATGCCACAGGCTGCACCCACCATACGCCAACCGTAAAAAATTTTCATGCAGCAGAATAACCAGGTTTGCGAGTAGAGTGACCAATCGAGTTTAGCATTCAGAACGCCGAGGGCGGGGGCTTTCACAAGGCTGTGACTATTTGTCTTGGTGCTTGGCTATAACTTTTGTATCATTTCCAAATTCGTCTTCCATCCATAGGAATTACTCATGCGTCTAGGCTATTTCACCATGCCCCTGCATCCCTTTGAGAGGGACACCACCGAGACCCTGCATGAGGACCGCGAAACCATCATTTATGCCGACCAATTGGGGTTTTACGATGCCTTTGTGGGCGAGCACCTCACGGACAAAGCGGAAAATGTGACCAACAGCCTGATATTTTTGGCCACGCTCATTGCACAAACTAAAAACATCAAATTGGGCTCTGGCACTTCTAATCTATCGCACTCACACCCCACATTGCTGGCCTCACAAGCGGCCATGTTTGACCATCTGGCCAAAGGGCGATTTATTTTTGGCATCAGTCCGGGCGCTTTGGCATCGGATGCAGAAGCCTTGGGCATTTTGGATCAAGACCGCAACCAGCTGTTTGCTGAAGCCATTGATGTGATCTTGGCCATTTGGGAGCGCGAGCCGCCTTACAACATTGACTTTGAAAACAACCGGTTCAAGGTTTCCACCAAAGTCACTTCGGTGCCTGAAATTGGTCGCGGCATCTTGATGAAACCCTATCAAACTCCGTACCCCGAAATTGTGGGCACCGTGGTTGCGCCTTTTTCCAAAGGCGTGATTGCCATGGGCAAGCGCAACTTTCATCCGATGTCAGCCAATTTCTTGATGTCGCATTGGCTCAACAGCCATTGGGACAACTATCAAGAAGGCAAGAACAGTGTTCAGCAAAAAGCCAACCCTGCCGACTGGCGTGTGGCGCGTACCATTTTTGTGAGTGACGATGCGTCTACAGCCAAACGCTATGGCCGCGAAGATGCCAACAGCCCTTACCGTTATTACTACCGCCAAATGCTGACCAAGATGATGATGTCCAAGCGCCATGTCATTTTCAAAAAGCACGTGGACGAAGACGACAGCCATGTCACCATGGACCGATTGCTAGATGAGTTGGTGATTGCCGGCACGGTGGAAGATGTGGTGCAACAAATTCTGACATTGCGCGAACAAGTTGGCCCTTTCGGCGAAATTGTTTACGCAGGTATGGACTTGGTGGACCCTGCGCTGGGCAGACGCTCAATGGAATTGATGGCCCACGAGGTGATGCCGCGTGTGAACCAAGCTTTGGGGCTGGGTTCTGCCATCAATGCGAATGCAACGGTTTAGTCAAGCTCTTGCTTGCGGTAAAGCAATGGGTCATGCCTGTGCACTTCTGACCAATTTGCCGGGCAAGGCCCCCGTGGCTTCACCCGCTTGCATGACGACTTGACCATTGACCAGCGTGGCTACATAGCCCTTGGCGTGTTGCACAAGTCGTCTGCCACCTGCCGGCAAATCATGCACCACTTGCGGGGTGGTCAAGTCTAATTTTTCAAAGTCGATGAGGTTGATGTCGGCTCTCATGCCTGGGACCAGTGCACCCCGATCAAACATACCTAGGGCACGAGCATTCAGCGCCTTGTTCTAAAAACTTTTGCTTGATTTCAGGATTTGACAGCGCTTCTGAGAAGGACTTGTAGATGTTGGCCATGGCTGTTGCTGGTGTGCCAGGTGGTGCCATGACCGAGAAAAAAGTAACCGCCTGCATACCGGGCAGTTTTTGCTCACTGAAAGTGGGCACTTGGGGCAGTGCTTTTGAGCGTTGATCGTCCGCGACTGCAAAGATTCGAAGTTTGCCTGCCTGGTGAAACTGCATGGAGGAACTGAGGTTGTCAAAGAAAATATCAACGGTTCCTGCCATCAAATCGACCAAGGCTGGAGCTGTACCTTTGTAGGGAATGTGAATCAACTCGGTTCCAGTCAGCTGCATGAACATGCTTGCAGTGAGATGTGAAGTAGAACCATTGCCCTGAGATGCGTAGCTCATTTTTCCTGGATTCGCTTTTAAATAAGCAATGAGTTCGGTTAAGTTTTTGGCTTGAACTTTAGGGCCGACTGCCAAGACATTGGGGACGGTTGCCATGACTGTGATGGGCTGCCAGCGTGTAGGATCAAAACTCAATTTTTTATAGAGGTGGTGGTTGATTGCAACTGGCCCAGGAGGTGACGTCAACAAAGTACTGCCATCAGGATCAGACTTGAAAACAAAGTCGGCACCGATATTGCCACCTGCACCGGCCTTGTTTTCAACTAAAACACCTGCAGGAAATTGAGCTCGCATTTTCTCTGCCAGCAAGCGGGGTAGAACATCTGCTGTTCCGCCAGCTGGAAATGGAACGATTAATTTGAGGGGTTTGGTGGGTTGAGCCCAGACCGTGGAGGTGAGAGCCAAGCTGGATATCACGCCAGTTAAACAAATTTTGATGCAGCTTCGATAGATGGCAATCATGTTTTTTCCTTTTGGATCCAATAACTTATTGGGAATCATCATATCGATAAAGTTTCCTTGCAAAATGAGGGTTTTCCGATTCAATGGCGCATGAGTGAATTGCGCTCACAAAGAACCTATGAAACAAACTCACCAACCCGGGGCATGGCCCTCACCCTTATCTGCCAATCTGTTGGCCCAAGCGGGCAGCAGCCTAATGTGGTCGCAGCCCATGGGCGACGACCTTTGGTGGGATGAGGTCAGGCCCAGTGAAGGAGGGCGCTCGCTGGTGGTGAGTCGTCAACTGGGCGATATTTTGAAGGCGCCATGGAGTGCCAAAAGCCAAGTGCATGAGTACGGGGGAATCAGTTGGCTAGGGTTGATGCTGGATGGCAAAGCCATGCTGGCCTTTGTGAACAAAGCTGATCAGCGCATTTACATCACTGAGCCCAAAGGCGAGCCGCAGCCCTTAAGTCCTGAACCGCCTGCAGGGCAGAGTCATCGTTACATTGAGATGATTGCGGTAGGTAATGAAATTTGGTGCATTCGCGAGGTGCACATTGTGGGCCGCGTTGAGCGCAGTTTGGTTGCGCTCAGCTTGAAGTCTGATGGTGTTGCCACATTGCGCATCTTGGATGCTTCATCGCACTTTTATGCACACCCTAGAGTTTCTGCGGATGGCCGACATTTGGCTTGGATCACGTGGGAGCACCCTCAAATGCCATGGGATGGCACCGAGCTTCGTGTGGCCGACGTTTCAAACGGCAAATTGAGCAATGTGCGTGTCTTGGCGGGCAATGTTGAAACTTCATGTTTGTCGCCCGAGTGGGGGCCGAACAACGAGCTTTATTTCATCTGCGACCAAAGTGGTTGGTGGAATCTTTGGCAGGGTGATTTGAGCGGCAAGCTGACGCACTTGGTTGAAGAGGCCAGTGAATGGGGCTTTCCACTTTGGCAGTTGGGCATGCGGGCCTTGTCTGTTTTGCCTGATGGACATGTGCTGTCGGTGCATGGCGCTGTGGACGCTAGAAAAATTGTGCTTGTGCATCCACAGTCGCGGGCCATGCAAGATTTAAATTCAGAGCTGACCGATTTCAAACCATCGTTGAGTGTTTCTAATAGCAAAGCGTATGCAGTGGGCGCCAGTGGCAAAGTAGTTTCGCAATTGATTGAAATTGATTTGTTGAGTTGGCAAGTGTGTGATGTGGTGACTTCGATTGAATCACCCGTTGATGCCAGTTATTTTCCTAAGCCACACGAGATCAGTGCCGAGCGTGCAGACGGTCGAAAAGTGTTTGCCATATTGCATTCAGCACACCATCCAGATCTTGAACCCTCAGAGAAACCGCCTTTGATGGTGGTGGTGCATGGCGGGCCCACCGCCAATTCTTCGGCCACGCTTTCGATGAAATACGCTTACTTCACATCGCGCGGTATTTCTGTGGTCGATGTGAACTATGGCGGGTCTACGGGGTATGGGCGTGATTATCGAAATCTGCTCCGTGGGCAATGGGGTGTGGTGGATTGTGAAGATGTTTTGGCGGTGGTTGAGTCTCTTGTTGCGCTAGGCGTTTGTGCGCCAGACAAGGTAGTCATTCGAGGCGGCAGTGCAGGTGGTTTTACAGTGTTAAATGCGCTGGTTCAAAGCAAAAGTTTTGCGGCCGGTGCTTCCTATTACGGCGTGGCTGATTGCACCACGCTGGCCACTGACACCCACGACTTTGAATCTCGCTATTTAGACACCATGATTGGTGCTTATCCAGCAGAAAAAGATTTGTACATTGCGCGCTCGCCCATTACGCATGTGAATCAATTGAGCTCGCCCCTCATTTTGTTTCAAGGCTTGGACGACAAGGTGGTACCACCTTCACAGTCGGAAGCATTTCGCGATGCTTGTGCAGCCAAAGGCCTGAAGCATGCTTATGTAGCTTATGAAGGCGAGGGGCATGGATTTAGGCAGGCTTCGACCATTGTGTCTTCACTAGAAACTGAGCTGAAGTTTTATGGCGAGGTTCTGGGTTTTGAGCCGCAGATGTAGTTCAGGTGCCTCAGGGGCTATTCAATTTCTTTGACATCGGCCACAAAGTAATCGGTATCGCCAAAGCAAGAGGAGGGCAGCCCTTAGTGTTGCTCGTAGTTCAGGGTGACTCGTTTGCCTGCGGCGGCACTCACTTTTTGAGCAATGGCTTCATCGCGAACCGTGAAGAGGAATTTCTCGGGGGCGGCGCCAGGCATTGCCACCAAGGAAAGCTCGCCTTCCCATGTTTTGCAAATCCAGCCCTTGTGCGAGACCTTTTGTAAAAAGCCTGCGCGCTCGCCGCTTGAATAGCTCCAGTTGAGTGCCATGTAAACGTAGAGGCTGAACAAGGCAATGGCACTCACCAACAGGATGGTGAGTGATTTGAATACTTTGGTAGCGTTGAATGTGGTCATTGCTTGATTTTAGATGACGATGCTTGGGCGACCAGTGCCAGCCTGAGCATTGATTTAAAATGTCCCATTCTGGTCTGATTTTGTGTCAGAACAATAATTGGGGTCAGATCAACATTAATTTCCAATCAGTGGGGGTAGAGGCTAAGGGGGGCTGACGATTTGTGGTACCCCACCATGAGGAAGCCCCCCTTAGCCTCTGCCCCCACTGATTGACCAAATTAATATTGCTCTGACCCCAATTATTTCTCCCAATTTATGAAGTTGCATGATGAAAAAAACTGATTTAACGCCGATGCAGGTATGGTGCATTTTGGGGGGTGGTGCCATCATGCTGAGCTTGGCCATGGGCATGCGGCAAAGTTTTGGATTGTTGCAACCCCACATGATTCGTGACATTGGCATCACGGCGGCTGATTTTTCATTGGCCATAGCCTTACAAAATATTGTCTGGGGCGCAACGCAACCCATCGTGGGTATCTGGGCGGATAAATACGGCACACGGCCTGTGGCACTTCTGGGTGTCCTAATTTACATCATCGGATTGGTATTTTTAACATTTGCCGATGCCACTTGGATGGTCACAGTCGGTATTGGTTTTTGTGTCGGCATTGCCTTGTCTTGCACCGCCTCCAACATTGCCATGAACATCACGGCCCGAACTGTGAGCGCCACCAAGCGAGGGGCTGCCATGGGCGCGGTCTCTGCCGTTGGATCACTTGGTTTAACCATTGCTTCGCCTATGACGCAGTCCCTCATTACCAATTTCAACTGGCAAATGGCGGCTGTTGGATTCTTGGGTTTGGCTTGTGTCATGCTGCCAGCGGCCTTTTGGGGCAGCAAGGCTGACAAAATTGAAATTGAAGCCGTTGTGGGTAAACCGCAATCTGCCACAGATGCCATCACCGAAGCTTTAGGCCACAAAGGCTACCGCGTTTTGGCCATTGCCTTCTTTGTATGCGGTTTGCAATTGGTTTTTATCACCACCCACTTGCCTGCCTACCTTGACATCTGCGGCATGGACCCCACGGTAGGCAGCAACACACTGGCCTTGATCGGACTTTTCAATGTCATTGGATCCTATTTGTTTGGCTGGCTAGGCGATCGATATTCCAAGCGCATGCTGCTGGGCGGCATTTACATCCTTAGATCTTTGGCCCTGTACGTGTTCTTCTCCTACCCACCGTCACCCGTTAGCACGCTTGTGTTTGGCGCTGTGTTAGGTACCTTGTGGCTTGGGGTTGTGCCCTTGGTATCAGGCCTCATCATTCAATTGTTTGGCCTAAGGTTCATGGCCACGCTATCGGGCATTGCCTTCATGAGCCATCAAGTAGGCTCTTTCTTAGGTGCGTGGGGCGGTGGCTACATTTTCAATATGTTTGGCAACTACAACCTAGCTTGGCAACTGGCCGTTGCCATCGGCCTAGCAGCAGGCCTGTTTCAAATGACCATGAACACTCAGCCCTCTGAAAGAATTCGCCTTCAGTCAGCGTAACTGAAGAAGTGGAGTCAAATAAATGGGGTCAGAGCAACATTAATTTCCAATCAAAGGGGATAAAGGCATATGGGGGCTGACGATTTGTGGTACTCCACCATGAGGAAGCCCCCATATGCCTTTATCCCCTTTGATTGACTAAATTAATGTTGATCTGACCCCATTTATTCTCAATCAGCGTAGCCGGGGTTGGTGCGGTCTAGGATGCGCATCATGGCTTCGAAGTAGAGTCTTTCTCGGTCGCCTCGTGGATGGCGGTCGGCGCCAGATGGGGTGAGAACTTTTTGGATAACCTCGTCACTCAAGATATTCAAGTCTTTGCCCGTGCTCATGGCCAGCACCTGGGTTTGACAGGCTTTTTCTAACTTGTACAAACGCCTGTAAGCCTGAGCCACAGTGTCTCCAATAGTGACCACACCATGATTTTTCATGAACAACACTGTTTTGTCGCCCATCAATTTAGCCAAGCGTTCACCTTCTTCAAGCGAGGATGCCAAGCCCGTGTAGGTATCGTCATAGGCAATGCGGCCATGAAAAAATGCCGCTGTTTGCGTGGCAGGCACAAGCCGATTGTCTTGCAGCATGTTCAGCGCAGTAGCCCATGGCTGATGCGTGTGCAATACCACCTTGGCGCCCGTGATTCGGTGCAAAGGGGCGTGGATGGTTTGACAAGACAGTTCAACCACACCACGTCCTTCTATGGTTTGACCCGCTTCATTGAAAATCATCATGTCACTGGCCTTGGCCTCTGACCAATGCAAGCCAAATGGCAGAACATAATATTGATCAGTACGACCCGGCACACAGGCCGTGAAGTGATTGTCAATGCCTTCTTCAAATTCGTCTAAAACGGCCAAGCGCAAGGCGGCGGCCAAATGAACTTTGACTTGCTGAGCTGCGTCTTGTGTGATGGGGGGGTGAAGTGCGTGAACTGTCATGGTTAAACTTCAATCAAATGGGTGAAAGTGGCAAGAGGTTACCCCAAGCTCATTAGAATTCAAGTGGCTTAACCCTAATTTGTGCAACCCTTATGACTATTTGTCTCCCTTTTAACCCCGATGCCTTGACGCAATTGCCAAGGACCTCAGGGGTCTACATCTTCAAAGGTGCTGGCACGCTGCCGCTTTACATTGGCAAAAGCGTGGACATTCGAAGCAGGGTCATGGCACACCTGCGGGCAGAAGACGAAGTCGAAATGATGTCTCAAACCTTGCAGCTTGAGTACATTGAAACGGCGGGCGAGATTGGCGCACTGTTGCTCGAGTCGCATTTGATTAAAAGCCTGAATCCTATTTTCAATGTTCGATTAAGAAGGTTGCGCAGCCTGTGCACCCTTCAAATTGAGAAGCAAGAGGGTGGTTGGAAGCCCAGCATTGTGAGCGGCAAGGATTTAGGTTTGGGCAAAGTAGAGGGACTTTATGGCCTTTTTGGCTCGGTCCATTCTGCGCAAAACAAGTTGCGTGAATTGGCGGACCAACACCGCTTGTGTCTGGGCTTATTGGGGCTTGAAAAAATCAGTAAACGGGGCTGCTTTGGTCTTCAAGTGAAAACTTGTTTGGGGGCCTGTGTAGGACAAGAAGAAAGGCAAGCGCACGACCAGCGAATGTTGTCTGCACTGACCGACATGAAGGTGCATGCATGGCCCTTTGACGGAGCCATTGAATTGGTGGAGCAAAGTGGTGAGTGGATTCAACGTCACCGCATTCAAGATTGGCGCTATTTAAGCACCACCTGTTCGAAGTCAAGTGCACTTAAGGTCAGTGTTCAGCAAAGTTTTGACCTCGACACTTACAAGATTCTGGTCAAACCCATCATGATGGGGAACGCGCGAATTGAAGTGCTGGAATCGGCGGATTGAGCTAAATGTCAATGTGATCAAGCCTTTGCCCTTGGAAGTATTGGACAATAGACCCCTTAACGACTGGTCAGATTTTTAAGCGCTATGGCAATTCAATGGTTTCCCGGACACATGCACCTCACGCGAAAAGCGATTGAGGAGCGCATCAAAGACATTGATGTCGTCATTGAAATGTTGGATGCCAGGTTGCCAGGCTCAAGTGCCAACCCCATGTTGGCGCAGCTTATTCAAGGCAAGCCAGGCTTGAAGGTCCTAAGCAAACAAGATTTAGCAGATCCAGAACGCACCCTCATGTGGTTGGCCCACTACAACGCCATGCCCAACGTGAAGGCCATCGGTCTGGACACCAGCATGGTCTCGCCGGCCAAGGCTTTGATTGAAGCGTGTCACCAACTGGCTCCCAACAGGGGCGGCATGGCCAAGCCCATGCGTGTGCTCATTTGCGGCATTCCCAATGTGGGCAAATCCACCCTGATCAATACCCTCAAGGGCAAGAAAGCCGCCAAAACCGGCGATGAGGCGGGTGTGACCAAACTAGAGCAACGCATTACCCTGGCTGACGACTTTTATTTGTACGACACACCGGGTGTGCTCTGGCCGCGCATCATTGTGGAAAAAAGTGGCTATAACTTGGCCGCCAGTGGCGCTATTGGCGTGAATGCCTTTGACGATGAAGAGGTGGCCTTAGAGCTGCTTCACTACCTCATTCCCAAGTATCCACAAGCTTTGGCCTTGCGTTACAAAATCAAAGATGTCGACAGCCACACAGACGAAACCATGCTGGAGGCCATAGCGCGCTTTAGGGGTGCCATTCAAAGTGGCGGCAGAGTGAATAGCACCAAAGCCGCTGAAATTGTGATTCACGATTTCAGATCAGCGGCCCTTGGGCGCATCACCCTAGAGACGCCCGCTGAGTTTGCAGAGTGGCTTGCCTCTGGTTTGCAGGCCGATGCCGATAGAGCGCTTCGCAAAGAAGCGCTTCAAAAAGAAAAGAAAACAGCTCGCAAAGCCAAGCCTAAGAATTGACCAAGCGCTAGGCAAACAGTCTACTGATCAAGATTTATTTGTCTAGCTTGATACCGGTCTCTTGAACAATGTTGTTCCAGCGACTTTGAATCCTTTTTTGCCAGGCCTGTGTTTCTTCCAGGTTCATGTCAAAGTAAACACCGCCAGCAAGTTTGACTTTGTCCATCACATCAGGGTGATTGGCTGCTTTCAAAATGGCGGCATTGAGTCTGCGCTGTGCTGCCACAGGCGTGCCAGTGGGTACGGCATAGACCGTGTAACTTTGCAATTCCAGATCTTTCAGGCCTTGCTCTTCCATGGTGGGCACGTTGGGCAGAAGTGGCAATCGGTTGGCGCCAAACACACCCAAGGGAATGAGTTTGCCGGTTGCAATGAAGGGCGCTACTTCGCTGTAAAAAGCCGAGACCAATTGAACTTGCCCAGAAGCGGCATCTGTCATGGCTGCTACGTTTGACTTGTAGGGCACATATTGCATTTTGTTGCCCGTGCGCACAGCAAACGCAGCGCAGACAAAGTGTCCGACGGTGGCTGTTCCGCTGCCACCGCAATCGGCGGGGGTATTTTTAGCCTTCATGTAGGCGATCAACTCTGGCACGGTCTTAATGCCCAACTGCGAGTTGACCATCAAAATGGGATAGCCTGCAATGGTGAGGCCCACCACTGAAAAATCTTTGACAGGGTCGTAGCGAACCGGTACACCCAACTGCCCAATAAGGCCCAACTCGTTTTGGCTGCCCATGAAAAGGGTATGGCCATCGGCATCGGATTTGGCAGCGGCATCGCCAGCAATAGCACCTGATGCACCAGGTTTGTTTTCTACCATGATGGGCTGACCTAGCTCAGCCTGCAAATGGGGTTGGTGCCTTCTGGCGTAAATATCAACAATGCCGCCGGGTGCGGCAGATGTGATGAGCTTAATGGGCTTTGTAGGCCAAGTTTGCGCGCCAGCCGTTAGGCTGCACAAGCTCAAACTCAAAATCCAGGCGATGGGGATGAGATTGCTTATGTACATAAAAGCCCTTTATTCCTTGACTGAACCTGTCATTCCTGAAACGTAATACTCTACAAAGAATGAGTAAACGAAGGCCACCGGCAAAGAGCCAAAGAGTGCACCCGCCATGAGGGCACCCCAGTGATAGACGTCGCCTTCGACCAACTCGGTGACAACGCCAACGGGCACTGTTTTGTATTCACTAGAGGAGATGAAGGTGAGGGCGTAAATAAACTCATTCCAAGACAAAGTGAATGCGAAGATGCCCGCTGAAATAAGGCCAGGTACTGAAAGTGGCAAGATGATTTTGATCAAGATTTCCCAGCGATTGGCGCCGTCGATCATGGCGCATTCTTCCAATTCAAATGGAATGGTTCGGAAGTACCCCATCAGCAGCCATGTACAAAATGGAATCAGAAAAGTGGGGTAAGTCAGAATGAGCGCCAAGCGAGTATCGAACAAACCGAGCTGGAAAATAACAGAGGCCAGTGGAATGAACAAAATAGAAGGTGGCACGAGGTACGCCAAGAAAATGGCCAAACCTGTTTGCTTGGCACCCCTGAATCGGAGTCGCTCAATGGAATAGGCTGCCAAAACCGAAGCAAACAATGAGAAAAATGTGGATGTCACAGAAACAAGAACAGTGTTCCACATCCACTGGGGGTATTCTGTTTTGAAAAGTAACTTTTCAACGTGCGCCAGCGTGGGGTTGATGATCCAAAAAGGATTGCCATCGCGCGACAGCAATTCGTTGTCGGGTTTGAAAGAGGTAATGCCCATCCAATAAAACGGAAAGAGCAAGACGAACAAAAACGCCACCAGTGGAAAATAGGTTTTGAAAAGCTTGGTGGCATTGCTGTCCAAATAGGACATGCCAACGTTGTCTTGATTGTCTTTGCTCATTTGTCGCTGCCGCCTTGTTGCCATGTGCGGCGTTGAAGTCCGAAATAACTAAAGAGAATGGCGGCCAACAAGAAGGGCACCATGGCAATGGCAATGGCCGCTCCTTCGCCCAATGCGCCACCCGAAATGGCGCGCTGGAAGGAGAGTGTGGCCATGAGGTGCGTGGCATTCAAAGGGCCGCCTCGTGTTAGCACATAGATCAGTTGGAAATCTGTGAAGGTAAAGAGCACAGAGAAGGTCATGGTGACCGCAATGATGGGTGTGAGCAGTGGCAAGGTGACATGCCAAAATTGCTGCCAAGGCGTGGCGCCATCGATGGCGGACGCCTCATAGTAAGACGGCGAGATGGTTTGCAAACCCGCCAGCAAGGTAATGGCCACAAAGGGCACACCGCGCCAGACGTTGGCCGACAGGGTGGCTAAGCGGGCATTCCAAGGTGAACCCAAAAAGTCAATGTAGGTATCGATCCAGCCCATTTTGACCAGCGCCCAGCTGATGATGGAAAATTGGGAATCGAAAATCCACCAGAAAGCAATGGCTGAGAGCGCCGTTGGCACAATGTAGGGCAGCAAAATAACGGCCCTGAAAAAGGATTTAAAACGCAGGTTTCTGTTCAACAACAAAGCCAACCAAAGTCCCAAGAAAAACTTGAGCACGCTGGCCACTGTGGTGTAGAACATGGTGTTAAACAACGCCAGTTGAGTGACGCTATCGCCCAACAAGAAAATGTAGTTTTCAAAACCAATCCATTGGCCAGCACGGCCAATTTTGGTGTCGGTAAAACCAAGCCAAACACCCAAGCCGAGAGGGTAAGTCAGAAACAGCAACAGCAAAAGTGCTGCTGGCATCATAAAGATCAAGCCAAGTACATTGCGGCTGTTCTGAATTCTCTCAAGCAAGGGTGTCATGGGTACTTATCAGTTTATAAAAAGATCAAACTTTGTAGTAACGCTCGGCACGTTTTTGTGCGCGTTCAGCAGCTTCTTTCGGGGTTTTAGAACCGCTAGCAGCTTCAGCCACCATGTTGACCACAATGAAGTCGGCACCAGCACCAGCTGAGGCATAACCCATCTTGCCTGCATAGCCTGCGGGACGCATATTTTTCACGCAATCGCGGTAGGCTGTGTGCTTTGGATCGGAGGTCCAGACGGCAGACTTGGTGTAGAAGTCCAATGGAGGCGCAATGTAACCACCAGCCGCTGTGAGCCATGGATCAAACTGCTCTTTTTCCATCATGAAGCGCAAGAACTCTTTGGCTGCATTGGGGAACTTGGTGTACTTCATGACCATCTGGTTGAAGAACAGGTGTGACTCGGTTGGCGTGCCGACTGGGCCAACGGGGTACGACGCGTGATGCACGTCCTCTTTCAATGCACGCACTTTTTCATCTGTCGATGTTTTGGTTGCGTAGTAGATTGAAATTCCGTTGTTGGTGACGCTAATTTGACCATCCAAGAACGCTTTATTGTTGTTGGGGTCGAGCCAAGACAATGTGCCAGGTGGGAACGTGGCGTACATTTCTTTGGCGAATTCCAGAGCCTTGATGGTCTCGGGGCTGTCAATGACGACCTTGTTGTTGGCATCAACCAATTTGCCACCAAACGCCCACATGAGCCAGTTGCACCACAAGCCATCACCTGTTGCATTGCCGAGGGCAAAGCCACCAGGGGTGCCTTTTTCTTTGAGGGCTTTGAGCATTTTGAGGAAACCGTCGGTGTCCTTAGGGAATGTGTCAAAACCTGCCGCTTTGAGGTGGCTTTGACGATAAACCATCATGGCACCTGCGGCACCGAGAGGAACACCAATCCATTTTTTGCCATCGGGCTTTAAGTAAGCGTTGCATGAAGGGAAGAAGCCGCCGTATTTTTTACCCAAGTACTCGCACAGATCTGTGACGTCGAGTAACTTCTCTGGGTACAAATTGGCATCGTCGTTGGTGGACAAAATAATGTCAGGACCAGCGCCGGTATTGGCCGCTACAGCTGCCTTGGGGCGTACATCTTCCCAACCTTCATTGTCAACACGAACTTCAACACCCGTGGCTTCCGTGAATTTTTTCACGTTAACCATATAGGCGTCAATGTCGCCTTGCACAAATCGGCTCCAGCGCAAGACGCGCAGCTTGGCACCTTTTTCAGGCTTGAAGCTTAAATTTTGGGCTTGTACAGCAGGGCTTACAGCCATGCCCAGTGTGGTGGAAGCTGCCGCTACGCCGGCTGAGCTTTCCAGAAAGTTCCGTCGATTGAGTTTTGCCATGAAATGTCTCCTTTAGAGTGGTTGAGCGACGTGAGAGAAACAATAATTGAATAAATTAGGCTACCAAGCGCATGCCAGTGCCAGCATCAAAGACGTGTGAACGTGCCATATCGGGTTGCAAATGAATGGTGCTACCCAATTGAAACTCATGACGCTCACGGAAAACAGCAGAAAACTCAACACCTTCGTGTCGGCAAGCGACAAAGGTGTCCATGCCTGTGGGTTCCATGACGGCCACATGAGCTGAAATGCCAGCACCATTGACCAAACTCAGGTGTTCAGGGCGGGTGCCGAACACCACAGGCTGACCGTTTTGACCTTGAACAGGGCGGGGCAAGTCAAGTCTTAAACCATCGTTCAACTCAACTTGGAATTGGCCTGAGTTGACCAGCAATTTGCCTGGCAAGAAGTTCATAGCCGGAGAACCAATGAAGCCCGCCACAAATTGATTGGACGGAAAGTCGTAAAGCTCTAATGGCGATCCGGTTTGTTCAATGCGGCCATCGCGCATGACCACAATTTGATCGCCCATGGTCATGGCTTCAATTTGATCGTGCGTGACGTAGATGGAGGTGGTTTGCAAGCGCTGATGCAGTTCTTTGATTTCACTGCGCATGGCCACTCGAAGTTTGGCATCGAGGTTGGACAGCGGCTCGTCAAACAAAAACACTTGGGGGTCGCGAACAATGGCGCGCCCCATGGCCACACGCTGGCGTTGACCGCCAGAGAGTTGGCGCGGATAACGCTCAAGCAAAGAGCCTAGGGCCAAGATGTCTGCGGCGCGGGCTACTTTTTTGTCAATTTCTTCTTGCGGGCGTTTGGCAAGGGTGAGCGAAAAGGCCATGTTCTGGCCTACGGTCATGTGGGGGTAGAGCGCATAGTTTTGGAAAACCATGGCAATGTCGCGTTCTTTGGGGGGCAGGTCGTTGACTTGGCGTTTGCCAATGTGAATTTCGCCGCTGGTAATTTCTTCTAAGCCAGCAATCATGCGAAGCAATGTGGACTTGCCGCAACCAGAGGGGCCCACTAAAACGGTGAAAGAGCCGTCTTTAATTTCAATATCGACCCCGTGAAGGATGGGGACTTCGCCAAAGTTCTTTTTGACGGTACGAATCGATACACTGGCCATTGGCAAATTCCTAGAAAAACGCCACAGTGGTACACATGACCACGGGCAGACTGCTCAAACTAGTTGGGAGTATCACACCCTTGAAGGGTATCTCTTATCCTAGATTACCCTAATTGGTCAGACCAGATTGGCGGTAGATTTCATCATCTTAGGCCTATGCAGCTTGGCCTAGAATGTGGCCATCATGAGCGAACAACTCCACCCTTTACACACCAGTTTGAGCCTAGCGCAAGCAGCGCTTATTTTGGACGAATGCTTGGCAGTCCGGCAAAAAGAGGACTTGCTGCCTTTGGCCGTGGCCGTGCTTGACGCCGGTGGGCAATTGGTCGCTTTTAAGCGCGAAGATGGCTGTGGTGTCATGCGCTATGACATTGCTTTTGGCAAGGCTTGGGCCGCTTTAGGCATGGGCATGTCAACCCGCCTCATTCGCGACAGGTTGGCCAATCGTCCCGCTTTTCAAAGCGCTTTGGCCTCGGCTTCCGATGGCAGATTCATTCCAGTGCCTGGCGGGGTGCTGATTTTGAACGAACAGAAATCAGTCATTGGTGCGGTTGGCGTTAGCGGTGATGCCTCTGATCGCGATGAATACTGTGCCATTCATGCCATTCAAGTTGCTGGGCTTGGCTGTGAGCCCGCTTCACATCAGTCCGAATGGCGGAACGCTGGACTTTAGACGTTTCTTCTTCGGGTTTATGATGTTTGTTGAAGCCATTGATATGCATCAGTGGGACTCACTTCAGCAGTACCAAAAGGAGACGCAGTGACTCATTTTTCTAATATCAAACGCCGTGCACTTGTTGCATTCATGGCTTCCATCGCTGGTGCCACATGTTTGCCAAACTTGGCACACGCGCAAACCAATTTTCCAAGCAAAACCATTCGTTTGATTGTGCCTTTTCCTGCAGGTGGGCCCACCGATATTTTTGCCCGGCAATATGCCATTGGGCTGTCCAAGGTATTGAATCAAAGTGTCATTGTCGACAACAAAGCGGGCGCCAGCGGTGCCATTGGCTCCCTTGAAGTCAAACGCAGTCAACCCGACGGACATACATTGCTGTTTGGAACAGCCTCCAATTTGGCGCTTTACAACCTCATGGCCACAAAGCCCCAGTACGATTATTTAAAAGACTTCATTACCGTGGCTGTGGTGGGCGGGTCAGCGGTGGTCATCATGGCCAATAAAGAAGCACCCCAAACACTGAAGGCTCTGATTGACCAAGCCAAAGCGGCACCGACCAAATTCAGATATGGATCGCCTGGCCAGGGCACTTATTTGCATTTGTCCATGGAGCGGTTCTTGTTGGAGTCTGGTGCCAAAATTGAGCACATTCCTTACAAAGGCAGCGGTCAAGCCAAGCCAGCTTTGTTGGGCAACCAAACTGAAACCATGGTCGATGCGCTGGGTTCTGCATTGCCTTTGCACCAAGGTGGTCAAGCCAAAATTTTGGCCATTGCTTCCAACAAACGTTCTAGCTTGGCCCCAGATGTGCCCACCGTGAACGAAGCATTGGGCATAAAGGGTTTTGAAGCTGTTTTGTGGAATGGCGTAGCGGCACCTGCTGGAACACCTAAGGCTGTGATTGATATTTTGGCAGCTGCCACAGCCAAGGTTTTGAAAGACCCAACATTGGTAGAACAACTCAAACAACTGGCCATGGAAACCACAGACTCAACACCTGAGTCGGCGACCGAATACATCAAAGAAGAAATGATGCGATGGAAACCGGTGATTGAGAAAACAGGTTTGCGGATTGAATAATGAGTGCACCGCGAATTGCACTCATCCATGCCACACCCCTTGCGATAGAGCCCGTCAATACATCGTTTAAAAAACTTTGGCCAGAAGCTTCTTTGCAAAATATTCTGGACGACAGTTTGTCCAAGGACCATGCAGCAGCGGGGTACCTCACGGCTGACATGGTAGAGCGATTCATTGACTTGGCGCAATACGCCAAGCACGCAGGTTGCCAAGGTATTTTGTTCACTTGCTCTGCATTTGGCGAAGCCATTGAAGCGGCTGCTGCGGCTGTGGCCATGCCCACTTTAAAACCCAACGAAGCCATGTTTGAGGATGCGTTGCGTGCGGCTTTAAAAGCCAATCAGAACGATGCAGAAGCTTTAAACATTGGGCTGGTGGCAACATTTGCAGCATCTATCGTGTCGATGAGTGAAGAGTTCAATGCACTCACAGCAGGTCTTAAGCGACAAGTTAAATTGCATTCACTTTTTGTTCCGAATGCCATGGATGCGCTTGCGCAAGGACATGCAGAGGATCACCACAAGCTGATTGCGCAAGGTGTTCAAACAATGCCGGCCTGTGATGTGATCATGCTGGCTCAATTTTCAATGGCAGCGGCTCAAACGCTATCCCAAACCAAAACCACCACGAGCATTTTGACCAGCCCTGAATGCGCGGTTTTGGCCCTTCAAAAACGGATGAAACATGTCTGAAGTCAGAGCGAAGCGCTTTCAGTTAGAAGAATTCACAGCCGCTGCCATGATGGCCTTGGGCTTGCCCAGCGAAGACGCAGCCACAGTGGCCACGCTCATGGTACAGGCCGACATGCAAGGCTCAGACGGCCATGGCGTCATTCGTTTGGCACCTTACGCCAAACGAATCTTGGCAGGCGGAATTAATCTAAAACCAAACATCAAAGTGGTTCAAGAACGCACGGCCATGGCGTTGGTTGATGGCGACAATGCAATGGGCCACTTGGTCATGAAAAAGGCCACCGAGTTGGCCATTCACAAAGCGCGCACTGCTGGCATTGCTTGGGTGGGTAGCAAATTCAGCAACCATGCGGGGCCTGCTTCTTTGTATGCGCGCATGGCTTTACAACACGACATGATTGGCTTGTACTTTGCTGTAGGCAATGCCAACCATTTACCACCTTGGGGTGGCCTAGACATGCTGCTATCTACCAATCCCATTGCGGCGGCCATTCCCACTTTGAATGAAGCACCTGTGGTGTTGGACATGGCCACTACGGTGGCGGCTTACGGCAAAGTAAAAGCCAAAGCGCAGCGTGGTGAAATGATGCCCGAGGGCTGGATGATTGACCGGCAAGGCAAGCCCCTTTTGGATCCCACCAAAAGCGAGGAAGGCTTCTTGTTGCCCATTGGGGGCTACAAGGGCTACGGCCTGTCTCTCATTGTTGGTATTTTGGCCGGTACATTGAATGGTGCTGCCATGGGCCGACAAGTCATTGATTTCAACAAAGACTTCAGCACCACCACCAACACGGGTCAAGCCATTGCCATCATCGACCCTTCAGCATTTGGTGATATCACTGAGTTCAAGCAAAACGTAGACACACTGGTGCGAGAACTCAGAGGATCAGAGCGCATGCCCGGTGTAGATCGCATTTGGTTACCCGGCGAGCAGAGCCACGAAAAGCGACTGAGCAACGAGGCGCACGGCATTGTGTTGGCGCCCAGTTTGATGAAACAATTGAACGACTTGGCTGCGCAATTGAACATCGCACCCTTGAACGTACAAATACAAACATAATTGTTGAGGAGACAATCCAATGAACAGACGTCATTTAACCATCAAGCTAGTTAGCTTTATTCGAACAGCGGGTGTTGTGAGCATGGCCCTTGGCGTGTTCAGTGCCACCCAAGTGTGGGCTCAAAGTTACCCGCAAAAACCCATCAGATTGATTGTGCCCTTGGCTGCAGGCAGTGCGGTAGACAACGCTGCGCGCATTGTGATGCAAAAAGTGGCCACCAACATGGGCGCCGCCATTGCCATTGAAAACCAAGCGGGTGCTGCTGGCCTCATTGGTGCAGACCGTGTGGCCAAATCGGCACCCGATGGATACACCTTGGGTGGTTTCAACGACAGCATCATGACCATGCTGCCGAATTTGCAAGCCAAAATGCCTTGGGATATCTTGAAGGATTTTGAGCCCGTCTCTTTGGTGGCCACGGTGGAGTGGGGCCTTGTGGTGCCCGCAGACTCAGCCATTAAGACGGCAGCTGATTTGGTTGCTGCAGCCAAAAAATCTCCGGGTCAACTGAACTATGGATCGGGCGGTAACGGAAGCCCGCAACACATCGCCATGGCCTTGTTTGCGTCTCAAGCGGGCGTGCAACTTACGCATGTGCCTTACAAGGGCGCAACACAAGCTGCGGTGGGCGTTGCAGGCCATGAAGTGCAGGTTGCTTTTCAGGGCATTGCCACCGTCAGCTCTTTGATCAAAGCTGGCAAGCTTAGGCTGATTGGGGTGACCACACCCAGACGCCTGGCGCAGTTTCCCGATGTGCCCACTGTGTCTGAGTCTGGTTTGAGTGGATTTGAGTTCAACTCTTGGTTTGCCATGATGGCACCCGCTGGCACGCCCAAACCCATTGTTGAAAAACTGCAAACAGAAATTGCAAAGGCCTTGGCAGACCCCAGCATCAAAGAGCAACTTTTCGGATTGGGCTTAAGCCCTCGTGGTACTTCACCAGATCAATTGGCAACCGAGCTTCGAGCACAGTTTGCGAAGTATGGCAATTTAATTCGCCAAGCCAACATCACGGCTGAATGATCACGGTTTATGATTTGAAAAGCCCCAATTTGTACAGATCAAAATTTTTGGCGTTGGGCAGCACCGTTTTGACATCGGTGGCACTCACGCCAAACCAGGCGGCCAACTCAGCCCCTAATTGATCAACAGCGGTGCTTGGTAACAATCTGCCACTGCCAACTTGTTGATTGTGCGTCAGTCCTATTTCGGGGGCTGTTCCTAAAAACTTTCCGCCATTGACTGCACCACCCATGACAAAGTGGTGGCTACCCCAGCCGTGGTCTGAGCCATCGCCATTAGAGGTCAGGGTACGGCCAAAGTCAGATGCGGTAAAGGATGTGACTTGGGGGCCTTTACCTAGGCTGGTCATGGCATCGTCAAATTCTTTCATGGCATTGCTTAATTTTTGAAGCAATGCCGGGTGCTGGTCGGGTAAAAAATCATGCAGGTCAAAGCCGCCCATGCCCACCATGAAGACCTGCCGCTTCATGCCAAAGTTGGCTTGCTGTTCGATCATGCGGGCGACCATTTTGAGCTGTGCAGAAAGGCTGTTGGTGGCTGAGCTTGGAAAGAGTGCATTCATGCTTGCACTGGCTGTAGCGCCAATGGCTGCAACGATGCCGTCGTAGGTGTCTAGCGCGCGCTTGGTCACAGTGGTGTGTCGC